>JAEAME010001274.1_pt1 | contig 18208 bp, 18 predicted proteins | sample 8958731 | NCBI WGS metagenome assembly JAEAME01 (sample SAMN16933194, study PRJNA681113) | bioreactor sludge metagenome | isolation source: anerobic bioreactor sludge (Control) | place: India:Bengaluru | collected 2018-10-24 | reverse complement strand
GGGTCTTCAACGTTGTTTCAGACCACGCAGTATTCCCAGCCGCTACAAATAAAAATCGGATTGAGGCTATCGCCTCACCGCTCTTTTCCCCCCGGAATGGTTTTATCCTGAAACAGATTCAAAAAGCCGCTGGGGGCCTTTTGAGTAGAACTTCAAAACCCGCAAGAAAATGAGGCGTTGCAGCAACAGCAGCCCTGAGAAGGTCTTGACCATCGACACAGTGTTTTAGATGTCCATCACTTACAATGCTTATTGGTTGTCGATGGAGATGTTCGGTTTTATGACAGTTATACTAAATCGAATCGATCAGCGTTCATGACCTTGTTCCATGCTGCAACGAAATCGTTAACAAACTTATGTTGCGAGTCGTCACAAGCATAGACTTCAGCGATTGCTCGAAGTTGCGAGTTCGAACCAAAGATGAGGTCGACTCGGGTGCCAGTCCATTTCAGTTTTCCAGTTTTTCGATCAGAGCCTTCGAAGATGTCTGCGTCTTTTGAGGTTGGCCTCCATGTTGTATTCATGTCAAGAAGATGTACGAAGAAGTCATTGGTGAGTACGCCTGGCTGCTTGGTGAAGACGCCATGGCGGGAGTGTTCAAAGTTGGCATTCAATACCCGCATACCACCGATGAGTACGGTCATCTCGGGAGCAGATAATGTGAGCAATTGCGCCCTATCGATGAGGAGTTCCTCTGGTGACACAGAGTATTTTGTTTTGAGATAGTTGCGGAACCCATCTGCAGCTGGTTCGAGGACGGCAAATGATTTCACATCGGTGTGCTCTTGTGACGCATCTGTGCGCCCTGGCAAGAAAGGAACATGTACAGTATAACCTGCATTCTTCGCAGCTTTTTCAATACCTGTGCATCCTCCAAGGACAATTAAATCGGCGAGTGAGACCCTCTTTCCTTTTGACTGGGCGCTATTGAACTCTTTTTGGATTTTTTCTAGGGCCTGCAGTACTTTTTGAAGTTGCTGTGGTTGGTTGACTTCCCAGTCTTTTTGTGGCGCAAGACGTACGCGGGCACCGTTAGCACCGCCACGTTTGTCCGAACCGCGGAAGGTGGATGCTGACGCCCAAGCGGTCGTAACCAGTTCTGAAATCGAGAGTCCCGAGGCAAGAATCTTGCTTTTAAGGGTAGCGATATCAGTGGTACTGATCCATTCATGGTCGACTATGGGTATTGGATCTTGCCAGATAAGTTCCTCTTGTGGGACTTCAGGACCAAGATAGCGCGATCGAGGGCCCATGTCTCGGTGGGTCAGCTTGAACCATGCCCGAGCAAACGCATCAGCAAACTCTTCAGGATTCTTGTGGAACCGGCGTGCTATTGGTTCATAAATGGGGTCAAAACGCAGCGAGAGATCTGCGGTTGTCATAATTGGCGGATAACGTTTTGTTGGGTCATGAGCACCTGGCACCTGATCTTTTTTGGCGACATCCTTAGCGATCCATTGCCAGGCCCCTGCTGGACTTTTAACCTTTTCCCATTCGTACCCAAACAACATGTCAAAATAGCCCATATCCCACTGGGTTGGCTTGGGTGTCCATGCACCTTCAATGCCACTAGTGATAGTGTCATCACCCTTTCCACTCCTAAACGTACTCTTCCATCCAAGTCCTTGTTCTTCGATGCCAGCAGCTTCGGGCTCAGGGCCCACATGCATCGCATGACCAGCGCCGTGACACTTTCCAAATGTATGACCACCTGCAACAAGTGCTACAGTTTCTTCATCGTTCATTGCCATACGGGCAAATGTCTCACGGACATCGATACCTGAGGCAACGGGATCCGGTTGGCCATTCGGGCCTTCAGGATTCACATAGATAAGTCCCATTTGTACAGCAGCCAAGGGATTTTCGAGCTTGCGGTCACCACTATACCGCTTATCGCCAAGCCAAGTATCCTCACTTCCCCAGTAGATGTCCTCTTGGGGTTCCCAGATATCCTCACGTCCACCAGCAAAACCAAAGGTCTTGAAACCCATTGACTCTAGAGCACAGTTACCTGCTAGGACCATCAGATCCGCCCAGGAGATTTTTTTACCGTATTTCTGTTTGATAGGCCACAGTAACCTGCGCGCCTTATCAAGATTGGCATTGTCAGGCCAACTGTTGAGAGGTGGTAAGCGTTGGTTGCCAGACCCTGCACCACCGCGGCCATCGCCCGTACGATAGGTACCTGCACTGTGCCACGCCATACGTATAAAGAGCCCGCCATAGTGACCATAATCGGCAGGCCACCAGTCCTGCGAGTCGGTCATCAGTGCACAGAGATCTTTCTTCAAGGAGTTGAAATCGAGTTTTTTGAATTCCTCAGCGTAGTTAAAATCCTCACCCATCGGGTTGCTCTTCTGAGAGTGCTGGTGAAGAATCCTGAGGTTTAGTTGGTTTGGCCACCAGTCCCGATTAGATGTTCCACCACCGGAGATAGGTTTTTGAGTTCTTGCTGTTTCTTGGCATGTAATATGTTTATTCACAATATAACCTCATCCTTAATCGAAAAATTAATGCAATATGAATTTTTAATGGTTTGCTATAAAATGCAATCGAAAACAGGAGGAGATTTGAACGTGTAGGGGTGAACTCTCTTTGTTATCTACAAAAACATGATCGAATAAAAAAATAATGGTTTTTCACCTGTTGGAAATATATGAATGCAAGAAGTGAGAGACGGATTTGAAATTTTTATTCGATCAAAGAGCTCACCTAACGGTATACTATACCCACGTATTCTACCAATATCAATATCAAAATTTCGATTCAAATCACTACCAGTATCATTGAACCTATCATCCTTTTCACGACCATCAGGATTCACCAACGGAACAAGATATATTTCAGACGAATTGAGAAGGTGAGTAATTGTCTGATTATTGCCACAGTTGATAAGAAGATACTCGTTAAGATACAATCACGCTTCACCAACTTCCCATTCACAGCCATGGATACACCCATCAAGAAGACAAGATGATTTCACCTCATTGTTCTTGTCATTGGTTCATTGGATGCACCGAATATTCCTCCCAAGACCACTGTCACCCATGGGACCCGCAGATGCCTAATCAGGATATCTCTCATGAAAACCATTCAGTATGTCGATAGTGCCATAAGTATCATGGTACTCTCCGTCATGCCAACCAGAAAGAACAGAACGGTGATCCAATGCGATTACTGGCGTTAGGTGCTCGTCTGTTTTTGTTGTTGTTCTTCAACGCAAGCTGACAAGGGAATCAGGTGTAAACAACAGAGAACTATTGCGATGAACTGTCACAAGTTCTTATTCATTCTCGCCCCCAAATAATTCATTCTTTTTAGGTCTAATAAAGTACAGAAGTAGCAATGCTGGACCCATGCTCCAAGCAGTATAGAGAAATACTCGACCAAAACCAAGTAGAGCAACCAAAGAACCACTTATGCCTCCTGCACCTTTTTCACCAAAATTACAGATGCTTGCAAGAATGGAATACTGAGACGCTCCTATCTTTGGATTGGTAACATCCATCATGAGTGCGCTCCCAGCAGCAAAGATACCACCACCTTGTAAAAATCCAATCAATCCATATAATATCGCTATGATTTGCCAGGTGTTTGCAAAGACGAGGGCGGCTGTAACAGCGATACATGGACTGAAAAAAACGAAAATGACTCTTTTTCTACCCCGCTTGTCAGCAAGAGCGCCTCCTACAAGCGAACCGATGATGATAGTACTGGGGAATATCGTTGTGACAAGCCCAATTTGCCCAATATCCATATCTAATATCGTTTTCATATACAAGGGAATCACTAGGAGAACGATGCCAAAACACATAGATTGAACCAACCCAAATATGATAATAAGCTGCGTGGTCCTCTTTTTAAATTCCTTTTTTAACAGTGATGCGATGTGCTTTTGTTTCAGCGAAATCTTATATTCCTTAACGAGAAGAGGATATATGATAATCAGGAGAATAATACAACCACCTATCAGAAAGGATAGTCTATATCCATAGGCTCCTGCTATTGAAGAAAGTATGGAGGTACCAACAGCTAACCCTGTGAACATTCCTGCGAACATGGCACCATTTATTTTTCCCCGTTCCTTCTCCTTCGATATCTGTATTGCCCATCCATCAGACGATACATCAAGGTAAATGACGCCAAGATGGCTGATAAATAAGAAGAGCACGAACGGGGCAAGAGAGACCAACGGGTCAATGAACATGAGAATAAAAAGACTACTCGCTCCAAGTAATCCCCCTATCATAATAAATGGTTTTCTTCCAAATCGACGGAAATAATCAGTGGTCGGTCCAAATATAAATTTGAGGTACCATGGTGCCCCAGCCACTCCAGCAACAAGGGTGACAACGGGTAGCGAAATTCCTTTTGATAGAAGATAGATAGGTACAATTACTTCGGCAAGTGCACCCTGTAATCCTTCTGAGAAATATAAGCTACCAAATAAGAAGTATTTCTGCCAACTTTTCTCACTAATATCAATCATAGACGTTTTGCTCTTCTTTTGGCAAGTGTTCCGATGAAATGAAAAAAAGCATCAATGGTACTGTTCTTGAAATTCGACTGCTGAGTACTGACTCATTTTTCGTGGTTTGTTCCCTCCTATTATTGCCTCCAAAAGATAAAACAACGATGCATTACTTAAATATTCCTAAGATTGAATAAAAAAAGCTCATTATTTTCTCAGTTTTCATTATACGGCATACCAAGTTCCTGTGGTATTCGCAAGAAGCAATAGGGAATGAACAAGATATACGGCGAATGGATGTCAACAAAAGTTTATCAGAGGTTTTTTAAAAAAAATATTATATTGAGCCTAGAATGATGACAAATAAAATCCCTGTGATAAAAGAAAATATTGTGATATGCTCAGGGCTTTTTCCAAACGAGGTTGGAAGTATTTTATCCCCTGTAATGTAAATCATAAATCCTGCCGTCGCTCCAACGATGAACCCCGTAGTAGCGTCTGTGATGTGCTCGTATAAATAGAATGCCACAAAATAGCCAACTACGATTGGGATTGCAGTCGATGAGGAGAGAAGAAACGATTTGGCTCGTTGCTTTGTGCAGTAAAAATATGGTGCGGCGGTACAAATTCCTTCTGGGATATTATGTATCGCGATAGCCAAAGCAACGATCAACCCGACTTTTATTCCTGATACTTTCCAGAGTGCTACAGCCATGCCTTCCGGAAAATTGTGCAAAAAGATGCCTAAAATCAAATAGATTGCCGTTAATTTCAAATTTGTTCCCTGTTCAGGTAAACAGAGTTCTGGATGAATATGAGGGATGAGTTTATCCAATGCAAACATAATGATGACACCAGTTGTAACACCAGCCACACAAATGAACACACTGGAGAGGCGAAGACTCTCTGGGATTAATTGCAGAAAAGAAATGGAGAGCATGACACCGCCTGCAAATGCTAACATGATGTACATGAATTTTTCAGAAGGACGTTTCAAGACGCCTATGAGTGAACCAATAATGGGACTAAGTACAGCAAGGAACAAAACTAAGAGGATATCCAGTTGTGCCATAATCACCTTCCTTCTTTTCCAGAAATGTATTTACAATACCCATAACTGATCGGACCTGTGCTTGTGATCTCACAGGGAAATTCGTTGCACTCGAAACAAACCCTCATGGTCTTAGCAAAACCACAGGATGCTATTTTACAAAATGTATTTACTTTTGGAACGCACCCCTGTTCTCCATTTGGACATTGATGGTGCAACATCCGTGGGCATTTCTCGCATGCAATACCACACACGCCAATTTTCATTGTTATCATAATTTCGCCTCAATTCCAAATTTCTCTGTTCGTGTCTGTTTTCCTTTTTTTGTTGGATACCATGTTGTGCCTCTTCCCCCCAGTTCTGTCCTGTATCACCCATTCGTTTTTGACGCAGTATTCAAGGAATGTTGAACCCAACCAATAGTGAGTTATTGCTTTTTTATCCATCTCATCACATTCAATAGTGTATGCAAGCTATACGTGAATCGTGCTATTCTATTTAAAAATTGCATCGGGGAATAACATTGAACACACATTTCACAATATGATAAATAAGTACATGTAATGTTTGTTCGCAAACAAGTTTCTGTCGTGTTGACAACAAACAACTACCAGTACATATGCAGTGAATGGTATTTATCACGACTACCTATATGTCTTCAAAAAAAAGGCATTCTAGGGACGCTATACTAAGGAATAACCACCAAGTACCATAAGCACGTTGATAGAAGGGTCAGCTGATTCTCATGGGTACCTGAGGAGCTATGTTCTTGAATGTTCCTATTTAATAAATATGATAGCTTATGTTTCATTATATATAATAATAAAGTATTATTAATATATTTTTGTGAACATTCTCCATACAATGAAAAAATGTTTAACTGAAAATCATATAGTAACATTTAAATATTGATTTTATATTATTTATTTTTATATTTATTAAATAAGTTAAAAATATAAAAGGGAAGACTGAAACAAGAGAATATTGGGTGTAATTGTAAACTCAACCTAAAAGTTTCAGGGGGAGGAAGTGCATTTAACTCCGTATCTCTACCGTCGGTTTTCCGTATTTAAAAGAAAAAAGAGGCAACAATATGAAAAATATGTGCTCAAGTATAAGAAAAAAGCTGGTATGTCTACCGATAATTGCAGCAATGTTTCTCTTGCTGTCACTTGCGATACCTACTACGATGGCAGCAGAATATGATTTTACAACATTTAATGCGTCGGCAATCATCAATGATGCAGTGTTTCTAAACGCTCGTTCAACAGGCTCGTCAGGGACTGGTAATTACAATCCATTCCTTCGAATTTCTGCTAGTCCTCTCTGTGTTGTTCAGGGGTTCAATAGTGATGGTACAGGCGGTGGTCAAGATCCTGAATTACAATTTCAAGAAGACGCCTCATGGACTTCATCCCTCTTGCTGAGCGATGTTCCGGTTGTACCCTACGATCCAGATGGTGCGGGTCCCTTGCCTACCACCTTATATCGTGAATTTCGATGCGATATCAACCAAGCGGGGAGCGGGACTGATAAATGGATTACTTTAGATGAAGTAGAGATTTATACGACTGACCTAGGTCCAACGCTATGGGAGTATCCTTATGAGAGCGCTGCGTGGGACACGGCTACAAACCTGATTTGGGAACTTGATGACGGAGCGAATAATTATCTAATATTGAATTATGATCTTGCACCTGGGAGCGGTGGAGATGATTTATATCTCTATGTACCCGACGACCTATTCGAACCATACTGTTATTACAAACAATCTGACTGTACTACTTATGTAGCATTGTATGCAAGGTATGGAGGAGATTCCACATATTGCAATAACGATGGTTTTGAGGAATGGGGAACATATGAATATGATACCGCAACAAAAATCGGGATGAAATGGTCCGATAATGACTGGGACGGTATTAAAGATTCCACTGAACCTGGTCTCTCTGGATGGACGATTTATGTAGACTATGACAATGATGGTGAACATGATGCTACGGAACCTTTTGCAGTAACGGGTACTGACGGTACATACACTATTGAATTAATTTATGCTGGTACCTATAAAGTTCGAGAGGTCCCACAGGCAGGGTATACGTGCACGTGGCCAACTACTGCAGATGCATTCGGTCCTTATCACGAGGAGACGTTCGAATGGGGTATGACATATCCCAATAATGATTTTGGGAATGCCCCCAATCTCTGTATCAGTGGGTATAAGCTTGATGCCTGCGGGACACCAGGTAGTAATGGTCTTTCCGGCTGGACAATCACGCTAACCAAACCCGGTAGATCAACCGTTACGAATACGACCGATGAAGATGGATATTACGAATTCTGCGGATTGATGCCGGGAACCTACACGGTAGCAGAGACATTGCAAACGGGCTGGTATGCGATTTCTTCTCCTGGCTCTATCACATTAACAAATGGAGATTCAACCAATAATAATTTTACGAATCATCCCTATATGTGCATCAGCGGGTACAAGCTTGACGACTGTACCGGCGATGGTCTTGCTGGGTNCGAGAGCGTAGGGAACCAAAACTTCAGTAACCACGCATTGATGTGCATCAGCGGGTACAAGCTTGACGACTGTACCGGCGATGGTCTTGCTGGGTGGGACATCACCCTGTATAACGAGACTGGTGTGGAAATTGGCGACGAGACAACCGATGCGGATGGGTACTACGAGTTCTGCGACCTAGAGGCGGGCGAGTACACGGTCGTAGAGACCCCCATGACCGGCTACTATCCGATCTCTGCCCCAAGTACGATCACGCTTACCTGCGAGAGCGTAGGGAACCAAAACTTCAGTAACCACGCATTGATGTGCATCAGCGGGACAAAATACGACTATGATACTGAAGAAGAGATATCAGGAATAACCATTATTCTATATGATGATGGGCATAATGAACTTGATCGGATGGATACCCTCTCTGATGGATCATACGAATTTTGTGGACTAGAAGCTGGCACATATACAGTTGAAGAAGATTTACCAATAGATTGGGTGGAGATGTCATCACCAGATGAAATCATACTAGACTGCTATGATTCTACTGGAAATGATTTCTATAACAGACATTACGGTAGCCTCAAAGTAACAAAAACAATTGATTATGAAGACTGGTCTGAATTACCTGATCAAGAATTTTTCATTACTGTGACTGGACCCTCGTATCCAATTGGCATTGATCTTGAGTTTGAGTTGGACAATGGTCATCTATATAATCCTGATGGTCTCGAAGCACCTTACTGTTTGGAAAATCTCATCGTTGGTACGTATCATATCGAAGAAATAAATGTACCTGATGGGTGGGAGTTGCTCAGTATCATACCATCTACTGTGTCTGTTACTCATGAAGATGGGAATGATTGTAGCAACGCAGTGCTTTCTACAGTAACTAATCGACCGACCCTTGGCTGTACGTTAACACCTGGGTACTGGAAGACACATTCGCACCATGGGCCGGCGCCCGAAGATGAGACTTGGTTTGATCTGGGCGATGTCGATGGAGACGGTACATCAGAAGGGGCAGACGAGCTATTCTTCGATACAGGCAAGACCTACTACCAAATCATGATGATGAGTGCAAGTAGTGGTAATGCATACGTTAATCTCGCACAAAAATACATAGCAACAGTCCTGACCAGTCTAATGGACTCAAATCCCAATGACTTACCAGATGACATAGAAACAAAGATGTTCCGTGCTGAAGAACTATTGGACCAATATGACACAACCAACCCATTAGACATACCAAAAACGATACCTAATGGGAAAAAGAAAGTACAAAACCCAGATCGAGCAGAGGCAATAGCGATTGCTAGCACGCTAGACAATTTCTTAAATGGTAACGTTCCTGGTTGGCCTCATTGTGATGGAGGAGGTCCGACCGGACCAGCAGCTATCTGTCAGACAGTGATTACATTATTAACAAGCTAGTGAACAAAAACGAAAATGTAATAAAAAACAAGGTTAATCTTTACGGTTAACCACCTCTTTTTTTATTTTTTAGTATTATTAATTAAATTCCTCTTAATTCATTCTGTAAATCCGTGTTCGTCCAGTCTTTTTGTAGCAATCATCGCAGAGCTGTAGCACTAGGTAATCGATAGCATCAATTGATAAATCACTTAAAAAATTAAGGTTGATTATATCGATATAATGATTATTCACGGCCCGCAACCATGGACAAAACTCCATAGAGAAAATCATTACTTCGACGGAAATCGTGAAGCCTGGAGAGCTCTTGGAGAAGCACCCAGAATTCCTGTCGTGTGACATTAGTATGATGAAAATATCTTCCATTCAGAAGAATATACGCCTTCTGCAGTAAAGCTAACGTTGAATCAAGAATTTGAAGAGTGTTTGAAGAAACGCATCATTGTTTTTTCTTTCCAGTAAAAAGAATTTCGGTTATGATAGAAAATACAAATGCGATGAAGAGCAATATAAGATATCCTACAAATTCAAGTTTAGCATCAGTAACGAAAAAACCGAGTATAGTGATGATAACAACAGCCCATATGCCAGCAATAATGATATGGTTACTTTCCATAGAAAAATTTGAATAAAATATTATTTTTTAAACATTTCTGCGTTCGATCTTTATACTCTGCAATAGTCACAAATTCGTCTATTCTTTATCCATGGTGTTACGTTTATGTAAAATGCAGGGAAGGGTGTGAACCCTAGAATAGCAGTCATATCCAGTAGATAATAATTTCTCACGTTGAATGTCAAAATGATATGTTAGAGTCAATGTATTCAATCCTTCTGGGAACAATGGTTGATTATGAATTGTTTGCATGAATTATAGGATCGATGTCCATGAAAAGCTCCATAGATAGAGCTCTGTGCATTGAGATCGTGTATACACTTAAATTTAACTAGAGTATATCACTCTGTAGTTGGTAGTGGAGAAAAAATGGGAAATAATAAAAAAGAAGAGAAATCACACCATGAGTTACAAGAGGAAATACTACAATTAAAGAAAAGAGTTAAGGATTTAGAACGAGAAAGGGACATATTGTTAGCATTACACAGAAGGGATATGGAAGAACTGTAAGAAAATGGAATTTAACACTTCAGCGTCATCTATCAGAGTGCCACCCGTTTGGAAAAAACATTCAGTTCTAAAAATATTTATAGAAGAACAGGTCTATATAACACACAACGGGGGAGAATAATGGATAAATATCCAAAACGTAGGAGGGGACTAATGCTCGGAATACTACTATTATTCATAGCGCCTAGTGCCCCACCAGTGTTTTGTGTTGCTCCTCTCAATGGACACCTGCACCCAATCACCAACCAAAATATCAGGACGATGGTAAAAGAAGTGAGTAGACACATGTCAATGGTTGGGAACACGTTAATATCCAATAATACAGGAAATGATTATCATCCTCGAATGACAACAAATCGTCTTGGCCATACCATTATTGTGTATGAGCAAGAACTCGCTACATCGCGTAGGAAGATCCCTGTGGTGTATTCCGCTGATGGCGGTCACACGTGGACAAGGCAATTCTTAGTTGACTCACAAGACATTATAGGCGAGGAAGCGTCTGGTATACTCCAATATCCAGATATCGTATACAATGCTCCAAATGATGTACTCTATTTGACCATGATTGACCCTGATGCAGAGATGTATAACAACGAAATGGGTTTTATTCAAGGAGACATCGTGAATGCCACAGACGCATTGTGGTATGGAATATCAGGAGCTGGTTCACAAGGCTATCTCCATAATGCTTGTACATGTACAAACAATTTTTTCCTATCGCTTGTTACATGGGATGTAATACTTAATCAGACGCTTGGACTTTCATGGTTTGTCTATCCTGATTTTACATACCCACCTGGTGTTGCTGGCTTCTACTACGATGGGAACTCACTATTTCAATCCGCCCCCGCTGCACAAGTAGAAATGGATTCTAACGTACACCAGCTCTTCATCGTCTGTGAAACTCGTCTTGATACGGGATCACAAATCACCATTAAAACCAACGTCATGGACGAAGACCTTGTCACCAGCGGAGAGCAGAAAGACGGTATGGATAAATATGCAGACCCTGAACAAATGCCTGGAGAGTACCTCGGTGTCGGGACAGACCCTGATGTCTCAGGGTGTGGAAATAGGGTATGTGTTGTCTACGTCATGGGTGATGATGTCATGTGTCAATCGAGCATCACCTCTGCAGCGTATGATCCAGGGTTCAACTGGCATGTATCGACTGTTGAAAGACATGCAAGTGCTCCTGCAGTATACATGGAAGGGACCGCTGTGTACTGTGTGTATGTGAAAAGTGGAAATGTATATTTGAAGGTATCTGAAGATGGAGGAGTCACATGGAGTGATGCGGAACGGAAGAATGATGTAGACGGAACAGTCGTTAGTGAAAAAGGTGCGGTGGATATTTGCAAGAGCGGCATTGCCTTTACCGATACGAGAAACGGGAAGTGTGATATTTACTGGTCATCATATGAGGCAAGACCAACACCGAAACTTGCGGTAACAATTGTAGAACCAATGAAAATGACAATACGAAATGTAGGCGATGCTCCTGCCTTTAATGTCAGTTGGAATATTACAGTCAATGGAAAATTCATTCTCCTGGGACGATCCTATGCTGGAGTAGTACTCGGAGCACTAGGGTCTGGACAAGAAATATCCGTGGGACAAAGACAGTGGCTGCTCGGGTTTGGTCACGTTGAGCTAATGGGTACTGCGTGGGCAGAGAATGCACCGATGGTTTCAGCTACTCTTACAGGACGACTGGTAGGGTTTTTCTTTTTTCCTGAATGAACACGATGCGATGATAAGAGAAAGTAGCACATCGATATAGTACAATAACTGAAAAGGAATTGTGTGACAGTACTGTTCCACCGTGCACGCCGCTCTTTCTTGAATGTACTGAGGAAAAAAGCATGGGATGTCCCCCTTTTTCTTGTTTGAGGTCTAGTTTTTTTGGGGCATCTCTACGGGAATGTCAAGGAGGGAGAAAATAATGGTGGACCGTGATTTTTTGTTTGCATTATACGACGGTGCAAGGTCCTGACGTGTTGGCAAGAACAGACAACTATTGAAACAGCAATAGGAAAAAGTATGTGAACTAATACACACTAATAAAAAATGTATGTCAGAAACAAATCGCAGTATGCAAACCCTGTTTGTACCATATCATCAACCAATAGATATTTACATAATGAACATCTTCCTCTCTTCACCAAGAAAAAGGTGAGCAAAATCTTTGAAGACGTTCTTATCCCATTTCTCGCGATTGCCATTGCTGAATTAGGAGATAAGACACAAGTCTCTATCCTATTGCTTTCGTCAAGAACGAAACAATACCATTACATCTTCATAGGTGTCTTTTTCGCATTCTTAATCGTTGACGGGATAGCAATCATAACTGGAAATCTTGTATCATCTTTTGTTGATGTGACAATTGTAAAACCCATCTCGGGAATTGTTTTTATCAGCGTTGGAGCATATATGCTGCTCAATATAAAACATGAAAAAAAGGAAAAGGCATACAATACGAGTGTCCTTCTCTCGGCATTCCTGATGATTTTCTTTACCGAGTGGGGCGATAAGACACAGGTTGCAGCCGCGCTCTTCGCCACCCGCTACCACGCAGTGTTTGTTCTTTTCGGAACAATGCTTGCACTAAGCATCCTTTCCTTACTAGCGATATTTTGTGGGAAAATGCTATGTTCACGATTAAATCAGAAAGTATTAGGAAAGGTAGCTGGGGTTGTTTTTATTATCCTTGGAATAATGTGTTTTCTTTTCTAAAAGAGTTGAAGGTGGGGATACTAATTGATTTGTTGTAAACTCCAGAAAATACACCCATTCGTGAATAATATGCTCGTGATAATTCATCTTTGTTAAGTGTATAACGTCCTCTTTTGCCAGTCGTTCATTACTAGGAGGGCCCATTGTGCCAGTTTTCATTTTCTGCCAGTCAATAACAAAAACTCGCCCATAGGGGTTCAATGCTGCAAAACAAGTCTGAAGAAACTCTTGAGGGTTATCAACTTCATGAAGAACCATCGACAATAAAACAAGATCCGCCTTTAATCCAAGAAGCGAGTCTCCATGAATAATTTTCAAGTTCTTAGGACGACCACTCCGCGTACTAAGTTCCTTAAGCATTTCCTCAGAAGCATCAATTGCAATAACAGTTCCATCTTCTCCAACAAAATCTAATGCAGGAATGCTGAAATATCCAATCCCACAACCAAAATCTATCAGCGTATCACCTTGCTGAATATTCATCTCCTGCAAGATATGGTTAACCGGAAGAATTTTTTTCCGTTCTTCGCTTTCCAAACGAGAGAAATCACCTGTGAAACGATGTGACATCGTTTTCTTGAAACACCAGGGGGATATTAAAATAATGACCTTTTAAGGAAAAAATGCATGAAAAGTGCAGGGGAAGGTATTTTAAAAAATAGTTAATTCAATGCAACTTGTCAAGTCTATTTTTCAGTTCTTTATTGATAAATTTCTTTAATGCTTCATTCACAGTGTCAACATCGGTAACAAATGCTTGAAGATTGTTTTTTGATAAATCAGCGAATATTCTACGTCCCATCCCATAACTAATAACAACATCGCAATCTTTGATATTATTAATCATAGCATCATGGTCGCAACTGCCGCACTCACCTGTATGTTTCCCTATATTCTTCCGATATTCCTTGTTCAAGATACCATTGTTTTCAATTTCAAAAATAACAAATCCTAATGCTCTGCCAAAATGGTTAGAGATATGGATTTCATCATCAGATGCTATGGCAATCTTCATTCTGTATCATGCCCCCTGAAGCATTGTCCATGCCTTCCTTTCATCTTACGACATACCATCTTAAAATTTCCTCCTTCGATTTTTATTGCTTTTCCATGTACCATGGCATCAGCAATTTTTCCTCTTGCAGAAACAATCAAGCGATGAAATGTAGGCTGTGAAATAGCCATTTTCTTTGCGCATTCCTCTTGTTCTAAGCATTCTAAATCTTTTAATCTTATAGCCTCAAATTCATCAACAGTCAATATGGTTTCCTCTAAATCAACTACAGGGATACCTGCTGGTTTAAAGTAGGTCACCTGTGGTTCATATTCGACTTTTCTGCAATGGCGTGGTCTTACCATTTTTTATTCAACTTCTGTTTCTTTTAATTGCCTTTCAATTAATTGTTTTTCTCTTTCAATTTCTTGTAATTCTTGCTTCAGTATGTTTTGTTTTTCTTCTTTTGTTAAAGTCCTTGGTTCTATGCATGGGAACCTTTGCCAATTCCTTCGTCTATATCCTCTCTTTTGATAATTTATTCTATGGTTTGGTTCATGTAACCAAAACGGACCTGTTCCATCTCCGCACGGCATATTATTTTTTCACCTCCTTTTTTTCTTTTATTGTTTTTTCAATTCTTTCAACAATTCCATGAAATGATTTTGCTGTGGATGAGTTTTCATCATTAATCCTGAATGTGGTTCCTTGGTCGCCCATCTCAACGATTTTAGGGTCAATAGGTATTTTACCAAGAAAAGGGATCTTTAAATCTCTTGAGGCATTTAGCCCTCCACCAGTTTTAAAGATATCAACTGTTTTGTTACAATGTGGGCAGTGAAATCCACTCATATTTTCAATGATTCCCATGATTGGTATGTTCATTTTTCTTACAAAATTTACAGATTTTCGAACACTGAGCAGAGCCACATCTTGAGGAGTTGTTACAATAATGGCCCCATCAGCATCAGGTATCAACTGTATGATGCTTAGAGGTTCATCACCTGTTCCTGGTGGCAGATCAATAATTAAGTAATCAAGGTTTCCCCAATTTACATCTCCGATAAATTGTTTGAGAGCACTCATTTTCATTGGTCCTCGCCAGATAACGGGAGAATCTTCATCAGGAATTAGAAAAGCCATAGACATGATTTTCAAATTTTGAGACACTGAAACTGGGAGGATTCTCTCTTGTGTAAATTCTGGTCTCTGAGTGTCAGCACCAAGGAGTTTTGGAATGCTTGGTCCATGCAAGTCTCCATCAAGCAATCCTACGTTATAACCTTTTTTTGATAACGAAAGTGCTATGTTTGCTGAAACCGTGCTTTTACCCACTCCGCCTTTACCGCTTAAAACAATGATTTTATGTTTTATATTATCTAAAGTGGAAGTAATCTTCAAATCCATGATTTCTTTTTTTTCCATATGTCACCTTGACAAATACTAATTATGAATATAAATTCATAACTATGATATAAACTTTGTGTTAAAAAGTGATGTAGGCGAAGGGATTAAAACGTTTTTTACCAGTAAACACACACTCAATCATTCTAATTTTACTTGTAAAATAAAAATATGCTCTAGTCGGGAATATATGCGTACAATCTAATGCTTCCTTAATATGATATCCCATGCATATTGAAAAAAAATTTGACGTATGATATGAAAAAATTGTGGAACTACTAAAACAGATACTCCTAATGGTATGCGTGATGATTGCACCGCATCTACGCTCCAAAATGACATGAGTGCCCTAGAGCTTGATGATGTGAAGTAGATACTCATGAAAAAAGATGGCAGAAATGCCAGACATGGGGAGGATATGGGGAAAGAAGGTACAGGTATTCCTCCCCATGAGGTCATTTCTCTTTTGTCTTGTTCATGTCGATGATGTTCTTCCACATCTGTTTCACACGTTCACCAAAGGTGTCGATGGTATCACCAAAAGATGGTATGATACTGCTTGCTTAAGAAATTGAAAAAGAGAGTACTGAAAGTATCAGTTGTCATTTATCTTACTTCATCCTGTAAACTCGTGTTCAACCAGTCTTCCTATAACACTCATCACAGAGTTGTGGCACGAGGTTATCAGACGCATTGACCGTCTGTGTGCATTGTTCACAAATGAAGAGCGTCATGAGAATCATCGCACCCCAGAGGGCAAGAAGAAACCCCTATAAAAGGCCATTCAAGATAGTTGGTTTTATCCAAACGTGTGTAAGGATAGAATCCACTAAAATGGGTACCACCTGTTCACAATCATCTACATACCTCAATAAAAATAAGGATACGCATCTGTCGGATGTTCGTGTATAGGATACTGCCCCAGTCAATTGAATTGATACCTGTGGATGAGGTGGACTTCAGAGGTCTGACCTATAGAAAAGTTATTATGATAAGATGCAATGGCACTATTCGTGAGAAAGCTATGAAAAAGATATGTGCACCAATCATTGGGCTTGTGTTGATAAGCGTCCTTTCGTTTAGCGGCTGTGTTCAAGAGGGTACGGGCACATTAGTACTACAGATTACCGATGCTCCAGGTGATTTGAATATCACCTCTGCAGTGGTGACCGTTTCATCAGTGGAAGTTCATCTTGGCTCTGGGGGAAATAACAGCACGGCAGGATGGTATACCATTGTAGACGAACAACAAACGTATGATCTAGTCGCCATTAAAGATGTTAAAGAGTTCCTAGGCAGTGCTAATCTAAGTGCTGGAATCTATACCCAGATCCGGCTCCATATTGATGCGGCAAAAGCAACGATAGATGGTACAGAATACAATCTGACAGTCCCTTCAAATACCATTAAACTCATCAGCGGATTCTGGATTAATGAAAGCCAAACGACTACACTTACCCTTGACTTCGATGTGAACGAATCAATCCATAAAACTGGTAACGATCAGTACATCTTCCAGCCAACGATCAAAGTGATACATGAATAAAACCTGACACTAACACCGTTTCATTTTCTAATATTCTTTTTCTTTCCATGAAAAGGATGAGTGTATTCATCCATCATATGCATAATTCATCTCCGAGCCGTTCGACACGATTTCCTTTCTAGTGCAAGAGTTGTTCTATGGATGTCTGTCCATTTGAAACATCATTTTTTCATGTCGTCTTTTGAAGTTCCTCAGTCGGATTTGAGGGCTTTTGTATTGGTAAAAAAAGTAGTAATCATCTGTAATAATTCTAAATACTGCAGGGACGGGGATGTGAACAACTAATTGAATTGACAAATGATTCATTTCTTCTTTCTGTCTTCAAGGTGTCTGTTTAACATATAGAATGGTGGTATGGAAAGTAATATACCTATTATAAGAAGTAAAATTAAAAAAGAAGAACCTAAATGTATGTCGAGAAGAAGCCATACGCTTCTGAAAATAAAAATCGAAGCACCAAGGAGCATGAGTTCGAGAATAATATGATATTGCTCTATCATGGTATTCAAAATAGTAGAATGTGGTATAAAACTTCTGTTTCGTATGCATTTTATATCCCATGTACTAATTGATTTCTAGTATGCAGGGAAAGGAAGTTGAATATTGGCAATCTGATTTGTTACGGTAGCGTTGGGTAAAATGTATTTGAGGAATATTTAAATGAAGGAATTGATAAACTACCTGATGCCGAAAACGAAATCAAACGAGCCTCCCAAAGAAGTGACTTACCTTATAAACGCAAAGGCATTTGAGTTGCTCGAAAAACATCCAGAGGGCTTACGTTGGTCTGAACTGCTCTCAAGGATTATCGAATCGAACCCACACGTTCATCCTAAGACGGTCAACGGATGCGTCTGGAAACTTGTCGAAAGATTTCCTGACAAGATTTACAAACCATCTAAAGGGCTTTTCCGTTTGCTGA
>JAEAME010001286.1_pt1 | contig 18209 bp, 14 predicted proteins | sample 8958731 | NCBI WGS metagenome assembly JAEAME01 (sample SAMN16933194, study PRJNA681113) | bioreactor sludge metagenome | isolation source: anerobic bioreactor sludge (Control) | place: India:Bengaluru | collected 2018-10-24 | reverse complement strand
CGAGGACGTGGGCACATCCAGAGCCATGCCGCGGCCGCCGCCAGCGCTCGTCGCACTGGCGATGCCGCGATCCACGTTGAACGCATCCAAGCGGACCTCGGTGGCCCGCGCCGAGGCGGCGAGATCGAGGCCCAGGTCATGCCTCCCGGACTCGCGCTCGAGCGGCGCAGGACCGTCGGCTCCCCACCCGCCAGCCGCGCTCGATGCCGCGACGACCGGGGAGCCACCGGACCCACGAACCGCGGGTCGCGTCGTGTAGACGGGGACGGGTCGCTGACGCGCGGGTCGCGGCGCTGCGGACGCGCGGGCAACGCGAACCGGCTCCCGGGGGACCTCCACAGCGGGCTGGACGGTTGGCACGAAATGCTCGCGTGTAGCTGGCGCAGGCTCGGACGCGGACGGCTCTTCCATCACCACAGCGGCGGTCCGCACTTGACGCGGAGCCACATCGGTGGCCGTAGGAACGCTCGACCACCACAGCCAGCCGCTGGCCCCAACAACCAGGAGGCTGGCGGCGACCGCCATCGCGCGAGCGGGCCAAGCCGTGCGACCCACCGGGGCGCTCCGCCGCACCGCGCCGCACATCGCGGCCTCGGCGGAGGCGGGCAGGGCGATCGCGCTGGCGACCGAGCGCAGGCGCCCCGTGAGGTCCAGCTCCTCACGGAGCATGGCCTCGCACTCAGGGCAGGCGCTGAGATGCTGGGATACATCGGTCGGCAAGGCCGCCGACGCGATCCCGGCCCCCAGGTCTCGGATGGCTTGTCGAGCTCTCTTGCAGGTCATTCCGGTTCCATCCTCAGTCTTGCTCGTAGGCGTCATCGAGCACGTTCCTCAGCCTACGCCTCGCCTCGTGCAGCCTGGATGCGGCCGTTCCGCGGTTGATCCCGAGCGCTTCGGCGGTCTCGTCGAGGCTCAAGCCCTCGAAGTAGTAGAGCACGACCGCCGCCCGCAGCTTCGGCGTCAACTGCGCGACCGCGTCACGCACCGTCAGAGCGGAGGCGCTGTTGGGAGGGTCCGCCACCGGCTCCTCCCACTCCATGACATCGAGGGAGTCAGTGGCCCGCCGGCGGTGCCGGTTGCTGTGCCGGATCGCCAGGTTGATGGTGATCCGGATGAGCCATGTGCTCAGGCTCGCATCTCCGCGGAAGCGACCGATCGAGCGGAAGGCGCGAAGGAAGGCATCCTGCACCACGTCCTCCGCATCGGCATGGCCGACCATTCGGGCGGCGACGGAGTACATCTGCCGCCGGTGCGGCTCGGTCAGCTCGATGAAGGCCTCCGGGTCGCCCGCTCTTGCGCGCTCCAGGAGATGCGCCTGCGCCCCTATCCCAGCCATGGGCTGTCTCCCGACCGCGACCCGAGCGAGGACCGACGGACATGCAACCCTGTCCATGGCTCTCCCCTCGGTTGTCTAATCGGACTGACTCCCTCCACGCCCCACCTGATTCGATTCTAGCCCTCCAGCCGACACCGTGTCACCCGCCCAGGAACCGACGCCCACGCGGCCGAAGATACGGGTCGTTCGCCGAGGGAGGGCGTTTATGGAGTTCGGCATACCCCCGCTACCCAGTTGGCCTGGGTCTCATCCTCTCATCATCCATCTGCCCCTGGGCCTGCTTCCCGTGGCGCCCGTGCTCATCCTGTTGGGGCTCGTCTTCCAGAAGTGCGGGCGCGCCTACTGGTGGTCGGCCTTCACCATGATGGCCGTCGGAACGGCGGGGGCGTGGCTGGCCGTCGCCTCCGGCGGTGCGGCGTGGGAGCTGGCGATCAAGAGCGGCGAGGCGGGCAAGGTGCTCGAGCACCACGAGGCCCTGGCGTTCCTGACGCGGATCGTCTTCACCGCCCTCACGCTCCTCTACCTCGCTGTGCTCCTGGGTCCGGCGGCCACCAAGAGGGAGCTCTCGTGGCGCGCCAACTGGGGGATCCAAGTGCCCTTCCTGCTCCTCTACGCGGCGGGCCTCATCGTGCTCGCCCAGGCCGGTCACGAGGGTGCGCGGGCGGTCCATGAGTTCGGCGTGCTGGCCGTGCTCTAGGGTGAGGGTCGTGGCCTGGGCATTCGCCGCGATGCTCCTGGCGGTCGCCGGCGGGGCGGACGCCGACCACGCCCGGGTCGCCGTGTACTCCGGCCACGGCGCGATGCCCGTGGACGGCGACCTGCTGACCAACCTCCGACTCGATGGGGACATCGCCGCCGAGACGCTGTCGGCGCTTGACATTCGGGGCGGGCGACTTCAGGGCTTCGATGCCGTGATCTTCGCCGCCGGCTTCTCCTCGGAGCAGTCCGCCGCCCTGGGACGGGATGGGCGCGGCGCCGTGAGGCGGTTCGTCGCTGCCGGGGGCGGGTATGTGGGCATCTGCGCCGGCGCCTACCTGGCGTTGGCTGGTCGGGACGCCCCTCGCACGGACCGACTCGAGCTGCTGGCGGCAGCGAGCCTCGAACCGTGGAGGCGAGGCGCGGGCGAGATGGGGATCATCCCCGTGGGTGCCAGCGCCCCACCGTGTGTGCTCGACTACGAGAACGGGCCGCTCGTGCAGGTCGTCCGTCGGCGGGACCTGCCGGCCCCAGCGGTCCTGGCGCTCTACGATGAGCCCGAGGGAGCCCTCGCGCGCGCGGGACTGGCTGGGGCGCCCGCCGTCCTCGCCGCGCGGTACGGGGTAGGCCGGGTGCTGCTCTTCAGCCCCCATCCCGAGCGCCGCATGTGCCGCAGTTGGATGCTGCGGCAGGGCGTTCGATGGGCCTCGGGGCGAGGTGTGAAGTCGGCGGAGGCGCTGACATGGTCGACCATCCTCCCTCCCGAGCGGCTGACCCTACCCGTGGCGAGCCTCCCCAGGCCGATGATCGACGCGCTCCGCTCGACGCGGTGGTACACGCTGCTGCGGGCGCTCCACGAGTCGAGACCGCCGCAACCCTTGCCACCGAGCGCGGATCGGCACTGACCGAGGTCTCGCCGCCCTCCTACAGGAACCACACCCGACACCCTCGATTGGGGAGGCGGTCCGGTATGTCCCACGCCCCACTGAACGCGACCCTCGCCGTTCTGGCTCTCACCCTCGCCCTCGCTGGCGCCGCCCGCGCCGAGCGGACCCTATACGTGGCGGTCGACGGCGACGACGCGGCCACCGGGAGCGCGACCGACCCCCTGGCCTCGCTGGAGGGTGCCCGCGACCGCATCCGTGAGCTTCGCGCCGAGGACGCCGACGACGCCTTCGTGGTCGAGGTCGCCGCGGGCGAGTACGCGATGGCCGGGCCGCTTCGCCTATCCAGCGAGGATGGCGGAGCCCCAGACGCACCCGTGACGTATCGAGCCCAGGCCGGCGCCGAGGTGCGGATCTCGGGCGGGCGACGGGTCACCGGCTGGAGCTTGGTGACCGATGAGGGGACCCTCGGCCGACTGCCCGAGGAAGTGCGGGGCCACGTCTACACGGCCGACCTCGCCGCGCTGGGGATCCGCGACTACGGCAGCCCCGTAGGCCACGGCCTCGAGGTCTTCTACCGCGACGAGCCCATGAGCATCTCCCGCTGGCCGAACGAGGGCTTCGTGCGGATCGCCCGCGTGCTGGGCGAGGATCCCATCGACGTGAGGGGGACGGTGGGAGACAAGGTCGGCAAGTTCGTCTACGAGGGTGACCGGCCGGAGCGGTGGGTCGATGAGGCCGATCCGTGGGTCCACGGCTACTGGTTCTGGGACTGGTCCGATCAGCGCCAGCCCGTCGCGTCCATCGACACCGAGCAGCGCCTCATCGAGGTGGAGCCCCCGTACCATACCTACGGCTACCGCGAGGGCCAGTGGTTCTACGCCTACAACCTGCTCGCGGAGATCGATCAGCCCGGCGAGTGGTACCTCGACCGTGACGCCGGCGTGCTCTACCTCTACCCAACCGGCGATCTTGCGGACGGCGACGTGATGGTCTCCGTCCTCACCGATCTCATCATCGCCGACGGCGTGGAGAACATGGCCGTCGAGGGGTTCGTCCTCGAGGGCTTCCGGAGCCAGGCCGTCCTGATGCAGGGCTGCACGGGCTGCTCCGTGGCGGGCTGCACGATCCGCAACGGCGGCGGCTGGGCGGTGCGCGTGATGGGTGGAGAGGGCGTCCGCGTGGTGGACTGCGACGTCATGGACGTGGGGCAGGGCGGCATCGCCCTGAGCGGCGGCGATCGTGCCACCCTCACCCCCGCGGGGCACGAGGCTCTGAATAACCACATCCAGCGATACGGCCGCTGGGACCGCATGTACCAGACGGGCATCTCCCTCTCGGGCGTGGGCCAGCGCGCGGCGAACAACCTGATCCACGACGCGCCGCACATGGCCATCGGCTTCGACGGGAACGATCACGTCATCGAGCTCAACGAGATCCACGACGTGTGCTTCGAGAGCAACGATGCGGGGGCCATCTACGCGGGCCGCGACTGGTCAATGCGAGGCACGGTGATCCGGCACAACTACTTCCACGACATCACCGGCTTCGAGGGTCGGGGCTGCGTCGGCGTCTACCTGGACGACATGTGGTGCGGCACCCAAGTGGAAGCGAACCTCTTCGTCCGCGTGACGCGGGCGGCCATGATCGGCGGCGGCCGCGACAACGCCATCGTGAACAACATCTTCGTGGACTGCCAGCCCTCGGTCCATGTGGACGGGCGCGCGCTGAACTGGGCGAGCTACCACGTCGACACGACGATGACCGAGCGCCTCAAGGCCATGCCCTACGAGGAGGAGCCGTGGGCCACCCGGTACCCCGAACTGCTCACCATCCTCGAGGACGAGCCCGCGGCGCCGAAGGGGAACCTCATCGCCCGGAACATCATCATCGGCGAGGGCTGGAACTCGATCTACGAGGAGGCCGAGCCCTATGTCACCTTCGTCGACAACCTGGTCAACGTCGAGGTTGGCATAGCCGATCCGGCGGCGGGGGACTTCACCCTCGCCGCGGACTCGCCGGCATGGGACCTCGGCTTCGAGCCCATACCCTATGAGGCTATAGGCCTTCGCCCGCGTCCATACCGCTGATCGCCCCAGCCAGGGACGGTTCGCGGATCGCTCGCGCCAGCGCCTGGAGGCGGTCATCGCTGAGCCGTCCCGAGCCGATCCAGTGCAGGTAGCGGTTCCCGGTGGTCCGGCTGGTCGTGAAGCCGAGCTGCCCGAGAGCGGGGGTCGCGTCCCAGTAGGACATCCCGTTGGCACCGGTAAGCGCGACGCAGAGGTGCGTCCAGTCGTCGTTGCGCACCGCGTACCACGTGGGAGATGCGGCAGCCTCGGTAACGCCTTCCTCATCGCCTCGGCCGTCGACCTCGACCCGGGTGCCCGCGCTGTCCAGGTACTGCCCCCCGGCCGAGTACCATAGGCGGTTGAACAGCCCGGTGCAGAGCGCGGCGGCGGAGGTGTCGACGATGAGGAAGCGGTCGTGAAGCTCGTACCGGCGCGTCACGTCCACATCCCCCGGCAGCCGTGTCGAGAACTCCACGACCGTCCGCACCGGTCCGTCGGCGAGGATCTCCGACGAGAGCAGCTCGCCCTGGTCCTCTCCCCAGCCCGTCTCCGCTGAGGAGAAGATCATGCGCTGGATGACCGCTCTGGACTCTCCCGAGGGCGCGACTATCCGCAGGTCGCGCAGCCCCCCGTGCAGCAGGGCGGCCTCGTAGGTCTCGCCCCGGACGCGGCCAGACTCGAGGTCGACCCTCCCGCCGACGGGCCCTAGTACCCCCGCGTCCCTCGCGGGCGCGACAAGCCGCAACGGCACGTCCTGCACGGGGGCCTCGGCGGCAATCACCATCAGCCTCCCCCGCAGAGCGCCCGGGCTCTCGGGCTCGAACTGGCACGCGAGTTGCCGGGCCTGCTCCCCGCCCGCGCCGGCGATCAGCAGTGCCGCGCTGAGGTCGGCTTCTGCGGCCCCGGGCTGCTGGCCGAGGTCTACTGGGGTCACGAAGCAGCCCGGCGCGCGCTCCCACTCCGCATCGACGGCGACGGAGAACGGCCACTCGCTCCAGTCGGGCTCAAGGTCGACCGTGAAGTCGAGCCGGTTGTCGGTGGCGACGAGCTCGGGCGCTGCGGGATCGAGCACGAGCACCGCAGTGTGCCTGCCCGCAGCCTGCAAGTCGGCCACGGTTAGATCCAGGGGCTCCGAGGCTCCGGCCTCGCGCTCGACGATCCACTCGCCCGCGAGCCACCCGTCCTCGACGCGGTCCCAGTAGAGACGCAGTGTGCCGCGGCCCTGCTCATCGCCTTGGTTGCCGATGCTGACGCGGGCAGCCGCGCCCGTGAGGGCGCCCGGCTCCAGCGCGAGACCGAGGTCGGAGCCATGGGCCGCATCGCCGTAGAGGACCTCCCACACCCGAGGTCCCTCGGACGCCACGGTGAAGTGGCCGTCCCGCAGGGCCTCGGCGACGTAGGTGGTCCGCCGTAGCTCCTGGTCCAGCCCGACCACGCGCGCATGCTGGTTGCCGGGGTCGGGCACGATCCCCTCCAGGTCCGCGTCGCCGCCACCCAGGGGAGCGCAGACGCGCACGACGCCCGGCTCCACGGTGGCCAGGGCGAGAACCCCATCGGTCCGGAGCCCGCCCCGCTCGCGGAGGCCGTCGTGCGACACCAATGCTCGATAGTCGGCGCGCTCCGCGTAGGTCTCCTGGCCGGGAAGGTGGTGGGCGTGGATGCCCGGGCCGTCCGCCACCATGCCGTTCGGCGGCAGCAGCCAGTCCTCCCCGGCGCTCGTCACCGTCACGGGCTCGCCGCCGAGGTTGGCGGTCACCTCCGTGCCATCCGAGAAGCGGCTCCGCTGGACCGTGTGGTCAGCGGTGAGGTACTCGAATGAGACCATCTGCTCGTACCCCACGACCTCGTGCAGGGGACAGATGGCGTTGTACACCTGCAGGAATCGCCGCTTGCGCTCGCCCTCGAAGCCGATGCCGAGGTTTGTGGCCCATATGAGGGGGGCCGAACCGTAGAGCGCCGTCATCGCGATCTTGCGATCCGTGAGGTCCGGGCGCACATCCTCGAGGTAGCCGACCGAGTCTCCCCAGTACCAGGTCGAGACGACGCAGCCGTGGAAGACCATCTCCCAGAAGGGGACACGTCTCACCGGGTGGAGGCCCCAATCCAGGTAGAGGTCTCCGATCTGGTCCTCCCTCTCGACCTTCACGAGATGGCCGGCCGGCCAGGTGAACACGGGGTTGCAGCTGAGCATGCCCTCCTGGTAGTCGAGCACGGGGACGGACCAGGCTCGCCCATGCTCGCCACCCAGCACGACGCCCTGCTCGCGGATCCACTGGAGCATGGCGGTCTTGTTCTCACGGTCCTCGGTGCGTGTCACGGGGTGGTTCTCGTCGTAGCACTCCGCGAGGCCCATCGCCGTGTGGACATCGAGGAAGCGGGCATTGTAGGGATGCGTCCGGAGGGTCTCGGGGATCTTCGCCTGGGCGGCGGGGAGGGCGTAACGCGAGCAGAGGCTGTAGTACTGGTGGAGGCCATCCAGGGTCAGCCAGCCCTTCGCCAGCTCGCCCCCGCGCTCACGGCGGATGAGATCCGGCACCGCCGGCACGCCGTCGATCGGCGCGGTCCGGTCGTCGGCATCGACGTAGTTGTCATACTCGCCCGTCAGGAAGCCCAGATCGACGATCGCCTGGACCGCCCCGGGGGAGAAACTGCCCGCGACGAGGAGCCTGCGGACCCCCGCCGCGGCGGCCTCCCGCGCGAACGGCTCGCCCGAGCTGCCCCACACGATGGGCGCTCCCAGCAGACGCCCGATGCCTGGGTTCTCATCGCGCTTCTCGCGCAGGGTCTTCCACCAGCCCTGGTCTGCGCAGAAGTCCCTCATCGCCAGGGCAACATCCATCGCCGTGCCGCCCGGAATGAACTCCCACGCGAAGCGGTAGGTCTCAGGGGCGCCCTGCTCGTCCCGCTCACCGATCACCGTGAGGCTCAGGGCCCGCCGCGAGGGCCAGGTGGCCGTCTCGAGGGTGGCCGACAGGTAGTCGTAGCTCTCGAGCACGCAGAGGGCCGCCCCGCCATCGCCCACCAAGCCGACGCCGGGCATGTCGAGGGACCCGAATACGCTCAGGTAGTCCAAGGGGGGAGCGGGGTGGTCCGTGGGCACGAGGAGGCCGTTGCCATAGTAGGGGACGATGAACTCCGAATCGCCCTCGGGGAGGAAGCCCCTCATCAGGGTCATGTCCCACTCCCAGCCGTCAACGGCCCGGCACTCGAACTCCAGGCGCCGCGCCCCCTCGGGCAGGCGGGCCAAGCACCGAACCTCGCCGATGGCGGCCTCGAAGCGCTCCACGCCGAGGGTGTACTCGAGCGAGTCGGACTCGGGAGAGGCGATGTCACGTGGCCGGTTGCCAGGAGTCGGGACCGTCGGCGTCTCCCCGCCCTCGCCCACAAGAACCGCGACCGCGTAGGTCGGGCGGGACGCCAAGTTGAGATCCGGCGGGTACGCGGCTTCGCCACCCTCCTCATTGCCAACGGTGAGAGCCGCACGGAACAGTCGACCGGGCGTCACAGGCTGGAGCGTTATGAGGTAGCCGACGGGTGAGCGGGCCTCGACCCGGTAGCCATCGCCGGTGACCACCACCGCCACCTCGGCCCAGTCCTGCCAATCGCCCCAGGCATGCCCTTGCTCGAGCCCCTCGAGAGCCGGATAGCGGACCTGATCCCACCCCGCCCACCACGCCACGTGGTCCACCGCGGACCAGTCGGTCGCCCTCGCCGCGCCACCCTTGACGCTCGTGTCGCGCACCTCGAAGGCGGCGTAGAGGCTCTCGTCGTCCCAGAGAAGGGCTGCTCGGGCGGCGTCGCCCACACTCACCCACTCGGCGTCGGCCCACTCGTCGAGCTCCCCATCCAGAGCGAGCCCGGCTGGTGCGCGGCGCACCTGAAGCTCCGGCCCCTCGGGGAACTGGTCGCGGACCGTGTCGGGCTGCCTGTAGGTCGCGCCCGTCTCCAGGTCCACCACCGTCCACGCGCCCGTCTCGGTATCCAGGGTGGCCCTGAGGAGGCCGTTGTCCAGGGTGGGCGCCTGGCACAGGAGGATCGCTAGCGTCATCGCGGCTGGAAGCATCTTGGGGCCGCCTTCCTGAGGGGCAACTTTGTGCAGGTCAGGCTGGAGGGCGTGAGCCCGTCGCGTCGAAGTAGACCCGTGCTATGAACCCCTACATCCCTGTTCTTGTGATGGGGGCCTTGGCCCTCGTTGTTGCCTGCATCGTCGCGTACGGTCCCGGGTTGCTGGGTCCGAAGCGGCCCAGTCGGCTCAAGCAGTCCGCGTACGAGTGCGGCATGGAGCCCATCTCCAAGCTGGGGCATCGCCTGCCCGTGCGGTACTCCCTTGTCGCCATCCTGTTCCTGCTGTTCGACGTGGAGCTCGTGTTCCTGTTCCCATGGGCCGCATGGTGGGGCAGCCTGGGCGAGGGCGGGACAGAGCAGGCGCTGCGGGTGCTCGGCTTCGTCGAGGTGTCCATCTTCCTGGGCTTCCTGACCGTCGGGTATATCTACATCTGGCGGAGGGGCGGCCTGGAATGGGACTGACGGAGCGTCCCGAGAACGGGCGCACGGGCGAGCCAGGGATAGTAGTGACGACGGTCAAGCGCGCCGTCCAGGTCGTCCAGAAGTACTCGGTCTGGCCCCTCACCTTCGGCCTCGCCTGCTGCGCGATCGAGATGATGGCGTCGACCATGGGCCGCACCGACTTGGCGCGCTTCGGGATGGAGGTCTTCCGGCCCTCACCCCGGCAGGCGGACCTCATGATCGTGGCGGGCCGCGTGTCCCTCAAGATGGCGCCTGTCATCCAGCGGCTCTACGAGCAGATGGCCGAGCCGCGCTGGGTGATCGCCATGGGCGCCTGCGCCTCCTGCGGCGGACCCTTCGACACCTACGCCATCGTGCAGGGCGTGGACTGCTACATCCCCGTTGACATCTACGTGCCCGGGTGCCCCCCGCGGCCGGAGATGCTGACGAACGGCGTCATGATGCTCCACGAGAAGATCGCCCGCGGCGAGGCGCCCTCCGCCGAGGGTGGCGTCTACGTTCCCGAGGACGACTACCATTGGACCGGAGGGCTGCCCGAATGAGCGCTAGCCAGGCTCCGCGGGAGCTCGACGACACCCAGCAGTTCGCCCTCGCAGCGCTGAGAGGTCAGCTCGGGGAGGCATACCAGGGCGACCGGATCGAGAGCGACGGCACGCCCGTGGCGACCATCGCCGCCGAGCGCATCGTGGACGCCCTCAAGCTCCTCCGAGATGATCCCGAGATGGCGTACCGAGTGCTCACCGACTTGACCTCCGTAGACTACGGCCCAGGCAAGCGGACGCCGCGGTTCGTGGTCGTCTACAACCTGCTCTCGCGCCAGTATGTGAGCCGGCTGCGGCTCGAGGCGGGAGTGGACGAGGGCGCTGAGACGGTGCCGAGCGTCACCTCGCTGTGGCCGGCGGCCAACTGGCTGGAACGCGAGGTCTACGACCTCATGGGGATCCGCTTCGAGGGCCATCCGGATCTCCGGCGCATTCAGTTGCCCGATGACTACGACGGCCATCCGCTGCGCAAGGAGTTCCCCGTGGACGGCGGCTACCGGCAGGTGCGGCGGACCGAGGTGCCGGCTCCTACCTACGGGCCAAGGTTCCGAGTGCGCTAGCGTGCCGATGCAGGAGAGAGAGACCATGGCGACAACCCGCCAGGACCCGAGCCCGAAGGCGGCTCCAGAGACAATCGAAGAGCCCCTGTACGAGCACGTCGACTTCCACATGGGGCCACAGCACCCGTCGACTCACGGCGTGCTGCACCTCGAGCTCACCGTGGACGGCGAGACCGTGGTCGACTGCCGGCCCGACATCGGCTATCTGCACACGGGCATGGAGAAGCTGGCGGAGTCGAAGCTCTACTACAAGGTGACGCCGATCACCGACCGCATGGACTACCTCTCGCCGATGACGAACAACCTGGCGTGGTGCCTATCCGTCGAGAAGCTGCTCGGCATCGAGGTCCCGCCCAGGGCGCAGGTCGTGCGGGTCCTGCTCGCCGAGCTGTCCCGGCTCAATAGCCATCTGGTCTGGACCGGCACGAACGGACTGGACATCGGCGCTCTCTCCATGGTCATGTATGGCTTCCGCGAGCGCGACATGATCTTGGAGATCTTCGACGAGGTCGCAGGGCAGCGCATGAACCCGTCCTACATGACCCCGGGCGGCATCTGGTGTGACATCAACGAGGATACCTTCATCCCCAAGGCGCGTGACTTCCTGAAGGTGTTCCCCTCACGCCTGGCCGACTACCACCGACTCCTCACCAAGAACCCCATCTGGCGGGCGCGCATGAAGGGTGTCGGCATCCTCGACGCCGAGCAGTGCGAGCGCTACTCCATCACCGGCCCCATGCTGCGAGCCGCTGGCGTGGACTACGATGTGCGGAAGAAGGAGCCCTACTCCTCGTACGAGCAGTTTGAGTTCGATGTTCCGGTGCGCGATGGCTGCGACTGCTACGACCGCTACCTGAACCGTATGGATGAGATGGCCGAGTCGGTGCGGATCTGCAGGCAAGCCGTCGACAACATGCCGTCGGGCCGGTGGATCACCGAGGACCGGCGCGTGGCGCTGCCACCCAGGGACATGCTCCACCGCGACATGCACGCCCTGATCCACCACTTCTGGATCATCTACAACGGGTACTGCCCGCCGAAGGGCCAGGCGTACGTTCCCACGGAGAGCCCCAAGGGCGAGATCGGCTTCCTGGTCGTCTCCGATGGCACGAACAAGCCCCTGCGCATGCGCGTGCGGCCGCCGAGCCTCATCAACCTCCAGGCGCTGCCCGAGATGGTCAAGGGCCGCTTGATCGCCGACGTCGTGGCCTGTATCTCGTCCACGGACATCGTGCTAGGCGAGGTCGATCGCTAGCCGGCCCTATCTCGGGCTTCCAGGCAGCGGATCCAGAGCCGTAACGCCGTCGCCGACCGCTCCTCCTGCCTTGCCAGGTCTGACAGCACCTCGGCGGCCTCCTCGAACCGCTGGTGGCGGTAGAGAGCCAGGGCCTCCTCATACCGGCGGGCCCACTCCAGCCGCGCCGCGCTCACCTCGCCCCGCAGCCCGAGGGGCTCGTGCACGGGGATCGACTCGCTACGCCCCCGTATGCGGACCGAGTCGACCTCGCGCCAGTGGACGACGCCTTCCGTGGCTGCCCGGAGCTGTCCGCCCGCTAGGATCTCCGTGCCGTACTCGCGGTTCAGCTCCTCGAGCCGCTCCGCCAGGTTCACCGCATCGCCCAGAGCCGTGTAGTCGAGGCGGGTGGGAGAGCCCACGTTACCCACCACGACCTCCCCCATCGCGAGGCCGAACCGGGTGCGGAGGGGGGGCCGGCCGGGCACACGAAGCTCCTGGTAGAGACCTTCGAGCTCATCGCGGCACGTCAGCACGGCGCGAACGGCATCGGCCGCATGATCCTCGTTCGGCCTGGGCGCTCCCCAGAAGCCGATAAGCCCATCGCCCAGCAGCTTGTCGATGGTCGCGCCGCCTCGGCTTAGGGACTCCAGCAGGACTTCGAAGTAGCGCGCCATCAGCGTCACCAGATCCGCGGCGCTCATCGACTCCGAGAGGGCGGTGAAGCCGTGCAGATCCGTGAAGAGGATTGTGAGAGTAGCGCTCCGCCCGCCGATGCGCGCGGCCTCACCGCGGGTCAGCAACTCCCGCACCAGGTCGGTCGGCACGTATCGGGCGAAGGAGTCGAGGGCCCGGCGCATCCGCTCATGGGCCTCCTCTAGGGCTCGCACCTCGAGCAGGTTCGAGGGTACCGCCTCCGACTCGGAGAGGTCGAGGTCGCGGAAACGGTGGCTCTGCTGAGCCAAAGCCGTGAGCGGGGCGCTGTAGCTGCGGGCCATGAGCACCGCAAGGAGAGAGGCTAGCGCGATGGCCGCGAAGGTGGTGATGAGGATGATAGTGCGCTGCCGCTTCACATCAGACAGGAAGTCATCCTCGGGGACCAGCACGCCGATCCAGAGCGCGACCTCATCGTCGAGCCGGAACTCCCGGAAGCCGCCCCACCAGGCCGAGCCCTCGGCGCGGAAGGCAAAGGGCTCGGTGATGTAGCCGGCCTGCCCTCGGCACTCCTGCATCGCCTCCTCGACGACGGGCATCCCCAGTGCATCCGTGGACTGCAGGACGGTCGCGCGTCGCACCTCGGGGTCCTCGAAGTGGGGGTGCCGCGGCAGACCCACGACGCGGCCGTCGGCGGTCAGGATGATGGCCATGCCGTTCTCCGTGGGCGCGAGGGAGGTGGTGTAGGCCGAGATGTCGTTGAGCATGACGTCGAAGGCGAGCACGAGCGGCTCGCCCTCGAGGGGCTTCACGAGCACCGACGCCGTGATACCCGGATCGCCGGTCGTGAAGAAGGTGTAGGGGGCCGTCCAGTACGGCTCGCTCTCCGGGCCCGCCTCGCCCTCCCGCGCGGCCTCCTGGACTCGCTGGTACCACGGGCGCTGACGGGGGTCGTACTCGAGATCCTCCCACCACTCCCTCTCCTGCCGCTCCGGCGACAACCAGCGGATCCAGCGGATGCGGGTCCCCAGCTCGTCCACATGGACCTCACGGTTCAGCCAAGCAGTGCGGTCCCGCAGCAGCAGCAGCCCATTCCCGCCCTCGTCGCCCGTGTTCACCGACGATATCTGGGGGAAGCGATCCAGGTAGGGGATGAACTCGTGGTTCAGGCTGGCCACGTCCACGGGTCCCCGGTACCCGTGCCGGCTGCGATCGCGAGCCACCGTCAACCCCGCGGTGACCGGCGTGAAGAAGGCTCGGAGCTCAGCGTCGGCCCGCTCCCCTGTGCTCTCCACGAGCAGGGCGGAGAGCCGCATCACCGCTTGGCGCTGTCCGACCCACGTTGCGGCCAATGCCACGCCACAACTCAGGACGATGAGGTACACCATGCTGCGGAAGAGGCTCGCGCGGATCGTCGTGGTTCGCCCGCTGGCCGTGGTGACACCCCCCGCCTGGATCAGTTCACCCGTTCCATCTGCGGATTGTTGCATGGCCGGCGCCCCACCTTGGCCACGGGCACCCAGTCGTCATTGATCCTGGCCCTGACCACATCGGCCGTGTAATCGCTGATGCTGCCATCTACCCTGTGGGTCCACAGGAGACTCGAGCCGACGCCGTACACATCCGCCGGCACCCCGAGCCTCTCGAACAGCGCAATGCGCTCCGGCGTGAAGCCACCCGTGACCACGATCTTGACCTGATTGCACCACTGAGCGGCCCAGTCCCCCCACCCGGCCGGCAGATCCCAGTCATGCCAAGCCCCGTCCATGGCTCGGCGGAGGCTGTAGACGAGCCGGGGGCACACGCCGTTGTCGAGATCCGGGTTTCCCAGAGGCTCCACGCTCGCATCCCGGAGCGAGCCACTGGTGTCGACGCGCACAGCGTAGAGCACATAGCGGGCCGCGTCCTCGGTATCGCCAGCCTCCATGCGCCGCGCCCACTCCCAGAACATGGCCTTCATCAGCCTCAGGGTCTCGCCGACGCAGTCGTTCGTGAAGTCCACGAGGGCGATGCGCGGGATGGCCGTCGGCCGCGTCCGCGCGAAAGCCAACATGGCGGGCACCACATCCCCCAGGAAGCACGCGATGGCGGCGTGGGCGATGGTGCCTCCCCCGTCCGCCCCCCACCAGTCTCCCTGGGCATCCGTGGAGATTCGCGGCGGCACCTGCTTCTGGGCCCAGTGGTTGTAAGCCTGCACCCCGATCTGGTACGAGTACCCATCGCTGGCCTGAACCTCGTGGGCATCAAACCTCGCCGGGAAGAAGAGCACTTCCTTGCCGCGCGCGGCTGCCATAGTGTGGAACACGTTCGTGGCTATCTTGGTGCCTCGGGTCAGCGCGCCCAGGATGGGGGTCTCCAGATGGGAGAAGTCACGGTACCGACCTCGCACTCGTAGCACGGGCGTCACGTCGAGGGGGTGGCCGTCATACTCGACACGGTCTCCATCCTGCGCCGCGTGGACCTCCAGACTGTCCCAGGCGGGCTCCCATTGGCCTGAGTCACCCTCCGTGCCCGCGCACTCGCGCAGCATCGCAAGGGCCTTGTCCACGCCGCAGACGATGGACACCGGCTGCCGGCGGGGGAAGACCTGCATCTCCACCTCCATGTTGCCGACATCCAGAGGCCCATGGACGGACTCGAGCCGATACCCTTCATCAGCGAGGATGCTCAGGATCGCCTGGATGTTCACGAAGTACTTGTCGGAGTACCACCCCCTGCGCATCCGCTCAGCATCGAGCTTGAACACCTCGGGAGCCAAACGCTGACCGTTGAAGCGGCTCAAGTGTCGAGCCCCCCTTCATCTGATGGTGGCGACCACACGACACCCATTGAGGGCCAGATGGTACAGGAAGACATGATGGAGCAGATCCCCGTCGTGGGGCAGGGCGCCGATCTCTGCCGCCGTGGCCACTCCGAGATGGTAGGTCTCGACGCAGTCAGCGGGCACGATCACCTCGAGCGGCTGGTTCCGCGCGTTGGCGATCATCCGGAATCCCATCGCCAGGTTGTAGGTGCAGAGGTCCGTGCAGTCGCCGATGCAGATCACGGCGCGGGGCAGGCCGTCACTCTCGACCGCACGCTGCAAGTCCGTGTCTTGCAGAGCGCTGAGTGAGTTCTTGTCCACGATCTGGAACTCGCGCGCCATCGGCAGGGCGGCCACCTCATCGACAAGCTCGGTCTCCTCTGTGCCGGCCACGCAGTGGGCGGGCCAGGACTGGAACTCCTCGGCATCCGGCCCGTGGGCGTCCCGGGCCATGAAGACCCGGCGCACCCCGGCGGCCCACGCGCTCTGAACGAGGGCGGCGCAGGGCTCGACGATGGCTCCTACACGGTCAGCGGCCAGTGGCCCAGAGACGCAGAAACCCTTGATCAGGTCGACGCCGACCACCCATACCTGGTTCGCGCCCCCGGCGTCGGCGATCACCTGGCTCAGCGATGCCGTAGGGAGGTCGGCCACGTACTGCCTGAGCCATCGGAGGAACTCGCGAGAGTACCCCGAGCAGTCGGTCATCGGTTCGTTACCCCCGTTCGCGTGATGGCGAAAGACGGACCCTGGCGGGCACCCAGGGCGTTGAAACGCTCTTCGTCGCACTGGGGCCTGACACCTAGCAGGCGGCCCTGGAACGCTCCCGCAGAAGCAGTTCAATGGGCTGCAGGCGACGGGGCACCGAATGGGTAACAATACACCGGAGGTGGCGCCAGATGGACCGTGTGAGGAAGCTCGTAGCGGCTCTGCGGGATGATGACACGGATGTGCGGTGGCACGCGGCGGGGGCTCTGGGGAAGCTGGGGGATCCCCGGGCTCTGGACCCGCTGGTGGCGGCGCTAAGCGACTCGGACAAGGACGTGCGGTGGCATGCCGCGGCGGCGCTAGGACGCCTAGGGGACTCTCGTGCCGTCACGCCTCTCATCCCCGCCCTGGGCGACGACCATGAGGATGTACGGTGGCACGCGGCGGGCGCCCTGGGCAGGCTCTGCGATGCACGCGCTGTCGAGCCGCTCGTCGCGGCCCTGTCGGACGCTAACACGGACGTCCGCTGGCATGCGGCGACGGCGCTTGGGCGCATCGGCGACCAGCGCGCAACAGAGCCATTGCTGGGCCTCCTGACTGACGCCGACAGCGACGTCAGGCGGCATGCCGTCATGGCTCTGGCGCGACTCAAGGGCACAGGGGTAGCGGGCTCCATAGCGAGTGCGCTCGAAGACCCCGAACCTGAGGTCCGGGCGGCCGCCGCGTGGGCGCTGGGCGAGATGGATGATAGCGAGTAGCGTCGGCCCCTAGCGGGCGTAGTCGACGGGCCGAAGGTAGTACTCGCCGATGGCGGTGTCGCTCACCATCGCGGTGGTCGGGAGCTGCCGCTTCCAGTGGGTCGAGTCGACCCTTGCGCGCACGACCTCAACCTCGTCCGGGGCGAACCCCCGATCAGCAAGTTGCTCCGCCGTGTAGCCGGAGAGCAGGCCCTGGAGGATCAGGTCCGCCCTGGCGTACGTGATGCCGAGGTCGCCTTCGTCGGTCTGACCCCGCATGAGGTCGGCCGTCGCGGGCTTGTCAACGATCACATTGGGCACTCCGAGGTGCCGCGCCAAGCTCCAGACCTGGGTCTTGTAGAGGTCCCCCAAGGGATTGATCGGCGGCGCGTCATCCCCGTGCCACGTGTAGTAGCCCAGCATCCGCTCCGACTTGTTGCCCGTTCCCAGCGGAAGCGCCGCCAGCTTGAAGCCCTGATCGAAGAGAACGACCATGCGCATCCGGGCGCACACGTTGCCCAGGCGGTGCGGCGAAACCTCATCCGCGTCGTGGCTCAGCAGGCCATCGACCGCCTCGCCGATGGGGTGGGTGATCATGTGGATGCCCAACTCCTCGGCGACAAGCTGGGCGTGATCGAGGCTTTCCTGGCTGCTCGTCCGGTAGGGCATGCGGTAGCCGTAGACGCCATCGGGGCCCATTGCTCGGGCGGCCAGGTAAGCGGCAACGGAGCTGTCCACCCCTCCCGACAGACCGACGACGACGCGGCTGAACCCGCGGCGGTGCTGGACCTCATCCCGCAGGAAGGCCTCCAGCCACCGGGTGGTAAGCTCCCAGTTCAGCTCCATGTCGGCGGCGAAGGGGAGATCATCTCGCGTCCCGTGGACGATGCGACCTTCCCACCCCATCAGCAGTCCTCCGTCGTGGATCGAGGCATCAACTGGCGCGCCAACACGGCGATCGTCTCCTGCAGGCCGGCGATGAGCGGCGCGCGCCGCCTCGTGACCGTCGTATCATCGGTGTTGATCTCGGTGAGGACCATTGCCTCCTCGAGCAGGGGCCCCTCGGAGACCAGGTCGCCATCCGGCCCGTGCACCGTGGAGACGCCCGCGAACCCTTTGCCCCCCTCGAACCCCAAGAGATCGGTCCGAGCCACGAAGCACCCGTGCTCGCGGGCCAGGAGGCCGCATACCTGGCTCCACTCGGCCACGTTCTGGGGCGTCGCCCCTGCGAGATTCCTCGCAGGGGAGGCGCTAGGGATGAGGATGTACTCCGCGCCGTGGAGGGCCGCAATGGTCCCACAGATGGAGTGCCAGGCGTCCTCGCAGATGAGAATGGCCATTCGGCCCATGGAGGTATCGTAGCAGTTGACTGAGTGTCCACGAGTCACATAGCGGTCCTCGTCGAACACGCCGTAGCTCGGCAGGAAGATCTTCCGATGCACGTGGAGCAGGCCGAGCC
>JAEAME010001283.1_pt1 | contig 18221 bp, 19 predicted proteins | sample 8958731 | NCBI WGS metagenome assembly JAEAME01 (sample SAMN16933194, study PRJNA681113) | bioreactor sludge metagenome | isolation source: anerobic bioreactor sludge (Control) | place: India:Bengaluru | collected 2018-10-24 | reverse complement strand
GATTTACCTGTACCGTAACCATCGTAGTATTTATTGTATGATGTAGCCTTTATCAATACAAGCCTGTTATCTGTAATATAGATATCCTGTACGTAAGTGGTTACACTTTCTTTTTTATCCTCAGATTCATTTTTTGTGTTTCTTTCTATTTTTGATGAAACAGACAACTGTTTACCATCAACTTTAATTATATAAATATATTCTACGGATACTGCATAGATGTATTTTCCGTCTGTTTTAATTATATCTGCTTCCTGAACACCTAATACCTGCAGATTTGTATCTGAGTAGTCAGGTGTCTTGCTTTCAGAGGCACTGTTTCCAATGTTAGCATCATTTAATGCCTGTTCCATAGGAGCAAGGCTGTCGGCCATGGCATTTTTCTTTTCAAATCCGTTTCGCAAGCCATTAAGAAAATTCTTGCGGGTCATTGCTTTAATTAAGTCGTATACTTCTCCGTAATCGCTTACTCCTGTAACAAAATCATTGTTTATTGAGTTATGATACACTATAGACAGACTTGAAAAAGCAATTAATAATGCAGCGGCGATGGATCCTGCTCTTTGAATAAAGGAATGCTTCCCGTAGGAATGTTTTTTCCTTTTTAGAGTTCTTTGTTTTCTGATAATATTATCAACCAGTATAGGATCCGGTTTAATATTCTTGTTACATTCTTTGTAATCTTCTTTAAACATTAAATTTCAACTCCTTTTAATTTTTTTCTTAGGGATTCCCTTGCTCGGCTGAGAGTAGAACGTACGGTGCCTTCCTTCATATCCATAAGCTTTGCTATCTGGGCTGTTGAATACTCCTCGTAATAAAAAAGGTGAATTACGGTCCTATATTTTATCGGTAAATTTAAAACGGCATAATACACTTCACTTTTCTCTCCGGGTGTAATTACTATTGTGTCATCTCCCATTGTATCAATTGATGTGATTTTTTTGGACCAGATTGAAGATAGATGAGAGTTCGAGCAATTTATTGTTACACGTAGAAACCATGCTTTTATATGCTCTTCACTTTTAAATACGGTATTACAACTCATAAATCTCATAAAAACCTCTTGTAATATATCGTCTGATTCAAATTTGCTTTTTGTTCTAGCATAAGCCAAACGATAAATCATGTCTGCATGCTCTCTAAATTTAATCTCAACAAAATCATTCGTACGCAATAATTCGTTGTCACTCACAAGGTAAGCCCCCTTTTCATATATAACACTTTTCAAGTCATTAAAATGTTGCACTTTTTAAGAAAATTGTTTAGTATTATGTTAGTGTATGATACTATTATATCATGTAATTATAATCGGGAGGGATACTTATGGGAAATATTAATAACACATATGAAGATGTAGTGCCTATTAACTGGAGTAATATAAATACATGTCCCTTAACAGGTACGCTTGCAGAATCTGTTATATATTTTATTGACAATATAAACAGATATATAGTAAATGACTGGTGGAATGAAGCTAAAAGATATAATAATCAGATTGATAACGAGTATCTTATATTAAGCGGTATACGGGAACATGATATACGGAGTGTATCACATCAGGCACATACTCTTGCGGTTTCGATAAAGTTAAACATATATAGCCAAAACTATACGGGTGTACCCAAAAGTGAAGCTTTGTCTATGGCAGTAAAAATGATTAAATCACTTGCGAAAGCTCATATATCAAACACTGAAAATGGCTGGGGAAATGAGTGGCAGAGTGCATTCTGGGCAGGAGATGTCGCACATGCAGGTTGGCTTTTATGGGATGAGTTTAGCAAACAGGACAAAATATATATTTATAACACCATAAATTATGAAGCTGACCGCTTTATTGATTATGACGTACCATATTATAAAGACAGATCAGGAAATATTGTTTTTAAAGGGGATTCAAAAGCTGAAGAAAATGCATGGAATACAAATATTTTATCTCTTGCTTGCTGTATGATGCCTAACCATAAACACTATAATGCTTGGATGCATAAAAACCTTGAGCTTATTATATCTTCATTTGCAGTACCTTCTGATATTAAATCAGATAGAAATATTAACGGTTTTATACTAAAAGATATTTTAAATGGTTCAAACGTTAACGAAAATGGGACTGTTGTTAACCACGATATAATTCATCCCGATTATCAGACAACTATTCACGAGAATTTAAACAATTCTATATATTTTGCATTTGCACAACTTGAGTCTCCTGAAGCTGTGTTATTTAATACTGATGTTGTGTATAAAGCTTTTATAGAATTGGATCTGGGTGATATAAATCCCGATCTAAAAGGACAATATATATATGTTAGAGATTTACATGGAAACGCAACATGTAAAATTGTATATCCTAACGGAACGGACTGGGGTACTGACAGACAGGCAAATTTCTTTTTGACCGATGTGCAGGCATATGTATTCGGATATGATAAAGATTGTTCTATAAAGGGAAAGGATTTCGCTTTATCACGTATACCTTTAATGAAAGCTATGATTGAGAGAAATACTACAGGTCAGTATTATATGAAGGATGACAGCGACAGATATCCCAGCAGGGAGGAATGGTTCTCATGGAATATAATCTATGCTTATTTATCATTATGGGCTAAAGATAATAACCTGATTGTTTTTTCAAATGAGAGCTTTACTAAATAACTTGACATTAAAGCACTAAAAGTATAGTATACGTTGTCAAATATTTTAGTTTACAGGAGTTATAAAATGCTTACAAGCAAACAAAGAGCCAATTTAAGAAAATATGCAAATACCCTTGAAACAATATTTCAAATAGGTAAAGGCGGCATTGAAGATGCATTAATTAATCAAGTGAATGATGCACTTCGTGCAAGAGAGTTAATTAAAATAAAGGTTTTGACAGAAACATCTTCTGTATCACCGAAGGAAGCTGCAGAAATATTGGCAGAAGCCACCGGCAGTGAAGTAATTCAGGTTATAGGGGGAAGATTTGTACTTTATAGAAGAAACCCCGAAAAACCTAAATATGATGAATGCTTTTAATTACTGTGTCAAAAAATCTGTTAATATCTCTGAATTAGTTGAAGGTGCCTGGCAAGTGTTATCCTGACATAAATAGTACGTTGTTTTTTTGTCTATAGTGTTATATGCCTCCGTAAAAGGGGCAATATCACTTAATGTTTTACTGTTTTCAGGATTCTTAACTATATATATACTATTGGGCATAAAGTTTTTAGACTGCAGCTCCCTTATTTCCGATAATTCGGACAATTCATCCGGTGTTACAATTACAATCTCTTTTGAGGGATATAACTTGAGTATTCCTGCAATCATTGAAAAAGAATATGCAGCAGGATATCTTTTTAAACTTTCTGACAGGAAACACAATTGCTTATACGAGAGTTCTTCCCATTTTTGTTCAGCTGTTATTTTAGCTATAATTGTTAAAACATATCCTGCGACTGAATTGCCTGAGGGTAACGCACCGTCATATGTTTCTTTTGGTCTCATAAACAATTGTTCGCTGTCTTTTGAATATAGATAAAAACCTCCTGCATCGCTGTCAAAAAAATTCTCCGTCATTCTTTTTGCATAGAATATAGCTTTGTTCAAATAACTAATATTGAAAGTGGACTCGTATAAAGTTAAAAGTGCCCATACTGTATACGAATAATCATCTAAATAACCGTTTCCCGAGGCCTGTCCGTCACGATACATGACATAAAGATTTCCTTTGTGATCTATTAGGTTATTCATTAAAAAATCCGTTGCTTTTATTGCGGCCTTTGTATATTTATTATCTTCAAGTATTAATCCTGCTTTAGCCATTGCGATTGTCATAAGGGCATTCCATGAAGTTAATATTTTATCGTCCAGCCGTAAATTTGTCCGTACTTTTCTGTATTTATATAGTTTATTAATCATCATTTTATACTTTGCCGTGTTTTCCGATGACATATCTATATACTCGATAAAATTTTTATTCTTAATTAGATTGGGAATGTTTTTTCCTTCAAAGTTTCCTGTTTCCGTTATATCGTATGCTTTGTTAAACTTTTTCCCGTCTTCTTCTCCTAATACCTTAATTATTTCATTTGGAGTGAATACATAATACTTTCCTTCTATTCCTTCGCTGTCTGCGTCCTGCGCTGAGTAGAATCCGCCGCTTTTATCTGTCATTTCATTCATTACATATGATAATGTTTTTATTACAACGTTTTTATAGAGTGTTTTACCGGTTGTCTGATATGCTTCTAAATAGGCAATAATCAGTAGTGCGTTATCATATAGCATTTTCTCAAAGTGAGGTACAAGCCATTTATCATCCGTTGAATATCTTGAGAATCCTCCCCCTATATGATCAAACATTCCTCCCTTGCACATGTGTTCCAGTGTTTTTTCTACCATATACATGGCTATTTCATCTTTTTCTAATACGCTGTAGCGCATTAAAAACATTAAATTATGGGGTGCAGGGAATTTTGGCGCATTACCAAAACCTCCATTATCTGAATCATAATTTCGTTTATATGCTTTCCTGGCATCATGGAAGAATTCTTTTGTCATTCTGGTTTTTGTGATATTGTCGGAATAACTTATTGAAACAATATTTACTATTTCTTCTCCGGAAGAAATTAATGTTTGTTTATCACTTTCCCACTTTTGACTGATTAGCTGAAGTATGTCAATAAGACCGTTTTTACCGAACTTCGATGTTTTTGGAAAGTAGGTTCCTGCAAAGAATGGCTTTTTGTCATGTGTCATTATTATCGTCATTGGCCATCCGCCTTGACCTGTCAGTGTCTGACATACATTCATATATACTGTATCTATATCGGGTCTTTCTTCTCTGTCTACTTTTATACTTACATATTGTTGGTTTAACAGTTCGGCTACTTCCGCATCTTCAAATGATTCTTGTTCCATGACATGACACCAATGGCAGGTTGAATAGCCTATGGAGAGGAATATAGGTTTATCTTCTTCTTTTGCTTTATTAAATGCTTCATTTCCCCATGGATACCAATCTACAGGATTGTATGCATGTTGCAGTAGATAAGGACTCTTCTCATTTATTAATCTATTGGGTTTGTTTGTTGTTATCATAGATTCACTTCTTTCGTCTACTTTTTATTACTGTAGTATTTGAAAGAAAGTAAATATATATTCAGGGTGATGATATAGTGAATATTCTGTTTTTTAGAATAAAAAAAGACTATATTCTATATGTAGTAATAAATTATAGTATCTTGTATAATTTAGTCCATCCGACTATGATATAATTATTGAGATTTGAAAGTAGTCATGCAAGTTTAGAGTATTGCTATTTGTTAATTGGAGGAAGTATGTATAAAATCAACTATACTAATGATGAGATCACAAAACAATGGAATGCTTATGCGAATAAAAGAAATATGGGATTAAAAAAAGATGCTAACAAGCTTTTGGAAAACATAATTACATATATTAATAATCTGGATAATGGGTGCAGAGAAGACTTTGTAAACTATATATGCAACTTAAAATTTGATGAGGGTGTAGACATAACGCTACAGCAGCCATTAGTTACAAAGGTTATTCTTCCTGTGTTACTTCCTTCGATAGAGATGAAAAAAGTACCACAGCTACGATGGCTCTATTTGATAAGTCAAGGAAATTTAAACTGTATAAAGATTATTGAAGAAAAAGTGGGAGCATTCAATACAGCAGATATCTTAAATTTAGCAAATCAGATCGATCCTGATGACCTAAATACCGTTAAGCTTTTAATGTATTTTTACTTACATGAGTTAAGTTTCGGAAGTCATCATATACCAGACGGAATACTTATAGATAAAGAATATTTTGATTTTATAAAAGCTGAAATGCAAAAACTTATTAGCAAATATCAGGATACTGATGCTGTAAGTCAAGATTTTATCAATGCTTTTAATCATTATTATGAACTATATAACGACTGGTTTTACTTCCATACTAATAAACAGGAAATTACCTTTGAGGAATGGTGTATTAAGCAAAACAAAAACTATACTTGGATTAAAACATATTACTATAATTAATGAGATTAAATTAATTCTATAGTGGTAGATGTTATAAAAATATTTTATATATATCTTTTTTGCGTATTGTAGTTTATTTGATGAATATGGCGCCAATGGCATACCGGTACGACAAGAATGTTCTTTAAGTAAGTTACTGAAAATGGTATAATTCTTATAATGATGTATTGCAGTTGTTTTATATTGTGAAGATTCATTTATTAAAATGCTATGGGTGGAATTATGTTTAAGTATGATTTCAGATTAACGTCAGGAGATAAGAATGTTGGCACTGTATATTTGCCGAAGATAGATGTTATTAATATTCCGGTTATTGTTTATTGTCATGGATGGGGTGGCAGAAGGCAATTATGGACACCAACCGAAAAACTCTGTGAACAAGCAATGAAAGAGAATATTGCCTTTGTAACTTTTGATTTTTTCGGATGCGGTGAAACAGGCGGCGATTATAGCCATATGACATTTGATCGCTGGAAAGATAACCTTGCTGAAATCATTACATGGATTTGTACTCAACCGTTTGCGAACAAAGACAAAATTGGCTGTTATGCGTTTAGTTCAGGCACAACAGCGGCATTGAGGCTTGCGGCAGAATGCAGTAGAATCAATTTCGTTATATCCGTAGGAACTTGTATTAGTACACATATAGGAATGGTAGAAGGTGGGCCTGCGAAAATTCTGTCGGACAATTTAGAAGAACTAACTTCCGACGGAAGAAAAGTACTTTTTGAAACGGATTTTGGAATTGATTTTTTTAGGGATGTGGTGAGTAATGCACCGATTCATGTAATATGTAAAATTAGATGCCCCATTCTTTTTTTGCAAGGTACAGCAGATAATCCTTTCCGTTGTGCGGATGCAAAATTGGCCTATGACATAATGAAGCGTAAAAGACTATCTGTGACGCTTATTGAGTTAGCTGAAGGTAATCATGAATTAGAGAATGTTGCGGATGTAGCAGTAAATTATGTATTCAGTTGGCTAAAATCGATTGTATAGTATTAGGCCAAGGCATAACCTCCAACCTGAAAAAAACTAGGAAATGTTTATACCTCCCGCTGCTGCATATTTATAAAATAAATGTGCATTACTATGGAGAAATGCTACAAACATTTCAATTTCTTTGTCAGTAAATCCTTTTCGTTTGATCCATGTATAAGTTGGTAATTTACATCTGGCGACATCAAAGCCGTCTCCTTTAGGACGTTCAAAATGTACTTCTACACATTGAACTCCGTTTTCTTCTATAATGTGTGAATGCACTATTTCGGTCCCATCGGCTAATATCATATATGGGTACATCATAAAAAAATAAAACCTCTTATACTTAAGAATTTAGGTTTATCTTCTTCTTTTACTGTTATTAAATGCTGTTTTTATATTCCTCATTATCAGTTTATGAATCTTTCATAAGGTTAATCTCTGATGTCATGACTGCCACGTCTATAGAAAGTCTTTTCATTTTGCCAGTTCCTTAAATGCGTTCTTATGTTTTGATATAATCCTTTTAGCAATTGAAACTACTTCTTCCTCGCTTGCTGTTTCTTCTTCTTGTAGTTGACTATACTCAATCAGTACATAACGTGGCGTATTGTTTTTCAAAATTACTGCTATTCCGTTTTCATCAACCATTCTAGCAACTTTTGAAAAGTTTTGATTGGCTTCTGAAATAGATACTAAATTATTTATATTGATTTTCATTAAATCATTTCTCCTTTTTTATATTATATGTCAGGTTTAGGTTAAATATAACATAAATGTATCGATTTTCAGGACCGTTTCTAAGCAAAATGGTTTTAAACAACTATGTAGGTTATTTTTTAACCGTTAACTTTGGAAAAACGCTATTCTATTAGTTTTCTAATGCTTTTTCAACAGACATTTTACCCAGTTTCGTTTCCCAACCCGGATTATCTTTTTGCCATTGAGACCAAAAATCATTCCATTTTTCTTGACCAAATGTTGATATTACATCCTTTGCCGATATGATAGGATTTCCATATGGATCTTTCTTTTCGGAATAATATTTAGCCGGATCATCGAGTTCTATTTCTCCCAGAGTATTCTTTTTAAATGGGTTTTGAAGATTATAGAACGATTGCTGTGGAATTAAGTTTGAAGGAAGGCCGGTTTCAAATTGACCCAATACAAATAAATATATTTCTCCTATTTTAATTTCCGGTATCCCCTCCATGATCGGAATACCATTTCCATAATGATACGCATTTCCGCTTCTCATTACTTCAAGCTGCTCTTCCACTCGGTAATCTTTCAAACCGCCATCTGTTCTTATTTGCGCAGGGTAAAATACTCCACCCTTATATGATGTGATTATCTCAAGGTCATATATAGTATTTAACCAACGATAATAATCTTCTGTTTCTTCGGTAGGCGGCAAAGATGTTTTTGCATCCAATACTTGAAATTATATATTGATGACTTTTGCGACAACTACTATATCAGCTGCATCAACTAATTTTTGCGCATCGCTATATGACCTCCAATAAGCATCCATCACATTGTAACATACCTCCAGCGGAACGTTTTCGTTTGTGAAAGTATCATTCTTGTCAGGGGTGTTACTCTTTTCTGCGTTGTCATTTTTTATAATACTTTTACTGCAAGATGATGAAGCAAGCATCAAAAACACGAAAATTATACATAATAACTTTTTCATTACAAAGCCTCCTTTAAATTAAATATGACGATTAATCATATAAGATTAGGGAAATGGCGCTGGCGCTCCTCAATGAAGGCATCTGCGGCCTAGCAGGTGTTTTCGACATTGCTCGCAAGTCCGACAGTTTGTGAATCATTTGTAGAAACTTCTTTTTATGTAACTATTGGCTCTAATTCTATATTGTTATCATATGACAGCTTGACGATTCTTAGAGATTCTTTTTCAACCACCATTTGATAAACATTACCATCATCATTAATTTGAACATCCTTAGCCATATAATAGTATTTACTTGGCAATAGATTAACGTATTTAATCGGTTTACTATCCTTATAAACTATTATATAGTCATCTATCATAACCTTTCCATCTTTTAAATCAACCTTGTTGGTTGTACGAACAAATGATTTTCCATTAATATCTTTTAAGTCAGTACATAATATAGTTCTGCCTCTTTGTTTTGCTATATAAAAGTATTCCCCTTTTGAGCTTTTATTATTATTTAAGATGCAATTTCCATCGTCCTGTATATGTGCACTATATTGGTGTCCACTATACTTCATCGTAAGTTTACCGGATTCATTAATCCTATATGCTACTAAATTTTGAAATTGTACATAAATATCTCCTTCTTGTGCAAATACTTTTTGAGGGTGGTAATATACAATAGATTCGGCGTAAGATGAATTTATTTTATTTTGTTCCACCTTAATAGTTTTTATAACTTTTCCGTCTAAATCGGTTACTGTAATAAAATATCCCTCGTCTAGCATATAGATTAATTCGTCATCTACATAGATGCCAATAACATCCCTATCTGTTGTAATCGGAGTCGAATTTACAGGTATACCATTAATATACTTATCTACTTTACGGCCAAATGTATCGCATATATAAATAATCGAATCATTTACAACGAAATAACTGTTGGGGGCTTGTGTTTCCGCCTCTGGCGTGTCAATTAGAGTATAATCTTGATTAGGTAAAAGCGTAATAAGTACTATATCGCTTGTCACTTCTTCCACTTTGTTTGATTTTGAATAATTAGCAATTGATGTGTTCAATAATGATGTACATAATAGAAGTAGGATCATAATAAACTTTTTACAAATATCGATTAACATGATTCACGCTCCTCTTTCACATACGAATTAATATCAATATCTTGCCATAACTCCTTGCCTAATCCTTTCAAAGACTTTGCAAAATTATCTGGCTTTTGCATTAAGAGTATTTGACTGTTATCTTCGTCGTATACCCATATCATATTAACACCTGGCTCTAAACCTGCCTTTTTTAATATCTCTTCAGGAACTTTAATGCTACTATCTTCGTTGAGTTTCGATACAAGGCTCATATTGAAACTTCCCTTCCATATATAATAGAGTAAATATTGTTTTAATTATAACATGCGAGAGTATTATATTGCAAATAATGTTAAATACAGTTGAATGATTGTGAGTTTATTTTCATAGTTTATTTGGCGAATATGACTGAAACCGATACATGTTATCTTCTTCTTTTGCATTATTAAAGGCTTTTTCTCCCCATATACCAAACAACCGGATGGAAAGCAAAATATATATATTCGGTGCGATAATATTGTGTAAATTACGCTTTTTAGCATTTAAAAAGACTATATTCTATACATAATAGCTTATAGTCCTAAGTTTGTTAATCCCAATCTATCATCGAATGATTTACTGTTTCAACCGATTGTATCTCTTATCAGCTTTCTTAAGTCTTTCTCGCTCGGAGTATGTTAGCTTGGTGAAATCGCTATCCCATGCTAACACCATCCTTTTCACAATTTTAAAAGCTAATTGTAGTTCTTTCACCGGTAGCATATCAACCATTTCCGCTATATATAACGACATAACACGGAAAGTGCGATGTAATGTCTCCCTATGGCAGGCCTGCAAATCGGCTTTGTATCAGCACAAAATAACGGAAAGAACTTTTTCACCGTGGTTGATGAAGATCTCCAGTACATAGTTGTCCCGCAGAACAGCCATCTCTCGGATCTCTCCTCGGAAGACCACATTCTCCCGGTCCTGTCTGCGAATTATGAAACCGTCCTCTGTCCGCTCGATGGCAGAGTCGGAATCTGTCAGTAGATGGCGAACCTCCTCCACAGGATAGGTGAGGATTCCGGTTTCGGTCACGGTCAGTTCCATGGGCAGCGACATACAGCTGATGCTCTTTTCGCCGTATCCGGCAAAATGCCAGCCCGGGATCCAGGTGATCAGGATATGTCTTCCCCTGGTATCTGTAAACGCTTGTCCGGCATACTGATCAGGCCCCAGCTGGGGATGGGAACACACCTCCGGGGTAAACTGTCTGCCGTCAAAGGTACCGGACATCAGCGAAAAGTCCCGCCGCATTTCCGGGAAGTGGTACTCCACAGAGGAAGCCAGCAGACATTTTTCTCCTGCACGCAGGAAAGAGGGACACTCACAGTCATGCGCACCGGGTGCTTCCCACAGAACACTGTCAAATGTCCAGTGAAGCAGATCCTTGCTGCGGTACATCAGCAGCCTGCCTGCATTTGCTGCCTTGTTTCCGCTGGCAATTGCCATCACATATTCATTCCCCCACTGCATCACGGCAGGATCACGGAAATCATTGCTGCCCTCCGGCGGGTAATCCTTAAGGATGGGGTTTTCCGCATATTTGACAAAGTTGATGCCATCATCAGACCAAGCCACGCTGGTCTCCTGTCGACCGTTGCAGATGGAAGCGTAAAACAGATATAATCGGCCGTCTTTTTCAATGGCGGTACCGGACCAGCATCCGCCCATATCATAGGGCGCATCCGGTGCAAGCGCCAGCGGCAGCTCTTCCCAATGTAGAAAATCTTTGGTGCGGGCATGACCCCAGTATACTCCTTCTTTAGCAGGCACCTCAAAGTGTGGTGAATGCTGATAGAAAAGGTGGTAGTATCCCTTATACTCGATGAGTCCGTTGGGGTCATTAATCCAGCCCACTGCGGGACGGAAATGATACGATAAATTAAAATCAGTGATCATAAGACAATTTCTCCTTTGGGGGATTCATGCTGAATAATCTTCAGCGATGAACATGTTTCCCCATCTGCATTTTGGCTAAAATATAGCATGATGTACCTACAGTGTCAAGCAAACGAATCGTTGAACCGTTTCTTAGTTGACTAAAAAGAAAGCAGCATAACGATTTATGACAACAGGGTTCCGTAAAGATAGTGATTAATAAATAATTTTTGGTATTGATTATATAGTATCATTTAAGTTATAATTTGAATACAATGACATCACTTATATAGTATTATGTAAGTGCAATGGTTTTATTATTACACATAAAGGACAATGATATGGATTGGAAATATGAAAACGGACGCATATACAGCGTAAACGAAAAAAACGAATTGATGGCGGAGACTACTTTTATTCTAAAAGCAAACGGACAGGTTGATATAGTTCATACCTATGTTAATCCTAATCTAAGAGGAATGGGAGTAGCCGGAAAAATGATGGAAGCAGTTGCTGAATATTTAAGGGAGAAATCACTGAAAGCTACAGCTACATGTCCGTATGCGAATGCCTGGTTAAAGAAACACAGGCAAACTTATGCAGACATAATATCTAATGATCTTGATGATGAAGCAGTTACGTGTAAAATGCCCAATGTTCAGGACAAATCATAAAGATAATATCTTAATGTATAATTATATATAGAGTAATATTCACAATTGATACAAAAAGTAGGGGGAATAAGATAAAATGAAAAATAAAAATTATCCGCTATACGAAACAACAGTTTTTGAGAATTTCAGAGTAATGACTGAGAATGTAGCAAAAAAGTATCCGGAAAGAATTGCAATATCATATAAAAAGAAACCACAGGATAAAGAAACAGTTGATATTACATACTCTGAAGCAAGAGACTATATTCGCAATATGGGAACGGGTCTCATTTCTCTTGGATGTACAGATAAAAAGGTAGCTCTTATTGGAGAGACATCATATAACTGGATATGTTCTTATTTTTGCCTTATGTCCATTGGAGCTGTTGTAGTACCTGTTGATAAGGACCTTCCGGTAGATGAGATGGCGGGAATTCTTAATTTAGCAGAGTGTGAGTATATTATTTATAGTATTTCTATAGAAGAAAAAGTACTTAGTCTTAAAGAGAAAGTTTCTACTTTGAAGACATTTATATGTAAAGCAGAACCAAAGATAGAGGATGCTCTTAAGATTTCAGATATAGTTGAAAAAGGAAAAGAAAGATTTTTAAACGGAGATAATTCATATTATGACTATAAGATAGATCCTGACAGACTTGCAACTATTGTATTTACCTCCGGAACGACAGGAAAAGGTAAGGGTGTCATGCTCTCTCAAACAAATATAGTTTCGGATATGACACAGGGAATGTACAATTTTCAAATAACACCAAAGACTATGTGTGTACTGCCGCCGCATCATACATATGGATCTACAGTTGTTTTTGTGGGACATTTTTCTCAAGGTAGTACTATATTTATTAACAGTGGGCTTAAATATTTGATTAATGAAATGAAGGAACAACAACCCAGGCATCTTGTGCTGGTCCCCCTGTTTGTTGAGACAATGTATAAAAAAATATGGGCAGGAGCAGAAAAAAGCGGAAAAGCCGAAATGCTAAGGCGTATGATGAAAATAAGTAATTCATTAAGAAAAATTGGTATCGATTTAAGACGTATATTATTCAAAAGCATAATAGAGAATTTTGGCGGAAAACTTGAAATGATAATATCAGGAGGGGCAAGTTTAAATCAGGATATTATTGATACATTTGAATCTATTGGTATTACAATACTTAACGGCTATGGAATTACGGAATGCTCCCCTTTAGTATCATGTAACAGGAACAAATATCAGAAGAAAGGCAGTGTAGGAACACCTATTATAGGTGAAAAGGTTAAAATAAAAGATCCCGACGAAAAGGGAGAGGGTGAGATCTGTGTAAAAGGCTCTAATGTTATGTTAGGCTATTATAAGGATCCTGAAGCGACCGCTGCGGCTTTTGATGAAGAGGGTTACTTTAAAACAGGCGATTACGGTAAGTTAGACGAGGATGGCTGGATATATATAACCGGAAGAATTAAAAATATAATTATTCTAAGTAATGGTAAAAATGTTTATCCAGAAGAGATAGAAAAGGAAGTCTCCGGAATATATGGTGTTTTGGAAGTTATCGTATATGCAGGAGAAAGTAAAAGCAGTAAGGAAGCTATTGTAGCAGAAATATTCCCTGATTATGAGGGACTAAAACTGAAAGGTATAGAAGATGTAGATGCTTATTTTAATAGCGAAATCAAGAAGATTAATAGCGGAGTGGCTCCTCATAAAGTTATTAAAGCAGTAAAAATACGACAAGAGGAATTTCAAAAGAACACATCGAAGAAAATACTTCGGTTTGCTATTGACAAGAGCTTTGATGCAAATGAAAAAGAGATTATTTAATATTCTTAAGTTTTAATACATACCCACTTAGAAACACAAATCTAGGTGGGTATTAAAAAGCCATTCTGGACCAACCACAATCGGTACCGATCGGCGGAAGATTAAGAATCTCACGAGCGGTATTTACATAAAACCTCTAATTATCAATTGGCGTACCGTTTGGAATCCTATGATCAAGTCCAAAAGCGGTACCTTGTCTCATAATTGGCTGAAGTTTATACTCAAGCTCTCTTCTTATTGCATCTTTGTCTTTTCTTAATATATGCTTATCAATACCGCCTTTGAAGGCCATTTTACTTCCATACTTCTTTCTTAGCTCTACAATGTCCATCCCGGCTGCCGGCTCTGCAGGGTACATAACATTTACACCACTTTCTATAAATGAATCAATTAAAGGATTCATATTGCCGTCACTGTCTTGACTGAATAGTTTTGTTCCTTTTGACTGAAGCATGTTCCATATTCTTAAATAGTATGGTGATATGTATTTCGATACTATATTAGGTCCGACTAAAGGACCTGATTTACCCGCCATGTCTTCGTGCACCATTAAGTTATCAATAGTTAGTTTGTCACTGATTTGATCGAGAACCTTAAAAGAAGTATCCGATATTGTTTTTAATATATCATTCATTAATTCATTGTTATCATAATAACAAAAACATGTATTCTCATCCCCCATAAGCTCTCTCGGCAAATCAAATCCTCCGGGAATTGATGCTACAATAACTGCACCATTTTCCTGTTGCTTTTTAGCCTGAAAGACTCTGTCCCAATTAATTCTATGCTCGTTATACTCAAAACAGGGTTTTATTTTTAGCCAGCCGTCCATGTCTTTTACAGGATATTCTAGCGGGAGAGGTATAGTTGCATACCCTTTATTTAGTTTTGTCTTTCTGCCATATACATCTATTTCAATCCTATAATCACTATTATCTTCGATAACGCAAGGTGTAAAACCACCCATAAGGCCGGTAATACCACCGCAGTCAGCAATAGCTACATAGTCATAATCAAAGGCGGTAAGGTTTATTTCGCCATTTGTTGCTCCCTGAGATTTCCACTCTTCAGGGAGCCCTACAAGCGGTCCAAATAACTCAACAAACATGGGTTTTTGAATGTTACCAAATGTCATTAACTCTAAGTATTCTTCTCGGTGCCATTTCATTTAAATCACTCCGCTGGTCTATTAATTGCATCTATTTTATATTATAGCAATAACAAAGTCTATGATTTATTTGATGAGTAAATAATTATTCTGTAGACTGTGTTATACTAAATATATAATATTTAAACGGAAGGGTGGATAAAAATGAGAAAAAGAAAGTTTTTGTTAGTATTAATTGCAATTATATTAATATCGGTATCTTCGTGCAAAAAAGAAAATGGTAATCCCGCTTCAACTGCAACGCCTGAAACGGTAACAACTCCTACTAAGGAACCGGGACCTACACCGAAACCTATTACTGAGGACGAAAAGGGAAAACCGCATCCTCAGGCAGAGGTATTACTAAAAGAAGATTTTGAAGACGGCGAAATAAATCCTGATGAATTCATGACATTGTACGATGAATATATTAAAATCAGCGACGGATATATGAATATAACCGAGGTATGGTCTGCTGTATTGCCTCAGTATGCATACAGTCTTGCAACACTACATAACCAATATGAGTTTTCCGCAACATTTTCAATTTCTCACTTACAACCCGATGCACCTCATATTGCATATTGGGTTGGTGCCAGAGTCCCCCAAGAGGGATATGGGGCGTATCCGGGTGGGATATGGCTGGCATTTAACTATACTAATCAAGTTAGGGTCTATTTGAGCGGAGATAACTTTATTGATGATAAAAATGAACTTATTAAAGAATGGGACAAAATGTTTTTTACAATAACGGCACCTGAATCTTTTAAAGAAGAACATACCGTTACAGTAATAGATACAGGTGATGAGATTTTATACTACATGAATACAAAAGATGAAGAGAACTATCTCCTTATCAGAGCTGTTCTTGACGGATCTGACCTAATTATATATGACAAAAATGGAAAGAATATTTTTAATGGTGAGAATGCTATTAATGATCTGGTCAACTTCTCTATATTTAGTCATAGAACTAAATCACATACAGATGAAATCGTATTAAAAGCATATTGATTAAGCTCTTGCTAATTAATAAAATAAAGTTTATCATACTGTTAAAATATTAAAGGAGGTACATATAATGAAAATAAAAATCGGTGTATTCGGTGCATATCGAGGTATGACTATGATTCATCAGACAATAAACAATCCTAATGCTGAGCTTGTTGCTGTCTGTGACAAACATAAACCATTACTTGAGAATTGCAAAAGTTTAGCAGAACAAAATAATCTTAAAATAGGTCTTTACGAGAATTTTGACGATTTTATTCAATGTGATATGGATGCGGTTGTTCTTGCAAATTATGCAAATGAACATGCACCGTATGCAATTAAGGTATTAAAAAGCGGTCGCCATGTTATGAGTGAGGTTTTAACATGTGCATCTTTAAAGGAAGCAGTAGAGCTAATAGAAGCTGTTGAAACTTCAAAGAAAATATATCAGTATGCTGAGAATTACTGCTATTTTAATACAACATTTGAAATGCGTCAGAGATACTTAAAAGGTGACATAGGAGAACTTATGCATGCAGAAGGCGAGTACATTCACGACTGCTCTTCAATATGGCCTCAGATTACATACGGTGAACGTAATCACTGGAGAAACAGAATGTATTCAACATTTTATTGTACACATTCATTAGGACCAATACTGTTCTCTACAGGGCTAAGACCTGTAAAAGTAGTCGGCGTCGAAACAAAAAATATGCCGTTTATGCGTGATTTAGGTGCATTGGCGGGTTCTGCGGCAATGGAGATTGTGACACTTGAAAACGGTGCTATGGTTAAAAGTATTCACGGAGGTCTTAAAAGGGAGCCCGGATCTGTTAACTATCAGTTATATGGTTCAAAAGGCAGTATGGAAACCGACAGATGGGATTCAGGTAACCTTCATGTTTATATGGAGGGCGAAAGAAATTGTGTAGGGGAGCATAACAAATATATCCCGGAATTCACAATTAAAGATGCACTCGGTGCAGGCCACGGAGGCGGTGATTTCTTTACTACCCATTATTTCATAAATCAGATACTGGGGGACGGTGAAGCAAAAAAGAATGCAATAGATGTATACCGGGCTGTCGATATGTGTATTCCCGGAATACTTGCATATAAGTCTATATTGAATGATAATGTTCCACAGATTATACCTGATTTTCGTAAAAAAGAAGAGCGGGATATGTACAGAACAGATACTTTTGGTCAAAATATTACTTATGAGAATGATAATATACCGGATTCCGTGTATGAAAAAGTAAGAGAGAAATGGCTAAAAGGAGAACCGGGTTAATTACACGCCGGAAGAAAGTTAAAACAAGATGCTGCGAAGATTTAGGCTAACCGACTAATGGTTAGCCTAATCAATTTATTACTTCTTTTTGAGAGTAATTATTATATGTGACGTCTTAAATTGTTGCAATCAGCTGTTTATTACATCATACCCATTTTCCCTGAATACATTAACAACTGTTTTTATATCAATCTTCTTTAAAACCGCTCCTTTAGGAATTGTCATAAACCTACCCGCCGTGTTAATCATTCCCGGATTAAGAATATCCGAAAAGCCAATTTCGGATAATACCTGCTTTATTGCAGGATCATTGGTGCAGAGTTCATATACCGTCTTGTTTAAATCAATAAAGTTATTCATGTTATCCACCTCAAAGTATATTTTATAACAATGAATGCGGAATGTATGTGATTTAAATCAAACTTTATCAGTTGTTTCCGGCAATGTATTTAAGAGCTTCTAAGTCGGTAATGTATAAAGTACGATTGTTAACAGAAGATATAACTCTTTTATTTTCGAGCTGAGTCAGTTTCCTGCTCATTGTCTCTCTTGCAATTCCAAGTTGGTTTGCCATACCCTCACGGCTTAT
>JAEAME010001282.1_pt1 | contig 18238 bp, 13 predicted proteins | sample 8958731 | NCBI WGS metagenome assembly JAEAME01 (sample SAMN16933194, study PRJNA681113) | bioreactor sludge metagenome | isolation source: anerobic bioreactor sludge (Control) | place: India:Bengaluru | collected 2018-10-24 | reverse complement strand
TTTCGCTCGCTCTTAGATAGAGCAGGTTATGGGTTGATTGTTCCTTGCTTTGAACATCCATCTAAATTCAGCGTGAAAAGAATGTGTTTCAATTATAAGCGTATCAGTTGAAAAAGTCAAGCGAAATTTTCATGGACAATATTCTTAATCACAAAGACACTAAAGAAACATAAAAGACACAAAGGTAGATAAAAAAATTTACCTTTTAGCTTTGTGTACTTTGTGACTGCTTTGTGCCTTTGTGTTGAAGTCATTTTCCAGCATTGCAATGCTGAATTATAAAATAAATGATGGATGAAAATATGGAATCAGAAAAAATAGATTTAGCCATAACAGGCATGACTTGCGCCGCTTGCGTGAAGCGCGTGGAAACGGCTTTGAAAAGCGTAGAAGGCGTACGTGATGCGGTCGTGAATCTGAGCACCGAACGAGCGACTGTCGCCTATCGACCTGGCCTCTCGCTAATTGAAAAGATGAAAGCGGCCATTGCTGATGCGGGATACGAAGCTGAGGCGATCGATGCCGAACAGCCAACCGATTGGGAACGCTCGGCTCGAGAGGAAAGATACCGACAATTATTTCGGAATTTGATTTTCAGCGCAGCTTTGACATCGATCATCATGATCGGCTCCATGATCGACATGATTTATTCTCACCAAATCATTCATCAGCAGCCGCTGTGGATCATCCTGTTCGTTCTCACCACGCCAGTGCTGGTTTATTCGGGAAGGCAATTTTTCGTCGGCGCCTGGAAGGCGTTGAAGCACCGAACCGCGGATATGAATACCTTGATTGCCATCGGCACTGGAGCTGCTTATCTCTATTCGATGGTGGCAACATTTTTCCCAAATTTTCTGCCCGAAAATATACGCCATGTTTATTATGATACGACTGCTGTCATTATCACGCTGATTTTATTTGGCCGGTTATTGGAAGCGAAGGCAAAGGGTCGAACGTCAGAAGCGATCAAAAAGCTGATGGGATTGCAGCCGAAAACCGCCCGGGTGATTCGGAATGGGGAGGAGCTCGATATTTCAATCGAACATGTCCAGGCTGGCGACCTGGTAATCGTGCGGCCCGGCGAGCGAATCCCCGTCGATGGTCAGGTCGCGGTAGGAAATTCCACGGTCGATGAATCCATGCTCACCGGTGAGTCCCTGCCCGTCAAAAAAGAAGTAGGCGACCAGGTCATTGGCGCGACGATCAACCGAACGGGATCATTTCAATTCAGAGCGAACAAAGTGGGAAAAGATACCGTATTGGCGCAAATCATTCGGCTGGTTCAGGAAGCGCAAGGCTCCAAAGCCCCGATCCAGCGATTGGCCGATTTTGTGGCCAGCATCTTTGTGCCCGTGGTGATCGTCATCGCCATTTTTGCTTTCATTATCTGGCTGATTGTCGGTCCTGAGCCGTCGCTGATTTATGCCCTGGTCACGCTGGTGACGGTGCTAATCATCGCTTGTCCCTGCGCATTGGGATTGGCAACGCCGACTTCTATTATGGTGGGAACTGGCAAAGGGGCTGAATTGGGAATCTTGATCAAAAGCGCCGTGGCGCTGGAAACTGCCCATAAGATTAAAACTATTGTGCTGGATAAAACCGGCACAATTACCCGGGGCAAACCAACAGTTACCGACGTCATTTCTTTGAATAGTTTTAATAACGATGAAATTCTTAGCCTGGCTGCTTCCATCGAGCAAAGCTCCGAACATCCGTTGGCTGAGGCAATTGTAAGTTACGCCAGAGAGAGCGGATTAAAGCTTTCACAAACTGAAGATTTCAAAGCCCTGCCTGGCCTTGGCGTCGAAGCATTCCTGAATGATAAAAAAGTTCTGTTGGGAAATTTAAAGCTCATGCAGGAGCAAGGATTGAATATCACTCCGTTTGAGGCGCAAACGGCCGCACTGGCTGATGCAGGAAAAACGCCCATCCTGATTGCAGTGAATAAGGAAGCCGTCGGGCTCATTGCTGTCGCCGATCCCATCAAAGCGGATTCAGTAACCGCCATAAAAAAATTACAGGATCTTGGGCTGGAGGTGGTGATGATGTCGGGTGATAATAAGCGAGTTGCCGAAGGAATTGCCAGACAATTGGGCATCAAGCGGGTTCTGGCTGAAGTTCTGCCCGATGAAAAGGCCTCGCAGGTAAAAATGTTACAGCAGGATGGGAAGGTTGTGGCCATGGTCGGCGATGGAATCAACGACGCCCCAGCATTAGCGCAGGCAGATGTGGGGATCGCCATCGGCACTGGCACCGACATCGCTATGGAAGCTGGCGATATTACGCTGATCAAAGGAAACCTGACCAGTGTGGTCACTGCGATTCAGCTCAGCCAGGCGACCATGCGAAACATCAAACAAAATCTGTTTGGATCGTTCATCTATAATACGCTGGGAATTCCCATCGCGGCTGGTGCTCTCTATCCGTTTTTCGGAATTCTGTTGAATCCAATGATTGCGGCGGCGGCCATGGCGGCGAGCAGTGTCACGGTGGTGACCAATGCTTTGAGACTGAGACGGTTTAAAGTGAAGTATGCCTAATATTTTTTTTAGGAATCAAAATAAACCTGCTTTCAAAAAAGGGGGAATTTTTGTTCCGCTTAAAGTACATTATTGAAAATCTTTCTCAATCTACTCCCATTCCAATTTTCCATTGCTTGTGAGCCTATCTAATTTCTAAACATTTTGAAATCGTTAAAAAAGTTGGGAACTTAATCTTTAATAAAGCGAATAATCCATAATTTTCTTTTGACATTTTTCTTTGTCCTTCAATGAAATAACGACCAAATATGATCGAAAAACATGCGAGCGAACAAGAAAAATTTAGGTTAAATCAGACATGCAGGAATGAGATTTAATAGAAGGTTTTGAAATATGAGATTAGGTTTAATCGGATTACAGAATTCAGGCAAGACGACAATTTTCAACGCGCTGACCAAATCGCAGGCAGAGGTCCATGCTTTTTCCAACGCCAAAGCCGAGCCGAATGTCGCCATCGTTGAAGTCGGTGACGAGCGAATTCGTCAGCTTTCTGAAATGTACCTGCCGAAAAAGACGAGCTTTGCCACTATTGAGCTAATAGATTTTGTCGGGCTATCGGCTGGATCAGCCAAAGAAGGGACGTTTTCCAGCGAGTTATTGAACCTGGTGAAAACCACCGACGCCCTGGCGTTGGTGGTGAAAAATTTTAAAGATGGTTTGAACGGTGATTGCTCGCCAGTCAAAGATATCGAGTCGATAACTGATGAATTGCTATTGTTCGATTTGATCTTCACGGAGACGCGATTGGAGCGGATCGCCTATCAATTTTCGCGCGGCAAGAAAACCAATGAGTTGGTATTTGAGGAGAAAACCTTAAAGCGGATTTTGGATCATCTGAATGAAAATAAGCCCATCCGCACTTTAGCGTTAAGCAAGGATGAAGCCAGAGTCATCCGGGGCTACCAATATTTGACGCAAAAGCCTTTCTTGGTGATTCTCAATTCCGGGGAAGATAATTTTGGCAACGGCAATGGATTGATTCCCTCTATTCAGAAGATTTCTGATGTCATCGAATTTGCTGGCAATTTCGAGATGGAATTGGCGCAACTGGATGATCCAGATGATATAAAAATGTTCATGGCGGAAATGGGCATCAAAGAATCGGCTCGCGACCGCCTGACCAGGTTTGTCTATCAGATGCTGGGCTACATTAGCTTTTTTACGGTCGGCACTGATGAAGTGCGCGCCTGGAGCATTCGCAACGGTGAAACGGCGGTGCAAGCCGCCGGCGCGATTCACACCGATCTGATGCGCGGCTTTATTCGCGCCGAATGTTTCAGTTTTGATGACCTGATAAGAGCAGGCTCGGAAAAGGCAGTCAAAAGCAATGGCTCATTCCGATTGGAAGGTAAGGATTATGTCGTACAGGATGGAGATGTTTTGAGCATTCGGTTTAATGTGTAAATGACTGATGTCAGCCGCCAGCCGGCGGATGGCATCAGTGGAATTTCCATTTCTAAAAAGTTAATCCACAACTTTCGAAATCCGCACTAACCAAGCATTCTGGCACGGCGGATTGTTCTGAACCGACTCAGGAATATTCACCCAAAACCCTTTTCCAACTTTTTCCCACTGCAATTCTTTTTCAACACCCAGTAGGTTCAATTTTGCTCCGTTGGCAGGTTGAATTGAGGATAACCAGATTTTCGACGGAGGATACTTCTCGTCTTCATCTGCCAAATAAATCGCATAAACCGTCCCATCTTTTCTCTGTGTCAAACAGACCTTGCCTTCTTTGAAAGGCGCCAGCGGTCGGCTTTCATAAATGGCTTCGCCATTGATTTTCATCCATTCGCCGATGCCCTTCAAGCGATCAAAAGCATCCCCTGCCCAATTGCCTTCGGGTGATGGTCCGATGTTCAACAAAAAATTCCCGCCTTTCGCAACGATGTCCACCAATGTATGAATGAGTTGATGAACGGATTTGTATTGATGATTTCTATTATATGACCAGCCCTCGGCCATGGTGATGCAGGACTCCCAGGGAACATCCAGCGGCTGTTCTGGAATCTTTTGTTCTGGCGTCAGATAATTTTCAAACTCACCACTCACCCAGCGATCAACCATAATCAATCCTGGCTGATGTTCTCGCGCCATTTTAGCGATCCTTGCCATGTCGATATTTTGATTATAGTTTTTCTTCCTCGCCCAATCTTCAAATTCTTTCGGCATATTTTCAATCGGTCGCACCCAGGCGCCATCCAGCCAGAGGATGTCGATGGGACCGTAGTCAGTCATCAACTCTTCGATCTGCCCGTAAGCGTAGTCTTTGAATTTTTGCCATCGCTCTGGGAATTTTGCAGGATCATAATTGACATGGCGATCGGGCGTGGCGTAATAATTCCACCAGTAATATTGGCTGCTCCAATCGGGCTTGGAAAAATAAGCGCCAATCAGAAAATTTTCATGGCGAAAGGCATCGAAAATTGCTTTAGTAATATCGGATTTGGGATGGTTATGAAAGGGACATTCAGACGAAGTAATTTTATAGTCGGTTAATCTGGAATCGAACATGCAGAAGCCATCGTGGTGTTTGGTGGTAAAGACCACATATTTCATCCCTGCGTTTTTGGCAGCCTTTGCCCATTTGATCGGATCGAATTGAATGGGATTGAAAGTTTTTTTTAGATTTTTATATTGACGCTTGTATTCCTCGTAATCATCGATATGTCGGGTGATCCAGTCCTCGGAACAGATGGACCACGATTCGACCACGCCCCACTGGCTGTACGGTCCCCAATGCATCATCAAGCCGAATTTCAAATCCTGCCATTTTTCCAATTTGGCTTTGACGAGCGAATCGGTCACAGGGACATAGTCTTTTTCTGAATGCTGTGCTATCAAAATAGAAAAAGCAGCAAACCAAAAAAACAAGTTCATCACTAAAACAGACTTCACAATCACAAGCTCCAGGTTAGTCATGAAACCAGGTTTTATAAAAAAACCTGGCTTCTTGGTTTCATTTGCTACTTATGAAAAAGAACCTCATCAGGCATCATCTGCTTCTCCATGACGGAACATTTCCAATACACTTTCAAACCATCCCCACCGGTCTTTTCAAAAAAGGTCACCCGAATGGGGTGGAAACCTGCTGCGAGGGCAATTACACCAGATTTTTCTTGCATCCCATGCAAGCCATCATTATTCATGACCAATTGATCGCCAATGAAAAGCTGGCTGCCGTCATCGGAATCTGTAGAAAAGCCATAAACGCCATCTTTTGGAATTTTGATGAAACCAGTATAGTCAAATCCAAAATATTCTTCTTGATTTCGAGGCGAAAAATCAAAGTTGGTCAGCGTACCCGTTTTGACTGGATTTAGTTTGCTGAAATCGGGCAGCCAATCCCAGTCGCCCTCAAAATAAGCATAATGAATTCCTGATGAAAAATTTTCTATTTTCGTGGCTGGACTGGGACTGACTTTCGTGAACGTCGCTTGCGCCGTCCCGCTCACAGGTTTTCCATCTCGAAAACATCGGGCGGAAACGGTCGTCGTTTCAGTCAAACGACAGGGGGCTTCTGCCAATGGCGAATCCACTTGTGGAATTGATCCATCCAAAGTATAACTAATCTGGACATTCTCCCGATCCGAGCTGAGCTTCACTTCAATTTCATCCACAAAGATATTGAATTCAGCTTTAATCTCAGGAGGATTGCTGACGTCAGGCTTGCCCTCGATCTCCAGCACCACCACGCTGTTAATGGAATCGGGCGCAGCTGTGGGAACGGCAATCGCTAATGCATCTTCACGACGGACGACTGACAACGAGCTTTTATCAGTATCAGCAAGCAAATAGGCTGCTTTTGCCTGGTTATAAATTCCAGGCACGACCAATTCACCAGTTTCAGGCCAATCGAACACATGCAGGAATAGCCGAGTTCCGTCTTCAATCGGCTGCTGGGTGCAGCGGCCCCATTCCAGATGTTTGAAGGGACTGGCTTGCGTGCCGTAGATCGCTTCGCTATTGACTTTCATCCAGTTGCCAATGGCTTTGAGCCGATCGATACTGGGCTGGGGGAATAATCCTTCAGCCGTGGGGCCGATATTGAGCAAAAAATTTCCACCCTTTGAAGCGATGTCAGCCAGCATCTGAATCAGCTCTTTGGCAGATTTCCAATTGTGATCATTTTTATTGTAGCCCCAATGATCGTTCATGGTCATGCAGGTTTCCCAGTCCACGCCAGGCAAGCCCGTGGCAGGAATCTGCTGTTCAGGCGTGCCAAAATCGCCAGCGAATTCGCCAGCCTGAGTAAAGCCTTCCATGCCCGATCGGCCAGCGCCCACCCGATTATTGATGATGATATTTGGCTGTAAATTGCGGACATAATTGTAAAGATCCCTGCCCCGCTCCTGGTTCCAGGTATTCTCCCACTCGCCATCGAACCAGAGCACACCCAACTCGCCGTAATTTTTTACCAGTTCCCGAAGCTGATTTTTCAGGTGCAGCACGTAGCGATCCAGATCGGCTCCCTCGGCGGAACGATCTTTTTCCCATTCCCGACGGGGCAGATAATCAGGATGGTGCCAATCCATGATGGAATGATACCAGCACATTTTGAGACCCGCCTTGTGGCAGGCAGCGGACAGCTCTTTCAAAATATCCCGCTGGAATGGCGTGGACATGACATCGAAATCGGTGTATTTAGAATCGAACAGGCAGAAGCCATCGTGGTGCTTGGAGGTGATCACGATATATTTCATGCCCGCTTCTTTTGCCATGTTTACCCATTCCTCGGCGTTGAATTTGACGGGATTGAATTGCTGGACAAATTTATTGTACTCCTCTAATGGAATTTGTGCCGTCGTTCGAATCCATTCGGCGTGATTGGTCTGCCCGTTCCATTCGCCAGCAGGAATGGCATAAAGCCCCCAGTGAATGAACATACCGAATCGAGCCTCCCGCCACCATTCCATGCGGGCGTCACGATCCGCCTGGGATTCGATCAGGTAATTTTTTGAGCCACAGGTCAACAGAAAGATGAAAGAGAATAGAAGAAGAATTTTTGAAATATTCATCGCTCCCTCGCTTGGTTTTTTTGACTGGATTTACAGGATTGACTGGGTTGGTTTGGTGATGGGAATTTAATTGATTTTATCAGAAAAGTCAAGGTAAAATATTTTTCAGGCAAATTTACTAATAACAGAAAGTTCTTGCTTGACTTTCAAGACAGCTTTTTGTATATTAATTTAATCAAAATAGAATGGATAGATTTATAATTTAGTATTGAAATTAAATTCTAATCAATATTTTATTCCAATATTTTAATCTCCTACAAGAAATATCGGATAAAAATACTGAAAATAGAAATGCGATTTTCAAGTTAGAGACATAAAAATATGGCCTTGAAACGGGTATTATAAGCACTTACAATTTGTCATAAATAGGAGCATAACATGGATAATCTTAAATTCATAGATTTAGGAAATGATGAAGCTGAACAGGATATTCGGTTAGAAGACTATTTCTTAAAGACACCATATTATAATAATGCATTCCTTGGACGAAAAACTCTAATAATCGGAAGAAAGGGATCTGGAAAATCAGCTATTTTTATACTGCTTGAAAAAGAAATTGAGCGTACAGGAGGAATTGTAATATCTATAACTCCTGATCAATACTCATGGAGTCTACTTAAAGATTATAAAGAAAGTGGAATCTTGCCAGAACACGCTCATACAAACGCTTGGCGCTTCACCTTTTTATCCGCTCTAATTTGGAAGTTGAATGAAAATAGACTTATACAAGATAAATCTAAACTTACCTCATATTATAGGTATATGAAAGATTCTTATTTACCCAAAAAGGAAAGCTGGTTTCTCAACCTAGTTGAAAAAGGAAAAGCAATTTTAAAAGGAACAAAAACTCAATGGATTTCATTTGATTTTGGAGAAACCATAACTGCAGCTACTCCTTTACGCATTGTTAATGAAACACAAGAGCTTCTAAAAAAAGAGTGGCCAGAAGGAAAGACTATAAGAATTCTCATTGACCGACTTGATGATAGCTGGGATGCTTCTAATGACGCCATATATACAATTATTGGTTTACTTAAAGCTGCAAATTTGATAAATACCACCTTCAAGGATAAAGTTATTGTGACTGTTTTCTTGAGATCAGATATTTATGATAATCTATATTTTGATGATCAGGATAAATTAAGACAATATGAAGATTTGCTATTGTGGAATAATGATGATTTAAAAGCAATCATTACTGAAAGAATTAGGGCAAGTCTTAACTTGAGTGAGATTGATTCCTCAGAAATATGGTCAAATTTATTCTCAAACAGACTTTATAGAAGCAAAGCACCTGCCGAGAAATATATTATAGATAGAACATTTAAGCGCCCAAGAGATATGATTTCCTTTGTACGTTTTGCCATAGAGCAAGCGATAAAAAATGGACATGCAGTAATTGAGCCATCAGACACAAGATTAGCTGAAGAAGAAAAATATAGCCAAAGTAAACTCAAAGACTTAATTATTGAAAATCAGAAGCAATATCCCTTTATCAGTGATCTGTTAAACAGCTTTTCGGGGTGCCTTCATAAAATATCAATAGAAGATATCAAACAGAGAATAGATACATTTATTAACCGTCATAATTTAACGCAAGAAGCCAACATTATCCTTCGTCTTCTTTTTACTTGGGGAGTAATAGGTATAAAAAAACAAGGGAGGGCAGGTGTTAAACATCGAGGGGGAGTCCATTTCTTTTACTACTATGATGACCCCTCAATCAATCCACTAGCTGAACACACTTTCTATTTCCATCCAGCTTTGCGTCATTATCTAAATATTTCTGAAAAACGAGAGAAAAGGAGAATTTAGAATAAGAGCACTTTTTATTATATTTATGAAAAGTTGATGATCAATTGATTTGTAATTATTGAGGTGAAAAATGACAAAGCTAATTTTAGAAACCGATAATAACTGGACCAAAAGAAAAATAAAAACGGTTTTAAATACTGAAAAAGAATTGATCAAAAGAGCGATTAACAGGGCTCAGATCAAATTAAATGAATTTGAAAATAAGTATGGCAAACTTGATCGAGAAAAGCTTTACGGCAAAGTTGATGATATGGAGTTGATCGAATGGGAAGGTGAAATCGAAACCTTAGAAAGGTTAGAAAGAAACCTGTCGTCTATTGAGGAGATTACCTTTGAATATAAATGATTATATTGCTCAAATCGAAGCGATAATCAACTCTCATTCGATAGTTACAAGTTACAAATTGAATATTGATAGAAAAACAGAGGATATTGTTTTTCTATCGGGTCAAATATATTTTCGAGACGACTCGATACTCAATTTCAAAGAGTATGTTGAAAGAACTGAATTAGCGATAGAAAAATATAAGTATGGATACAATTACCGAATTAGCTCAGAGATTGTTTTCAGATATGATAATGCTCCCGATCCCGCCGCGAAAAGATTAAAATCATTTCCGCATCACAAGCATACATCAACTAATAAAATTATTGAATCCAGACAAATAAATTTTAAAGAGGTCTTTAATGAAATTGAATCAATTATACTAAGCAAGCTCAATCAAGGCGCTTAAAAAATTCTCCTTCAACATCCTTCCATATCTTAGCCCCGTCCCTCAGGACGGCGGTTGCGGCGAAAAATTTCTGTCTGAAACTGAGGGACTTGCCCGCTGAAAATTAGCTTGATTTTTAAATAGTGATGAATTATCTTCTTGCAGCATTTACCTCATAACATGAATGCTTTTTTTAGAGAATAAATTCTAAACATATCGACACTGTATTTGTTTAAAATCCAATTGGATTGCCAATTAAAGCTTAACAAAAAGTGGTGAATACCAAATCTCAATGGACATTCAAGAATTCTTAGCTAAACAGTTTCTGTTCGGGTCGCTGACGAAAGATCAGCTCGAGGTGATTGCAGCAACCGCAACAGTAAAAGAGGTTAGAAAGGGAGAACATCTGTTTTCCGAGCTACAGCCAGCGACAGCATTTTTTATTGTTGTATCGGGTTCGCTAAAGATCTATAAGTTATCCGCTGACGGCGCAGAGCAGATTTTACATGTTCAGCTTGCCGGAGACCTGGTAGCAGAAGCCATAATCTTCGATTTCGATACTTATCCTGCATTTTGCCAGGCATTAGAAGATACTGTTCTGCTTCGATTGTCAAGGGTGGATTTTTTGACTATATTGCGGCATTTCCCGGAAATTACCTTTAAAATTATGAGCGCCTATTCTCGCCGATTACGGCAACTGGTGGCAAAGATCGAGGAATTGTCACTGCACGATATTAAATCGCGGCTTGCGAATTACTTGCTCAATAATTATGTTGCCAGCGGCAATCAAAAAATTGTCAAACTATCGTTAACGAAAAAGGATCTGGCGTCAATTTTAGGAACGATACCGGAAACGCTTTCACGAACACTTAATTATTTGAAGCGTGAAAAATTCATATCAGAAGAGAAAAATGACATTATTATTTTGAGCTTGAAAAGGTTAAAATCCTTGATTTAATCCGAGTGCGATTGATTTGGCGTGAGTGCATTTTAGAAATCACATGTCATTTTTGGTCTATCAAAATCTTCATAACAATAAAAAGCACAATAGATTCTGAGCTGCAAAATCACCATTTTTGCAAATTTTACTTTTCGTTGTTTTTGATAACAATATCAAAAATCTATTGACTTTTTAGTTATAGTTTTTTATCTTTAGAATGTATAATTTGTGATGGGCTTGGGCAACTTTTTGCGTGGCTTTTGTTTATTAGAATCGGGTAATTATAGCAAATATTAGCAGATTATGCTCAATCATTATCAGAAGTTGAGACGCTCGTTTTGATAACAAGATTAAGTCCAAGTGTTTAATGTTTCGAGAGATATGATGAGAAGCAGCAAAAAAAAATTGATTGAAATGATCACTTATTTTTATGTTATCACTATTTTTTCTGTAATGGCAAAATGCTATAAAGGCAGTGCCTGCTGCTTTTACATCCGATGTTTTTCATCGAATGAACGACCAATCACTGGATAACCGAAATTGAGACAGGATTTATGAGTAAGATTAAACCTTATATGGAAAATCAGCTGTTAGCTGTATTTAATATTTGGATGGCATTTTTTGTGTTGTCGAAATTTTTTTTAATATTCAAGCATTGGAAGATTTCTGTCATCTCTCTCCTCAATATCGATCTGTTTTTTCTGATGCAAATGCTGGCGTTGCTTCTCTTCTTAAAAGGACGTTACAATAAATATATTTTCTTAAACATCTCTATTTTTGCTGCCTCTTACATGCTTGGTTTTTTAGTTATATTTATTGGCAAAGATTATTCAATCGGGAATGATTTTTTACAATATTTCTTATGGACATATCGAAAGATTCTTATCAGCATTATCACTTGCCTGACGATTATTTATATCCCAGTTGATTATTTTGATCATGATATGAAGGTCAGAAGAAAATATTTGCGTGCTCTGATAGCCTGTTTACCAATAGCATTTCTTTATTTTAAAAATTTCTTTTTAAATTATCGCTATCTATTCGAAGGGGAAAATGTTTATCAAATTTTCTCAGGTCTTCTGGGAATGAACTTTTGGGCATTGTTTTTCATAATCCTGTATGGCTATATGTTCATCAAGTACGACAAACCGATTTTAGGCCATATCAATTTAATCATTGTTAGCTTTCTGATTTTTGTCGTCATCGATTCTGTAGATAATTTTTTTGTTTATTTGCATAAGCCTTTGCCCGGTCTTAGTCAAATATTCCTTTTTCTCAATCTTATTTTTTTTAATTTAATTCTTCTGGATAGCTTTTTCTACTTGAATAGCGAGTTTGGCAAGTTTTATGAGGATTATAGATTTTCAAAAATCAGATTAAATATTAAGCTGCTTCAAAGAAGAACTTCCATCATACGGTGGATGGAACGAGTTCAGCAGTATCTGGTATATTCACCTTATCGATTATTCCAGGTATTCCTGATGATTGTCTCGTTAGGCCTTTTTCTATATTTTTATCCCTATGGCTATGCGAAGTTGAGTTTTATTATGTTAATTTTGCTAATTTCTATTTTCATGTTTTACTTAAAATTGCTGATGAAAAAGCGATCGCGCCCAGAAATTATTGATCAAGAAACATTAAATAACTAAACATATAATCTTAGGAAGGTGTGAATTATGAGACCCAAAAAAACCAAGAATCAAGCTGAAGATAATTTTGCAGATGTCGCCATAATTGGGAGCAGTCCCGAGGCGAAGCGACTGAGAAGGGCAGTCAAAAAGCTGGCCAAGATCGAAAGTAACGTTTTGATCGTTGGAGAGACTGGAACAGGCAAAGAATATATTGCTCGTCAGATTTTCAGTCTAAGCCCGCATCACAATCGCGCCTTTGTCGAAATAAATTGCTCAGCTCTTGGGAAAACGATCGACGACAAAAACCTCTTTGGCGAAGAGGCGGAGGGAACCAAGGCTGCAAAGAGTGCGGTTGGATTGTTAGAACAATCTAATGAGGGAATATTGTTTCTGGATAACATCGGCGACATGAGCCCTGAATACCAGGATGAATTCCTTCGAATCGTTCGCGAAAAAAGGTTCAAAAAATTAGAAGGAAGGGACAACGTCGAAATAGAAATGCGCGTTTTTTCGACATCGGAGCGTGATCTTACCCCTGATATTGAAAGTGGCAAATTCAGAAAAGACCTCTATTATCTGCTCAATACGCTAACTTTGCCGATTCCTCCATTAAGAGACAGAAAGCAAGATATTCCGGAATTTTTCTCCTTCTTCTTGAAAAAGTACTGTGAAGAGGAAAGACGAGCAGAGCCGGGTGTTCAATCGGAAATCTTCGAGTCGATTTTGGAATATGATTGGAAGGGCAATGTCCGCGAGCTTGAAAATACAGTCAGAAATTTGCTGATGATGTCGCCAGAGGGTGAGCTCTCACCGGAGTTTCTGCCGTTTAGAATTAAAAAGCACCCGTTAGATTTTCTGGAGCCGCGAAATCTCAAGGCAGTCATTTCCGATATCGAAATTTATCTGATTAAAAAAGCGCTGAAAAAATTTGGTGGTAATCAGGTAAAGGCAGCCAAGCTGCTGGGAGTTCCGGAAGCAACGCTACGATTCAAAATGAAAAAATATGCCATTCCCAAAGAATAACTACGATGTCTTTTCCCAAAATAAAAACAGGCGATCAGAACCGCCTCCGGTCGCCTGTTTTATGATTACGTTCCTTTTAAATAACATTATTCCAGCCGGAGCGTCCTGTTGAGATTGCTTCTCCGCCCTGCGGCGGATCGCAATGACTGGTGCAAAAAAAATATTTTTGATTGTCAATTTCTTTGAGCCGGCCCATTATCTATTGACCTAACCAGTTTTTATTCAATAGCATTCGTTAGCTTCACTGCCTGGATTATTGCGTTCGAAATCAGATTCGCTGCTAGAAAGCCGATTCTAAACAAGTCAACTCCAGCGTGTTCTCCAGTAGCAATGGCAAAGACTACATCGCCATCGTAGGGAGTGTGGGCTGGAAAGGTCGATCGGGTTATTCCGCTGGTTGCCATTTGAGCTACTCTTTTGGCATCCGCTTTGTTAAGCTGTGCATTGGTGGCAACGATAGCTAAGGTCGTATTGGTTAATTGCGTAAAAGATAAAGCCCGTGGATTTTTTACAATGTGCAAAGGATCGGTCCATTGACCTGTCTCCGGATCACGTGCGCCAGCGATCGTTTTGCCAGTCGCTGGATCAACGACATTTCCCAGCGAATTGACGACGACTAAAACTCCCACCATAATTTTATCATCAATCTCATCTGAACAAGTTCCCACTCCGCCGTTCATGGCGCAGCGATGCCCAGCAAATTTGCCAACTGTTGCACCGATTCCAACACCGACTGATCCCTGCAAATTATTGTGCTCACTTGCTCGTTGCGCAGCAAGGTAGCCCATTTGTTTATCGGGTCTGATATGGGCAGATCCAACGGCCAGATCGAAGATAACAGCAGCCGGCACCAGAGGCACCCGGACGACTCCTGTATCATAGCCAATATTTTTTTCTGTTAAATATTGAACGACACCCGCGGCGCTATCCAAACCGAAGGCACTTCCCCCGGTCAACACGATTCCATGAATTTCTGAAATGGGGCGGACTGGATCCAGCAGCTCTATCTCTCGCGTGCCGGGAGCTAATCCCCGGACATCGACGCTGGCAATCACTGGCTCATCGGGTAATAGAACAGTACAGCCGGTTTTTGCCTCGTCATTTTGGGCGTGTCCGACTTTGATGCCGGGTACATCACAAATGGAATTCAATCGTTTTGTCATCGCATTGTTATTCTTTAAAAAAAATCAGAGATTAAATAATTGGCAGTGCGTCATGCATAACGCCTTGCCAGCTACGCTTTCTTTTCCTTTTTCCAGAAGCGAAGCTTCTGTGCCAAAGCAAGTTTTTCTCTGGGAAGCTCGAGTATCAAACTATCATCATTGAAAAAAAACAGATCACCGATGACGAGACCGATGGATTTCCGAAGCGGTTTCCAGTTTTGACGATACGCTTCGCTGTCAATGTGCGTCCCTTCTTTTGATTTTGTCACCAATCTCACTCGCTCCGGAAATTCCCGATTGATCATAAATGGCGAATGGGTGGTGTATATTACCTGATTTTTTTCTGCTAAATTTTCGAGCACTTTAACCAGGTCTTTTTGTCCCGCTGGATGAAGGTGAATTCCAGGTTCATCAATTAAAAATATATATTCATTAAGGCTGGCTTCGTTTGTTTGCGCCAGAAAATTGATATAAAAAGATAACTACCATCGAAAGCCAAGACTTCTGGATTCTGGAGTATCCAGCACCGTGGTGCTGTCTGAGATGTCAATGTAGAGCACTTTTCCATTTACAGACAGCTTGACTTCAACGGTTGGCTCCTGAGACCAGACAGCTCGAATTTGTTCGGTAATGATGCGACTGGCTTCTTCGGAAGCGCGTCTGCCATGAGTAGAATCTTCAAAAATGGCTTCAACGTTCTCGATGCCTCCGATTTTTAATAGATTTCTTTCCGTTATGAAGCCAGGTTTGTCATCCACGAGGCTATAATAGTCAACCCGATTTTTGATTAATGGAATTTCATCGAAATAGGCGATTTTGGGCAGACAACGAAGCAGAGATTTTAAATCAGCGATGGGCACCTCATTGTCATCAATTAAGACTTTATAGTCAGTTATGGCTGGCCCATCTTTTTTAACAAAAAAAGATTCAACGTTTTTAAACGCCTCTGATAACTTGACCAGCCGGTTTCGCATGGCTTTTGAGATAGAAAATTCGATGGCGATTCCCGGGCACTTTTTTTGATAATAGAAATCTGAATATTGGCAAGTTAGCGAATGATCGTATTCAGCGTTCGGGTCAAACGAGGTTATTGCTTTTAAAATGTTAGTTTTGCCGCTTTCATTCGGACCGATGAGCACTGAGATTTTTGGATCAATTGAAGTAGTCAGTTCCAGAATCGACTTGAAAGCATGGATGAAGATATTTTTAATGGTCATGGCTTATCTCTGTTAAGTGAACGAATCTGATCAGTGTCAAATATAAGAAGTCAAAATTATCAAATCAAGAAAAAAGTTTTATTTGTTGGTCTTCGCTCAAAAAATTTGGTTACGCTCTTAATCGTTGGTTTTATTTGCCAAGGCGATAATTGAGTCAATTTGGATCATTTTTTAACTCTTGACTATTTATCAAAAATATCGTATATTTGATGTAGCAACAACTGCTTATATAATCAATTTATTTTGTATCATCAAGTTTGGTGGATAATGTGGAGGTGGAAATGCTGGGTCAACCACTTACTGAGTCAGAACTTAGCAGCCAATTAAAAAATCCGTATCCAGAGGGAATGCCAATATTAAGAATTGGATTAATCGAGCATCGCGATTCGGTTGAATTCCGGTTAAATGGTCGTTTTTCTGTCGTGAACGCTCAGGGGATTTCGATTCTGAAAGATGTAGCCTCCTCTGTCAAATGGCGAGTGAAAATTGCACATTATTCACCAGCAAAATATATTTATCATATTCTGCTAGGGAAATTTCCGGATCGCTATTCAGCACAGGAGCTTGAATATAAATTAATTGAGAAGGGAATAGGCAATCGAATTAAAATTCGGGGTGGCAAGCTATACTATAATGATCAGGTCGTTAATGATAATACACAATATTGGGTTGTCGTGGACGATCTGAATTCAGATCAAGAAGCACAAGCATTTGCCAAACAACGTTTGCCTGAATTTAGCTACCAGATTAGCAAGGAAAAAATTCATGAACCCCATGCTTTATTCGAGCTATTTGATTCAGAGTTTGAAAAGTTGGGTGAATCAGAAAATGTCATTCGAATTGTTCCAGAGTCTCCGGAAGTTTTAACCTACATTTATGACTTGATCGGGGAAAGCGACCAACAAACTCGCCCGGTTAAATACCGCAGTTTGAGTGGACCGCTGGAGTTCCGCTGTACCGATGATGGAAGGATCATTATCATTTGTGAGCTGCCGCTGGAGAAATATGTCGAATCAGTGGTAGCGCTGGAGGGAAAAGCCGGCTTACCCGCCGAAGTAATTCAGGCTCAGGCGGTTGCTGTGAGAAGCAAAACTATTGCGTCATTGGGTATTAAACATCATGAAGATACGTTTCATCTGTGCTCCGGCGCCCATTGCCAGGTTTTCAATGGTCTGGTACAAACGCCAGATACTGTTTCAAAAGCAGTAGAAGAAACATTTGGAAAAGTGCTCTGTAATGATCGACAGGTAATCGATGCCAATTATTCTCTTATCTGTGGGGGTTTTACTGAGGCATATCATACGCTTCACCAGGACGGCATGACAGATCCGTATCCTTCGGTCTTTTGTGGCAATGATAAAAACAAAAACCAAGGTGATATGGATTTAACTGACCACAGTCAAATTGATAAATGGGTCCGTGAAGCTCCGGATGTTTATTGCAATCTTGCGATATTACCCACGAGCAAACAAGTGAATTATCTACTACAGCATTTTCGCTGGCATATTTATTATGATCGACAGGAATTGGAAGAAATAATTTCAACCAAAGTGGGTCACGCTATTGGAACCTTGTTTGATATTATCCCGGTTCGTCGTGGCGCGTCAGGCAGAATATTTGAGATTGAGATTCTTGCAAGCAATAAAAACATACTATTAGCTGGCGAGCAGAAAATATGTCAGACCTTAGGTAATGAACGACTGCCGAGCACCTGTTTTGTCGTTGACCGCCAATTTGATGAAGAGGGTTTTCCGCTATCATTTACCTTTTTTGGCGCTGGTTCCGGACATGGTGTTGGTCTGTGCCAGGCTGGAGGAGTGGCAATGGCGCTTCAAGGTAAAAAATATACTGAAATTTTATCCCATTATTTTAAGGGAATCGAAGTTAAGAAAATTTATTAGAGGTTGTGAGATGATTGAGGAATTGCGAGATGAATTGAAAAAACTAAAACCGCGTATTGAAGATTTACGAGGTTACCTTTGAAATCGATAAAAAGAATGAAGAGATTAAACTGCTCGAACAGGATGCGCTGAAGCCTGATTTCTGGAACGATCGCGATCGGGCTCAGGTCACGATTCTGGAGATTAATGATAGAAAAACCAGAGTGGAACAATGGCGGGCATGATCAGATAAAGCTACCTATGTCGAAGATATTTTGGCATTAACAGAAGCGGAAGG
>JAEAME010001281.1_pt1 | contig 18244 bp, 15 predicted proteins | sample 8958731 | NCBI WGS metagenome assembly JAEAME01 (sample SAMN16933194, study PRJNA681113) | bioreactor sludge metagenome | isolation source: anerobic bioreactor sludge (Control) | place: India:Bengaluru | collected 2018-10-24 | reverse complement strand
TAATATCTTCGGAAGATATATTTTTCTTTTCCAGTTTCATGCGGATATCAGCCCGACATTTCTCACCACGGCTGCACAAAGTCTGCATCCTTCCCAGGTTTTTTTTGAATTCTTCCTGTTCCATCACTCCCCTTTTTTCTTTACGCTCAACATACCGCAAGCCGCCAGGATATCCTGCCCCCGGGAAGCCCTTACGGTAGTTATCAGGCCGCCCTTGTTCAAATGTGTCATAAAAACGTTCACGGCCGTTTCTTTTGAAGGCTGCATGGAAAAGCCCGGGATGGGATGAAAACGTATCAGGTTCACCCGGCAATCCATCCCCCGCAACAACTGAAGCAATGCCGCCGCATGCCTTTGGGAGTCGTTCCAACCGTCAAAAAGGATGTATTCAAAGCTCAGTCTTCGTTGTCCGCTGAAATCATATTCTCTTAGCTTCCTGATAATGCTGCTTACCGGGTAAGCCTTTTGTACCGGCATCAGCTGCTCCCGTTCTGCATCAAAGGGATTGTGCAGACTAACAGCCAGGTGCGCCTGCGTTTTTTCCATAAACGCATCCAGCACAGGCAGGATACCGGAAGTAGAAACCGTTATGCGTCGCGGGCTCCAGGCAAATCCCCAGGAAGAAGTGAAAATTTCCAGGGATCGTAATACTTCCATCCAGTTGTCCAGGGGTTCTCCCATACCCATATACACCACATTAGATAGTTGTGCGGTTTCCTGAACATTCAGGTACTGACTTACTATCTCTCCGGCACTCAATTGTCCCTGGAACCCCATACGGGCCGTCATGCAGAAAGAGCAACCCAGTCGGCATCCCGCCTGTGAAGACAAACAAAGTGTAGCCCTGTCCTGTTCCGGGATCATAACGGCTTCAATTCCTGTATGGGAACCGGCGGCCGTCGGAAAAAGGTACTTTTTTGTGCCATCGGCAGATTGCTGCACATCCAAGGGCAACCAGCCGCCCACCTGGTACTTTTCAGAAAGTTTTTCCCTGGCCGCCTTGGGCAAATTTGTCATTTCCCCAATATCCCTGACCTTATTCTGATAGATCCAACGGGCTATCTGGCCTGCGGAAAAAGAAGGCATACCATAGGAATCCGTAATTTGACGCAACTCATCGGGATTTTTTCCCAGCAACCATTCTTTCATGTTTCAAAGATAGGGTATTTTGTCTGTGAATTTGTATATTTGTTGTCTAATCATTAATCAAAATATCATGGCAAAAGTAAGTGCAGAAGAAGTAAAAAGAGGAGCAGCCGTCAACCCGGAAAAATTCAAAGCGCTCCAGGCAACCCTGGATAAAATTGAAAAAGATTTCGGGAAAGGAACAATTATGAAACTGGGTGATCAGCCCAAGTGGGACGTATCGGTGATCCCGTCGGGATCCATCGGACTGGATTATGCGCTGGGGATAGGCGGTTATCCCAGGGGTCGTGTTGTGGAAATATACGGACCCGAATCGAGCGGAAAGACGACTTTAGCCATTCACGCTATTGCCGAGGCGCAAAAACTGGGCGGTATAGCGGCTATCATTGATGCCGAGCATGCTTTTGACCGCAACTATGCACAACAGTTGGGCGTTAATGTGGACACCCTGCTGATATCACAACCGGATAACGGTGAACAAGCCCTGGAAGTTGCAGATCATTTGATCCGGTCCGGAGCTATTGACATTGTAGTCATAGACTCTGTTGCCGCATTGACTCCCAAAGCGGAGATCGAAGGAGAAATGGGAGATTCCAAAATGGGACTTCAGGCAAGACTCATGTCCCAGGCTCTGAGAAAATTAACGGCCAACATCAGCCGAACCAACACAACCTGTGTGTTTATCAACCAGTTAAGGGAAAAGATCGGGATCATGTTCGGAAATCCGGAAACGACTACCGGAGGAAACGCGTTAAAATTTTACGCTACAATACGTATTGACGTACGCCGTACCACACAGCTCAAAGACGGAGAAGATGCCACCGGCAATCACGTACGTGTAAAAGTGGTAAAAAACAAAATGGCTCCGCCGTTTAAAAAAGCCGAGTTTGACATCATGTTCGGGGAAGGCATCTCTCTTACCGGAGAAATCATTGACCTGGGGGTAGAACTGAACATCATCAAAAAAAGCGGTTCGTGGTTCAGCTACGGGGATACCAAGATCGGACAGGGACGCGATGCAGTAAGGCAAATGCTCAAAGACAATCCCGAGTTGAAAGAAGAGATCGAAGAAAAAGTGCGCAAGGCACTCAAGGAACAAAAACAAGGACTCTGATTACGCAGGCGTCATGGACAGATCGGCCAGCACAATGGCCGTAACAGCTTCCACGACAACCGGCACACGTAAAGCAAAACAGGCATCGTGACGACCGCGGCCACCTACCGTAGGTGTAGGTTTTACTGCAATCTGGAACGAAACCGGATCCCCGTTGGAGATGCCCCCGGCGATTCCTCCGATATGCGGATTCTGCGATCCTGTAAGTAATGTCTCTTCAAAGCCGAGTCCGAATGTTATGCCTTTTATGCCCGGAATGGCAAAAATGGCATGCGATAGCAATGATTCCAGGGAATCAAAAAAAGGATTGCCCAATCCTGCCGGAAGGCCGTTTACCTCGCAGGAAATTACGGCACCCAATGAATCTCCCTTATCTGCCGATTGACTGAGCAAAGCATTCACTTTCCCGGGTAATGGACGGTTTCTGATCACGGGGATTCCTCCAACCTGTGAAAGGTATGCTTTGATGTCCAGGGAATTGTATTTTTGTTTCAGTATCTTTTTTGCCACAACTCCCGCTGCCACAAGGGGTAATGTCAGGCGACCAGAAAAATGGCCCCCCCCCCGCGGATCCTGGAACCCTCTAAATTTCACATCCCCGGTATAATCGGCAGTACCGGGCCGGAAAGGAATTTTTTCTGCCGGATCAGTATCGTCTGCAGGCAGGTAATCCTGTGGACGGGCATCCCGGTTCACAAAGGTTATGCATAAAGGACTGCCTGAAGTATACTGCCTGTATACCCCGCTTTTAATAACGGGTTCATCTGTTTCTCTGCGTTTTGTGGTTCCCGTCGCCCCGCTTTTTCTACGGGCAATGTCTTCCATGAAATCTGCCTCGGACAACAAGATCCCCGGAGGAACACCATCAATGAGCACGCCTACTACGGGCCCGTGGGATTCGCCAAAGACCGCGACTCTGAAATTGTTACCGAAAGCATTCATTCTAAAGGTTTTGTTACTTTTTCCAGTTCCACCCAAAAATCCGGGAATGATTTTGAAACGGTGTGCTTACCTTCTATCTCAATAGGTTTTTCTGCCCCAAGAGCGGCAATCGCCAGCGACATGGCTATGCGGTTATCTCCCCGGGCAGAAATGGAAGCACCACCGGGCAGAATCCCGCCTTCAATAATCATATTATTCCCTTCCAGCTTAATATTGGCTCCTACCTTTGAGTATTCTTCCAGTAAAGCCAACGCACGGTTTGATTCCTTGTGAAAAAGGCGGTCAATGCCGTGAATGCTCGTGGTTCCGCTGCAATGTACGGCAAGTGCCACCAACGGAGGAAATAAATCGGGACATTTGCGGGCATCAAACTCAAATCCCTGCAAATTCTCCGTTTTATATACTTTTAATTGACTCCCGGTGCCCCAAGCCCACGATCCTCCGGCTTTCCCTATGGCTTCCAGTATGGCCTTATCGGCTTGCAAACTGTTTTTCCACAAGGGAGCTATACGAAGGTCTCCAAAGAGGGCGGCACCTACAATAAAATTCGCACCTCCGCTCCAGTCTCCTTCAATGGCGATCTTTCTGGCACGGTATGTCTGCCGTCCCGGTATGTGGAACACTTTGTAATTGTCGTGAGTGGCACGAACACCGAAAGACTCCATAACATCCAGTGTCAGGTCAATATAAGGCTGGCTGGCCAGGTGTTCCACTTCCAGGATGGAATCTTTTTCAGCAAGAGGCAAAGCCATCAGTAATCCGCTCAGGAACTGGGAACTGCCCCCTGCATTTACTTTGTATTTTCCCCCACGCAAAGGACCCTGAACCAGCAGTATGGGACGGGAAAGGCTAAGTGACTGATCCCGGGTCTCCCACCTTCCCGTTTCTTTCAGATTCTCCATAATAGACAACGTGGGCAAGGTGTTCAGGCTTTCACACCAGCATCCGAGTTCCCGTAAACCCTCTATCACAAAATCTATGGGTCTTGTTATAAGCGTTGTACGGCCCCGTAAACAATAGATATAAGACGACAAGGCCAGTATGGGAGCAAACATTCTTAAAGCCAGGGCCGATTCCCCGCAATCCAGTTGCCTTCTGGAATGGTCCCTGCCGGGAGTAGCGGCATGGGGCCAGATATCTTCTTTCGCAAACTGAGGTCCCACTGAACGTACCACCCGGTAAGCAGCCTGGACGTCTTCACAAACCTGTGTCCCGTCTTTTGGCCAAGCTCCTTTCAATGAAGTTTCCCGACCTGCCAGAAAAATGGCAGCTAATGCCCTTATGCTCATACTCTTAGATGGCGGCAAGGAGACCTTTCCCTTCAAACGACCTTTGGATATTGTAATCATGTCTCAAGTATAGATATACAAAGATAACATTTACCTAAAAAAGACTAACTTTGTGAGCTGAATTTTGAACCTCCCATACTTATGAAAACTGTTCTGAGCGGCATACGTTCCACCGGTCATTTGCACCTGGGTAATTATTTTGGAGCACTCCGGAATTTCACCCAATTGCAGCACCAGGCCAAGTGTTATTTTTTTATTGCCGACCTGCATTCCCTGACAACCCATCCCAAACCGGATGATTTTCATTCCAATGTCCGGATCATCCTTTCCGAATACCTGGCTTCCGGCCTGGATCCGGAAAAATCCACTTTGTTCGTGCAAAGCAGCGTCCCTGAGGTCAGTGAATTGTTTGTGCTGCTAAACATGTTAACCTACAAAGGAGAACTGGAGCGTACGGCATCCTTCAAAGACAAAGTCAGGCAAAACCCCCAGAATGTAAACGCAGGACTGTTGACTTACCCGGTTCTTATGGCAGCGGATATACTCATTCACCGGGCAGATTGGGTCCCCGTGGGAAAAGACCAGGAGCAGCACCTGGAAATCACCCGGCTATTGGCACGAAGATTCAACAAAGTATACGATAAGAATGTTTTTCCCGAACCGGAAGCCTACAACTTCGGGGGCAACCTTGTAAAGATCCCCGGATTGGACGGATCTGGAAAAATGGGAAAAAGCGAAGGGAACGGCATCTACCTGGTTGATGATCAAAAGACCATCACCAAAAAAGTCATGCGGGCGGTGACCGACAGCGGCCCGGCAACTCCCGGAAGTCCCATGAGCCAGGAAATCGCCAACCTGTTTACCATTCTTTCAGTCGTATCGGAACCTCAGACAGTCGCCTTTTTTAAAGATCAATACAACAACTGCACGATCCGGTACGGAGACCTGAAAAAACAGCTGGCCGCCGACATCTGTAAGCATACTTTGCCCATAAAAGAAAGAATAGAAGAAATTTACCACGACGATGCCTATTTGAAGTTCGTTATTGAGAAAGGAACGGCAGAAGCCAGGGCCTCGGCCCAGGCTACCATGACATTGGTTCGTGAAGCGGTAGGATTCAAAGCATTCTGATGATAGATCAGGCCACCATAGAACGGATATTGGAAGCGGCTCCTATAGAAACAGTTATAGGAGAATACGTCAATCTGAAACGGCGTGGGGCCAATTACGTTGCCTGTTGTCCTTTTCACAATGAAAAAACACCCTCATTCACGGTTTCCCCGTCAAAAGGTATTTTTAAATGTTTCGGATGCGGAAAAGCAGGGAACGTTGTTCGTTTTATTATGGAACACGAACAGCTTTCCTATGTGGAAGCTTTGAAATTCCTGAGTAATAAATTCAACATTCCCATACAGGACCGGGAAGAAACTCCCGGCGAGGCGGAAACCCGACTTAGACGCGACAGTATGATGGTTGTCAACGGATACGCCCAGGAATTTTATTCGCGTTACCTGTGGGAAGAACCCACAGGACGTGATGTTGGATTGAGTTACCTGCAGGAACGGGGATTGACAGAAGCCGTTATTCGTCAGTTTCAACTGGGCTTTGCTCCTCCCGGAAAAAACGTGTTTACCCGGGCTGCTCTGGAAGCAGGCTATAAAGAAGATTTGCTAACAGCGACCGGGCTTACCTTACACTATCCTGCACAAGACAATAAACCGGAAGTGTTTCATGACCGTTTTCAGGACCGGGTTATGTTTCCTATCCATTCCCTGAGCGGTCGGATCATAGGTTTTGGAGGAAGGACTCTAAGAAACGACAAACAGACGGCTAAGTACCTGAATTCCCCGGAAAGTGAGATCTACAACAAAAGCCGGTCTCTGTACGGTATCTATTTTACCAAACAACACATTTCCAAGTTGCAAAAATGCTATTTGGTTGAAGGTTATACAGACGTCATTTCACTTTTTCAGGCAGGGATCAGGAATGTGGTGGCCTCTTCAGGGACCTCCCTGACAGTAGAACAAATCCGTCTGATAAAAAGGTTTACGCAGCATGTAACGGTTCTTTACGACGGAGACGATGCCGGAATAAGGGCTTCCCTGCGGGGTATTGACATGCTGTTGGAAGAAGGATTACAGGTTAAAGTGGTAAGATTTCCGGAAGGAGAAGATCCGGATTCATATGCCCGTTCACACAATGCCCGTGAAACGATCGATTTTCTTGAAAGCAACGAAACAGATTTTATCCATTTCAAGATCGCACTGATGGCAGGGGAAATGAAAGACCCGTTGAAGAGATCGTCCCTGATACGGGAAGTTATATCCAGTATTGCCGTCGTACCCGATGCGATCACAAGAACAGTTTATATTGAAGAATGCAGCCGTCACCTGGATATTGAAGAAGTAATCCTGACCCGTGAAGTAACCCGGATCCGAAAAAAAAGAAAAGAACAAGAAAAATATTCTGCCAGACCCGGAATCAGACCGCCTCAGGATCCGGTACCGGAAGAAGAATCACAAGCACAACCGGTTGCCCCCGGGAAAGACGATCTGAGCCGGTGTGAAAAAGACATTCTGTATTACCTGATAAAATTTGGACAGACCCCAATGGATGACGTTACTGTCTTTGATTATATTGAGAACGCAATGGCAGAGGATGAACTCGAGTTCCGGGATCCCTTTTATGCCCGGATATTCAAAGAATATAAAAGCCTCAGCGGTGACGACCTCTCCCGAAGAAAGTATTTCATAAACCACTCGGATCCTGACGTGTCCCAACACATACTGGACTTACTGAACAATCCCCATCCCATCAATCTGAAAGTCCTTAGGGACAGCCTGCCTCTGGAAGAATCGCTGCTGAAAGAGCATGTGACAAAATCGATCCTTGTCTACAAGCTGAACATTGTTTCCGGAAGCTGCTCCCAACTGACACGGGACCTTCAGCGGGCACAAATGCTGGGAGAAGAAGAAAAAATACAAACGATCATGAAAGACCTTATGGTCATGATGGATGTGCGAAATTCATTTGCCAAAGAATTGAACCGACTGTAATAATAAAACCGATACACCTTTATGCTGAAAGAATACAAACGTTACCTGATCACTTCGGCCCTGCCTTATGCCAACGGCCCCCTTCATATTGGACACCTTGCCGGTGTTTACGTTCCGGCAGACATTTATGCGCGATACATGCGTCTTCGCGGACGTAATGTTTGTTTCGTGGGCGGTTCGGATGAACACGGGGTTCCCATAACCATAAAAGCAAGACAACTGGGAATTACACCACAGGACATTGTAGATAAATACCATACACAGATCAAAGAATCGTTTCAGCGACTTGGGATCTCTTTTGATGTTTATTCCCGGACCACTTCAGAGATACACCACAAGACGGCGGCTGATTTTTTCAGAAAATTATACGACGAAGGCAAATTCCTTGAAAAAGAAACGGAGCAGTATTACGATCCGGAAGCCAAAGCATTTCTTGCAGACAGGTATATTGTGGGAACCTGCCCCCGCTGCGGTCATTCCGAAGCCTACGGAGATCAGTGTGAAAAATGCGGATCCACATTGTCTCCGGATGAACTCATCAATCCTCATTCTTCCATCAGTGGCAGCATTCCTGAAAAACGAAAGACCAAACACTGGTACCTTCCCCTGGACCAATACGAACCCTGGCTGAAAGAATGGATCCTGGAAAATCATAAAGAATGGAAACCCAATGTGTACGGACAATGTAAATCATGGCTGGACAACGGGTTGCAACCCAGAGCCGTCAGCCGTGATTTGGACTGGGGTGTTCCCGTTCCCGTGGAAGGAGCCGAAGGAAAAGTCCTGTATGTATGGTTTGATGCGCCTATAGGTTATATATCCAATACCATAGAATTGTATCCCGATTCCTGGGAAACATGGTGGAAAAGCGAAGATACCAAAATGGTTCATTTTATTGGTAAAGACAACATTGTATTCCATTGCATCGTTTTTCCCTCCATGCTGAAAGCACACGGAGGGTATATCCTGCCTGAAAACGTACCGGCCAACGAATTTTTAAACCTGGAAGGAGAAAAGATATCCACTTCCCGTAACTGGGCCGTCTGGCTACACGAGTACCTGGATGAATTTCCTGACCAGCAGGATGTGTTGCGTTATACCCTGTGTGCCACAACACCGGAAACAAAGGATAATGATTTTACATGGAAAGAATTCCAGGCCAGGAACAACAATGAACTGGTAGCCATCCTGGGAAATTTTGTAAACCGGGCCGTTGTTCTTACTCACAAATATTTCAACGGAGTTGTTCCTCAAAAAGCAGAAATGTCAGCCTTTGATACTGAAATTGCTGAAACGATCCCGGGGATCCAGAAAGCACTGGAAGACCACCTGGAACATTACCGTTTCCGGGATTCACTAAAGGAAGCCATGAACCTGGCCAGGTTGGGGAATAAGTACCTTGCCGATACAGAACCGTGGAAAGTAGCCAAAACAGACATGGAGCGTGTAGGAACCATCCTTAACATTTCCTTACAGATCTGTGCCTGCCTGACTATTGCCCTGGAACCTTTCCTCCCATTCACAACCGAAAAACTCAGACAGATCCTCAACATTCCGGAGCAACTGCCCTGGAACTCATTTGGAAACTCTGAACTCCTAACTGCCGGACACATGCTGAACGAGCCCGTGTTGTTGTTCCGCAAAATTGAAGATACAGAAGTGGAAACACAGGTGGCAAAATTGAAAAAACCGGTTAAAAAGGACATTGCCCCCACATTGCCTTCTTGCACTATTGACGATTTTTCAAAAATGGACATTCGTGTTGCAACGGTCCTTCAGGCAGAAAGGGTTCCCAAGACGGACAAATTGTTGAAGCTTACCATCGATACGGGATTGGACCAACGGGTGATCGTATCGGGCATAGCAGAATACTACCGGCCGGAGGATATGACCGGACGCCAGATATGTATCCTGGCCAACCTGTTACCAAGGAAGATAAGGGGCATAGAGTCCCAAGGCATGATCCTGATGGCCAAAGAGCCTGACGGTACCATGCGCCTGGTCTCTCCCCTGGAAGGGATCGGAAACGGAGCCGTCATCGGTTAGTTTTTTTTCATTATGATCATATGGACAACGAAGAAAGTCGTAAACCTTCCTTTATCAGATTTCTCAAGTACTATTTTTACCTGAGAAGAGATAAAGAAAATGAATTGGAAACCATCGCCAATATCCGTGGCGGTGTGGAATTCAAGGGAGCCAATCTCTGGATCCTGATCTTTGCCATTCTTATTGCTTCCCTGGGATTGAACATCAATTCGGCGGCAGTGGTCATTGGTGCCATGCTTATCTCCCCACTGATGGGCCCCCTTATAGGGATGGGCCTGGCCCTGGGTATTAACGACCTGGAATTGCTTAAAAAATCGCTCAGAAGTTATACGGTTGCTACGGTGATCAGCATATTGACGGCAGCCCTGTTTTTCTTATTATCTCCCTTTGACCAGCCCCAATCAGAATTGCTTGCCCGGACATCACCGACTATATACGATGTATTCATTGCCCTGATGGGCGGTTTGGCCGGTTTTATTGCCCTGTCGACCAAAGACAAAGGAAATGTGATTCCCGGTGTTGCCATTGCCACTGCCCTGATGCCCCCTCTTTGCACGGCCGGATTCGGAATTGCCACGGGAAACCTGCGGTTTTTCCTGGGTGCCTTTTATTTGTATTTCATCAACACCGTTTTTATTGTCTCGGCAACATTCGTCGGAACACGTATCAGGGGCTATGAACACAAGGTTTTTCGTGAAAAAAAACGGGAACAGGCCGTAAAACGTTCTATCCTGGCCATCGTTATTATTACCATGATCCCAGCCCTGTTGCTGACCATAGATATTGTCCGTTCTTCCATTTACGAAAACGAAGCCAACCAGTATATTGAAAAAGCGTTTACATTTCCGGACACCCAGATCATTAGCCGTAATATATCCTATAAAAACAAATCGATTGATATTATGCTCATTGGCCGGGAGGTGCCTGAAGATGCCTTATCGGTTGCCCGCAGCCAGATGAACCGGTTTCAAAGACTGGAAAACAGCCGGCTTACAGTGGTTCAGGGAGGAAATGAAAGGGTGGATCTGGATGCCATTCGTTCTTCCGTACTGGAAGATTTTTATCAAAAAAGTGAAGAACGCATATATGCCCAACAGGAGATCATAGATACACTCAGCACCAGTCTGGACCGTTACCGGTACTATGAAGCCCTCAGTAGTGAATTAATAGGCGAACTGAACGTACTCTACCCGACTGCACGTGAATTGTCCATTTCACAGGCAATCAATGTTTCCATGGAAGATCAGGAAAAAGACACTTTGACCATTGCCGTAATTAAATTTGATTCCATCCCTCCTGCCGAACAACTTCAAGTAATGTCGGAATGGCTGAAAACACGCATAGACACGAAAAAACTGCGTTTAATTGCCGAGTAGTATTCAGGGGTACTGATCAAACAACCGCTGTATGCTTTCAGTTTGGCGGGATTTGATCAATGCAAGCATCAGCAGAATTCGTGCTTTCTGAGGAGAAAGCGATCTGCTGACTATCTGTCCCTCAAAAGGATTTTCTGCGTCGGATGAAACCCCGCCCTGCAGCACCCTGGTCGCCCGTACGACCGTCACTCCGTTTTGAACAGCCTTTTTTGCCGAGTTTTCGATCTGACGCGAATAATTTCCGTGCCCGACTCCGGCAATGACAATGCCTTCAGTCCCGTTCTCCACCAATGTGTCAAATAGCAGGGAAGTGGCTCCTGCATAAGACAAAACGATATCCACACGGGGAAGGTCCCGGTTGACCAACTCGGCAATGGAAAACCTTTTCTCCGGAAGGGGTCTTTCGTGGCACGGGTGGTAAAAAACCGCATTTCCCCCACGGATCGTGCCCAGGGGTCCGTGATCCGGATTTTCAAAGGCCTGCGGGTTGACCGTATGGGTCTTTGTTACCCCTGATGCTGAAAATATGTATTCATTCATCACCACAAGCACGCCTTTTGCCCCGGCAGCGGGATCTGCGGCCAAACAAACGGCGTTATAGAGATTGGCCGGGCCATCTGCTCCGGGACTGTTGGAGGGTCTCATGGACCCTGTAAAAACCACCGGGCGCTCATGAGCGTTCACCAAATCCAGGAAGAACGCCGTTTCTTCCATGGTATCGGTTCCGTGAGTCACTACTATTCCATCGCAATGATCTCCGCTGAACAACGAATCCACTACTGTGGCCAACCGGATCCATATACGCGGGGTCATATATTGGCTGGCAATGTTACACAACTGGATACCCTTTACATAAGCTTTGTCGTTTATTTGGGGAACCTGCCTGACCAGAGTTTCCACAGACAATTGAGCCGGAGTATACGCGTTTCCGGCAGGAGAATCTGCTATACCGGCAATAGTTCCTCCGGTAGCAATGATTGTGATGCGCGGCTTTATTTCCTGTCCCCGGACCGGGAAAAAGCACAGTATTGCAAAAGCTGCAAGTATATATCTTTTCATATACGTCTTCATATTATTTATATTTGTTACAGAAAAAGTAAAATTAGGAATTTTCATGGAAACACTGAGCCTGGTTTTTATGGCCATAGGACTGGCTATGGATGCTTTCGCAGTATCTGTCTGTAAAGGAATGACACAATCCCGTATGAATTGGGGGAATGCCCTGAAAGCCGGCCTCTTTTTTGGTGTTTTCCAGGCACTTATGCCTTTGATCGGGTACTGGGCAGGTGCCCGTTTTCACCACCTTATAGCTTCATACGATCACTGGATCGCTTTCCTTCTTTTGGCTTTTATTGGAGGCAGAATGGTGGTGGAGTCTTTTAAAATCAAAGAACAACCGGATTGTTCATTCGGAATAAAGTCCATGTTCATACTGGCTGTGGCTACCAGTATAGATGCCCTGGCGGTTGGAATTACCCTGGGATTCCTGGAAACCAATATCATAACGGCAGTTGTTTTAATAGGGGCTGTCACTTTTGTGATGTCATTTCTGGGAGTTAAACTGGGACATTTATTTGGTGCCCGGTTTAGTTCAAAAGCCGAATTGATCGGAGGCATTATCCTGATACTGATAGGAGTAAAGATCTTATTGGAACACTTAGCTGTTATCTGATCTCATTTTCCTGCGAAAAAACAACACCGCCAGTACAAAAAACACCAGCGCATAAAGGCACACAACTCCCAAGTGGATCCACAGACCATCCGGCCGTCCGGACAATACGATACGTGAAGCTTCAATGGCGTGTGAAAACGGTAAATAATCCGTTATTTTTTTTATTGTTTCTCCCAGGATATTCAGATCCATCCAGGCGCCTCCCAAAAGCGGACTGGCTATGACGTAAATATTGCCAATGGCCATCACTTGTGTTTCCCGGCATACTACACCCAGGAATATTCCGAAAAATCCGGAAAAAAGGACGAAAGGAATAAATGAAAGGAATGTGTATATCAGCCTTACCGACAGCGGCACCCCTACAAAAATTCCGGTAATAAGGCAACTTAGTGCTATCAGGGTTGCCAATGGCAATACGGGAATAAAATACCCCAGGATGAAGTCCCGCGCCTTCAAAGGGGAAATGAACAACCTGGTTAAGAAAGAAGAACTTTTGTCTTTGGCTATGAGCAACCCAAGGAACATGGTGATAAAAGTAAATCCGAACACGGTCAATCCCGGGACAATGTTAACAGGCCGAAACACATCCATGGGGACATTCTTTGCAAGAAGCGAGAAAAAAGCAATAAACACAACGGGCAACAATCCCCCAAGGAGCAGGGACAAAGGGTCCCGGAATATTTCTTTTGAATTTCTGCCGGCAAAATAGGTATATTTCATTTACGCCTCCTTTTGATTAAGCAGTATAAATGCATCTTCCAGCTTCTGGGTACCGGTCATTTCCAACAGGTCCTTCACCGTTCCAGAGGCCCTTATTTGCCCCTTTATCATTACCGCCACCATATCTGAGAGCGCCTCTGCTTCTTCCATATAATGTGTGGTTAAAAGGATGGTGGCAGTTTCTTTCAATTTTGTAATGATCGCCCACAATTCCCTTCGTGCCAACACATCCAGGCCCAGGGTGGGTTCATCTAAAAACAGGATCTCCGGCTCTGTGATCAGGGCCATGGCTATGCTCAGCCTGCGCTGCATGCCTCCCGAAAGGAGTTTTGCTTTTTTGTTCCGTACTTCCTCCAGCTTGAATACTTCAATCATTTCATTGATCCGGACAAGCATACGGTTTTTTGTAAGACCGTATACACCTGCGATCATTTTCAGATTCTCATAAACCGTAAGATTGGGGGCAATGGCCGTCTCCTGGGGAGAAACATTAATTTTTGGTTTTATGTATTGAGATTCCCGGACAAGGTCCTTACCCATCACCCGGGCACTGCCACCGGAAGGTCTGATCAGACACGAAAGCATTTTTATGGTTGTGGTCTTTCCGGCTCCGTTCAGGCCCAGCAAAGAGAACAACTCCCCACGGGCAATGGTTAAATTCAGCGTATCCACTGCTGTTAGTGCTCCGTATCTTTTGGTCAGGTCCCGGGTCTGGATCATAGCAATTATTAGACGATATTATAGTCTTTCCCCAAAAAAATCAAATGGAGTTTGACTGCGCCAAAAAAAAACGCCAAAGAATAAAAGGCTGGCAATCAGGGCCTTGCTCTCCGCCTTTAAATCTTGGCGCAGTCAAACTCCATTTCGGGCGCACCAAAAGGGGGTCTGGGGCGCAATTTTGTAGGTTTGTGGCGCATTAATGAGGGTTTCGGGCGCAGTCTTGCTAGTTTGTGGCGCACTTATGCGGGTCTGTGGCGCAGTCAAACTCCATTTGCCTTCACTTCTAGACACAAAAAAACACCTACAATTTGTAAGTATCTGTCTTTTAAGCTCCTCATCAAGGACTTGAACCTTGGACCCCCTGATTAACAGTCAGGTGCTCTAACCAACTGAGCTAATGAGGAATTTTTTCCAAATGGAGTGCAAATATAAACGGATTTTCCTGAACCAGCAAAATCTTTTATAAAAAAAGTATAAATTTGCCGATTATATGGACACATCCCTTCTCGCTTCACATTGCATAGAACTGCTTCGTACACATAACAGGGTATCGCTGGGCGATATGGGCAGCTTCATGGCTGAAGAAACCCCTGCAACACTTACTCATGATTCCCATATTCTGATGCCTCCCGGCAGACGCATTTCTTTTAAAGAAAGCGAGACCTGGAACGACGGATTGCTGGAAGAGGCATACGGGTCTAAAGAAACACTGAAAGAGGCGGTTTCTGAAATCTCAAAAAAACTTTCGAAAGAAAAATCAGTAATCCTGGAAGGATTCGGAAAGCTCAGAAGAACAAAAGAAGGCGATATCTTTTTTGTAATGGACAAAAATGTTGCGGTAAATCCAAACGGATTCGGACTGGTTCCTCTTTCATTATGTCCATTGCCTGTTCCCTCCAAAGTAAACTGTGCACTTTCAGAATTACCTCCTGCACCTGAGGTTCAGGTTCAGACACCGGTTAAGGAAACTACTGTCACTCCCCTCCCCAGTGGAAAAAACAAAAAATGGCCCTGGGTATTGCTTACGATATTCGTTATTGTTGTGATAATCATCTTGATGGTTTATATTTTCCGGGATGCCCTTCAGCCGCTACTGGAAAAAATGCTTTACACCCCCGCAGAAAGGCTACTGCTGTAATTGGTGAACCAAGGTTCTGTATGGGCAAAAAATCTCTTGTATCCTTCACACAAAGCGTTCAAACCTGTTTGTCCATCAGTGGTCGTTAGAAAACGGTGCTTGGGACATTCTCCGTAACACAGCCTGTAGTAAGGACAACGAAAACACAAATCCGGTAAACGGTTCCTTTTTTCAAGCCCGAACCGGAACAGCTTTTCAGAAGAAGCCATTTGGGAAAAAGACATGTTGGATATATTCCCGATCTTGTATTCAGGGTATACGAAATGATCACATAGATAGATATCCCCGTTCCATTCCAGGGCTACATTGTTGCCGCATGTTTCACACCAGGCGCAGACTCCGGGTGGTATACCCAGGTAATTGGCCAGAACCGATTCAAAAAACGGGATAAACCGGACTCCTACGTCCCCGATGCTCCACAGATCAAATATGTCGCACAGAAAGTTTCCGAATTTTTCGGCTGATACAGACCAGGATGCCGGGTAAGATCCGGGGGTTCCGGGTGGAACTATGAACGGTCGGTCCTTTTTCTTCCCCGTAACAGAAGTCACATGCTCAAGAACAGGCAAAAACTGCATGTGATAACTACCTATGGATTTTAGAAAAAGATAAATTTCCCTTCCGTGATCCTGGTTCACGTTGTTGACGGTGGTCAGGGTATTGTACTGCACTCCGCCTTTGTACATCATTTCAATTCCTTTCAATACACGTAAAAACGTGCCCTCCCCCCTTTTATCTCTCCTGTATGTATCGTGTATTAGTTGCGGACCGTCAATGGATACTCCAATCAGGAAATTGTTTTCCCTGAAGAAGTCCACCCATTCCCGGTCTATCAGCGTGCCGTTGGTTTGCAAAGAATTACTTATCTCTTTACCCGGATTATACTTTTTTTGATATGAAACGGCCTTTTTAAAAAAATCCAACCCGGCCAACAGCGGTTCTCCGCCGTGCCAGCAAAAAGAAATTTCATCTGCCCGAGAGTTGGCTGCAATATACTGTTGGGTAAAATTTTCCAACAGGCGAACATCCATCCAGGGATTTTTCCCTGTATAAAGTTTCTCTTTGTCCAGATAATAACAGTAAGTACAATCCAGGTTACACAGTGCCCCTGCCGGTTTGATCATCACGCCCACAATTCTTTGTCTGAGCGCTTCCTGCGCATATTTAAAAGGGATGGATTCCCGGTTATAGTTCCCCATACTGCCGACGCAGTTTTTCAAGTTTGGTTTTTAATATCCGGGTTATCAGACCGGTTCCCGGCTTACCATATATATTATTCATTTCCGACGGATCTGCCTTTAGGTCGTACAACTCCCATTCATCCAACCGGATCTTAGCCTTTTCATAGTCTTTGATCCCCCTGCGGTTACCGGCCTCTGCCCCATCATCGTAAAACCGTATCAGTTTGTACCTTTCATCACGTATTCCGTAGTGCTTCCGTACCATGTGTTCGGCCGGAAATTCGTGATAATGGTAATACAGAGCGTCCCTGTGTTTTCCGGTTTTTTTACCCTGCAACAGGGGAAGCATGGATATGCCGTGTATATCTTCCGGTATCGGGACATTGGCTATATCCAAAAATGTAGGTGCCAGGTCTATGTTTTGTACCAATTGTGTACAGGTTCCGCGCAATCCTGCCGGCATTCTTATAAGAAGAGGCGTACGGAAAGATTCTTCATACATAAATCTTTTATCAAACCACCCGTGTTCACCCATGTAAAAGCCCTGGTCAGAAGTATATATCACAATGGTGTTTTCAAGTAAACCGTTGGCTTCCAACCAATCCAACACACGACCCACATTTCGGTCCACGGAATTGATACATCCCAGGTAATCCCGCATATAACGCTGGTATTTCCATTCCGCAAGTTCGTTCCCGGATAGTTGTAACGCATCAAACGATTCCTGTACACTGTCATAATAATTGTTCCAGGCTTCACGCTCCGAGTCTGACATGCGTGCCGTCCAATCAAAACCCATTTTCAGATCCCTGTCCAGCGTCATATCCTCAGCTATGCTCATTTCCTGTAATTCAGCTGCTTTCCTTCCCTTGTAATCATCATAGAAATTAGCAGGAACAGGAAATTCCGTATTGTCGTAAGTTCCAATATCCTGAATATCGGGCTGCCAGGGCCGGTGCGGGGCTTTGTTGTGCATCATCAACATAAACGGTTTTTCCTTGTTCCTGATCTCTTCCAGCCATTTTATCGTAAGATCGGCAGTGATCTGTGTAGCATAACCCTGAATTACTGTCGTGTCTCCGTTGTCAATAAACCTGGGAGCATAATACTGACCCTGTCCTATGAGAATATTCCAGTAATCAAAACCCTGCGGCACAGAACCAAGATGCCATTTACCAACAATTGCTGTTTGGTAACCTGCATCCTGCAATAGTTTTGGAAAGGTCTGCTGATCTCCGTCAAAAATGGTCCCGTTGTCTGTAAAACCATTGGCAATACTGTGTTTCCCGGTCAACAAACAGGCACGTGAAGGTCCGCTTAGGGAATTGGCTACGTAACTGTTTGTGAAGAGAACACCTTCCCGGGCGATCCTGTCAATATTGGGAGTACTATTAAGCCCGTGACCGTAAGCACTGATGGTTTGATATGAATGATCATCGCTCATTATAAAGAGAATGTTCACCGGCTTGTTGTCGTTTTGCTCATCCTGTTTGCAGGATAACATCAACACAGGCACAAGCGTCAGACCAATGGCTGCGCCTGAAGGTATCAGCAATTGTTTGGTTTTCATGCCATAAAGATAAAAAAAAAGAAACACCTGAAATCCGGTGTTTCTTTTTGTGGAGATAGACGGAGTCGAACCGACGACCCCCTGCTTGCAAAGCAGGTGCTCTAGCCAACTGAGCTATATCCCCGTAGCCTTATGCAGTAGTCCCGAGCGGAGTTGAACCGCTGACCCCTACATTATCAGTGTAGTGCTCTAACCAACTGAGCTACGGGACTGAATAATAAAAAATTGGAAGAAAAGAGCAGAACACGTAACGAAACTTGCTCCAAAAAGGAGG
>JAEAME010001280.1_pt1 | contig 18247 bp, 17 predicted proteins | sample 8958731 | NCBI WGS metagenome assembly JAEAME01 (sample SAMN16933194, study PRJNA681113) | bioreactor sludge metagenome | isolation source: anerobic bioreactor sludge (Control) | place: India:Bengaluru | collected 2018-10-24 | reverse complement strand
ACGGGGCGATCTATTTGTTTCTGAAGACAGAGCATGAATTGCAGCAGCTGGTGCACCGGTGGATGTGGCGCGGATTCGGTTTGACCTTGATCACCTTTATGCTTGCGACCATATTCACTCTCGCCATGATACCGCATGTCATCACGAATTTCAGGGAGCATCCCTGGGCATGGGCGTTCGTTGTTCTGGTGGTGCTGGCTTTTGCAAATATTCCTCGGGCGATTTTTCTGGACCGTCCGTTTTATGCTTTCATCTCCTCGTCGCTGACGATCATCGGCATGGTTTTCCTGTTCAGTTTCTCGCTGTTTCCGAACCTGGTCGTCTCCAGCATCTCGCCGGCATACAGCCTGACGATCCATAATGCGGCCTCTTCGCAGAAGACGCTGAAAATCATGGCGATCATCGCCATGATCGGGATGCCGTTTGTGCTCGCGTACACCACCGCGATCTACTGGGCATTCCGGGGCAAAGTACGCATTACCGAACACAGCTACTGATTTGGAGACGGATCGCAATATTTTATTGACGAAATTGCTGCCGGTCCTCGCAAGTCGGCCAAAACCTGCGTTGAAGAGCACTTTGAGGTAGCGGGCTGGAAAAATGCGCCTGCAATCAAGTCGAAGGGATTCAAGCAGCCATATTCAGTGCCGTCAGCAGTCAGACAGAACCTTTATCGGCTCGAGCTTCCACTGCACCCCGGATCGCACGGCGCGCGCGGGTACGCCTGCGTAGATGGTGTTGCCCGACGGCAGTTTCCCGGTCACAATGGTTCCGGCGGCAATCACACTGCTATCGGGTATGCGGGATCCCTTTAAAATGAGGCTTCGGCAGCCAATCCATACGTGATCTCCAATAACGATCTCTTCCGGGGGATTTATGACTTTCCCGTCGGCATCGGTTATGGGATGAAAATCCGTATCCATTACCAAAACCTCCCACGATGCTCCGACATCGCCGCCAATCTTCACATGGTGGTGCACCACATAGCAGGTTTCGGCAGACATAATGTGTCTCGGACCTATATCGAGCGTTCCGTCACGTCCCACCGATATTTTCGAACCGTGCCAAAGAGTCGCATTGCCTCGAAATATCACATGTCCCGAGCATTCCCACAGTGTTCTGGAACGTTGTTTGTCAAAGATGCCCACGTGGCCATACCCGATAGTGATCATGCCGAAGCCAATCGGCGCGCTGATCGTGACCCTTCCGCCCTTTTCCACAAAATGGAATTGCCGGGAGACCAGGACGGGAAAACGGATTGCGTCGCGAAGCTTGAAATAGTGGAAGTTGAAAATAATGGTATTTAGGTTGAGTTGCCGGAGCGCACGAAACAACGCGATAATCTTCATATTTCTTAATTTGTGAATTTCAGGTTAAACGAACGCCAACGTAATTGCAATGGATTTCTGGTGTCGTCAACAATCCTGTGATTTTTCCAGGATAGCTATGAGGAGTGCGTTCTGTGGCGGACTTGGATGGAGTGAACGGAACCAGAAGAGAATTCAGAGTCGCCGGTAGGCCAAAGCCAGCCTGCGTGGGAAGGGTGCTAAATAGCATGTGACAAGATTGGGTGAATTGCTATGCGGCGGACGAAGGCGGAGCGGAAATGAGCGGCAAGCCGCTCATGCTGGCCACGGCATTGGGAAAGCTTCATCAGGGAGTTCAGGCCCAGCCTCTGCTGCATGGCAATCCGGCTCACTCCCACATGTTCATCATGAATCCCTTCTTCGGGGGACTGCAGAAGTTGTTTTCCACTCACCCGCCCGTGGAGGAAAGGATTCGGCGCCTGCGGCTTCTCGCGGCGCGATAGATACTATCCGGCGGACGGAGCCACCGGCGCGGCAATCAAAAAAATATCCCCTTCATTCCTCGGTGCTTGCACCTCTCCCGCTCTTGGAATACAATGAGCGTCCTTGCCTTTTAAGGCGCCGTACCCAAGTGGCTAAGGGGGAGGTCTGCAAAACCTTTACTCAGCGGTTCGAGTCCGCTCGGCGCCTCCATTCAATGGTCGCGGCCGCAGCATTCCTGGAAAGAAACGGAATGCGTATGCGCATCAGAAACATAGGTCGTGCAAGCAATGACTGTCCCACCGCAGGCCATATGGACGAACAGGTTTTTCAGAATGGCGTGACCAGTCTTTAAATGCCGGGAGGAAATCATGAAAGGTAGAGCGACATCCGGAATCATCATTCTCGTTCTTGGCCTGCCGCTGATTGCGTTTGCACAGCAGCAGACAAAAGAGGCGCCTCCCCAGGCAAAGCCGGCGCCGGGATTTGCGATGCGGCCCCCTGCCGGTCCTCCTTCACCGGAGGTGCTTAGCGATAGCCGTGTGGCCTTCCGGCTGAATGCCCCGAAAGCCACTGAAGCCATTCTGAACGGCGACTGGCCCAACGGACGTAATATTCAGATGACCAAAGACGACCAGGGCATCTGGTCCGTCACTGTCGGCCCGCTGACTCCCGAGCTTTGGGGATACACTTACAGCGTCAATGGTGTGCGCCTGACCGATCCTCAGAATCCCAACATCAAGCGGGACGGAGTTCGCTACGACAGCATCCTGCTGGTCCCCGGTCCGGAATCCACCCTGTACCAGGTGCAGGAGGTGCCGCACGGAACCGTTTCGATGATTTGGTACAACTCGCCAACCCTTAAGATGAAGCGCCGCATGTACGTGTATACGCCGCCGGGATACGAGGGCGGGGCCAAGTCCTATCCGGTCCTGTATCTTCTGCACGGCGGCGGGGGCGATGAAGATGCCTGGTTCACTCTCGGGCGGACGAACCTGATCCTCGACAACCTGATTGCGCAGGAAAAGGCCGAGCCCATGATTGTGGTGATGCCTAACGGCAATGCCACCCAGATAATGGCTACCGGAAGTGGTCCCGTTCCGGGGCAGAATTCGCCGTCGCAGCAGCGGCCACCGGCAACCGCGAGCCTTTTCCCCGAGAGCATCGTCAAAGACATCATTCCTTTCGTGGAAAAGCGATATCGGGTGATCAAGAAATCCGAAAGGCGGGCGATCGCGGGATTGTCGATGGGAGGCGGGCACACGATTACCGCTACAGCGCAATATCCCAAAACCTTCGGCTACATCGGAGTCTGGAGCGCGGGAAGCCGGCAGCCGGACGAGGAAATCAGCAAGCAACTGTCATCGATTAAAGCGGCTGGCATGAAACTTTACTATGTCGGTGTTGGCGTCGACGACCAGCTCGCCCATACGGGCAGCCTCAAGCTGGTGGAAATATTGAAAAAGCTCGACATGCGGTACAAATTCCGAGAGAGCACCGGAGGGCATACCTGGTTCAACTGGCGCATTTATCTCATTGAGTTCGCGCCGCTGCTCTTCCGCTAAAGCTGATTCCAGATTCCAAATTCCAGATTCCAGATAGAAAGATATGTGGAATCGGAAATGCTGCTACCTGCCTGACGCACCGAAAGCCTGCAGAAAAATGGTTGTTTCACAGGGCATCGGCTGGTGATTTTTAGCTACATCTCAAAATCTTGAATATGCTAGTATTTGTGGTTCATTGATAGTCGATCAGCGGCAAAGTCAGCTTCGATTATCCTGACGCAGTCAAATGTCATGAAGTGTGTGCTGCAGCATTGCGCCGCTGTAAGAATGTTAATGCGTTTTATGTTAATTGACATGGATTCAGCGGCCGCAAAAACATCCAGGTGAATTCCAGAAAATAGCCTGTTTAAATCGCCCCAGCGGATGTGAAACCGTGTCTCAGGAGCATGAAGATTGAAAGTTGAAAAATTCAGCCCGTTTGTTCAGAGTGACGCCGAAAAGTGCATCGGCTGCAGGACTTGCGAACTGGCCTGCTCCATAGCCCACGCAGAGATCAAGGCAAACACGGCCGGGGCCACTCCCGGAATCTTCATGACCAGGTTGTTTGTCATCGTCACCCCCGAGGTTTCGGCCCCGGTGCAATGCCATCATTGCGAAGACGCTCCCTGCCGCAATATCTGCCAGATGTCGGCCATTTCGCGCGTGGACGGCAGGACCGTCGTCGACACATCAAAATGCATCGGCTGCAAGCTTTGCCTCATGGCCTGTCCGTTCGGGGCGATTGAGTTCGTTCCGCAACCGCAAGGCACTCAACCCATTTACGTCGGGGCCTCTTCGAAACCGGAGGATTGGTCCGGAAGGCGCTTTTACCGCGCGAACAACTGCGACCTGTGCGTGCACCGTTCAAACGGGCCCGCATGCGTCGAGACCTGCCCGGAGAAAGCGCTCGAACTGGTGAATCCGGTCATGGAAAAGCGTAAACGCAACACGGAAGCGGCGCTGGATCTGCTGCTGCAGGCCGGCGGCGCCGGAATATGATCGAATGGAAAAAGGAGCAGCGCAGGTGACTGAGGGATTCAGCCGGATCGATGAAGAACTGTGTACCGGGTGCGGGAATTGCTCGAAAACGTGCCCGACGGACGCAATCAGCGGAGAACTGCATAAACCGCACGTTATTGATGAACAACGTTGCGTCAGCTGCGGCCGTTGTGTTCAAGTTTGCTGCGCTTACGACACAATTTTTCAGGAATTCCCAACTTCCCGCGCCAAACGCCTGGAGCAGCGCGGACTGCCCGCCGGTACAAAAGAACCTCTATTCGCTGCCTATAACCGTTTCTGTCTGAACGAGGTAAACGCTGCCCTCGCGAATCCGGATCTTACGGTAATGGCTCAATTCGGTCCGGCCATCGCGGGCGCCATTGCCGAGGACTTCGGGATGCCGACCGGAAGCATTCCGGCCGGACGCGCTGTGGCGGCACTGAAAAAGATCGGTTTCCGCAAGGTTTACGACTACACGCTGCCGGCGGCTCTGGCCGTGCTCGAACAGGCTCGGGAGTTGGCAGAAAGGCTGCAATCAGGCAGGATTCTTCCAGTCATCAATTCTTCCTGTCCCGCAGCAGTCAAGTATATCGAGCAGGCCTACCCGGAGCTCATTCACTACCTTGCTCCCGTCAAATCTCCGCACCAGATTGCAGGAACTCTGCTCAAGTCCTACGTTGCCAGGCAGTTGAAGCTGAATCCGGCACAGGTTTACAGCGTCTCGATCGGCCCGTGCACATCCCGGAAATTCGAAATCACACGGCCGGAATTAAGCAACGGCGGGATTCCGAACGTGGATGCTGCGCTTACTGCGCGTGAGTTGGCCTGTCTGATCAGGGATTCGGGCATCGATCTGACACAAATCGCCGAGGAGGATTTCGACACCGAATTCCCTGCGGTTGCCGGGTTGGAAAACATCTATTGTACTCCCGGCGATATCGCGACTGCGGTTCTGCATGCGAGCCGGGACATCCTCGCCCCGGGATCTCAAGATCTTTTGACCATTATGTTTGCGGAAACCGGAACTGAAGGCGTCCGCGTGGCGTCGGTGAAACTGGGTTCCTGTGATGTCAAAGCGGCGGCTGTCACCGGCTTGACCGGTGCTGTGCCGTTCTTTGATGCCATGAAAGCCGGCAGGCACGAACTCGCTTTCCTGGAGCTGCTGGCCTGTCCCATGGGATGCGTCAGCGGCAGCGGGCAGCCAAAAGTGCTGTTGCCGCAGGACAAACCTGCGGCATACGCGGAACGGGCGAAGCTGCATTCCAGTCTCGATGCAAAGCTTTTGAGCGCTTTACCGCAGCACCCGGCCGTGCAGCAGATGTACGGGGATTTCTTTGGTAAGCCTTGCGGTGACAAGTCCAACAGGGCGTTGTACACACAGTATGTGGAGAGAAAGTGAATCCGTATTTTCACGGTAGTTTGTAGCGAACTGAGAAAGTTGCAAATTGCAGGTTCACAGGTTGCAGGTTACAGGTTGCAAGTTGCAAGTTGCAGGTTAGTGAACCTGAAACCTGGAACCTAAAATCCGTGAACCTTGATGGGGCATATGATGGGCGTTTTGGTAATAGCACCGGAAAATTGCACGAACTGCCATTCCTGCGAACTGGCATGCTCACTTTTTCATGAGGAGGAGTTCAATCCGGCTCGTGCTCGGGTTGAAGTTCGATCGTGGGATGGAAACACTCATTCCGCAGCCGTCATGTGTGTGCAGTGCGAAGAGGCCGGCTGTATGGCGATCTGTCCAGCTCGCGCGATTTCGGAAGACCCGGCCACTGGCGCCCGTCTGGTGAACACTTCAAAATGCATCAAATGCCAGATGTGCATCGAGATCTGCCCATTTGGCGGCACGCGCTACGACGTGAAAGGCCGCAAGATCCTGAAATGCGATTTGTGCGGCGGAGATCCGCAGTGCGCGAAGGTGTGCCCCTCCGGGGCGATCGTATACGGGGAACGAAGCACGGTGAATGCGGCCAAACGGCAGCAGGCAACCATTAAGTTGAAAGCAATTGCACGAGGAGCGAAACAATAATGTTCGGCTGGCGTGGACGACTGTTGCGCGTAGATCTGGACAACGGTGCTATCACAATAGAGCCGCTGAGCCTGGAAGTGGCCAGGGAATACCTGGGAGGACGGGGCTTGGGCGCCTACCTGCATGGAGAGGAAGTTCCCGGCACCATCGCGCCCTTGAGCGCAGAAAACCATCTGATCTTCATCACGGGACCATTGACCGGCACTCTTGCGCCCAATGGCGGGCGCTATACTGTCGTCACACGGACGCCCCCCACTGGAGAGATTTCGGCCGCCAGCATCAGCGGGAAATGGGGATCGGAACTCAAATTTGCAGGTTTTGACGGAATCATCATCGAGGGCAGGGCGGCGGAGCTGACATACCTTTGGATCAAAAACGGCAAAGCGGAGTTGCGGCCGGCGGTGCACCTGGCGGGCAAAACCATTTCCGACACGACCGAAACACTGATCAATGAAACCGATAAAAGAGCCGTTGTTTCATGCATCGGGCTTGCAGGCGAGAACGCAGTGAATTGTGCGGTGATCGTCAGCGATTATTTTTCAGCAGCCGGCGGCTGCGGAGCCGGGGCCGTCATGGGGTCAAAGAATCTCAAGGCCGTCGTCGTATGCGGCACGGAAGGATTCCGGGTGGCAGATCGCGACCGATTGCTGAAATCCGCCAACGAATTGCGGACTCATATGAAGACGCGGCCCATCGCCGCCAAGGGCTCTCTTCTGTACGATTCCGTGCTCGTTGCGGACAGCATGACCTGGGATCCTGAACCGCCGGAACTCAAGCACGCCCGGACCCGCGGTTGTTTCAGCTGTGCCACCTGCTTTTCTTCATTCACATACGGTGAAGGTAAGGAATGCCTGCCGCTCCTGGCGGGCGGCACGCCGCTCGAACTCAGCGAGCGCATGAAGGAATACCGGTATTTTCTGGACCTCGGGCTGGATTACGCGGCTGCGAAGTCCGTGCTGTCTTCACCGGGCAATGAGGCCGAAGGCAGGCAAATGGAACTGGCCGTGAAGTTGGCCGGCGGACAGCAATTCAAGCGCGAGGAAAACAAATACGACGGTCAGAATATCGACCGGGGACCGTGCATGGTGGCAGGGTATGCGATGGTGCCGAAAATCGCCGCCGGCAACGGGCAAGACGAGGCTCTGACGATACTGATGTCGGTTTTGGATTCCGTCGGTCTCTGTCCGTTCCTGGCCTCCGGCATCGGTATTGAAAAGGTTGCCGAACTGCTGACCGGCGCAACCGGTATCGCGTTTATGGCCGAAGATATTTTTCAAGCGGGACAGCGCATCAACTGGGCGTTCCGTCAGTAATTCAGAACGGTGTCGGGCATGGTAAATTCGGTTTTTGATGCCAGAAACTGACTTCTCCGAATCCGTCACTAAACGATGGGGGATACAAACTTGTTTTTGTTGCCTGTAGTAATAGCTGCGGCAGCGATGGTGGGAGCGCTGGTCATAGCGATAAACACATATGGCACTGTGTGGTCCCGCGAACTGGGCAGCCTTTCATGGCTGGCCGGCAAAGAAGCGTTGTTCGGGATCCGAATCGATGGCTTGAGTTCTCTGATGCTGTTGGCCATCACAATCGGCGGTTTCCTGATCATTCTTTATTCCGCCGGATATGTGAGCTCCCGCAACAGAGAGCATCCCTCGGATGAAGGGCAGGGCCGCTACTATTTCTTCATGCTGCTGTTCGTAGCCGCCATGATAGGCCTGGTCGCCTCCCCCAATTTCTTCCAGCTTTTCATATTCTGGGAACTGACGACGCTCTGCTCGTGGGGATTGATTGCCTTTTACCGCAACGACGACGCGCTGCGCTCCGCTTACAAGGCGCTGTTGATTACGCATGCTATGGGCTTGTTCCTCGAAGCGGGGATCATCGTCATATATATAAATACCGGATCTTTCGCTTTTTCCGCGATCAACCTGCTGCCGCCGGCGACCAAAACGCTGGCAGTCGTGTTTCTTATCATCGCATCGCTGGCCAAAGCAGCGCAATTCCCGTTCTTCACCTGGCTCCCGACGGCTATGGCGGCGCCGACTCCTGCCAGCGCTTATCTGCACGCTGCCGCGATGGTTAAGGCCGGCGTTTATCTTGTGGCTCGACTGCTCATCACCATTCTGGCAGGCAACGCGGCGTTTCCCTCCAACGTGGCCTATATCCTGGGCGGTTTCGCCATTGTGACCATGCTGACCAGCGTATTTCTCTATTTCTTTCAGGACGACCTCAAGAGGCTGCTCGCATACTCGACCATCGCGAACCTTGGATACATGTTTCTGGGGCTGTCGCTCGGAGCCCTGGGATCCGACCTGGGACTGCGGGGATCCCTGCTCCATCTGATCGGGCATTCGTTTACCAAGAGTCTTTTGTTCCTGGCCGTCGGTGCAATCTCGTTTTCCACCGGGATTCGCAAGATTTCGGCCTTGAGCGGTCTGGGTAAAAAGATGCCGCTGACGGGGCTGGCCTTTGTGCTGGGCGCTTTGGCCATCAGCGGGATTCCTCCCTTCAACATGTTCTGGAGCAAGTTTTTCATAATCGCCGGAGCGTTCCAATTGCACACCGGATGGGGATGGACTCTTGGCATACTGGCATTGATGGAAAGCGTGGCCGGATTCGCATGGTTTCTGCATGTCGCCCACAAAGTCATTTTCGGCGCGGTATCTCCTTCTGCCGAAGGGGCGCAGGATCCGCCCGCCACGATGGCGATTCCGCTCCTTGGATTCATGGGGCTCATACTTCTTTCCACTGTGTTCGCTTTGCCGATAATTGACCGGCTGGTTGGAGGATTAGGACGATGACGCCGATAGAACTGTTTGCAATCGCCATGATCGCGCTGGTCTCCACCTCCGTGCTGACCCTATTGACAGCGGACCGGCGGAACGTGGCCGGCGGAATCAATCTTGCCGGAACGGTTGCTGGCACCGCCGCCATGATATGGCTGGCCGGCAGGGCGCTGATCGAAGGCCCGATCGACTTCGGATTCGGCGGCCTTCGCGTCCTCGGATTGACCGCTCAACTCAATTTCCACATCGATGGGCTGAGCGCGATCTTCGTCATACTGATCTCGGTCCTTGTCTCGGCCTCGGCTCTTTACAGCATCGGTTACCTCGAGCATTACCGGCATGAATCCCTTCGCCGCTACTTCTTCCCTTTCCCGTTTTTCGCGGCCGGCATGCTGGCGGTTGTAACCACCTCAGACTGGTTCTGGTTCCTCGTGTTCTGGGAAGTGATGACGCTGGCGTCGTACTTCCTGGTGATTTTTGAAAGCGACAACAGGGAAAATTTATCCGCCGGTTTCATCTATTTTTTCATGACCCATCTTACCTCGGCCGGGCTGATGGTCGCGGTAATGTTCCTGTCGCACCGGACCGGCTCGTTCGCATTTTCGGCGTTGCCGGGACTGTTGGGCGATCTTGCCCAATCCAGTCCGTTTGGGCTCCATCTGCTGCTTCTGATGTTTTTCATCGCCTTCGGGACCAAAGCCGGCATGTATCCTTTCGGAATCTGGCTCCCGGCGGCGCACCCTGCGGCGCCGGCCAGTGTCAGCGCCCTGCTTTCGGGCATAATGATCAAGATCGGCGTTTATGGACTGCTCCGCGTCTTCGTATGGATGCTGCCGGTTCAATCGGCCGCCACGGTTTGGGGCGCCATAATCGCCGCATTCGGAATTCTCTCGATGGTGGTCGGGACGCTGCGCGCTCTCGGCGAGCATGACTGCAAGCGCCTTCTGGCGCAGAGCAGCATCGGGCAAATGGGATACATCCTGCTGGGATTAGGGCTGGGCCTGGTGTTCATGCCCTACAATCCGATCTTCGGGCTGATCGCGCTGATCGGGTGTCTTTACCACATCGTGAACCATGCCTGCTTCAAATCGTTGCTCTTTTTCAACAGCGGATCGCTGCTGTTCCGGGCGGGCACCAGGAACCTGGATCTTATGGGCGGCATGGTAAGGTTGATGCCCGTGACTGCAGGCTGTGCGATTGTCGGAGCCCTGTCCATCGCGGGCATTCCGCCTTTCAACGGTTTCGTCAGCAAATGGCTGATCTATCAGAGCGCGATCTTCGGCAAACCTGCCTCTATTTATATTGTCTACGCTGTCATTGCCATCTTCATGAGTACGGTGACTCTGGCGTATTTCATCAAGTACCTGGGATCGGCATATCTCGGAACGCTTCCCGAAAGACTGGTCGGCAGTCCGGCAGGCTCCCCAAAATCGATGGAAATCGTTCAGCTTCTGCTGGCGGCCGCATGCCTGCTGCTGGGGATTTTTCCTGCGGCAATTGTTTCGATGTTTATCGGAATTTTGCACTCGGCATCGAATTCCATGGTCGCGCGGATGCCTCAGGATGCGATGGGCGCCATGCCATGGATGGGCGTCGCCATTGATGTAAACAGCATCCGGTCGGCCGGCCTGAACCCGATTTTCGTTCTCATCGCCTTTATCGCCTGCACGGCCATAGCGTACGTCATCTACCGCAGCGTCAGCGTCGAAAGCCGGCCTGCAGCTGTCTGGAACTGCGGCGAAGTCCTGACAAATGATGAAGTGCGCTATCGCGCGAGCAGTTTTTACAAACCATTCCGCAACCTGATCAGCCCTGTGTACAGGAAGTTCGGGTTGCCTCAAATACCCCCCCCTCAACCATTGGTCCGCGGCCTTGATTTTGACCGCTGGATATATTTCCCAATCGGGTCGGCCTTTGTCCGCATCGGCAAGACCTTCAGCAGGATTCACAACGGCGTGCCGCAGTTCTACCTTCTGTGGCAGGTAGTAGGGCTCGTCCTTTCGATAATGCTTGTGTTCTGGTTGATGTGAGGGAAAAAACAATGAATGCCGAAACTTTAGCTGCAGAGATCAACGAAAAATATCCCGGCGCGCTCGAATCCAGCGCACAGCCGATTTCCACCCGTCTGTTTCTGACGGTGAACAAAGCCAAAATGCCGGAGGTGGCGGATTATCTTTTCAACACGGTGAAGGCCCGGCTCGTACTGTCGGCCGGCACGGACAAGAGCCCGATCAACGGAACCTACGAGGTCACTTACGTTTTTTCGATGGATCAGGACCAGCTCATGGTGGCGGTCAAGGAGGTTGTGGATCCCGCAGACCCTCGCGTCCCGTCGTTGACCAACATCATCCCGGGCGCCGACTGGCATGAACGGGAAATGCGAGACCTGATGGGCATCGTCCCCGAGGGTCATCCGGATCCGCGCCGCCTGATCGTTTCCGACGACTGGCCCGAGGACATGTATCCGCTGCGCAAGGACTTCCCCTATAACTACAAGCCGCCTCGCGTCACCGAAATCAAGCCCCCGATGCGGGAACCCCGGGAGAACGAGAAGCAGGCCACCGTGCTGAGCATCGGTCCCTTCTTCCCGACGCTGGAGGAGCAGGCGTATTTCCGTCTTTACGTGGAAGGCGAGCAGATCATCGGCTCGGACTATCGCGGCTTCTATGCGCACCGCGGAATCGAAAAACTGACGGAGACGGTCCTCGATTACAACCAGGTGCCGTTCATGGCGGAGCGCATCTGCGGCATTTGCGGATTCGTCCACAGCGCCACGTATTGCCAGGCAGTGGAATCAGCGGCAGAGATTGATATCCCTCCGAGAGCCAAGTACATCCGCGCGATCATGCTGGAGCTGGAACGTATTCACAGCCACCTTCTCTGGCTGGGTCTTGCCGTGCATTATCTCGGCTTCGATACCGTATTGATGCAGACCTGGCGCATCCGCGAGCCCCTGATGTGGCTCACCGAACAAATCACCGGCAATCGAAAAACGTACGGCATGAATCTCGTAGGCGGCGTGCGGCGCGATATCGATGCCGAGACCGGGAAGAAAATTCTCGAGACTCTCGACAATATCGAGGCGGAATTAAAAGACCTGATCGCGGCAGCCGCCGAAGACAATTCCATCAAGATGCGTCTGGAAAACGTCGGCACGCTCAGCAAGGAAGATGCGCGCAAAATCTGCGTGGTCGGTCCCACGGCCCGCGCCTCCGGCGTGGCCATCGACACCCGGAAAGATCATCCGTACCTGGCGTACCCCGATTTGGATTTTAAAATAGCCGTGCAGGAAGGCTGCGACATCTGGGCGCGGACATTGGTTCGTGCGGAGGAGACCTTCACATCAATTTCTCTGATCCGGCAGATGATCGAGAAGATGCCTCCGGGCGGAATCATGGCCGAATACGGCCCGATTCCGGCGTGGCGGGAAGGAATCGGCGTATCGGAGGCTCCGCGCGGCGAATGCTGCCACTACGTGATTACCGGACCGGACAACCGGCCTTACCGCTGGCGCGTGCGGGCTTCGACTTATCCTCAACTCCAATCCATTCCGAAGATGCTGGACAAGATGAGCGTCGCGGACTTCCCCATCATCGTCGGAAGCATTGACCCGTGCTTCTCCTGCACGGAGCGGGTCATCACGGTGGATGCTCGGAGCAGGAAAATCAGGACCTATACCCAACAGGAATTGTTGGCCATGAGCCAAAGGAATTTCGGTCAAGGGAGACGTTCGTGACAAACATTGCCGTCGGCGTGTTCAACGTTTTATTGGTTTTGCTGGCTGCCCCTCTGCTGGACGGTTTTTTGCGCAAGGTGCGCGCGCGCATCCACTCGCGGCAGGGCCCGCCCGTTCTGCAAAGCTATTACGATCTGGCCAAGCTGATGGTAAAGGAAGACCAGCGGGGGGCGAATAACTTCATTTTTAACGCCGCTCCGGCGGCTTGCCTCGGGTCCGTCCTGTTGGCGGCCCTGTTCGTTCCGATGGGAGGCGTGGTTCCTCTCGGCTTCGCCGGAGACATACTGGTTCTGGTGTACATCCTCACGCTGTCGCCGATCTTCATGGTGCTGGGCGGGATGGCTTCCGGGAGCCCCTACGCATACGTGGGCATAAACCGGGAGATCATGCTGCTGATGGTGGTCGAACCCGTGCTGGCGGTCGCGCTGATTTCCACCGCCATCAAGGCGAACTCTCTGGTGCTGGTGAATTGCATCGAGCGTTACGTTTCCAGCCCGCCGGACATTTCGCTGATCATCGGAGCCATCGCCTTCTTCCTCATCCTGCAGCCGGAGTTCTCCAAAGTGCCGTTCGATCTCGCGGAGGCCGAGCAGGAAATCATGGAAGGGCCGCTGATCGAATATTCAGGCCGGAAACTCGCGCTGCTCAAGTGGTCGATGTACTCGAAGCAGATCGTCCTGATCGCGCTGTTCGCAGGCGCATTTGTGCCGTGGCCCAGGACGGGATTTCTGCCGCTGGACATCCTGATCGCGCTCGTGAAGATCCTCATTTCCGCCGTTCTGGTGGAAGTGATCGCCCAGGTGTTCCCGCGGCTGAAAATCAACCAGGCGATCCGGTATTTTGCCATCGTGATTGCCGTCGCGCTGACCGGATTGGTCCTCGCAGTCATGGATTTATAGGATTAGGGATATGCAATGATACCACTGCTGAAAGAAGTGATGATTTGCCTGAAGGCCGGCCGCGTGACTCTGCCGTACCCACTGAAGCCGGCGAGCGCGCCGCCGAAATTCCGCGGACGTCCGACCATTGACGGAGACAAATGCATCGGGTGCGGCGCCTGTGCCGAGGTTTGCCCCCCGCGCCTGATCAAGATCAAAGACGAGGGCGCGATGAGGCGTGTCTCGATGGACTACTCCCGGTGCACGTATTGCGGGCGCTGCCAGGAAATCTGCCCGACCGGAAGCGCTCAGCTGACGGACGATTTCGAGGACGCCACAGCGAACCGCGAGGATCTGACAGTTGCGATAGATCTGGATCTGGTGCCGTGCCGGTCATGCGGCACGCATTTTATTACCAAACGCCTGCTCGCCAAGATGACGGATGAGTTTTCGCCGCCGTGGATGAAAGTGAAGCTGGAGACTCCGGAGTGGTTTCACCTGTGCCCGGCGTGCCGGGTGGAAAAAACCGGGGCAGCCATAGACAGGAGCGTCAAACATGATTAGTTATGCGATCATGTATATCAGCCTGCTCATGATTGTGACCTCATTGCTGGCAGTGGAATGGCGTTCCCTGCCGGAAGCCGTTTATACCTACCAGGTTCAGTCGGTTCTGATTGCTCTGGTTTTCGCGCTCTACGCCTTTCTGCTGAACAATTCGGCCCTGTACTACTGGAGCGGCACCGCGCTGGTCAGCAAAGGGATTGCCGTCCCGTGGCTGCTGCGCCGCTACGTGCTGCGCGTGCATTCCAAGGAAACGCCGCCGCTGCTCACAATCCTGCCCTCGCAGGTGCTGGGAATCGCGGCAGCGTTGCTCGCCTTTGCCTGGGCATTCAAACACCACGCGGACCTCGTCCTGCTTCCGGATTTGGCCGGCGAACCCTACCGGATGAATTCCGCGGTTGCGGCCGCCGTGCTCATTCTCGGCTTCTATGCGCTGCTGACGCGAAGGGACGCGTTCAAGATCGTCATCGGCTTGTGCTTGCTGGAAAACGGCGTTCACATGAGCCTGATCAGCCTGGCACCCTCCATACCGGAAACGGCGCTGATCGGCGTAGTCACCGACGTCGTGGTTTCAGTACTAATGCTTCTTTATATCGTTACCGGGATTTATCGGTCGGCCGGTTCCCTCGACACTTCTCACATAGCTCAGTTGCGTGGCTGAAAGGGGACTCTCAAGTTGACAGAATCGACGCTTTTAATTTGGCTGTTCGTTGTTCCCGCGATCGCGGCGCTGGTGGAATACGGTCTGGGAAGGAAATTCCCCGCCGCAGCCGGCAAAGTTGCCGTCCTCGGGGCGACTGTGACCTTCGGCATCGCGATTGCCATGGTCGCCTCCGTGTACGGCGGCGCTCGGTTCACCGCCCTTGGTCACCAGCTGCTCGCCGACACCCTGACCGGCTTCGTCGCCCTTATCATTTCGTTCGTGGGGTGGATCGCGACGATTTACGCGTATCCCTACCTGCGTCGCCAGGTGGCCGACGGCAGGGTAGCGGTCGAGCGCATGCCGGTTTTTTTCTCCTGGTGCATGGTTTTTATCAGCACGATGACGGCGGCCACGGTCAACAACAACCTGATCATGATGTATGTGCTGGTCGAAGCGACGACGCTGGCTTCGGCCGTTCTCGTAAGCTATTACTGGAAGCCGGAATCCCTGGAAGCGGGATACAAATACCTCCTGCTGTGTTCGGTCGGCATCACCATCGGATTGCTGGGTTGCGTCGTGATTTACTCGGCCGCTGTGCCGCTCGTCGGCGGACACAACGCCATGTTGATCAGCGAAATCGCCAAGGTCGCGGGACAGCTTCCGCCCATGGCTGTTCTGATGGCGAGCGTTCTGGTCATCGTCGGATTCGGCTCCAAGGCGGGCCTCGTACCATTTCACGCGTGGCTCCCCGACACCTATTCGCAGGCGCCGGTCCCGGTCACGGCACTGCTGTCCGGCGTGGCCAGCAAGGTTGCGATCTACGCGGTGGCGCGCATTGTGACCATATTTTTCCCGGGCCACAGCGCGATCGGAATGTTCGCCATCATCCTGGGCGCGATCTCCATGCTCGTGGGCATCATCGTCGCGTACCAGCAGACCGATCTGCGCCGCTTGCTGGCATACAGCAGCGTCAGCCAGATGGGCTACATCATCCTTGCATTCGGCATCGGCTCGTATCTGGGCTTTTACGGCGCCATTTTTCACCTGCTCACGCACGGCGTCAGCAAAGCCATGATGTTTTTGTGCTGCGGCGCACTGGCGATCTGTTTCGGCACGACGGACATGCGGCGGCTGGGGTCGAAGAAGCACAGCAGGCTGCTGGCAGTCTGCTTTTTCATCGGGGCGCTGGCCATCGGCGGCATGCCGCCTTTGAGCGGATTCTGGAGCAAATTCGCCATCTATGTCGCCGCCGGGCAGGCGCACATGTGGTGGCCTCTGGCCATCTGCCTGTTTACCAGCCTCCTGACGCTTGCGGTTTTAATACGGGCAGGCGCGATGATATTTCTACAGAACAGCGGTCACGGGGATCCCCACGGCAATGCGGCAGTCGCCGCCCCGGAGTACGCCGGACGCCGTTGCCCTCCGGTGATGATGATGGTCATCGTTCTGACGACTTTTGCGGTGATCGTGACCGGATCCAATATAGAGCCGGTGAACAATCTGATCGATTTGTCCGCGAAGGCTCTGCTTCAGCAGATTGTGGGAGGCTAAGGCGATGTCACTCAAGGACATACTCTTTGAAAAGTACTTCAAGCGCTCATTGTGGGTGTATCACGCAAATGCCGGCGGCTGCAACGGCTGTGACATCGAGGAGATCAACGCTTTTACGCCCTACTATGATGCCGAACGCTTCGGGCTCAAGCTCGTGGGTTCGCCGCGGCATGCCGATGTCCTGCTCGTCTCCGGTCCTGTGACCCGAAATGCGGAGCCGCGTCTGAAATTGCTGTACGAGTCCGTACCGAATCCGAAGGTTGTCATAGCTTGCGGATCCTGCGCAGTGGGCGGCGGTGTGTGGTTTGATTCGTACCACGTGCTGGGCGGATGCGACAAGGCGATCCCCGTGGATTTCTATATCCCGGGCTGCCCGCCCAGACCGGAGGCGATTCTCTGGGGGGCCGCGGTAGCGATGGGCCTCGTCAAAGGAAAGGCTCAGCCCATTTACTACCGGCAGCCGGCGGACGAGGCCATTGCGGCAGTTTCCGATCGGGCCTCAGATCGCCTGGAAGAGCTGGTGACAAAATAACTGGCGGGCGGCCGGAATGAGTGAAACGGCGGATATCCGGACGGAACTGAGCCGCCGGCTTAAAGGGAACGTGCTGCTGATCGGAATAGGCAACACGGTCCGCGGCGACGACGGTGCCGGGCCGGCATTGGTTGAGTCGCTTGAAGGAAAAGTGAACGCGGCTCTGCTGAACGCCGGAGAAGTCCCGGAAAGCTATATAGGCCGGATTCTGGACGCGCAGCCGGAAACGATCGTCGTCATCGATGCCGCCGATTTTGGAGCGGCGGCGGGAGACCTGGCTGTCCTCGAACCGGAAGATATCGCCGGACGGAGCATCTCCACGCACCAGATGACGCTGGGGCTGTTCTTCAGGTTTGTCAAAAGGTACAGCCGCGCAGAGGTGTTCGCGTTGGGTATTCAGCCGGCACATATCGGATTCGGCGAACCGATGAGCCCGGAGGTTGAGGCTTCGGTGAAGGCACTCGCGGAGATTTTGCAGGATTTGTTGGCGAAAGAAAAGACGTCTCCCTGAGACAGCGAAAATCGCGATCGTAAGCGGCATTGGGGCCGATCCCGGGAAAAGCCGATACCAACCCCGATGATTGGTTGTGGATGTTTATTTTATTGAAGCAGGTGGAATAATGAACAAACTTGTGATTGCGGATCCGGGAAAATGCATCGGCTGCCGCACATGCGAAGTAGCCTGCGTCCTCGCGCATTCCGCCGAGGACGCATTGTCCAAGCTGGCCCCGGCCTATTTCATACCGCGCCTGAAACTTGTCAAGACTTCGAAAGTAAGCACGCCGGTCCAGTGCCGGCAGTGTGAGGACGCGCCCTGCGTGAAGGTCTGTCCCACGGGAGCGCTCGTTCACAGCCACGATTCCATTCAAGTCATTCAAACGCGATGCATAGGCTGCAAGAGCTGTGTGATGGCCTGTCCGTACGGCGCGATGGAAATCGTGGCCCGCGAAACCACGGTCCAGACCAACCGGCGGCTTCCAGATGGAACCCTCGCGGTGGAAGCGTTCAAATGCGATCTGTGCATCCACCTTCCCAAAGGCCCCGCCTGCATCGAGGTCTGCCCGACAAAAGCGATTTACACGATCGATGCCAAAGTGCTTTCAGATAATCTCCGAAAGAAGCGGGAGCAGGCAGCGGTTGCTCAAATGTAGAAAGACAGCAGTTGGTTATCAGGCTGAGGCTGAAAGTTACTATGTTATGC
>JAEAME010001279.1_pt1 | contig 18263 bp, 19 predicted proteins | sample 8958731 | NCBI WGS metagenome assembly JAEAME01 (sample SAMN16933194, study PRJNA681113) | bioreactor sludge metagenome | isolation source: anerobic bioreactor sludge (Control) | place: India:Bengaluru | collected 2018-10-24 | reverse complement strand
TTTAACCGTGAAGAAATTCAGCAAATCAATTATGCCGCGCTGCTGCATGATTTCGGCAAGATCGGTGTTCGAGAGGATGTTTTGATCAAAGCCAAAAAATTGTTTCCCCATGAATTGGATGCAGTTCAAAATCGATTTAAAATCTTTAAGCAAGCCACTGAATTGAAATTTTCTAAAGAAAAGATCATCTGTTTATTAAAAGAAGAGCGCGATAGAGCCATTTCATTAATTTCCACCTGGGATCGAGAAACCAAAGATCGCATCCAGGAATTGGATCGCTTTTTTCAAATCATCTGTGAAGTCAATGAGCCGACCGTTCTGAAACAAACTGGGTTTGAACTGCTCCGGCAGATCAGCACGATAGAATTCAGTGAGAATGGCACGTCTCAAAGATTACTGACTTCCAAAGAGATTGAAGTTCTTTCGATACCCAAAGGCAGTCTCAGCAAAAAGGAGCGCCTTGAGATTGAATCTCACGTGGTCCATACGTATAACTTTTTGAATAAAATTCCCTGGACTTCTGAATTGAAACGGGTTCCGCAAATCGCCGGGAATCATCATGAAAAATTGGACGGCAGTGGTTATCCTTATGGCTTGCGCAGTGAACAAATTCCTATTGAAGCCAAAATGATGACGATTGCCGATATTTATGACGCCTTGACTGCCTGGGATCGGCCTTACAAACGCGCCGTGCCGGTAGAAAAAGCGCTGGAAATTATTCAATGGGAAGTAAAAGATGGGAAAATCGATCCTGATCTGTTTCAAATCTTTTTGGAGGCAAAACTATTTGAGCTGGTGAAAAAGCCTGAGAATATCTGACAAGGCAATCAGTTTGTTACAATTTTCGCCAGATAAAAAATTTCGCTTGACAAATCAGAATTGTTTGAGTATATTGATTGCAGCAAGATTGACCGCAAAGCCGGTTCAATTGCGAATGGCAACATGAGCGTGCAAAGTTTATGCCGAAAAAAAATGCTCCTAAAACGGGGTAGGTTATCCGAACTGAACTAACATCTAAAATTATTGATGGTTAGGCTTGGCAAAAATGGAATTTTTCACAATGAAAAGCATTAATTTTTTTCAAAAATATCGAGGTTACGAAAAATGGCTTCGGAAACGCCTGTGGCAGAGGTGTTTTCAGATGCCGCAGTAGCAAAAGACCTAATCTGTAAGGTGGGATTGAGACTTAAACTTCGATCTGGCGAATATTCGTCGTAATAGGAGCGTAGCAAAAGACCTAATCTGTAAGGTGGGATTGAGACGGAGCCGAAGTCTGATCGTACGCTTGCCATTTATATCGGTAGCAAAAGACCTAATCTGTAAGGTGGGATTGAGACGGAAAAGCAATTATGAATTGAGAATTATGAATTTTGAATTAAAAGAGAATTCATAATTCGACATTCATAATTCAAGATTCCGTTAAGGAATTCATAATTCAATATTCACAATTCAAAATTCTACTTTACAATTTGGAAGCCTTATAAATTTATAAGGCTTTTTTGTTTTTAGATCCGTCGATTATAAAAATCTTGGAGTCTGACTTTGGCTTGCAGATTTGATAGTAATTTTGTCAGAATTGCGGCTTCAGTGTGACAGATTGGCTTTGTAATAAAAATGATCCTGCTTAAAGGGCATTTCTTTTTATCAACCATAATTGCCGTAAAATCATAGAATAAAAAATCATTCTCCAGAGTGGCACGGTCTTTGTATAAGACAGGGCAAAACCAATTAAATTAGAAAAAATTAATTTCAATATTTGTTTATAGGAGGATTTAACCATGCCAGTCGTACATTGGAGACCATTAGATAATTTTCAAAATTTAAGAAAAGAGATGGACCGAAAGTTCAATCGATTTTATCGCTCAATGGCAGAAGATAGTGAAAGCGTTTGTGAGTGTTACCCCATGGTGGACATTGAAGAAACCAAAGATGATTTTGTTATTTATGCTGAGCTGCCAGGTGTTTCAAAAGATGATGTGAAAATCAATCTGGCTGATGATACGTTGACCCTTTCTGGTGAAATCAAAGAGCCTGATAAGAAAGATGAACGACAATTTCATCGCATCGAGCGAAGCTTCTATCTGCCTGTGCAGATTCAGGGCAATAAAGTAAAAGCATCTTTTAAAGATGGCATTTTGACGATTACTTTGCCCAAGAAAGAAGAAGTAAAGCCGAAAGAAATTTCGATCTCGGTTTCTTAGCTTAAATAATTCATCACGCTAAGACGCAAAGTCGCAAAGCTTAGTTATTTTGAAAAGAAGAATAATCTGACTTATTGAAGATAGAATTTACAAATTCTAATTCCTTTGCGTGAAAATAAATTTTTAGTTTGTAATTTGAACAACTAAGGAGGTGTTTAATATGGCTATTATACGTTGGAGACCGCTGGGGGAAATTGATACGTTCAAACGAGAGATGGATCGGATGTTCGATGATTTTTTCAGACCTTCCTCGGAAATCAGTGAATCTTCGTTAGCCTGGTATCCATCAGTTGATGTGAAAGAAACCAAAGATGAATTCGTGATTACGGCTGAAGTGCCAGGAATGTCGAAAGATGACATCAAAATCAATATCTCTGAAAATACGCTGACAATTAAAGGCGAGAAGAGAGAAGAGAAGAAGGATGAAAACCATAACTACCATCGAATTGAGCGACGTTATGGCAATTTCCAGAGGAGCTTCACCCTTCCCACTCAGATCGAGGATAAAAAGGTAAAGGCTGCCTATAAAGACGGAGTCTTGACCATCTCGATGCCGAAGAAAGAGGAAGTGAAGCCGAAAGAGATTTCGATCACGGTCTCGTAAAATAATTTATACTTTGAATAATGAAAGGCTTTCTGCCAATGTTTAGTGAAGCAGAAAGCCTTTTTTATTTTCCAGAAAAAAGGAATTTAAGCACTTCAACAAAGCCGATTGATAATCTTGAATTAACTAAAATTCTACTTGATTTTTTTATCATAGAGTTTTAAATTAGAGCCATGAAAGATTACTATCAAATATTAGGCTTGCCTCATCAATGCACTCAGGAAGATATTAAAAAAGCTTATCGAAAATTAGCACGTGGCTCTCATCCTGACACTTGCAAAGAAAAAGATAGCTCGAAATTTCGGGAGATTCAGGAAGCTTATGATGCGATCGGGAGCACTGATAAACGTCGAGCTTATGATAAAAGATTAAAAGAAGCCGCGGAATATAGACCGATATCTTCTTTCTGGAACAACGAACAATATCCCTATTCATTTTCAATTGAAAATTACTTTGAAGATATGCTGGGAAACTTGCTACAAAAAAATCCGATTTTCCAGGAGCAGTATGAAATTGATCACCAGTTGGAATTGATCCTCACCGCAGACGAAGCCAGAGCAGGTTTAATAATTCCCGTCACCATACCCATCCGTAAAACCTGTCCTGTCTGCGGAGGAACACTTTTTAACATTTTTTCCTTTTGTGATTATTGTCATGGAGCGGGACACATCGTCAGAGATATCGCAGCCAAAGTCGAAATTCCACCCCATGTTCGGAATAATAGCCGTTTCAAAATACCAATTCAAGAAGCTGGAGTATTGACGATAAAAATCTTCATTGAGTAACAAGATCGCTCAAGCGAATGCTGATAAATTATTTTGATGGTTTTCTAATTGTTAGACTCTAAAAAATTCAAAGGGCGAGTTAGAGGCTCGCCTTTTTATTTGAAAAAACTATCGGAGGATTTATGGATTTTAACTTGACTGAAGAACAGACTATGTTACGAGATTCGATGCGAGACTTTGCGAAGGAACGATTGGCGCCGCTAGCAGAAGAGGCAGATCAGCAGGGATTTACTCAGCCTGAAATTATCAAAGAGCTGGCTGAATTGGGATATTGTGGCATTTGCACGCCGCCCGAATACGGTGGCGCTGGTTTCGATATGATGTGTTATGCGCTGGCAATTGAAGAAGTGTCGAAAGTAGATGCCTCGATTGGCGTGATGCTGTCGGTCACCAATTCGCCTGCTCAATTGCCCATTCTGGAATTTGGATCGGAAGCGTTGAAAAAGAAATATCTTCCCCAATTGGCAAGTGGCAAAGGCATCGGCGCTTTTTGTCTGACTGAAGCAAATGCTGGCTCTGATGCAGCCTCAATAAAATTAAGCGCCGAATTAAATGGCGATCATTATATATTGAATGGCATGAAACAATTTGTAACCAATGGTGGAATTGCAGATCTTTTCATTGTGTTTGGTGTGACGGATAAAGCGGCGGGATCAAAAGGGATATCAGCTTTCGTCGTGGAGAAAAATTTTCCAGGTTTAAAAATTGGTAAAATAGAAAACAAGATGGGACTCAAGGCTTCATCGACGACCGAAATCATTTTTGAAAATTGTCGAGTTCCAAAGGAGAATCTGATCGGAGAGCTAGGGCAGGGCTATAAAATAGCTCTGGCGGCGTTAGATCACAGCCGCATTGGCATTGCGGCCCAGGCATTGGGCATTGCCGAAGGCGCCTTCGAGCAGGCATTGGAATATTCTAAACAGCGAGTGCAATTCGGCAAGCCGATCTGCCAGTTTCAAGCCGTTCAATTCATGCTCTCCGACATGGCGACCGAAATAGAAGCCGCCCGATTTTTAATTTACAATGCCGCCTGGCGCTACAATCAAAAACAGCGGGTGTCAAAGGAAGTGTCAATGGCCAAATTGTTTGCTTCGGAAATGTCATTTCGAGTCGTCCACAAAGCCTTACAAATCCATGGTGGCTATGGCTATATGAAAGAATATCCGATTGAACGTATGTATCGGGATCAGCGGGTGACTGAAATTTACGAAGGCACTTCCGAAGTACAGCGAATGGTAATTGCCAATCAATTGTTGAAATAAATATTTGAAGCGATAAAAATGAATTATAGGATGCAAAACAGTGCAGCAAAATATTAGCATATTATGCTCGCTGTTTTACGTTTCACGATAGAGGAGAAAACTATGGAATTTACCGATAAACAGTTAGCGTTTCAGAAAAAAGTAAGAGACTTTTGCTTAGCAGAAATCGCCCCCCATGCCGATCGTTTCGATACTGAAGGCGTTTTTCCTGAAGATGTCATGAAAAAAGTGGGGGATTTTGGCTTATTCGGCTGTGTGATTCCCAAAGAATATGGCGGACTGGGATTGGATACCGTCTCTTACATCATCGCAGTTGAAGAAGCATCTCGGGTCTGTGGCTCGACGGGAATCACGATTGCTGCTCACAATTCCTTGGGAGCCATGCCGTTTCTGTTATTTGGCTCAAAACAACAAAAGGAAAAATATCTCCCTGTATTGGCGAAAGGCTATGAGCTGGGCGCCTTCGGACTCACCGAGCCAGGCGCAGGCTCCGATGCGGGAGGCACGAAAACGACCGCTGCCAAAGCTGGCGATGACTGGATCATCAACGGCAGCAAATGCTTTATCACTAGTGCTGCCCACGCCTTCGTCACGATCATCACTGCCAAAACCGAGCAGGATGAAGCCCAACGAAAAATTTCTTCTTTTATTGTGGAAAAAGGTACTCCTGGTTTCAGCATTCCCAAAAAGGAAAATAAAATGGGACTGCGCAGCTCGGTGACCAATGAATTGGTTTTTGAAAACATGCGGCTGGCGGGCGATAAATTATTGGGCAAAGAGGGCGAAGGTTTCAAACAATTTCTCACCATCCTCGATGGCGGCCGAATTTCCATTGGCGCTATGGCGCTTGGACTGGCGCAGGGCGCTTATGATTACGCTTTCGATTATGCGAAAAAAAATCTGTTGGACGGCAAGCCACTTTCTGCCTATCAATCCACCCAGTGGAAAATTGCCGATATGTTTACCCAGATTCAATGCGCCAGACATTTAATCTATCATTCAGCCCGATTGGAAGATGCGCATAAAAATTTTATTGTCGAATCAGCCATGGCCAAATTGTACGCTTCTGAAATCGCAACCAAAGTAGCACATCAGGCAATTCAGATTGTCGGCGAAAAAGGATTGACCAAAGATACGCCATTGGAGCGGATTTATCGGGATGTACGGTTGGATGAGATTGGTGAGGGGACCTCGGAGATTCAAAGGCTGGTGATAGCGAGGGAGTTGTTTAAAAAATAGCTTAGATTTTCAATCTTAATTTATTAAGATATTTGAGCCCATTCTAAAAAGGTCGGAAATGATAAAATTTTATCTACGGCAGTCATTGCGAGGCGTTTTATGCCGAAGCAATCTTCACTGGCACAAGGGATTGCTTCGTTCCGTTTCACTCCACTCGCAATGACTTCGTCTAAAAAGTGGTTTTTAGAGTGGACTCATATTTTGAAATCTAGAAAATAATAGTGAAGTTACTAAAAGGGGATTCAGATGTCTTTTTGGACAAATATATTTTTTCTATTATTGGGATGGTTTCTTGGACTTGTAAGTACGATCTTCATAGAAAAAATAAATAAAAATCTTAGAAAAAAAGAAATCAAAACTGGCGTTCTAAATGAGTTGAAAGAGACGAAATATCGATTAGCAGTTTTAACATATATCATAAATTCTAAATTTGAGAAAATTGATAAGGAATTGCTAAATTGGTTTCGTCCATTGATAAATAAGTCAGGAAATAAAAAAATGTTGACATTACTTAAGCCAATAGAGGAATTATTGAAGCTAAGTAATGAGCAACTAAATGCTTTAAGCGAATATAATAAACCAAATCAACTTTCTGCACTCTCCTTAAAAAAGTTATATTTGCCGTTTTTAGATTCAAAAATAAGCGACTTATCATTGTTCGATATAAATTTTCAGAGATACCTGCTTGAAATTAAAACTCAAATAACCTTTCTGAATGATACTATTGAACTCTCTAATTTTTATTACCAAAAGACCTTTGATTCATCCCTCAATGGCGATAATTACGAAATAATTGATCATAATCTTAAAAATACATATATGCAGATATCAGACACTGCTCGAATTATTGTTGATTTAATAAGCGAATTCATTGATGAAAGTTGATAGCTCCGCAATTAAGAATTTACTTTTTACATATTCTTGTGATGAGGAAATGACTTCATGATCCAATCCTTTTCTCTCGGCAACTGCCAACTCTTCTTCCTCCACGACGGCGCTTTCTGCATCGACTGCGGCGCACTATTCGGGATCGTTCCCAAGATGATCTGGGAAAAGTTGGTGATCGCCGATGAGATGAACCGCTGTGAAATCAGCATCAATCCGTTGTTGGTCACAACGCCTGAGCATTATGTCCTGATCGATCCTGGGCTGGGCGATAAATTTTCGGAGAAAATGCGGTTCATTTACAATATAAAAAAAGATCACTCCATCGAGCAATCATTATCAGCAATCGGACTAACGCCAGAAGATATCGACATCGTGATTGCTACCCATGCGCATTTCGATCACATCGGCGCTGGGACGAAAGCGAATGAAAACGGAAAAATCGTGCCCACGTTTTCCAATGCCAGGTACTATTTTCAACGAGGTGAATGGGAAGAGGCTTTGAATCCTGATGAACGGACGAAGGCGACTTATTTCAAAGAAAATTTGCTGCCGTTACAGGAACGTGGATTGATTGAATTGATCGACGGCGACGCCCAGATTCTGCCCCACATCCGTGTCGAAAAAACTGGAGGGCATACGAAGCATCATCAACTGGTGATCATCGAATCGGAGGGGAAAACAGCCGTCTATCCTGGCGATATTTTGCCATCGACTTTTCTTTTGCCAATTCCGTATGTCATGGCGCTGGATCTGTATCCTGTCGAAGTGATGGAGGCAAAAAGGAAATTGTATCAGCGAGTCATTGATGGAAATTGGCTGGTTATTATCGATCATGGGGAGCAGGTTCGGGCGGGGTATATTCGGTTTGATGGGAAGAGGTATTTGTTGGATCCTGTTGGTTGATTTGGTAATTGGGTAATGAGGTAATTGGGAGATTAGGATTCATCGATTTAAATTCTTACACCAGGAACAAAAGCTTTTTTAACCACAGAAATGGACTCCCACAGAAAAAAGAATATTCAAAGTCCATTTCTGTGGGAGAGAATTTTTCTTTTTTGTTTTGGCTCGTCCAGGTTAGGTAATAATGAACTCATTAGATTTTTAACAGGGAGGAGTATTTATGACTCTTGACGAACGATTAACCAATGTCTCCATCATCGGCGCTGCGGGCAAGATGGGCAGCGGAATTGCATTGTTGCTGGCTCAGGAAATGGCGTTTCTAAAGCTCAAGCCAGAAAATAAGGACAAAAAATTTCGGCTCAATTTGATCGACATGAACGACGATGCGCTGGATGGGCTGGTGCAATATCTCAAATCCCAGGCGCTGAAAACGGCGGAAAAATCCACGGTCACGCTGCGGGATTTGTATGCCAATCGGCCGAACCTGGTGGAAAATTATGATATCATCGATCAATTCATTAACGACCTCATGGCCATGGTGCGGGTCGGTACCGATTTGGGCCTGGCGAAAAACTCGCATCTGGTATTCGAAGCGATCGTTGAGAACATCGAAGTCAAAAACAAGATTTTTAACCAGCTCAATGAGCTGGGTTCCAGCGATACGTTTTTCTTTACTAATACCTCGTCGGTTCCCATTCACTTGATCAACGACGGGGCGAAGCTGGACGGCCGAATCATCGGGTTCCATTTTTACAATCCACCGCCAGTCCAGCGATTGGCGGAGCTGATTCCCGCCAAATCCACCAAAAAAGAATTGATCGACCTGAGCTATGAGATCGCCAAACGATTGAAAAAGACGATCTTCCTCTCCGCCGATGTGGCAGGGTTTATCGGCAATGGCCATTTCCTCCGTGATGCGCTTCATGCCATCACCGAAGTGGAGCGACTGCAAAAAAATTTCAAGCCGTTCGAGGCGATTTATATCGTCAATAAAGTGAGCCAGGATTTGCTGCTGCGGCCCATGGGCATTTTCCAGTTGATGGATTATGTCGGTATGGATGTGATGTATTTCATCTCCAAGATTATGGACAAATACATTCCCGATGAAAAATTGGATCATGAGTTTCTCGATGATCTTTATGCCAGAAAAATTTTGGGTGGCCAACGAGCCGATGGCAGTCAGAAGGATGGCATGCTGAAATATGAAAATAACCGTCCTGTCGGCGTATTTTGTCCCAGGGAAGGAAAATACCAGATGTTCGACGAGGCAGGCTGGACTGGTGAGATGAATAAAAAAATCGGTATTTATCCTGAGGACTGGCAGCCGTGGAAGGGACTGTTGAAAGCAAAGGATCAGCAGGATAAAATAAAGCTTCATTTTCAACATCTGAAAGGGATGAAGACGCTGGGCGCTGAACTAGCTTTAAAATATTTGAGACGTTCCCAAGAGATCGGTCAGTATCTGGTTGATAAAGGTATCGCTCAGAAACCAGAAGATGTGAACGGCGTTTTGACCAATGGCTTTTATCATCTGTACGGACCGATTAATGAGTATGTTTGAAAAAATCCCAAATCACAAATAACAAATCCCAAATAAATTTCAATGGCCAAATTTCAAATCCCAAACTTCCAGGCTGGTGCGTTTTGAGTTGAGAGTTTGAAGTTTGAATATTCGAATTTGAAATTTGTTTGTCATTTGGAAATTGAGTTTTGGAATTTATCATAAATCTGGAGGATAGGTCAATGAAAAAATTCAGAAAACCAGTTTACATAGCAACAGGCTACAATACCATCTCATTTGGCTCAGGCCGAAAAGAATTCAATCCCAAGAAGCCCATGCCAGGCATCGAGCATTACATCAACGAAGCTGGCAAAGGCGTCATCGCCCAGATCAGCGATCCGAATGTCATCGATGAAGCCGTGATCGGCAATTTCATGGCGGCTCGATTTGTCAAGCAGGGACATCTGGCAGCGCTGATTCCTGATATTCATCCATCATTGTTGTACAAGCCCTGTACCCGTGTGGAGGGCGCCTGTGGCTCGGGCGGATTGGCCTGGGTGACCGCCATGAAGGTGGTGCTGGCAGATCTCGCCGACGTGGTTCTGGCGATTGGAACTGAAGTGCAAAATTCCGTGAAAGCCATCTATGGCGCTGATATCCTGGCAGGTGCAGGTCATTATGCGGGTGAACGGAAGAACGGCCATGCCTATTTCTTTCCCTCAAAATTTGATGAACGAGCGGCAGCCTGCTACGAAAAATTTGGCCATGATTATATCCGCAAAGCCATGGCGCTGTGGTACAAGCAGGCGATTGAAAATGCTCGCAAAAATCCCAAAGCCCAGGAATATCACAATACCATCGAAGACCTGTTCGCCACGGGCATGACGCCGCCGAATCCCAAAGTGTTCCTGCCCCATCTGAATGTATTCGATTGCTCCAAAGTTTCAGATGGCACATCGGCGCTGATCGTGGCTTCGGAAGAGGGTTTGAAAAAAATTGGAATCCCCAAATCCAAAGCCATCGAAATCGTGGCGTATGGCCAGAGCGAAGGCAATCTCACCCAACAACCCGAGGAGAAAACCAAATTATCGACCACAGCCAATGCTGCCCAAAAGGCGTTCGAGATGAGCGGATTAACTCCGAAAGATATTGGCACCGCCGAGGTGCATGACTGCTTTTCGATCAATGGCATCTTGATGCTGGAAGCCTGCGGTTTTGTCGGGCATGGTGAAGGAGCGGCATTTATTACCGAGGGACGAACCAATTTCAATGCTGAATTACCAACGAATACCACTGGCGGTTTAATCGGATTTGGTCACTACACTGGCGGCACAGGCGTCCGACAGGCAGTCGATCTGCTGCACCAATTGACGGGACAGGCGGGTGATTCACAAATCAAAATCGATCCTAATCGACCGTATGGAATTATGACCAGCATGGGCGGAAACGATAAGACGTGTGTGGTAGGGATTTTCAAAGCAGCGGAGTGATTTATAGCTGGTAGAGATGAGTATTATAGTTTCAAAAAAATTTTTATAAAAAAGAATAAAAACAAAACTCTGATCATTCCTTATCGTATTAGCGTATTAGTTTATGAGGAAAATACTTTGAAATTTGCTGGAATGTAATTAGTGGAAATGAATTTTGAAAGAGAATTTTAAAAGAGTATGAATCCCATGAAAAACATTTCCCGTTACTGGTTATCACCTTTCTTTTTGATAATCCTTGTTCTAATACTCGACGCTGCAAATTTATTAAATATCTTCGAGCCAACCAGCAAAATCCGAAATCTAATTCTTATCATCACTATTATCGCACTGTTTCCGCTGATACAAAAATTTCACCAAAACATCTCAGTTTATGATAAAGTCAAATTGCTATTCTGGTCAGCCTTATCCGTATTGGGGATGAATTTCTGGTATCGAGGACAGGAGGCGCTTTATCATTCCATTCAAAGTTTTCTGTCTCAAACCATCATCGCCTGGCTTTCGGTGATCGGCATTTTGTTGGCGCTTACCGCCATTCGGGATTTGATCTTGGTTCATCGCAAGAAGAGCACCAGCAGGAATTTCTATTTGCTGCTGGCAGCGATGATTATTTTTAGCTTATTTGCCAGGCAGGATTTCCCTGGATTCAATCTAAATTTGACTTCGCCTGATACTTCCATTCCCTCGATAATCCCGAGATGGCTTTCTACACTTTCTGTGATTTTTTCCATTATTATGGTCTATCTGATGGTACTGAATTCGTTTCGAACACAATGGGTGAAGGTGTTGAATAAGCGGCAGAAGATCAAAACTTTTTTTCTCAGCGCCATTATTTTCGGACTGCTCATCGTTGCTCTGTTTGTGATGACCGATGGCGCTGGCAAAAAACTGACTGCACTTTATCAGTATAGCCTGGTTATTGGCAATTTTGCCTGGGCGTGTCTATTGTTTATATTTGTTTACCTGTTCTTTTCGATCATCGTGGTGCTGCTGCATCTGCCCACGGCTGGCGTGTATGATCGCAAGGTGAAGGAAATTTCATCGCTGCATCAACTATCGAGTATCATCCTGGGTGTTTTTGATATCGAGCAACTGTCACAAATTATTCTCAATCGAACCATCGAAGTCACTGGTGCCAATTATGGCTGGCTGATGTTAAAGCGTCCCAGCTCCAATGAATACGATCTGTTGGGGCAGAAAAATGTACCGAGCAGGCTGCTGAATTATTTATCGACCAACACCTCCAATGAGCTGACCGACTGGATCATCAGCAACAAAGCAGCCCTGACCGTCGATCAAATTTCCAAACACAAATTGACCTCGCCACTGGATTATTGGAAGCACATTTCAGGCTCGCTGTTGGGCATCCCATTGCTTTCTGCGGAACGGGTGATTGGACTCCTGTTTGCGGTGAAAACTGTCGAGTATGGCTTTTTACTTGACGATAAAGTTTTGATGACGGCCTTTGCCAACAACGCCACCATCGCCATCGAGAATGCCCGATTGGTTCAAGAATCAGTCGAGAAAGAAAAGTACGAGCAGGAGCTAAAGATCGCCCATGAAGCCCAGATGAAATTGCTCCCACGAAAGATGCCTGAATTCGATTTGCTCGATATCGATGCGGCCTGTATTACTGCCAATGAAGTCGGTGGCGATTATTATGACTTTTTTCAATTCGATCCAACTAAATTGGGTATCGTTATTGGCGATGTTTCAGGCAAGGGCGCTGAGGCAGCGTTTTACATGGCAGAGGTAAAAGGTGTTTTGGAATCATTAACCAGCATCTACGATTCGCCCAGAGACCTGCTCATTCAAGCCAATAAAATTCTTTATAAGACCTTCGATCGCAAAACATTTTTTAGCGCCATCTACGGTATATTTGATATTAAGAAAAAAACACTTAGCTATTGTCGTGCAGGACATTGTCCCGTGCTTTATTGGAACCAGAATAAAGAAGAAATCTTCCTGATCGAACCCGCTGGCCTGGCATTGGGCCTGGATTCAGGCAAGAAATTCGATGCGACGTTAGAAGAACAGAAAATCAAGCTGAAAACGGGGGATATTTTTATTCTCTACACCGATGGTGTAAACGAAGCCCGCAACAGCAAACAGGAAGAATTTGAGGAGCAGAGATTGTGTGATGTCGTGGTGAAAAATTTTGTGAGAACTTCCAGGGAACTCAAAGCTGAAATTCTTAAACACATTGATCATTTCGTCGGCACCCAATCCCGACACGATGATCTAACGATGGTGGTAATTAAAATCAGGTAGATTTTTTAATTGCTTATTTCGATTAAATTCTGTATATTTTTTTCACTAAAATATATTTTAAAACAGGCTTGATATTATAATTATATTTTTATTGTAATCGATAAAAAAATGAACACTACCGAAGCAAAAAATTTGATGGGATGCTGTGGATTATATTGTGGGCTCTGCAGCAAGTTCCAATCAAATGCACCCAGCCGATGTATCGGCTGTCAATTGGGCGAACAGCACTCCTGGTGCAGTATCTGGAATTGCTGTGTAAAGAAACATAGCTTTGAGACCTGTGCTGAATGCGAACAAATATTTCAGTGTGAAATCTTTTTAAGAAGAAAAGTCGCTGACTGGATTCCCGCCGCTGATAATTTGCGCCAAATTAAAAAAGTCGGTTTAGAAAGCTGGCTAAATGAACAAACAGAAAGACAGGCATTGTTAGAAAATTTACTCCAGGATTTTAATGAAGGTCGATCGATGAGTTTTTACTGCAAAGTCTGTTCACGAATGTCAATCGAGTTGATTAACAGGGCGATAGAAGAGGCAAAGGAAAAACTTATAAGTGAAAAAGTAGCTGAATCTGATATGAAATCAAAAGCAAAGATTTTGAAAGCAGTAACCAAAGATTTGGCTTTAGAGAGAAATGTAAATTTGAATTGAGAAGAGAAAGATGATTTAAGAATAAGGATTAACGATTTTTGATTTGAGAAGGAAGCCACATGGACTCCATTTCCAAAATGGAGTCCATGTATCTTAATCTCGATCTAAAACATGAGACGCTTGATCTTTCCAGATTTAGAAAAGAGTTTGTTGAGTATAGGGACGATTATTTATCGAACAGAGCCAACAATGCTCCAACCAGGGAGGAGCTTGAAAAATTATTGGAAAAAGTGCCAGATGTTAAGCTTGAAGATTATGATAAATTTTAAGCGATTTCATTGAGATTATAACCCCGATATGATCTAAGGACTTAGAGTAACATGAGGAGGTATTTTTAGATTCGGTTCATTAATTTTTTATTTGCTTGTTTCGTTTAAATGCTGTGGCCTTTTTATTTAGTTTAGTTTTTGAAAGTAAAAATTGAAAATTCAATTTTAGATATCCAGAAAGCTTGTGACAGGTTCACTAACAGAATAATAAAAACATAAATAAAATAGATTAACTGTTATGATAGAAATATTAAGCTTAATAATCGGTACAATTTTGGGTTGGTACGGTAGGGAATGGATTGAAGATTTCTTAAAAAAAAGGAAACAAATTAAAGCTTCATCGAGAATTGAAATCTTACATAGTGAAAAAATAAAAAATTGGTTAATAGATTATTATGTAGAAAATGATTTTGAAGAACATCTTTTCTTGTCATCTATAAATGGTGAAAAAAAAAGTATACCCTTTTTGACAAAAGAAAATTGGTATGGTAAGCTTTTTAGTACAAAACCTTTCTTGAAAATTAAAAATAATGAAAAGAATTGTCAGGTTAAGATTAAAGATAAGTACATTAAAAAACGAAAGCATTTTGGACAAAATATTTGGAATGATACTATTTTATGCCTTGAAAGCGTAAATGATACTCAATCTTCTATACATATTGATGCGATGAAATGCGAGTTTTATCAATACGTATGTAGGTGTGGAGTATTAGAAGATGAGACAATTAATATAATAAAGAATAATTGGGAAAAAACACCATTTCGAGATGAATGTGCCAAGACATTATTAGAATTATCATCAGGAAGTCTTGAAGCTAGTGGTATTGGATTAAATTGCTTAATAGCTTACAAAGATAATAGTAGCTACAAATTTATACTGCAAAGAAGAACAAATGAATTGTTCACAGGTGGAGGTTTTATAGCGGTTACTCCATGTTCATACATAGAACCTTTAAAAAACATGGATGGAAATGGTGATATTATTTTATATAATTTTTTAAAAGAATTATATGAAGAATTGTATGATCAAGAGGAATTAATAAGATCAAAACAAAGATTGAGAGATGATTGGTTTTATCAGCAAGATCCAATAAGTACATTACTCAATTTAAAAATAAATGGAGAATTTTCATTGCATGTTATAGGATTTGGATTTGATGCGTTAACAGGAGAAGTTAATATTTCTGCTTTGGCAATAATTGATAACCAATCTTTTATTGAAAAAGAGTTAAGCCGTATGAAATACAATTGGGAAATTAAGGGAATTGAAATATTAGATTACCATTCGGAAAAATTAAATGAATGGTTTAACTCTGGATTGTTAATACCGAACAGTGCTTTTTCTATTACTATTGCTCAAAATTTATTAGACAATAAAAATAAATTTGGAATCTAAATTAAGGACTTGACTAATATTGTGATTACAATATAAGTTAGGCAGCTTGATTGACAGTATAAAATTTTTTTATATTATAGGCTATTATATTAAACAGACAAAAACCAGACTTCCACCATATCAAACCAAACAAACAGGAGCAGCAATATGGAATCATTTGAGGTGACAAAGAGACACGATGGCAACGTCGTTGTTCTAAACATAAAAGGATACCTGGATGCGCACACCGCCCCGAGGTTGGAAAACGAAATCCAATCGCTGGTCGATGAAAGCCGCTATAATATCGTGGTCAATTTCAGCGATCTCATTTACATCAGCAGCGCTGGTTTGGGCGTGTTTATGGGATTCATTGAAAATATCCGTGATAACAGCGGCGATATTAAATTGACCAATATGAATCCCAAAATCTATCGGGTGTTCGATCTATTGGGTTTTCCAACGCTATATGACATCCTTGAAGATGAACAGCAAGCCATTAAAAAATTTAATGTCTAATTGATAAAAAGGCGGAGAAAATCGTGTCCTCAAAAAAAACACAGTACCAGTTAAAGATACCTGGTCAGACTGACAATCTTGAGCTCATTCGTCTCTTTGTGGCAACGGTGGCGGATAAGGCGGGGTTTGTCGCCGATGATGTGAGCAAGATCGAGCTGGCGGTTGATGAAGCCTGCGCCAATGTCATCAAACATGCTTATTCAAGAGAAACTAAAGAACCTATCGATATCGTGATCGAAATCGATTATAAAAAGCTGGCCATCATCATCACCGATCATGGCAAGGGCTTTGATGTTAAAAAAATTTCGAAGCAGGATGTGAAAGACTATATTGCCGAAATGCGAGTGGGCGGATTGGGAATTTATTTGATGAAGGCGTTAATGGATGAAGTGGAGTTTAACTCCCAGCCTGGTTTGAAAACCCAGGTAAAAATGGTAAAATATTTTTTAAAAAATGGAGAGCTGAAATTAGCGGAAGAACGATGATTTCAGATACAATTGAAAATCCTGTTGCGGCAATGCCAGCCGAGGATGAAAAGGAGGGGGTGAGCCGCAAGCTCGATGAAAAGCTGATGGAGCTGCAATCCCTGTTTGAGGTCAGCCAGACCTTGAATTCTTCGCTGAACCTCAAATCCATCCTCGATAACATGCTGCTGACGCCGATGGGAAAAATGATGATCACCCGCGGCATTGTCTTTTTATTCAGCGATGAGGAACATTTGAAGGTCGAGACGCTGAAAGGACTGCCCAAAGATTTATTGGGCGAGACCATCGTGCTGTCGCCGATGATTGCTGAGCCGTCGTTCGAGGAGCAATTGGTCAAGGACGGGATTCCAGGGATCGAGTTTTTTGCCCAACATCAACTCGTGTTATTATTGCCCATCCGCAGCAGCGATAAGACCCTGGGATTGATTGGCTATGGGAAAAAGATTTCGGGCAAAAATTACGTCAAATCCGAAATCGAATATTTGAAATCGCTGTCCAATATTGCTGCCACTTCCATTGAAAATGGACTGATGGTGATGCGGCTGCAGGAAGTGAATCGCCGACTGGACAAGAAAATTCAGGAGTTGAACACGCTGTTCGATATCGGCAAGGAGCTGAATTCCACGCTGGACAGGGAGAAAATTATCAACCTGTTGAGCTATGCCGTAATGGGTGAGATGCTGATCAATCGCTGTCTTATTTTTGTTCAGGACAATGGCAAGATGCGACTGGCAATGTCCAAAGGGCAGAAAAATAGTGCCGAGTTGACTAAATTTGAAGATAAAAATTTATTGACATCGCTGGCTGAAATCAGGCAACCAGTTCATCTCAAGCGTGGCGAAAAATTTGAACCGCCGTTCAATCATTTCCAGCAGGCGGGCTATCGAGTGATCGTTCCCATGACTATTCAAAATCAAACTAAAGGAATTTTAGCAATTGGCGATCGCATCACCCGAGCCGAGTTTCAGGATTATGACCTTGAATTTTTATCGACGCTGGGCAATGAAGCCATGATCTGTCTGGAAAACGCCCGATTATTTGAAGAAGCTCTGGAGAAGCAGCGGCTGGAAGAGGAGCTGGCGCTGGCACGGGAGATTCAGCAAAAACTACTGCCTCGTGAATGTATCAAACTGGAGCGGTATGACATTGACGCCATTAATGTGCCGACTTTTCAGGTCGGCGGCGATTATTTTGATTGCATTCAATTAAGCCCTGAGAAATTTTGCCTCGCCATTGCCGATGTGTCGGGCAAGGGAATGGGCGCATCGCTGTTGATGGCGAACCTGCAGGCCGTGCTACATGCTTTGATTGAACCCAATGCTCAATTGACAGAGGTGGCTGCTAAAATTAATAACCTGATCTATCGCAACACCAACTATGATAAATTTATCACCTTCTTTTTCGGGATTCTGGACATTAAGCAGAATACGTTTGCTTATGTGAATGCGGGGCATAATCCACCGATTCGACTCAAACAGGATGGCAAAGTCGAGCTGCTCGAAAAGGGCGGCGTAATTCTGGGAATGATGCCGAATTTGCCCTACCAGCAGGAGACCATTCCGTTGGAAGAAGGCGATTGGATCGTGATGTTTACTGATGGCGTCACCGAAGCCGTGAATGAAGCTGATGAAGAATTTGAGGAGAAGAGATTGATTGAAGTAATTCGTGCCAATAAAGATGGATCAGCCAGCGTAATGAAAGAAAAGATTTTAGCTGCGGTGAGGGAGTTTTCGGTGGGACAACCGCAGGGGGATGACATTACTTTGTTGTGCATGGCGCAAAGAGCGTAGCGTGTGGCGCGTAGGGAGTAGCGCGTTATGCGCCACGCTTAA
>JAEAME010001278.1_pt1 | contig 18268 bp, 18 predicted proteins | sample 8958731 | NCBI WGS metagenome assembly JAEAME01 (sample SAMN16933194, study PRJNA681113) | bioreactor sludge metagenome | isolation source: anerobic bioreactor sludge (Control) | place: India:Bengaluru | collected 2018-10-24 | reverse complement strand
CTGGAAATTGATGGATGCCGTCGATGAATATATTCCGACTCCTGTCCGCCCCGTCGATCAGCCCTTCCTGATGTCGGTCGAAGACGTATTCAGCATCAAAGGTCGTGGTACTGTTCCTACCGGGCGCGTCGAACGTGGTGTTATCAAGCCGGGACAGGAAGTTGAACTGGTCGGCTTGCATCATGAACCCAAGAAAGTAATCGCCACGAGCCTGGAAATGTTCCACAAGATGCTTGATGACGCGGAACCAGGTGATGCCGTCGGTATCCTTCTTCGCGGCGTAGAACGTGAAGATATCGAGCGCGGTATGGTTATTGCCGCTCCCGGTTCGATCAAGCCCCATACCTATTTTGAAGGCCAGGTATATATTTTAAGTAAGGACGAAGGCGGCCGTCACACTCCGTTCTTTAATGGCTATAAACCCCAGTTCTATATCCGGACTACTGATGTTACAGGAACCGCCGAACTTCCCGAAGGCATGGAAATGGCCATGCCTGGCGATAATGTCACTATGAAAATAAAACTGATTTATCCGGTAGCAATGGAACCAGGCCTCCGCTTCGCTATCCGTGAAGGCGGGAGAACCGTCGGTGCCGGTTCCGTTACCAAGATAATAGAGTAATTGAGATGGCTAAAAAAGGCGATACCAGAGTAATTATTACCCTTGCCTGCACAGAGTGTAAGGAAAGGACATATACAACTACTAAAAACCGGAAAAATGATACGCAACGAATGGAGTTAAACAAGTATTGTCCGCGCTGCCAACATACTACTCCCCATAAGGAAGCAAAATAGCGGCAGCTATAAAAGACGATTTTCGGTATAATAAGTAGTTGAAATATTTGACTCTGTTGGAGTTGTAAATTGTTAAAGCCGCGTGCTGCTGCATCTAAAACCAGCAGTGGAACCAGGTTGAATTTTTTCAGTGATACCTTAAACGAGTTGAAGAAGGTAACATGGCTGAGCCGCCGTGAAGTCATATATTTAAGCGGTATCGTCCTCCTGGTCACCATTATCGTAGGTATATTCCTTGCCTTGGTCGATTTTGGATTCACCAGACTTATTGAAGGGGTCTTTATTGGCGGGTGAGGGCATTTCGCATTGATAAAGACCTGCCCCATCTGTTCAGGTAACACTAATGGCTGAAAAAGATAAACGCTGGTTTGTAATTCACACATATTCCGGTTATGAAGAAAGGGTAAAACGGAATCTTGAGCAGCGTATTAAGCTTATGGATTCCGCCGAGGAAATCGGTGAAGTAGTTGTTCCTACTGAGGAAGAAGTCGAAGTCAGGAGTGGCCAAAAGAAAACGGTTGTTAAGAAAATTCTCCCCAGCTATGTCCTCGTCAGTATGAAAATGAGTGATAACAGCTGGAATATCGTCCGCAACACTCCAGGAGTAACCGGTTTTGTCGGCAGCGGTAACAAACCGGTGCCTCTACAGCAGGAAGAGGTCGGCCAGATTCTGAAACAGATGGAAGCTGAAGCCCCCAAAGTTAAAGTCGGCTTTAAACAAGGACAGAGTGTCAGGGTCATCGATGGTCCTTTCACCGATTTTGTCGGTGTAGTTGACGAAATCATCGGTGGCAAAGGAAAAGTAAAAGTTCTTCTTTCCCTGTTCGGTAGAGAAACTCCAGTTGAACTCGACTTTTTACAGGTAGAGAAGTTATAGATCGGGTACTGGCCCAGGAGATCAAAAATGGCAAAAAAAATTAAGACAGTTCTTAGATTGCAGATACCAGCCGGGAAAGCGACTCCTGCTCCTCCCGTTGGGACAGCGTTAGGTCCTCACGGCGTAAATATCATGGCTTTCTGTAAAGAATATAATGAACGAACCGCAAAAGAAGCCGGGTCGATCATCCCTGCAGAAATCACTATTTATGAAGACCGTACCCTTAGTTTCATCACCAAAACACCGCCCACACCCGACCTGTTAAGAAAATCCCTGGGTATTGATAAAGGGTCCGGGACTGCCGGAAAATCTCAGGCCGGTACAATTTCAAAAGCTAAGATCGAGGAAATAGCTAAAATCAAACTAAAGGACCTTAACACGGATTCTCTGGAAGCAGCCGAGAAGATCGTGGCCGGTACAGCCCGCAGCATGGGCATCGCCGTCGAGTAGGAGAGAAATATGGCCACACACGGTAAAAAATACGAAGAAGCAGCCAAGCTGGTCGAAAAAGATAAGACGTATTCGCCGCAAGAAGCGGTTGAATTAGCCAAGAAGACAGCTACCGCGAAATTCGACCAGACGGTTGAACTACACTTAAGACTTGGACTGGACCCTAAGAATTCAACTCAGCAGGTGCGCGGCGTTGCCTTGTTGCCTCACGGATTGGGGAAAAAGGTACGCGTCCTGGTATTTGCCCAGGGTGAAGCAGCCAGAACAGCAGAGACCGCCGGCGCCGATTTTGTCGGGGCTGAAGATTTGGTACAGAAAATCGAAGGCGGGTGGGTTGATTTCGATACCGCTATTGCCACACCCGACATGATGAGCCGGGTAGGTAAACTAGGTAAAGTCCTCGGTAGAAGAGGGCTGATGCCCAATCCTAAATCAGGTACCGTGGTCCCGGCGAATGACCTGCCCAGAGTGATCCAGGATTCCCGTAAAGGGCGTGTCGAATTCAAGTTAGACCGGGCGGCTATCATCCATGTTCCGGTCGGTAAGGTTAGTTTCGAAGACAACCGGCTTGTTGAAAATTTAACGGCTGTTATTGACGCTGTGGTTAAAGCCAAACCGTCTGGTGCCAAAGGTCAGTACGTCAAGACCGCCTACTTAACTACCACCATGGGCCCGGGTATCAACCTGGATCTAAAAACCGCTCTGACCATGAGTGCGGCCTAATAAGTATTTACAGGAGTAGTTGTTCAACTTATAATAACAAAGTCCTGAGATAGCGGGTGTTGCCGGATTAACCGGCACATAATATTGCCCGCCGAGGAAATCCGTAAAGAATAAACATATCTATTCTGTACGGCCGGAGAGTCCTCGCTAATCAGGCAGGGACTCTTTTTTATTTGCAGCAAGCATTGAGGAGAAAAAAATTCCAACCGAAAAAAAGTCGAAAATTGTGTCCGAACTCGAAGAAACGATGGCTAAGAGTAGTATCATCGTTCTTTCGCAATATCGCGGGGTAAAGGCTTCTCAATTATCAAACCTTCGCCGAAAACTTCGCAGTGCGAACAGTGAGATTCGCGTTGTCAAGAATTCTCTGGCAAAAATAGCTGCCGCCAATACCGGAAAAGCTGCCATGGCCAATTCACTGGAAGGGCCTATGGCTATAACCTTCGGGTATGGCGATATATCCGCTCCGGTTAAAACTCTGATCGGCAGCCAGGGTGAAGTCGAAGGGCTTAGCATTATAGGTGGCTTTCTTGGCAATAAGGTTTATCCTAAAGAAGCCATCATGACGTTAGCCACTCTTCCTTCCCGAGAAGTGCTGATCGGACAAGTTCTCGGCCAGATGAATGCCCCCGTTTCCCGTTTAGTTGGAGCTCTCGCCTCTCCCCTGAGAGGTGTTCTTGGAGTAATACAGGCCAGAATTAAACAATTGGAGGAAAAATAATAATGGCAGAAAATATTAGTGTTGATCAAATCATTGCTGCGGTTAAAAGCATGACGGTTTTAGAGCTTTCACAACTCGTCAAAACTCTGGAGACTGAATTCGGCGTTACCGCTGCAGCGCCTGTAATGGCAGTTGCCGCTGGTGCTGCGGGCGGAGCAGCTGCAGCCGCACCTGCGGTTGAAGAAAAGACAGAGTTCACGGTCACTTTGAAAGCAACCGGAGCTAACAAGATCGCTGTAATCAAGGCTGTTCGTGAATTAACTGCGCTTGGATTAAAAGAATCGAAAGATCTAGTCGAAGGCGCTCCGAAACCCGTTAAAGAAAAGGTCAATAAGGACGAAGCTGCTGCAGCCAAAGCAAAACTGGAAGAAGCCGGCGCTACCGTCGAAGTCAGCTAGAAATTATCGATCACAAGGTAAATATTACAGATATCCAGGCTGGATTAACTAACCTGGCCGATAGTCGTTAGTTGATTTGGTGTATTGGGCAGGATTATCAGGAGGGAAAGGGTATATCACTCTTTCCCTCTTTTACTAATGCCCGAAATACCTGGACAGTTGACAACCGGGATTATTGTATCTATAGTAATCATCAAACCTTCCAGGAGCAGAAGCCATGCCTTGGTTCGATTGGTATTTCCTTGTAGGGTTAGGCGGACTGTTCATCATTCTGGGGATCATCGGCTTCTTTTGGGCAAAACATGAAGAAAGCAGCTATTATGAAAATATAGCCAGCCGTCCAGATGTACGTGAGTTTTTAGACCACCTGCCCTGGCGCCCCGAACCTCATGCTATCGTTATAGGTTCCCGTATAATTATCGTCATTGGTATCTTTCTGCTTCTTACCGGCATCGCATATTGGATCTGGTGGTAGTTAACAGTTGATCAGCGGAGGGCCCAAATACGCCGGCATATATCATCGTAAGTATTATTAGCGGCTTACTCTTTGGCCTAATGGACGGCCTTATCAATGCTAACCCTCTGGCGAAACGACTATTTACCGTCTATAAACCCATTTTAAAGCCTAAAATCAACATTTTCGCCGGAATTATCATCGATTTACTTTACGGTTTCATCTTGGCCGGTATCTTTCTCCTTCTTTTTAAAAGTCTCCCCGGTGATAATGGTCTAGTAAAAGGATTGAGCTTTGCCGGTTTATTATGGTTTTGCCGGGTGATCATGGCTGTACTCTCGAATTGGATGATGTATTCGATACCAATTAAGTCGCTGTTATACAGTCTCTTTACTGGCCTTGGCGAAATGCTGGTAATCGGTATTATTTATGGCCTGTTTTTAACACCCTGGAGTTAAAAACAGGTATACTCTAATAGGTATATCTGAAGAATACTATTGGTAAATTGCCTTTTATGTTTTTTGTGACGGTTCAGGAGGGATTCGTATGTCCGGTATTTTAGCCTTAAATTTAAATGGTGATATCAATCTGGAAGACATCGCCAACGCAGCAGGAATAATGCAGCCCCGGGGCGACGAGTGGGGTGGTATTGCCATACGAAAAAATGCCACTATCGAAAGGTATGCCAGCCAGGGAAAGATAACACCTTTATTCAACCGGGAACATGAGAATCTCGCCGGCGCCCGGCAATTTATCGTCCATGTCAACCAAAGCCCGAAAAATCCACAGCCTTCCTGGATCGAAGAAACCGACATGGGGCCAATTGCCTTGGCATTCGACGGCAAAATCATCAATAAAGAGGAAGTCCGGCAAAAATCCCCTTATCTTATTGGTTCTGAAGCCGGCATTATGGCCCGCCTGGTAGCCGCCGCCTCGAATCCTCTCCAGGGGATCGAGAGTGTCTTTAATACGATCAAAGGACCGTTTTGCCTGATGTTGTTGACCATGGAGGGAATTTTTATCGCCAGGGATACAGTTGGTATCAGGCCGTTGCAGTTAGGCAGGCTCATGGGAGAGAACGCCGGGTGCGGTGCGGCTTCGGAATCTATCAGCCTGGAGCATATTGGGATGGACCTCATCAGAGACGTACGCCCCGGTGAAATAATTGAAATCCAACCGGAAGGATTTAAAGTCCTGAAAACCATACCGAATTCGCGTTTATGCATCTGCGGTTTTGAATATGGATATTGGGCGCGCGGCTCCTCCAAGATCGAGGATATCTGGGTTCGAGACGCGAGATGCCAGGCCGGGAAAGAGTTGGCTAAAGACTGTCCCGAAGCAGACATTATCTCCAGTTTTCCCATCTCGGGAAACCTTACCGGTGAAGGGCTGCACCTGGCCACTTCGATCCCTTACCAGAGTGTATATGACTACAATATAGAAGCGGGCGGAAGAAGTTTTTTGCCCTTCGATTCGAGGATCAGGAAATCAAGAGCAAGGAACAAATTATTACCGATCGCTTCAGCGATAGCTAATAAAACGATAATCATGGTAGATGATTCAATCGTAGAAGGAAACCAGACGCGGGAGCGCATTTATAAGTTAAGAAATGCCGGGGCAAAAGAAATATATATGGCAGTAGAAACTCCACCGATCAAGTACCCCTGTCCCTTTGATATTACGCCAAGAGGATCTTTACTGGCAGCCAAACACAGTATCGAAGAAATGCAGAAAATATTAGGCTTGAAAAAATTATGGTTTAATTCCGTAGAGTCATTTGCCAACTCTATATTGTCCATGCAAAGTGAGAAGAAACTCAAGGAAAACCCGCTTAAAATGGAAAATCTATGCCTCGGCTGCTTCACGGGAGAATTCCCGAAATACAGCCAACAGATCAGTTATAACTTGTTTTAATATGTGAAATGGACCAGATAATGTTTCCAAATTGACAATACTCACGCTATGTAGATAAACTAGTCAAAATTACGCTAAAATATTGATATGACAGATATACGAACGATCAGCCGTGAAATCAGTCCTCTTTCCAGGTATCCCGCTGAATATCTCGAAATCCATCTCGAAGAAAGCAGCAGCAGCCGGATTTCCTACCGTGGACGCGAGATGGATTCCGTGGATGTGGCGGCCTCTACCGGAGGGAATGTCCGGGCATTAGTCGGAGGCGGTTGGGGATTCGCCAGCTTTAGTAGCCTTGATAACCTGAACGCCCGCATCGAACAAGCAATCCGGCAAGCAAGATTTATTAATGGTAAAATAATAAAACTGGCAGAAATACCACCCGTCATCGATACTGTTCCCGCACACATTATCGAAGATCCCTCGTCCATACCGCTGGCCGAAAAGAAGTCATTGCTTGACCGGTATAACGAAATTATCTGGAATACTTCCGGTATGAAAACATCCAACATCAATTACGGAGATGCACGCCGTAGATATATTTTTATCAACTCCACTGGAAGTCGAATCGAACAAGAACGAGCTGACGTGACATTGAGGTTGACGGCGATCGCCACGAAAGACAGCGATGTACAGCAGGTTGGCCTTAGCACTGGCAGCCTGGGTGACTTTAACAAGATAAGACATCTTGACCGCGAAGTAGCGGAAATGTCTCAACGCGCGGTTCAAATGTTATCTGCACCACATGTCAAAGGCGGTGAATATACCGTGGTCTTGGATCCGATACTGGCCGGGGTATTTGTTCACGAGGCTTTTGGACACCTTTCCGAATCGGATTTCGTATACGAAGACGACCGGATGAGAGAAATAATGACACTGGGTAAAGAATTCGGCAGTAAAGACCTGAACATTGTCGATACTGCTGCAGAACCTGGTTTACGCGGTAGTTTTAAGTACGATGATGAAGGCGTACCTTCAACCAGGACATACCTGGTTCAGGAAGGGAAATTGGTCGGCCGTCTCCATTCGCGGGAAACCGCCGCTAAGATGGGAGAAAAACCAACCGGAAATGCCCGGGCAATCAATTACCGCCATCCCCCTATTGTCCGCATGACTAATACATATATCGAACCCAAATCGACCTCTTTTAATGATATGATCGGTGATATCAAGGAAGGCGTTTATGCCCGTAATTGGCACGGCGGGACTACCAGCATGGAAATGTTTACCTTTTCCGCCGGCGAAGCTTACATGATTAGGAATGGCAAGATCGCCGAACCGCTGCGGCCGGTAGTCTTAACCGGAAACGTATTCACAACCTTAAAAAACATCGACGCCATCGGCAATGACCTGGATATGAATGAGGGCGGCGGTTGCGGCAAAGCCGGGCAATCACCGTTACCGGTTAGTAACGGTAGCCCCCACATCCGGATCCGCCACTGCCTGGTAGGAGGGAGGTAATAAAGCTGGCAGCCTCCGGCTGGCGGCTTTCATCTGAGTATGGATAATGTTCTCGAACAGGCAAAGAAGCAAACCGACCGGGCTGAAATATTTTCCGTGACATCGGAGAATACCCCCATTCAATTTGAAACCAACCGGCTAAAACATGCCCAGACACATCAGAGTTCTTCGCTGGCTATAAGGGTAGTAAAAAACGGGCGGCTTGGTTACGCTACAGCGACACGGCAGGAGGGGGATGCTTCCAACCTTCTCAGAGCAGCTTTGGAAACAGCCCAATTTGGCACGGAATGTAAATTCGAATTCCCTTACGCTACTAAATATCCTGAGATCGACATATACGACCCTGCAGTATCTGGTATTTCTCCTGACACGATGATCAAGTTAGGCGATGAAATAATCTCCGCTTTGAGAGAAGAATGTCCCGATCTGATATGCCAGGCCTGGATCTCCAAAGGAGATACATCGATCAGCATTACCAATACTAATGGGGGGCATGCTTCTTATAAACAAACCCATTTTTCGGTCGGTGTATCGGGAACTCTGATCCGTGGTACCGATATGCTGTTTGTCGGCGACGGAGAGAGTTCCTGTCATCCGATACTGCAAACCGCTTCCATAATTACTGCCGTTAAAAAACAACTGGAATGGTCAAAAAATACGGCATCACTCTCGACCGGATCCTATCCCGTGCTTTTTACGCCATCAGGTGTTGCCAGTGCCTTGGTTTCTCCATTAATGGTAGCTTTCAATGGGAAAACAGTCCTTGAAGGCGCATCGCCAATCGGTAACAAGCTGGGTGAATTAGTCTTTAGTCCCATAATTTCACTTTATGACGACCCGACACGGCCTTTCCGGCCGTCCAGCCGTCCCTGTGATGATGAGGGGATAATAAGCCAATGTACCCCTCTTATTGAACAAGGCGTCGTCAAGAATTTCCTTTATGATCTTCAGACTGCCGGGCTTGCCGGGCGGAAATCGACGGGTAGCGCGGGAAGAGGCCGGGGATTACCAACTCCTTCACCGAGTGCTTTTGTTATCACGCCGGGGCATACCAGTTTTGACCAATTATTACATGAAATAAAAACCGGGCTTGTTATTGAAGAATTAATGGGCGCCGAACAAGGTAATATCCTGGGTGGAGATTTCAGTGGCAACGTCCTTTTAGGCTTCAAAGTAGAAAATGGTAAAATAGTGGGTAGGGTGAAAGATACGATGGTATCAGGAAATGTGTACCAACTACTTAAGGAAATCGCGGCGGCAGGTTGTGATTCCAGGTGGTTAGGAGGATTAAATACGCCATCGTTATATTTTCCGAGTATTTCGGTCGCCAGCAATTAAAAGGCAACCGTGATAGTTTATGTAAACCACCATACGGCTGCTGTTGACAAAAACATCATATCAGGGGATTGTCCTTAATAAATCGATGACTGAACTATATAAAATATATACCCGTCCCAGGCTGCATACCCCGAACATGGTGGCAGTCTGGCCGGGTATTGCTAATGTCGGCAATATTATCGCCGATTACTTGAGAAAGCGGCTGGCCTTTAAAGAGTTAGGGGAAATCAATGCCCCTTATTTCTTCGATCCGATCGGGGTAACGGTGGAAAATAATGTGGTCCAGGAACCCCAGTTTCCTCAAAGCCGTTTTTTCTATTGGAAAAACAAACCCGGGAAAAATGATCTTATCCTTTTTATCGGTGACGATCAACCGGCATTCAAATCATACGATCTGGCAAACACCGTCCTGGATATGGCAGTAGAGTTAAAAGTGCAACGGATTTATACCCTGGCAGCTGCAGTCACCCGGATGCACCATACTGATATACCTAAAGCATGGGGTGTAGCTACCTCCAAAAAGCTTACCGGGGAATTGAAACGCCGCGGCCTCATGCAGCGGGGAAACCTGCAAATCGCCGGTTTAAATGGATTATTGCTGGGAGTAGCGAAGGAACGTACCGTAGATGCGATATGCCTGCTTGGTGAAGTACCGGCCAATGCGGCCCGTTTACAAAACCCCATGGCCGCGCTGGCTATTTTAATGGTATTGACCCGCATGCTTGATATCAAAGTAGACCTGCTTGAACTTGAACAAATCGCCGGTCAAGCAAAAGACCAACTGAAACAGATGGCTGCAGAAGCCATGGGTGAATATATCGACCTGTTCACCGAACCCATCTGGGAACAAGGCCAGGATGAAGAAGGTGAAGAATAAAACATGAGTACCGGGCCCGATTCTCTCCATAACCTCTTTTCAGAAGCTAATCCAACAGGCGAACTTTCAGACACAAAACTCGCTGAATTAAGTAATCTGGATCAGGAAGAACTGCAATCATTTAAGACTGCGTTTTCCAATATGTCTGAAAATATCCGGCTGGACATTATCAAGAAACTCGTTGCCTTAGCTGAAGACAACGTCGAGCTTAATTTCGACGGCATCTTCAAGTACTGTCTTAGCGACACAAACCCTGACGTCCGCAGCCAGGCGATTGAAGGCCTTTGGGAAAACGAAGAAATATCATTGATCACCCCCCTCCTTAAATTACTCTCTACCGATAATTCTGATAGAGTCCGGGCAGCGGCAGCTATCGCCATGGGACGCTATATTTTGTTAGCTGAACACGGCAAATTGAGGATTTCATATCTTGATAGGATAAGAGATAGCTTGTTAACCATAGTCAAAGATGCTGGCATCACTGAAGAAGTCCGCCGCCGGGCACTTGAAGCCATCGCGCCATTAAGCATCTCTGTAGTACAGGAAGAAATTAGACGCGCCTACAACAGCCACAATCCCAGGTTGAAAGTCAGCGCAATTTTTGCCATGGGCAGAAATTGCGATCAGGCATGGCTGCCCGTCCTCCTGGAAGAATTGGGGAATACCGAACCGGAAATCCGGTTTGAGGCAGCGACAGCCCTGGGTGAAATAGGCGATGAATTAGCAGTGACTCCTCTGTTAAAAATCAGTGGTGACCCCGATATGGAAGTACGGATGGCAGTTATACAATCATTAGGCAAGATCGGGGGTATAAAAGCCAAGGAATATTTACACACCCTTATTAGCAGCCGGGATGCGGCAATACGGGATATCGCCATGCAGTCACTAAATGAACTCAAGGCAAATGAAGACCCGCTGTCACTCCAACTATAAAAATATAACGGGATATATATGAAATCCATCGATACTAAGACAAGTTACAAGGAACATAATAATATGATTAAAGGTGATCGTATTATTCTTCGAGATAAATCAATCGAAGATGTACATGACGATTTTAAGTGGGAAACCGATCCTGAATTAGCCGCCCTGGATGCTACAGTACCGGTAAAATTACCTTTCAATAAATATAAACAGGACTACGCAGAAGAGATTCGGCATCCCTATTTTGCCAGCTGCCGCTTTGCGATTGAGACACAGGAAGGTAAACACATCGGTAATTGTGCCTATTATCATATTAGTGAACGTATCGGCGAAACTGAACTCGGTATCATGATTGGAGAAAAAGAATTCTGGAACCAGGGTTATGGGGTTGATGTCATATCAACTTTACTGAAATATATCTTTGAGAATACCGCGTTGAAGCGTGTCTACCTGAAGACCCTGGCATCAAATTATCGTGCGCAGACCTGTTTTCGAAAATCAGGATTCAAACCCTATGTCCGTTTAATAAGGGATGGCTATGATTTCCTCTTCATGGAAATATACCGGCGTGAATGGCTGCTTCGAAAAAACAATAATAAAGATCAGGCTGGCAACGCAAGCCTGTAAACAAAGACGGACCACGGGAATATTATCATCACCTTTATGGGATCTTACTATCAGGTAATTACTACCTGATACTGCGGGTAGACTCCGGATTCAACCTTGCTTCCAACGATAGTTTATCCATTTCTATCTGTACTGGAATAGGATACTCGCCGTTGAAACAAGCCAGGCAGAAGCCGTCTCCAGGTAATGAAACAGCTTTTACCAACCCTTCAATACTAAGATAACCTAATGAATCGGCATCGATATAGTCCCTGATTTGAGGGATTGATTTTTGGGCAGCAATCAATTCCCAACGAGTTGCCATATCGACACCAAAGAAACAGGGAAACCGGATGGGGGGTGCACAGACACGCATATGTATTTCTTTAGCCCCCGCTTTACGTAGTAATTTTATAACCTTAGGAGTAGTGGTTCCCCGGACAATACTGTCATCCACGAGGACTACCCGTTTACCTTCCAGTACCTGCGGCAGTGGATTGAATTTTAGGCCAACACCCAGGTCACGGATGCGCTGTGCCGGTTCAATGAAAGTACGGCCGACATAGCGGTTTTTGATCAGAGCTTCCACCAGGGGAATCCCGGAACGGTGAGCATAACCCACTCCGGCAGCCGTAGCCGAATCGGGCACACCCATTACGATGTCAGCATCCACCGGATGTTCCTCGGCAAGGCCGGCACCCATGGCCATGCGTGCCTGATAAAGTAGACGGCCGTTTATCGTACTATCGGGCCGGGCGAAATAAATGTATTCAAAAATACAGAGAGCATGCTGCGATGCCGGTTCATGGTAGCTTTCGATGCCTTTCGGCCCGACCGAAACGATCTCTCCCGGTTCAATTTCCCGGACAAATTGGGCACCGATATGGTCCAGGGCACAACTTTCGGAAGCGATTACCCATCCGCCGTGGATCTTGCCCAGGCATAACGGACGAATGCCCAGAGGATCCCTCACTCCATACAGCCGGTCTCTGGTTATCAACACCATTGAATATGCTCCCTGTAACCGATGCATGGCATAACGCATTTTGCTGATCCAGTTCTTACCCGGGGAAACGACTATCATATTAGCGATTACTTCGCTATCAGTCGTTGAATTGAAAGTGTATCCCTGTTCTACTAATTCCTTCCGCAGGAAATCGGCATTGACCAGGTTGCCGTTATGCGCAATCGCCAGGAGGTCAGGCTCTTTCCCCACGATCATAGGTTGCGCATTACTACCGCGACTGGAACCTTTCGTGGAATAACGGTTGTGCCCGATGGCAATATGGCCGCCAAGCTGAGTAAGTGATTCTTCGGTAAAAACCTGGGATACTAATCCCATGCGCGCGTAAATCTGGAGTTTTTTCCCATTAGCGGTGGCAATACCGGCGCTTTCCTGGCCGCGATGTTGAAGAGCGAAAAGGGCAAAGAAGGTAAGGCGGGCTACATCTTCATCCGGGGCATAGATACCGAATACTCCGCAACTTTCGTGCAAGCTTACTCGCCTCTTTAACCTACATTCATATTATATCGTATTCGATTTCCCGGAAGCAACCAATATGTTATGTAAATCGAAATATAGTATGGCTGCTTATCGGTATAGTAAGACGAAAAATTCCCGGTTTCCCGAGGCGCCGGCGATGGGAGACATCACTAATCCTCCCAGCCGTAACTCGTGGTCAACAAACCAGTGAAGACAACGCCCCAGGACCAGGGCATGTATTTCCGGATCTTTGATAACACCACGCCGTCCCACCTCATGGCGTAGAGCCTCAAATTGAGGTTTGATCAAGACGACTAGATAACCTTTTTCCTTCAAGATACCAACTGCGGTGGGAATGATTTTCATAACTGAGATGAAAGAGACATCGATCGTTACCAGGTCTACAGCCTGCGTTAATGCTAAAGGATATCTGGCATTGACATTTTCCATTACTACAACCCGTGGATCACGGCGCAGGTTCCAGTCTAACTGTCCTTTCCCGACGTCGATGGCATATACCTTTATGGCACCGTGCTGTAATAAACAGTCGGTAAAGCCGCCGGTAGATGAACCGATATCGGCGGCGGTGACCCGGTGGACATCTAGTCCGAAATGCTCGATTGCATAGGCTAATTTCAACCCTCCCCGGCTTACATATGGAGAATGTGCGGCAATTTCAAGCTTGCTTTTTCTATCAACCGGAATGCCGGGTTTAGCCACCACCTGGCCATCGGCGATAACCTCACCTGCCATAACCATCGACCGGGCGGATTCCAGATCAACAGCCAGGCCTTGTTCTAGCAGCAACAAGTCAACTCGTTTTTTAGGAGTAATAGACTTTTTCGGCATATATTAGGAATTATAGAATCAAAAAGGGGTGTTTTCAAAAACAGAGTTTTAAATAGCCAGGATTACTGTCTGTTCCAGGGTAAACGCCGTTTGAAAAGCAGCGGATATAACTCTATCCAGGCCTTCTGCAGCCTGACCAGGTCCGTATCGGCAAGATTCTTCTTTGGGCTGAACCTGGACTGGGTATAAAGAACAGCGATATTCCTGATCGGCTCCGCTCCTGCCGGTACCAATCCTGCCAACCTTCGGCAATATTCAAGCGGAGTTTCTGAAATAAATGGGGTACCGCCGGCAAAAGAAGCCAGGCGGCACATTTTGGCATATACCGAAACCGCGTCACCGGACATACGTAGATTCCGATAAGCACGATTGGCAAATATCCAGATTATACTACCAAACGCCGCGGCTAAAAGTAAGAAGATGATAACCGGTAATACGTAATTAGGCCGGGATTTAGCGGGGAGATAAGGAGATATATCCGGAAGCGTGCCGGAGCCGGAATCAACAGGATAGGGAAACAGCTCATAATAATTTGGCATATCACTACCGCTGGAGGCTATACCAAGATTAACCACTGTACCGGGAGTGGGTTCGAACTCGATCCATCCATAACCAGGGAAGTATACTTCCGGCCAGGCATGATAGTCCCGGCCGCGGATGATGAAGGACCCGGAACTTTCTTCAAACTCTCCCGGGGCATAACCGGTAACGAACCGGGAGGGGATGCCAAGCGATCTCAATATAACAACCATAGCTGTAGCAAAATCCGTACAGACACCTTCTCTCTGCAAGAATAAAAAGGAGTCCACTTCATCGCCGAGCCGTGATGGTGATTTGGCATCTTCGTTATATCGATACCCGTTCAGATATTTCTGAACTGCGACTGCCTTTTCATACGCATTACTGACATTATCGGTTATTGCTGCGGCTAAGTTGCTAATTCGGCTGGGCAGGTTGTCCGGTAATTTTAGGTAATGCTGCATGATCCACTCCGGATAATCACTTCCTGCTCCTGCCAGTTGATTACCGTTGGCGATATTAACGCTTACGGTTGCCGAATAGGTTTGCCGCGGTTGGATCAGATGTGTCGAAACTACTGAAGTTACATCATCCGTCGTTTGGTCAACAGTAGTAAACCGAACAGGAATATCAGCGGAGACAAATTCACCGGTAAGTAACAAAATATCGACTTTAGCAAAGGTTTCAATAGTATAGGTGATTTCTTTTCGGCTGGCCGGAAACAATCCGGAATCAGATCTCGATCCCGCTTCTATGGTACTGCCCAATTGTTCTGAGAATCTGTTCCATCCTTTGCCGTCATATTCATCATACCTCTGTATCCGCCAATAGGCAGGCTGGGGAGAAGATATTTTGAAAATGACTGTCGACCGGTTATCCAGGGGAGCATCGAATAATAAGGCTTTTTGGTCTGAATATCTAATTGTCCGCCATTTACTCGGAACACTGGCAAAAACATTCAGCCAATTTTTCTGTAAATTTGCCATCAGTTGACTATCGGCGTCAAAGCCGATCTGTTCAATGGTTTTCACCGGTACAAACCAGGCCGCCAGAGATGCCAACAAGCTAAACAGCATGATGGAGGTGATGATCAAGGTAGTGGTTCGTTGTGCATAATAGCCGCTGTTTTGCGTCGCCTCATGACGCGATTTCACATACCAGGTAATCCCTATCATAATAAAAGCAAAGCCCAGATATACCGGTAAGATCACATAGGAATCCGGAGAGAGGTTGCTTAAATTAACCATGATGATCGCAGCCCCGATCCCCGCCGGCAGCCAGGCATTGTACTTATGCAGGACAAACCATGTTGATACCGCCCCTGACAACCACGTCACTATTAACAAGAAGATTGCAAAATGAATGGTACTCTCGTTTGGGTCTGTAGAAAGGGCTTGCAATAAAGATTGCCCGTGCGCGAGTTTGACCGCTTGCCATAGCAGGACAAGGAACAACAAGCCCGCTGCCGCTCCGGTCTTTATCCGCCTGTTTATATTGAGCTTGAGTAATAAAACAGTACTGGAAACCGACAATATCAATATAAATAACAGTGGTAACTGCGAGGAAACCCATTTTGCCTGCTGCACGGAATAGACGGCAATTCCTAATGTCACCAGGAGAAGTAAAATACTCAGCCACTCACCGGTACTTACCAAGCGGAATAGATTCCGGAATAAAGTACGGAGGCTTGATATAAAAGTGGATTGGTGATGATAAGAGCCATAACCGTAAACCGGGATATCTTCCGGCCTATCGTATAATCCAGGAAATCCGTAAGTCATACATACCTCGAATACCAGAGTGCTTTACTACTATCAAGAGCGCGTGCCAGGTTATCTCCCTTGCGGACAACATAACCCTGAACACCGGCAGTTCCTAAATTTCTAACAGCAAATTCCGGAGAAATTGGGCCGCCGAAACTTTGACTATCGACAAATACAGCAACTACGGAATGCCCGTAATTTTTCAATCCCCGGATAGTGTCAACAATCCGTTCATCCGCTGCCGGGGTGATGATGATCACGGTCCGGTGGCCGTTGCCAAATTGCCTGGGATCGAGAATAATATCAGCAAGTGGCCTGTCGCCATCGGCTTTAACCAGCGTCAATCTTTCCAACATATGAAGATAATGCGAATTCCCGACATTCAGCGGCATCGGTTCGAATCGGCGGTCATTGATCGTTAATCCTACCCGCATGCCGCTATCAAGATACTTCTTTATAAGCGAAGCCGCCGCTGTCACACAATATTCGTCAGTACATTCTTCTTCACTGCCGGTATGAACTGACTGATTCATATCCAGGACTAACCAGGCATCTTTAGTCTCTTCCGTAGAATGCTCGGCATCAAAGACTTTGACCATTAATTTTCCAGTATGCGCTGTACTACGCCAGTGGATATGTTCCTGGCTGTCACCATTGACCATTTCCCTGATACTTGAAGCACTGGGGCTGATCTGGCTGATTCGACGCCCACTCATTCCATGGCCTAAATCAACCAGCGAAGCAGTGGAGGTACGGAATAATGGCAATTCAATGATCTTCGGATATACAGTAATTTCTCTCGTTTCACCGATATCCTTACATCGTGAGAATAAGCCGAAAGGATCGGCCGAAGTTACCGCTGCTGGGCCTAGTGTATAACGCCCACGGCGGCGGCAACTAATAATATGTTCCCATGTCCTTTCTTTATGGCTGCCCACACTCAATGTAGCGAAATTCGTATACCCCGGGAGATTATTTTTTTCTTCTACCTTAAGTGCAATTTTCGGTAAGATATTATCGTTTATGATCGTTATCCTGTCATTAATATTATCGGTGGCCTGACAGGAAATAGGGATATCTTCATACCTGGTTTTCAGCCCCCATAACCCCAACCAGGCCCATAAAAAAGCCAGTAGGCCAATCACTGCAAGAGAAATAAAAACCTGGAAAAGCAGGCTGGAACCAATGAGTAAGGAAACTACCAGTATCACTGCAGGAACGATAAAGACAACCGGCTTGTTTTTCATTTTACTTGTTTTCCCCTGTATACCCTGGCTTTCCATTTTATCGCTTGGCTACGGCCCCCGGCACCGGAACTGTGTTCAACAACTCGTTGATGACATTACGGCCAGTACGGTCCTCCGACTGTTCCCTGGACCGTAATATCAAACGATGGGAAAGAACGGGTTCTGCCATGTACTTAACATCATCAGGTAATACATAATCACGCCCTTCAAGCAAGGCACGAGCTTGAATCGTTCGGAACAAAGCCAGCGAACCGCGGGGAGAAGCTCCGAGCCGGACCCCGGGATGCTGCCGGGTGGCGGCCACCAGGGCAGCAATATACTGGCGGACTAATTCATCTACAAATACATTCTTTACAGCAGCATGAAGCGATAGCAGTTCAGCGATAGTGGCGACCGGTTCCAGGGTATCGATCGGGTGGGCATAATGCTGTTTTTCCATGATAGCAATCTCATCGGCGAGTGATGGATATCCCAGGCTGATACGGAGTAGAAACCGGTCGAGTTGTGTTTCCGGCAGCGGAAAAGTCCCTTCATATTCAATCGGGTTTTGGGTAGCTAGAACATGAAACGGCACTGGCATCCGGTGCGTCACGCCATCAATACTCATCTGCCCTTCCTCCATACACTCAAGTAAAGCCGATTGTACCTTAGGCGTTGCCCGGTTAATTTCATCAGCCAGAACAATATTGGCGATGATGGGACCGGCGCGAAATTCAAAATCCATGGTTTTCTGGTTATAAACGGAGACACCGGTAATATCCCCGGGCAGCATATCGGGTGTAAACTGGATTCTTTTGAATGTACAATCGACCGATCTCGCCAAACTCCGGGCTAACATCGTTTTACCTACCCCTGGCGCATCTTCAATC
>JAEAME010001273.1_pt1 | contig 18343 bp, 13 predicted proteins | sample 8958731 | NCBI WGS metagenome assembly JAEAME01 (sample SAMN16933194, study PRJNA681113) | bioreactor sludge metagenome | isolation source: anerobic bioreactor sludge (Control) | place: India:Bengaluru | collected 2018-10-24 | reverse complement strand
AATAGTTTCTTGACAGTGCTCCGTCGAAACACTTCCATCAGCTTGGTTTCAAGTTCCGTGAGCGTGATCGGCTCCTGGTTCAATTTGATCGTGTGATCCAGATCCATGTCCACAATAACAGAATCAGGTCTAATATCTTTCGGCTGGGTTGCCGGAGCCGGCTGAGGGACGCGGACCGGATGTTCGTGCTTTTTGAGCGGCGCCACCGTCATAAAGATAATCAGCAAAACGAGCAGAATATCGATATAGGGAGTGATATTGATGCTGGACTTGTATTTCCCCCTGTCCGACGTCATTCCCATGAAAGTAGTGCTCCTCGATCGGAGTCCATTGAGCCTAGATATTCGGCATCAATAGAGCCGGAAAGTAACCTCGACTAAAATCTGCACATCGGCCGGCGTGCCATTGTGCGTGCCCGGCCTCCAACGCCACTTGTTGGCAATCGTGCTGATGGCCGATTCATCCAATCCGTACCCCAGGCCCCTGATGACCTTGAAGCTGTCCGACGTCCCGTCTCTGCGAACCACGAGCTGCAGCAAGACGACGCCTTCGGTGCGTGCCTTGCGGGCCTCTTCGGTATAGTAAGGTTTTGCTTCATATAGCACAACGGGGGGCCTGACTGAGCCGCCCGCAACATAGGGACCAACGCCGCTGCCGATCCCGCCACCCGATCCGCCACCCATGCCGCCGCCGCTGCCTGGACCGACTCCCGGACCCGAACCCGGACCGACGCCGGATCCACGTCCTGTTCCTATTCCGCCGCCGCTGCCTGGACCCGAGGACGTGGAGTAGTTGGGAGGAGCGGAAATATCGCCAATCGGTAAAGACATGTCTTGGGGAATGTCAATGGGCATCTGAACGGTAGCTTCCTCATTGAGCAGGTCGTCCACCGGCATTAAGGGTCTCGGATTGTCAGGATCCGGGGGAACCATCTGTGCGCGCACCTGCTCGGGCATCCTTCCCGTTGCCGGGGGCAAGGGCTGGTTTTTGCCGCCGCCTCCCCCGCCTCCGCCCTCCCGGTCATCCGTTCCTTCATACGGCGAATAGACCGGAGGATTCACAAATACTATGTTTTCATTCTCTTCGATCGGTTCGTCGTGCTGTTGAACGACCAGGATAAGCAGCCCTATTATGAGGACGTGGACGAAAACGGAAAGCATCTCCGATTCCATTTTCCGGGTGCGTCCCTGGGCTCGCTCGGCCGCCCATCCGTCCGGGCTGGAAAATACTGAAGGGATGAAGACCGGATTCCGGAATCCGGTCAGAAGATCCTTAAAGAATTCCTTCCAGCTGAAAGGCGTCTTTTGTTCTTCTTCCGTATAATGAAAAAGGGATGGTTTGGTTCTGGGCGCCTTCCACGCCTCTTTAAACGAGCGAATCGGATGGCGCAAAAAATTCCAGTCCATGTCCTCCCATATGCTCGGTTCCGGCTCTTCTTTTATGTAATGAAACAGGGAGGGCTGGGTTCTTTTCTCGGAAGAAAAATCAAGCTTTATCCGCATTCTGTCGTTCTGCTTCCCGCCATCAGACTAGATCATTCAGCGCCTTTAATCCGCATTTTCTACAACCGATTAGACGCTTCTGTTTAATAATGGTTTCATTAAAACTGGGCTGATTCTATAAGGCTGAAGTCTCACGAGGAGATACACCATATATTATCAATCCCATCAACCGGCCGCATCCATTTGTCGCCGGATGAAAACGGCCAATAGGAATATTAACATCAGCTTTTTGGGGCGTCTATAAACATATTGATTTCAGATTCCAGATCCCAGATTCCAGGTGCAAAGGGGAATCCGGAATCCAGCATCGGGAATCAGTAATCGGAAATCGCGAATCAATTTGATCGACTTTTTTCCGCATTCCCGTGTCCAATATAGATAATGAGCAGAAACGCAGATTCGGCAATCAGTCGGGCGACGGGTTCCACGATGTCAGCGGAGCAGGCGCAGGAAGATGCCTGGGTTTGCGCCAGTCAGCGAGGCGACGCACTATCGTTTAACCGGCTGGTGTTGAAATGGGAAAAAACCGTCTACAATGCGGCTCACCGAATGCTCCAGGACCGGGAGGACGCCGCGGAAGCGACTCAGGAGATTTTTCTGCTGGCGTTCAAAAGCATCCGCCGCTTCCGGTGCGGCTCCAGGTTCTCCACCTGGCTCTACAGGATTGCGATAAATCATTGCATCACAAGGGTTAGAAGGCGCCCGCCCGGAATCCACCTGTCGCTTGGAGATACCGGCGCCTTAAAACCGGCGGAACAATTGACCGTGGATGAGCCGCAGTCCGCAGAGCTATTGAGATCCGAACAGCAACGACGGGTGTGGAACGCGCTCTCGCATCTTCAGGCCGAACAACAGGCCATTATCGAATTGAAGTTTTTCCAGGAAATGACCTTTGATGAAATAGCGGAGGTCCTCGACGTCCCGCTAAGCACTGTCAAGTCGCGGCTATATTCCGGTTTGGAAATGCTGAAAAACCGGCTGGGAAATCCGGCTTGACCGATTGAAGGAGGAGATATGAAACCCGAATGCAGCGAATATGCGGGAAAGATCGCAAGAAGGCTTCTCGGAGACCTGGCAGCGGACGAACGGCAGGCGCTCGAGGGGCATCTTGCCGTTTGTCCTCAATGTCGATCGGAGCAGGAAAGCTATTCCCGGACGCTCGAGCTGATGCAATCGCTTGACGACGAACCGGTGCCTCGCCACTTTCTCGTCCAACCCGAAGAACGGTCATTGGATCCATGGGAGCTCTTCCGCATGTTGAAGCCGGGCTGGCAGGCGATCACTGCAGCTGTCGCGGGACTGTTCATCCTGGCAAGCGTTGCGGGAGTCATGGGATTCACACGACGCGGTGTCGATGTTGCGGGACTAAAAAGGGAAATCCTCAGGGCAGCGGAGGAACAAAACCGCCGCACCACGGAAAGCTTTTTGCAGGAGGTGCGCGCGGAAATCGCTCGCTCCAATACGGACCTGACGCAGCAGCAAAAAACCGTGCTCACGGCCGCTCTCGACCGCGTGGATTCCCGTGTGGCCGGACGTTTGAAACTGGCTGAAGCTCGTGCTCGCGAGGACGCTCGGAATATGGCATTCGATGTTTACCGAACAGTGTCGCAGCAGAGGGCACAGGATCTTGATTTGATTAATCTCCGCCTGGACGGCATCGAGACGAAGACCGCGATAGAAACGCGGCAGAACGATGCCATTCTGAGCACCTTGTTGCAGGTTGCAGATCTGAGTCTCAAATAAACCGGAGGACCGCCATGAAAAAATTCTTCATTACAGCTCTGATCGCTATCGGCCTGGGAATTTTTGCCAGGGCACAGGGATCCAAAGATCTTTTTGATGTTAAAAAGTCCGAAGCGGAACTGGAAATTATGAAGGGCATTCTCGGAACCACGATTTTCTATATCGAGCAAAACCAGCAAAAAGATATCTCGAACCTGAATACCACCAATATGAGCGCTTATTACCTTGTCGGGCAGGGAGCCGTGTTCGTGATTCCGACTTCAACCTTCCGCTCCGATGAATTATCGCCATTTCTCAGCGTTCTTGGCGGGCAGAACATTAAACTCAACCTGGATCTAGCCAAAATAAAGGAGCAAACCAAAATCATCGCGTTGGAAGCTCAAAAACAGGCGGCCGAGATTGAAAAGCAGGCCGCTGAGCTATCCAAAGCGGCCGCCGGTTCAGGGATTGGCTCGGGAGTTGGACCGGGCATCGGAAGCGGTAAAGGGTCGGGATTAGCGGCGCCTCAGGCGATCCCAGCGCCCACCGCGCCGCCACAGCCGCAGGCCCGCCCGGCTCTTCCCGCTCCACCGGCGCCGCGCCAGATAGACCGCGAAGAGATTCTAATTAAAGTGGACGAACTGCAAAAGGCGATGAAAAGGAGCAGAGAGGAAGCTGCGGCAAATCAGCAGAAATTCCTGGAGAATCTAAAGGAAATCCGCGTGTTTCTTATTGAAGCGCTGGCAAACTACGGAGATTCCCTAACGCAGGTCAAACCCGGCGAGTATATCAACCTGATCCTATCCACAAACACTTTCGACGACATGGACAGCAGCCGCATGCGGACGCGCTACGACATCATCTCCGCGCAGAAATCCTGGATTACGGATTACAAGGCGGGGAGAATCAGCCTGGAGAATTTCAAACAGAAGGTGCTGCAGTATACGCAATAGACGATTCCAGATTCTCGATTCCAGATTCCAGATCAGAAACGCAATTGATCTGGAATCTGAAATTGGGAATTTGGAATCATTTATGCCGCGTCCGATTTGATTCGCATTCCGTAAAACGAGCGAATCACGAAAATCATCGCTATGGCCAGGAAAGCTCCCGCAATGATTTTCGTGCTGCCCGGTGTCGTCTGCGACATACTGACGGCCAGTTCGACAGCGAGCAATCCGAACAGCGTCGTGAATTTGATTACGGGATTCATTGCCACTGAGGACGTATCCTTGAAGGGATCGCCGACGGTGTCGCCAATGACGGTGGCCGCGTGAAGCGGCGTCCCCTTCTCCTTCAGTTCCACTTCGACGATTTTCTTGGCATTATCCCAAGCCGCCCCGGCATTCGCCATGAAGATGGCCTGGAACAGGCCGAAGAGCGCGATCGAGATAAGGTAGCCGATGAAGAAGAACGGCTCGACAAAAGCAAACGCAAGCGTCGAGAAGAAAACCGTCAGGAAGATGTTGAACATCCCTTTCTGCGCATAGCGGGTGCAAATCGCCACGACTTTCTTGCTGTCGGAGACGGATGCCTTCTCAATGCCTTCGAGTTTGATATTGGCCTTGATAAACTCGACGGCGCGGTACGCGCCGGTGCTCACGGCCTGCGTGGACGCGCCGGTGAACCAGTAAATCACGGCGCCGCCCGCAATTAATCCAAGCAGAAAATGCGGATGCAGCAGGGACAGTTTATCGAGGTTCGTCTGCAGACCCTCGGTGAGAAGCACGATAATCGAGAAAATCATTGTCGTCGCGCCGACTACGGCTGTGCCGATCAGAACGGGCTTTGCGGTCGCCTTGAAGGTGTTGCCGGCTCCGTCGTTTTCTTCCAACAGTTCCTTGGCTTTCTCGAAATTGACCTCGACGCCGTAGTCCTTCCTGACTTCCTCTTGGATTCCGGGGATCTGCTCGATCAGAGAAAGCTCGAACACGGACTGAGCGTTGTCCGTAACCGGCCCATAGGAATCGACGGCTATGGTGACCGGCCCCATGCCGAGGAAGCCAAAGGCCACAAGCCCGAAGGCGAAGACCGCGGGAGCCAGCATCAGAGTGCCCAGGCCCAGCGTGCTGACGACATAGGCGATTGCCATAAGGGCCACGATGGCGAATCCCAGCCAGTAAGCGCTGAAGTTTCCGGCGACGAAACCGGACAGAATGCCGAGCGACGCTCCGCCCTCACGCCCGGAGGTCACAACCTCGCGCACGTGACGGGACTGCGTGGATGTAAACGCCTTAACAAGTTCCGGGATGATCGCACCGGCCAGGGTGCCGCAGGTGATTACGGTGGACAATTTCCACCACAGCGAACCGTCTCCCAGGCTGCCGATCAATATGTAGGAAACGGCGTAGGTAATGACTACCGAAACAATCGATGTCAACCAGACGAGGAACGTGAGCGGCGCCTCGAAGTTCATCTTTTCAGCATGGCTGTATCGGATGCCCGCAAGCGCCTCGTTGATCAGATAGGATATCCCGCTGGCCAGGATCATCATGATACGCATGACGAAGATCCAAACGAGCAGCTGAACCTGGACCACTTCCTGCGGGACCGCCAGAAGGATGAAGGATATGAGCGCGACTCCGGTAACACCGTAAGTTTCGAAACCATCGGCCGTCGGTCCGACGGAATCGCCCGCATTGTCGCCCGTACAATCCGCAATCACTCCCGGATTCCGCGCATCGTCTTCCTTGATTTTGAAGACGATCTTCATCAGGTCGGACCCGATATCGGCGATCTTGGTAAAAATGCCTCCGGCGATGCGGAGTGCAGCCGCCCCGAGAGATTCACCGATGGCGAAACCGATAAAGCATGGTCCGGCATAATCGCCGGGAATAAACAGCAGGATGCATAGCATCATGAAGAGTTCGACACTGATCAGCGCCATCCCGATGCTCATTCCAGCCTTGAGTGGAATGGCGTAGCAGGGGAAAGCCCTCCCTCTCAGGCTCGCGAATGCAGTACGGGAATTGGCGAACGTATTTATGCGGATTCCGAACCAGGCTACTCCGTAACTGCCCCCGATGCCGATCAGGCTGAAGATCAGAATGATAGCAACTTTTTCAGCCGCAAAGTGTTGCAGGAACCCGAAGTAGACCACCATGATAATGCCGATAAAGGCCTCGAGGATCAGGATGAACTTGCCCTGCGTGATCAAATAGGTCTTACAGGTTTCGTAGATGAGCTCGGAGATCTCGCGCATGGATTGATGAACCGGCATCTTCTTGAGCTGCGTGAAGATGACCAGGCCGAATAGAAGCCCGAGAACGCAAACTCCCAGACCTGCCATCAAAAGGGCACGCGCGTTGTATCCATGAAAACTGACTTGACCAAGATCGGGAAGCACCAGCGCCGCCTCACCGCCGCCGTGGTGGGAAGGAGCTGCCTGCGGCGGTTCTGCAACCTGCGCCGCGCCTGCAGGCGCAATCATGGTGCCGACGATAATTAAAGCGAGAATCAAAACCCACGCGCGGGTGACGACTCTCCCAGAACGACATAGAATGTTCGCAATCATTTTTAGGATTCTCCTGAGTGGTAAAGGGGGGCGCGCGAATCTACTCCTTATGTTGCTCCATTTTATTCATTTCATTCATAAAAGCGGCGTATTATACCGCACTTACAGCAAAGAGCGATTAAATAATATCAAGATTCCCGATTACCGATTTCTGATTCCCGATTCCGCACGCTGATTATTTGGCATCGGGAATCTGTAATCGGAAATCATAAAAACACGAGTCGACAGACAATGATAGCTGCTATCAGACTGACGATGTCTGCAACGAGACCGGAGATCACCGCGTGCCGCGCTTTCTTGATTCCCACCGCGCCGAAATATACGGCAAGAACATAAAAAGTGGTTTCGGTGCTGCCATATGCCGAAGCGGCCAGCCGCCCGATAAACGAATCCGGCCCATGGACTTGCACGAGTTCCGTAACAACGCCTAGCGAACCGCTTCCGGACAGAGGCCGCAGGATGGCCAGGGGCAGGATCTCGACGGGAAAACCCACGCGCCGAAGTACCGGGTCCAGCCATCGGGCAAGAAGGTCAATGCCCCCGGCTCCCCGGAGCATGCCGACCGCCACTAAGATTGCCACAAGGTACGGGATAATGCGGATTGCCATCTGAAAACCGCCTTTGGCGCCTTCCACGAAACTTTCATAGACCTTGACGCCTTTTGCCGCACCGTACAGCGGTATGACAACGAGAAAAACGGGGATGGCCCAGATGGAAACCGCACCGATAATGCTTTGTATCATAAGGCCTTCCTTTTGTTTTCGCGCTCCACCGAGAAAACCGGCAGCTTCTCCAGCAGCTTCACAGCCGCAAGTCCGGCGATCAGCGCCGTAAAAGTTGCCGCGATCGTGGTCCCTATGATCACCGTCGGCTCCTTTGAACCGGCGGAAGCCAGAACTCCGATCACAGTCGCCGGAACCAACTGAAGTCCGGCGGTATTGATTGTCAGGAATGTGCACATGGCGTTGGTAGCGACCCCGGGGTGCTTATTTAGCGTTTCCAGATCCTCCATTGCCTTTAAACCCAGTGCCGTGGCGGCATTTCCCAGTCCGAGCATATTTCCGGCGATGTTCATTGTCATGCTCGCCATGGCCGGATGGCCGGGAGGGATATCGGGAAACAGCTTTTTCAGGAGCGGAGTTATCGCCCTGGCTGCAAGCTTCATCAGTCCCGAATCCTCGGCAATTTTCATGATGCCAAGCCATAGGGCCATGATCCCTATCAGCCCGATGGCTATCGTCACGGCGCTGCTCGCGGCCTCAATGGCCGATTTCGTCACATTTTCGATTTTGCCGTTGATTCCCCCGAGGACTATGGCCAGAATAACAATGGACAGCCAAATATAGTTCATCATGTCTCAGTCTCCAGTGGTTGAAGCTCCACCAACTTCAGGATTTCTGGGAAGGTATCTTATCACCGGATATGGATATTCCTGCTATTCAACCTCCAAGAATCAACAGAGGAGACACTATCGGCATAGTGGCCCCTGCCGGTCCTATTCAGGACCGCGGCGCCCTGGAACGCGGCATCTCCGCATTAGAGTCCATGGGATTCCGCGTGCAATGTGATGATCGAATCCTCGAATCGTTCCGCTACCTGGCGGGCGATGACAGCGCGCGGGCGGAAGAGCTGATGCGCGCCTTCGAAGATCCGGCGATTCGGGCCGTTGTTGCACTTCGAGGCGGCTATGGCTGTTCACGACTCATTCCCCTGCTCGTCGAGGAACGGTTCCGGCACCATCCGAAGATATTCATGGGCTTCAGCGACTTGACGACTCTGCATCTTTATTTTCAGAATCGCCTCGCGTGGATTACATTTCACGGGCCCATGGCATTGTCTCCGGCTTTGGGCACCATATCCCCTGATCAGGCGGAGCATCTGATGTCGTTGTGGACAGATCCGGATTACCGGCCGCGCCTAAGCTTTCCCCAGCTTGAAACAATTTATCCCGGAGTCGCCGAAGGCGTGCTCACAGGAGGGTGTCTTTCTGTGATTGCGGCGAGCATTGGAACGCCCTATGAAATTCAGACGGAGGGAAAGATCCTGTTTCTGGAGGATCAGGGTGAGCCTCCCTACCGGCTTGACCGGATGATCACTCATCTGTTTCTGGCAGGCAAACTCCAATCGCTTTCCGGCATTCTTCTGGGTGATTTCCTGGACTGCGAACCCACCCAGGGAAATTATAGCGCCATGGAGGTTCTTCGCGACTTGCTGGCTCCGTTCAATATCCCGGTCCTGGCAAATTTTCCGGCAGGACACGGCGCCGGCAATTGGGCATTGCCGCTTGGGATTGCGGTGCGAATGGACGCCGGAGCGGGAACAGTGGAGTTTCTTGAATCTGCTGTTCAATAAAATATCTAAGTCATTCAACTTCAATGGTTTAAATCGAATATAGGCTCGCCGATTCAAAGCCGGAGACGATTGCGGCCATGCCGCCTAAAAATGGAATATATTGTTCATTTAAAATAACTTACAGCTCATAATCATGCCATCATTCTATTCTGGCCAAAACTCTCCCTGCAAGCGTAGAGCCCTTAAAATAATATGTATAAGAGGCTTTACAGGCGCCAACCGAGTCTGCTAAAGTTGCGAGGTGGGCGTTTCTCCTCAGGCTTTGCTGGAGGCTACAGTCCCCAATCTGTTGTCGGCGAGAGCGGCATATGAACCTGCACGGCTCCATAAGAGATCATCAAAACAAACTTGTTCAACTGTATCTCAAACTGGAGCATCGCTTTAGCGAGAATGGGCTCATCCGCGAACTATGGTCCGCGATGGCTCATGATGTCTCGCAGCAGATCCAGAGTTTAAATGCGTTTTCCCAGTCTTTCTGGAATCAGCTAAAAAATGAAAAGGACGCCACGCTGCTTGCCGCGGTTGAGTCTGCTATTAAGCAAAGCGTTGAAAATGAAGAAGATCAATCATTGAAGGATTGCTTTGACAAGGCGCTTCGTTTTGAGGAGCCTGCAATCCTGACTGTGTATGCGCCACTGATACGCAAGCTGCGGAAAAACAATACTGCGCCGGCCTTGGATTTTTACATAATGGTAAAAGCGCATCTGGCGCGGATCGCCAGGGTGACGCAAGCATTCGCCGGGGATCCGGTACTCATTCAGCGGGCCAATGCATTGGTGCAGGCCTTTGAAAAAGAAGTTCAGGAACCTCACATTGTGATCCGCATTCCTGAAAAGCATCAAAAGAGGCCTTCTCAGCCCGCAAAGGGCAAAGTGCAAATTAAAAAGGCCGGCAAACCTGCGGCAAAGGTTCGTTCCCTGGCAAAACCCGCAAAGATACTCCGCCGTCGTGCCAAGCCTCTGGTTAAAAAAGTCAGCATCACGCGTCGTCGCGCGCGCAGATAATATCGATTCATCGCTATCTTCCCATAAGCTTCAGTTGCGGTACAGCCATCTGAACAGGTATCGGGTATTGCATCCCGTTTTGGTTCGGCGCATGAGAGCGATTGCGAATTCAGAATTCTGCAGCGATTTCCGATACCGATGGTGATTCGGATGCCGATAGGGAGCGGTATTGGAAACCGGAGAAGCACGAAAACAGTAATGAACGACGGCTTTTTATCCCGGTTTGGTTGATTTTTGGATTATGCGAACCCATACTCTTTAAATGGATCGCGCAGAAGTGCATCGATCAGGATTCCGGTGGCGATCCGGGGAGGTATATTTTGTCTGACATCTCTGGCACCAAATGGCCCAATCCAGATGAGTTGCGCAAAGACATGGAGGAGTTCTTCTCCAAAAGATACGGCGGGGGCGTCAAACTGGGCGTTTTGAGTGCCGAACCGGACCAGGCGCGCCCGGCCGACGAAGGCACTGAAACCAAAGAAGATCCTCTCGACATCAAGTTTGACTATCTGCCACGGGACATCAAGAAGTATCTCGACCGGTTCGTCGTAAAGCAGGATGCCGCCAAAAAGGTCCTGGCCACTACTATCTGCGACCATTACAACCATATAAAGCGATGCTCCGTGAAAGGCCCATGCAAGGAATACTCCAAGCAAAACATCATCATGCTGTGCCCAACGGGAGTTGGAAAAACATACCTGGTAAGGACGATTGCGGATCTGATCGGAGTACCCTTTGTAAAAGCGGATGCGACAAAATTTTCCGAAACCGGCTATGTCGGCGGCGACGTAGAAGACCTTGTGCGCGAGTTGGTTCACAAAGCGGACGGCAATGTCCGGCTGGCGGAGTACGGGATAATCTATCTCGACGAAATCGATAAGATTGCCACACCGATGAATATACTCGGCCGCGACGTGAGCGGCGGAGGAGTGCAGCGCGGACTGCTCAAATTAATGGAAGAAACGGAGGTCAGCCTGCGTACTCCTTTTGACCTGACATCACAGCTGCAGGCTGCGATGGAATTCCAATCCAAGGGAAAGGTTTCGCGTTCGGTCATCAACACACGGCACATCCTTTTTATAGTAAGCGGTGCTTTTAATGGGCTTGCGGATATTATACGCAGGCGCTTGGGGGCGAAAGCGATCGGATTCAGTTCTACCGGCAGGTCTGTTCCGCGCGATGAGGATTATTTCCAGTTTGCCAAAAGCAACGACTTCATCGAGTACGGATTTGAGTCGGAATTTGTCGGCCGGCTGCCCGTTGTCGTCAGTTGCCAGGAATTGGGGGTCGATGATCTGTTCCAGATACTCAAGAATTCAGAGGGTTCCATTATTCGCCAATATGTGAATGCGTTTGAGGCCTATGGTATTGATCTGGCTGTCACGGATCCGGGCTTGCATCGCATTGCTCAGAAAGCGTATGAGGATCACACCGGGGCACGGAGCCTGGTGGGAGTCTGCGAACGCACATTTCGCGAGTACAAATACAGCCTGCCGCACTCGGCGGTGAAGCGCCTCGAACTGACAGAGAGGCTTGTGGACAAGCCGGACGAAGTGCTTGGGGAAATCCTCGAATCGGCCAAGGTCAATCAGCTGAGCGAAATGGTTGTCGAATTCGGCTCCATTGCGGAAGAATGGTCCAAACGCAATGGGATCCAGATCAACCTTCAGCCGGAGGCAGCCCGGCTCCTTAGCCAGAAAGCTTTGGAGAGCGGAGATAAGTTGGAGGATGTCTTCGCGGAAATTTTTCGAGACTACGAACACGGACTGAATCTGATCCGGAGGATGGACGGCATTCAGCAGTTCGAGATCACCGAGGACGTAATACGGAATCCCAAAGCAGCCCTCGACCAATGGATAAGATCCTATTATGTCAGCCGGCAATAGCCGGTCATTCCTTGTCCTGGTTCGTTGCCCGGATACTGCCGGCTGCCGAATATTTTTTCCCCTGCCATGCGTTGCGAGCCGTGAGCCTCTGCTCTATGATGCGCTGGATTTCGGCTTTGCTTTTTCCCCACACAGGGCCGATCAACTGGTCCTTGGGAGCCGTTCCAAAGAGTCGTTCCACAACGATCTCCGGACTTAGGCGTTCGAGGAAGTCCACCACGAGATCCGCATATTCATCCAATCCGATTAGTGGAAATGGCCTGGCATGATATTCGTCTTCAAGCGCCGTGTTGCGGACGACATGCAGATGGTGCAGTTTCAAGAAGTTCAGGCCATGCTCTGAAATGACGCCGGCCGTATGCAGCATCTCCTCGCGCGTCTCCCAGGGAAATCCTAGAATCAGATGGGCACACAACCGGATGCCGCGGCCCTGTGTGCGCCGCATCGCGTCCACCCAGCACTGGAAATTGTGTCCGCGCCGGATGCGCGCGAGAGTTGTGTCATAGATTGATTGCAGCCCGTACTCAAGCGTCACAAAATATTTCGAAGCGGCCTTCTCCAGCCATGCGAGCTTGTCCTCGTCAATGCAGTCCGGCCTGGTTCCGATCGATATCCCGACAACGTCCGGATGGCTCAACGCCGCCTCATAAAGCGGGACAAGCCTTGCCAGCGGCGCGTGCGTATTCGTGAAAGGCTGAAAATAGATTATGAATTTTTCCGCGTGTTTGCGTTTCCTGAAAAATTCTATTCCTTCCCGGACCTGTTCCGGCACCGGCTTTAAACGCGTGGCCGTCATGGGACGAAACGAATCGTTATTGCAGTAAGTACAGCCCTTCGTGGATAAGGTTCCGTCGCGATTGGGGCAGCTGAATCCGGCATCGACGCTGATTTTGTGGACACGGCAGCCGAACCGCTCTTTTAGGAAGCAGCCGTATGTGTTGTAACGGATTCCAGATTTCAGATTCCGGATTCCAGATTGAGGGCCGGACATACAAATACTATAGCAATTCGAAATCTAAGATTCGAGATCGGAGATTCGGAGAGGAAAGGCAAATGTCCGCTGTCGGCTCTAAATCCATGGCTGGCGCGGGCATTTGCCGCGATTCCCGGTTGAGCGATGAGAAATGGGAAAATCGCAAATCGCGTCTTCTTCATTTCGCTATTCGCAATTCGTCACGGGCCGTCTGTTAGACTTTGATGCGGTTATCGTCTTTTGGACAGATCCAGTACATGCCGCCGGGCATACCGAGGTATTTCATGATCTTGGTGGCCACCATAGCGGTACCGCACTGCGGACAGATATGTGCGTGGGTTTCACCCTTGTCGCCAAGGCTTGCGCGCGCCGTTTTGGATATCTTTTCTGCCATTGCGGACATTCCTCCTCAGGTTTACTAGTACAAAAAAGCGTGAAATATATCGACCCGCCGGGCTTCCGTCAATAGTATTTTGGGAAAATATCCGCACAACCGACAAAGGCCGGCGGAAACCATATGGCCGGCAGGAAAAATTCCTAATCGATTTTTACGGGAGTTCCAATCCTGGCCGGGATAACGTAGGACGCAGACACGGTGATCGAGCGGGAGCGCAGCGCTGCGGAATATTCGCGGATTTGGGCAGTGTATTTGCCGCGGAAGAACGATTCCGTATCTTCGTCCTTTTCAGAAACCCAATCTGTTTTATAGTCCACAAGAATCCAACCATTCTCCCCTTCGAAGAGCAGGTCTATCTTCCCTTCCTCTATCGTCTCGGAATCCACGGGACGCACGAAGGGAAGCTCGCGCAAAACCTTCCGGCCGGCTTTTGCCGCTATTCGCGCCTGTTCCAGCAGTTCTGAAGAAAGAGTGGCCTGCATCATGGCCGCGAGCAGGCGCGCGCCCGGCGGGTCGAGGCGGTGACGCACCGCGATTTCCCGGGCAAGTCCGTTCACTCCATTTGCGGCGAAAAGATCCACTCGCTCCATTGCCTCGTGAAAAGCGATTCCCAGCCGGATGCTCCTGTTGGCTGCCTCTTCCGGCATCCGGTCTTCAGGAGAAAGCTCGCCGGCATCCGGCATCTTTCCGGCGGCTTTCAGGTTTGCGGCGGAAGGGGTATTTGCGATGAGTGCATGCAGTTCGCCGTATTCCCGCAACGCGATCGATTCCCAGTCCGCTGCCGCCTCCGCCTGTCTCCCTGGAGCAGCCGATGCCTTCGTATTGAGGCTGGGACCTTCAATCAGGCATGTCAGATCGTTCTTCCCGGAATAGCAATCCGACAGAAAGGAATCCAGCGGGCCGAGCCTCGTTTTCTCCAGATCCGGAACATATTTTTCGGAATCTTCCGGTTTTCGACCGGCGGCCGTGTGCGTGCTCACGACCATGTGATCTCGTGCTCGCGTCAGGGCCACATATAGAAGCCGGACCAGTTCCGCTTTTTCCCGCCGCTTCTCCTCATCCGCGAGTTCCTGCCATCTCAGCGTCCTCAGTCCGGAATCCTTCGATCCCATGCCGATGGCAAAAGTGGCCCTCCCGGTGCGGTCCACAAGCACATCTTTGCTTCGCGAAACCGTTCGCAAGCCGAGCGCCGCAATGAAGACGACTGGGAAATCAAGTCCTTTTGCTTTGTGGATGGACATGATGCGGACCGCGTTGCTGCGTTCCTCCATGAGCCGGCTCTCGCTCTCGGCCAGTTCTTCCTCATCGATCGCTCCCAGCAGGCCGACGACCTGGGAATATGTCAGGTCGTTTTGGAATGTGCGGAGCGTGCGTCCGAGCTTATTCAGGTTCGCGAGCGACTGGAATCCGCGCACGGCAAGAACTTCCCGCGCTCCGGTTTTTTGCAGCAGGATTTCAAATGTTTCGCCGGCGCGCCGCCGATGCCTCTGCCGGTGCAGATCGCGGAGAATTTCGTAAGGCGAATACAGCGGCGATTCTTTCGGCACCTCTCTCCGGTAATCCAACGGCAGTCCCTCGATGTGCGCTTCCAGCAGATCTTCATCCGACAACCCGAAGAAAATGGATCGGAGCGAGCCGTAGAGGGCCACGCGGTCGTTCGGATTCGCTATCGCGTTAAGCACAAGGATCGCGGAGGAAACCTCGCTGCGCGCGTAGTAGAATTTCCCCCCTTCCAGCACATAGGGAATGCCGAGATTTTTAAATTTTTCCTCCAATACGTGCGCGTGCGTCAGAACGGGCAGGAGGATCGCTATGTCTCCAAATCGAGCCTCGCGCCATTCCCCGCCGCTTCCTCTACCGGAATCCTGCACCTTCCAGTTCCCGGAGCCGTTTATTTCCATGATAAGCCTGGCAATGGCTTCGGACTCGCAGTCAACGATTTCGCGCACTTTGCGCCTGGAATCGCTCTCGCCCCACGCGTCTCCGAGAAGATGAACCGATGGCCCTGGCTGACCGGCATCCCGGTTTCCGTGATCCCCGAAAGCCAGATACGCCGGCTGGTACCGGCAAGTTTCTCCGGCAGGTTTCATGGCATTTTCGAAGGCGGCGTCCACGAAATGAAGGATGGATGGGACCGAACGGAAATTGGTGGTCAACTCCAGGTGGTCGAGCCCGAGAGATTTCAGCCGAACAGGCTCCGCGATTCCGAGGTACGTTTCGATATCCGCATTGCGGAAGCGATAAATAGACTGCTTCGGGTCTCCCACGATGAACAGGCGTCCCGGTTCCGGCCTGAGTTTGGCAATATCTCTTTCGCCGACATTTGCGGAAGAAAGAAGCAGCACTATTTCCCATTGAATCGGGTCCGTATCCTGGAATTCGTCCACCAGCAGCGTCTTATACTTCTGCTGGAATTCGCGTCGCACCGTTTTGTTTTGAAGCAGCAGGTCGCGCGCCATTCGCAACTGGTCGTCAAAATCGAGCAGGCCGGCATCCCTTTTCCGTTTCTCCCACTCGCCCAGCATAAAACAATCCTTTACCCAGCAGACGACTTCACAAAAAAGACGCTGTTTCGGAAGCTCTTTACAGGCATTTTGAAATTCCACCGTTTCCAAGAGGAACTTCCGCGCAGCCTGAACGGTTTCCTTTCCGCCTTCCCAATTTGCCGCCGCTCCTGCACCGCCGGGTTTCGCCAATTCGATCCCGTTTTCCATTGGGTGGTCGAGCCAGTTCAGGGCTTCCTCCAGGCGAGCGGCAAGTTTATCGGCCGGACTGAGGACTTTCTGATGCAATTCACCCGCTCGGCGGAGCCTTGCCGTGATTTCTTCCTGCAACTGCTCTTGCGTTGGCGGCGGATCGCATTGCAGATCGCGAATGTTCAGCCACTTTCTTCGCAATGCGGCTGCCAGGCTTGCCAAATCCTGGAGGTGAAATCCGTTTCTAAGCGCCTTTTCCAGCACAGGATGCCTCTCTTCGAGCGCCCTGCTCAGCCACCGCTCCCACACATCGCGGAAAAAGAGTTCGCCTCGCATTTCGTCGAGCGCGGCGAAGCGCGGGTCCAGTCCCGCCTCGATCGGTCTTTCTTTCAGAAGCGAAACCGCAAAGGAATGAAATGTGGATATGGATGCCGTTTCGAGGTCGGTGAGAGCATCCTCGACCCGTTTCAGCCGATCGGGCGAGGTCCCCGCATCCAGGAGCCTCTTTTCAAGCTCCTGCCGAAGCCGGACCTTCATTTCACCGGCTGCTTTTTCGGTAAAAGTGATCGCGCATATCCGCGAAAGCGGCAGGGGGGTTCCGGCCGGTCCGCTTTCGAGCACGGTGTGCAAGATCCTATCCAGGAGCGTTCTTGTTTTGCCGGTTCCGGCCGATGCTTCTACGACAAAGGAGCGGTCCGTATCTTCGACGGCCCTCTGCCGCGCGTTGCTATCGCCCGCAGTTTTCAGGCTCTTCGGTTCTTTCACTCCACCGTCTCCAGGATTGAGAAGAATCCACCCACAACAGGATCGTTCGCTTTGCGCTCTTCCCTCTGCCCCCGGTCCTTGCCGCAGATGGGCAAATAGTCGCAATACGCGCAATGGCCTTCCGGATGCACCGCACCCGACGTTCGTGCAAAGAAAACGCCGCTCTCGATTCCATCGCCGACGATTTTCAGAATATCCGCAAGAGTCTTCAGAGCGTTCCGCAACTCTTCGTCCGAGAAGCGGCACTGCACGATCTGCCGGTCCTTTGGCTGCAGATGCAAATATTCGCCTTCGATCTCCTCTGCGTTTTTGAATTCATCCAGGACCGAAAGCGCTCCTCTGTAAACAGCAACCTGAATACGCTCTCCCGACATAAGCGGCGTCTTCTTCTTGCCGCACATGGAATCAGGCAGCGAGCCCGTCTTGTAGTCGACGACGCGCGCCTTCCTGCCGTCGCGCGAAATATCGATCCGATCGATCCTGCCCCTGAAATCGAAGGTGTGTCTGCCGGCCATCAGGCGAAAGGCGGGGTATCGTTCGCCTGCCCGGATTTCGCCGAAAGGCCGCTCCAGTCCAGCCGGAAGCAAGTCTTCCGCGGCCCTGTTTTTTTCAAAGGCCAGCCAGCGCTCGAGCAGCATCAGCAATGCGTCCCGCTCGATTTCCCACAGAAGGTCCGGGATACCCTCGGTACGGGCCTCTTCGAGTGCCGATTGGGCAATGCGGCCAAGCTCTTCCGCGGATGCGGCTGAAAAAGATTCGCCGGGATGGTTGTTTAGAAAACTCTCGAGTATCGAGTGGACTGCCGATCCGCGCTTAAGCGGATCCATCCCTTCCAGGACGGCGGGCTCTTCCCATGCCGCCAGTCCTATCCCTCTTTTGAGGTAGAAATAATAAGGACACCTGGCGTATTCCTCCAACCGGCTTGCGGACACCTGGCCGGCCGAGGAGCCAAGATTGCGTGCCGCCCAGGCGATGAGTTCGGGATTCGTCAGGCGCCCGTCGTACGGAGTCAGTCGATGCGCGAAACGTGCCTGATCATAGGCAATAGGCCGCGTCAGGCGGAGCGGTTCCAGGTGTTCCAGGGCTCTCAGAGCCGAATGTGCCGCGCCCCTGTTGGCTGTTAACAGCCGGAGGCGGATTTCGCCCTCATCAACCGCCACTTCATTCGCAGACGGAGCCGGATTATCCAGGCTCACCGACCGAAAACCGGGGATTGTGTCCTCGGCAAGATCGCGGATCGCAACGACCTTCTTCGTGATTGCGGCGGCTGCGCGCAGAAAGAAGTGCGATGGGATGCGCTCCCGATCGGAGCTTTCGTCCAGGCGCGACGTCATCAAGACCAGGCGCTTTTCAGCGGAACGGGCCGCCATGTCAAACAACAGCTTCTCTTCTTCCATGCGCATGGACTTGATGGGCAGCCTGCCGATGCGGTTTCGCTCCGAATCCAGAAGCAGGGGGTCCTGGCGCAGTTTCGCCGGGAATCGTCCCTCTTCCAGTCCCGGAATGATGACGAGCGGGAACCGGAGCCCGCG
>JAEAME010001272.1_pt1 | contig 18348 bp, 14 predicted proteins | sample 8958731 | NCBI WGS metagenome assembly JAEAME01 (sample SAMN16933194, study PRJNA681113) | bioreactor sludge metagenome | isolation source: anerobic bioreactor sludge (Control) | place: India:Bengaluru | collected 2018-10-24 | reverse complement strand
ATATTGTCTGTAACGGACAAGATCAATTCGCTCCAGCATTGCTGAAACAGCGCTGTGGATGGTCTCAGTGAGCACGCCCAGGTTTTCCAATCCAAAAGCGATCTCCCGTTCAACTGTGGTGGAAACGATCTGGTTATCCGGATTTTGAAACACCATGCCTACTTTTTTTCGGATCGGAAGGATATTTTCATCTTCGCCAGTACAAAGACGATCGATATAAACATTACCGGACTGCGGAACCAACAGCGCATTGAGACAGCGCGCCAGGGTGGTCTTGCCGCTGCTATTATGTCCCATAATAGCGATGTATTCCCCCTCACGAATTTGAAGGCTGATATTTTGAAGGGCAGCAAATTGATCCATTTCTTCAGATGAATAAAAATAACTAATATCCTGGATATTGATCATTATTTGCTATTCTCCCATGAGTTGGACGACAACCTCTCGATGACGAGAACGATTATCGAAATCAATCACTACGATCTGCTGCCAGGTTCCCAATGACATCTTGCCTTCTGTGAATGGCACCACAAGCGAAGGACCCAGCATGGCTGCTCTGACATGAGCGAAGCCATTACCATCATGCCAGGTAGCATCGTGGTGATAGCGATCCTTCATCGGTGCGAGTTTTTCAAACGCTTCCGGCAAATCCTTTAGCAAACCTGGCTCATATTCGATTGTCGTTACCCCAGCAGTTGAACCCGAGATGAAAACTGTGGCTGTGCCAGAGTTGATCTCAGAACGCTTAATCGCACCGCTGACTTGAGAGGTAATATCAACGATATCGGCAAATCCCTTTGTAGAAATTTCTATATAATCGGTTATGACTTTCATAGTTCCTTGCTTTGGTTTTGAATATTCGATATTGGTCATGAGTTATTGGATATTCGATATTAGCAATTCAATATTCAGCATTCAGAATTCAACTCTCGATTGCAACGCTAAAATCAATCACACTTTCATCATATTTTTAAATTGCTGAAATCTATCCTTGATTTCTTTTCGTGATAAGTTTTTCAGTTTTTCCAGACTAAATTTTTCCACGCAAAACGAAGCCAGCGTGCTGCCGTAGATCACTGCTTTTCTTAAATTTTTATTTGAATAATCATCCACCTTTGCCAGGTAACCGACGAAGCCTCCAGCAAAAGTATCGCCGGCGCCAGTTGGATCTTGTAATTCTTCCAATGGAAAAGCTGGCGCCCAGAAATAATTGCCATCGTTGACCAACAGCGCGCCATGTTCGCCTTTTTTGATAACCAGCACTTTCGGTCCCATTTGCTGGATCTTTTTGGTGCCAGCAAAAAGATTGGACGTTTCTGCCAGTTGCCTGACCTCTGAATCATTAACGATTAAAATATCAATTTGTTTTAAGACTCTTTTTAATGAATCCAGCGTCCGTTCGATCCAGAAATTCATCGTGTCCAGGACAACCAGCTTGGGTCGATTCATCTTCTGCAAAACCTTGAGCTGAAGATCGGGTTGAATATTCGCTAAAAATAAAAATGGGGTATTTTTATAATGATCGGGTAGCACTGGATCAAACGCTTCAAAAACATTGAGATGAGTAAATAGGGTTTCCCGTTGATTCAAATCGAAATCATATTTTCCGCCCCAGCGAAAAGTTTTCCCTGACTTTGTTACCAGCCCATCGAAATTGACATGGCGCTGCTTTAAAAATTCGATCTGATCGTGAGGGAAATCTTCTCCAACAACTGCCACGACGTTTACATCAGTAAAGTAACTGGCAGCCGCACTGAAAAATGTGGCTGAACCGCCAATGGCGTCATCAACTTTTCCGAATGGCGTCTCAACAGTATCTAAAGCTACCGAACCAACAACTAATACACTCATAACTTTCTCCCGTGTTGTTTACCTAATGATTGTTTGAAGTTACGATTTTAAATCACCGTAGCGATCGGTTAGTCTCTTAAGAAAGAAATTTCCTCTAAGCTCTATACGATTTCTGCGGTAGAAAAAATTACATCCGCTCCGGCGCAGTAATCCCAAGTATTTTCAAGCCATTGGCAAAGACGATTTGAGTGGCTTTGCACAATAATAATCGGGCTTTGCCCAGCGGAACATCGTCGGAAACGACCCGATGCTTTTGATAAAAATGATGAAATATCGCTGCCAGTTCCTGCAGGTAATTCGTCAAGCGATGCGGCTCCCAGAATTGTGCTGCCTTAGAAATAACTTCAGGGTATTGCAGCAGCTTTCTGATCAATTGTTTTTCTTCTTCTTTATCAAGCAATTTCAAATTGGATGCTTCATCCACTGGAATGCCCTGATCCTCGGCAAATTTGATAATATTGAAAATTCTGGCATAAGCATATTGTACATAATAAACTGGATTTTCATCCGATTGCTTTTTGGCCAGGTCAATATCGAAATCCAGATGGCTGGAACATTTTCGATTGACAAAGAAAAATCGCGCCGCATCCACTCCGACTTCTTCGATCACTTCCTGCATTTCAATAATTCTTCCAGCTCGTTTGGACATCTTCACCACTTCGCCGCCCCGCAACAAATTTACCTGCTGGACAATTTCAACATCAAAACTATCTTTAGGATAGCCTAACGCCTGAATTGCTGCTTTCATGCGAGGAATATAGCCGTGATGATCTGGTCCCCAAATATCATAAATTTTTTCATAGCCGCGTTGATATTTATTTCGATGATACGCAATATCGACCAAAAAATAAGTCGGCTCGCCTTCGCTTGTAACAAGAACTCGATCCTTTTCATCACCGAATTGTTCTGATTTGAACCAAATCGCGCCATCCTGTTGATAGATATGACCTCGCTGCTCCAATTCTTTCAATACATCCAGATGTTCGTTTTTATCACGCAATTGACTTTCAGGAAACCAGGTTTTGAAATTCACCCGATAATCTGCCATGCTTTTTTTATGCAGACGAATCATTTTTTGAAGTGCAATTTGAGAGAGCTGCTCCTGCCGTTCCTTAAGCAGCAACGTGACAAATTTATCGCCAGATTCACTGGCGATTTCTTTTGCCAGATCCTTGATATATTCGCCGTGATAACCTTCTTCCGGAAATTCTTCTTTCTTATCAAACAATGCCATATATTGAGAGCTGACCGAAGCGCCGAGCAATCTCACCTGTCTGCCCGCATCATTAACATAGTATTCTCGGTCTGCATCAAAGCCGACAGCTTCATATAAATTTACCATCACATCGCCAATGGTTGCTGCCCGGGCGCTGACGACATTCAACGGTCCGGTCGGATTGGCGCTCACAAATTCGATCTGAACTCTCACACCGTTGCCCCAATTGTCAGTTCCAAATTCCTGCCCACTTTGAAGGATGTGTCGCACCGCCTGTCGATAATATCCCCAGCCAAGATGGAAGTTTATAAAACCAGCGCCGGCAATATCAACCTTTTCGATCAAATCGGGGTCAATCTCTAATTGTTGGATAATATCCTGAGCAATCAGCCGAGGATTTTTTTTGCTGATAGCAGCTAATTCCATCGCCACGTTTAGCGCCCAATCCCCGAAAATTTCCTGCTTGGGTCGTTCTAATTTAACAGTGACTTTTACCGAATCATAGCTTAGCTTGTTCAGTGCATTGATTATTGCTTGCTGAATGTATTGTTCAATATTATTCATTAATCTTCCACCCTTATTATTTTCGCATCACCCCATAATCGTTCCAGCGCGTAATAGTCACGCACCTCTGGCTTGAAAATATGGATTACCACATTTACTAAATCTATCAATACCCAGCTCAAAAATTGATAGCCTTCAATGTGCCAGATTTTTACATCTTTCGCTTCTAATTGCTCCCGAATATGATCGCAGATGGCTTTGATTTGAATATCTGAATCGCCGGAGCAAATCACAAAGAAATCAGTGATATTGGTAATTTCTCTCATGTCCATGATGATAATATCTTCTGCTTTCTTTGCTAAAGCAAGCTCTGCCACGAATTGACTTAATTGTTCTGAATTCAAATTAAAAGCAACCTCCAGTTTTTTAAATTCCAATACTCGAACGACAAATACCAAAAAAAGTCAATGACCAAATTTTAAAAATTATAGAAAAAAGTTATTTACCCAAAAGTCCTTCAATCGCATTAATTACTTGTTCAGCCGTAATTTCCTTCATGCACTTGAAATGTCCTTTTGGGCATTTATCTCTGCCGATATGGGTGCAAGGCCGGCAGCTCAACTTATTATTTTGAACCACAATATGTTCAGTCAAATACGGGAAAAAACCTAAATGCTCCGTAGTGCTTCCAAATATTGCCACGACCTTTTTTTTCAATGCCGATGCCAGGTGCGTCAAGCCGCTATCGTTTGTCAGCACCAGGTCACAATGGCTCATCAGCGTGGCGGTTTCCAGCAAAGATAATTCACCCATCACATTTAATGCACATTGCGTTTGCTCAATTGCAAGCGATTGCAGCGCTTCACGATCTGCTTTGCTTCCAAACAGAATGACCCGGGCGTGGAAAATATTAAAAAAAAAAATGATTAATATTGAAAAAACTTCAGGTGTTCAGGATTCGCCGCTTGCATGTTTCGACTAAAAAAATTGATGACTTTTGAAAATCCTTCAGCAGTCCATCGCTTTGTCGCATGTTTCGCCCCTGGTGCGATTCCGATTGTCAATCTTGAAGTATGTTTCAGAAAATTACCATGTTTTGCAATTATATTTCTTTCAGCTTCTTCATTAAAAAAAATATCCAGACCATTTCCATCAAACAGAATTTCAAATCGATTCAAGCAATTCAGGTAACGCTGATAAATAGGAATGATTTTCTTATAAAGATCGAGCTTAAATTTTACTAATAAAAAACGCTGAATTACGCCCTTTTTATAACGAATTATCGCTTTGGCTCGACTGCCATTTGTTAAATAATAGCTCCGAAAGTTTTTATGAAGATCAATGATCAGATCGTATCGCTTGCGCTTGATCTCCTGTTTGATGTTTTTTAAAGAATCAGCTTCAGCATTTTTATCATACTGATAAAGTTTGGAAAGTTGCGGATGATATTTTAATAAATCAGCAAATTCTTTTTTAATCACAAAATCGATCTGAGCATCCGGAAACCTATTTTTCAGCAGCCGGATCGCTGGCGTTGTCAAAAGAACATCGCCGATCGAGCTCAATCGAATAATTAATATTTTCTTCGGCGCTTGAATTAATGCTGATTTATTCATCCATTACAACTTTTGTGTTTTAAACCATGCAACTGTTTTGTTCAAACCTTCTTCGAGATCGACTTTTGGTTCCCACTTTAAAAATTTTTTAGCGCGAGCAATATTCGGCTGTCTCACTTTGGGATCATCAACTGGCAAAGGTTTATAAATTAGTTCGCTGCGACTCTGAGTTACTTTTAAAATCATCTCAGCCATTTCTTTGACAGTCATTTCACGGGGATTGCCAATATTAATTGGATCATTAATTTCCGACATCAACAAACGATAAATACCTTCCACCAGGTCATCCACATAACAGAAACTTCGGGTTTGAGAGCCATCGCCAAAGATGGTGATCGGCTCATTTCGCAAAGCTTGAGGAATAAATGTCGGGATCGCCCGACCGTCGTTCGGTCTCATTCTGGGACCGTAAGTATTGAAAATTCGAACAATTTTAGTATTGACGCCGTGATAGCGATGATATGCCATAGCTAATGCCTCGGCGAACCGCTTGGCTTCATCATAAACGCCACGCGGTCCGACCGGATTGACATTGCCCCAATAATCCTCGCTCTGCGGATGCGTCAGTGGATCGCCATAAACCTCTGATGTTGACGCTAATAAAAATGTCGCTTTTTTAGCTAATGATAAGCCCAACGCCTTATGAGTGCCCAAAGCACCGACCTTCAAAGTCTGAATCGGCAGTTGCATATAATCCAGTGGACTGGCCGGGGAGGCAAAATGCAGTACATAATCAATTTCGCCGGCGATGTACAAATATTCAGTGACATCATGCTTGATAAATTTGAAATTTTCAGACTGAAGGTGCTCGATATTGGCAATGGTCCCGGTGAGGAGATTGTCCATTGCAATCACCTGATGTCCCTTCTTGAGCAAATATTCACATATGTGCGATCCTAAAAATCCGGCGCCACCCGTTACTAAAGTTCTTGGCATAACCACTCTCCTTGTTGAAAGATCAAAGTTGCGATACATAATTTAGGTAATTTGGCAATAAGGTACCTACCCCAATGTCCAATCACGTCGTCTTAAATTTTTTCTTCAGTCCGCTCGAAGCTTTCCATTGCAATTTGCCATCCTGCTCAAAAATAATAATTCCCTCCACATTGGGTAATTGTTCGATCAGTTCCATTCCCCGCTGTAATCCGAGTACAAAAACCGCTGTGGATAAGGCGTCCGCTTCGGTGGCGGTTGAAGCTTTGATCGTTACACTCACACATCCTCTGGCAGGATAGCCAGTTTTCGGGTCAAAAATATGATGGTATCGCACCGAATCGAAAATGAAAAATCGCTCATAATCGCCCGATGTGGCGACACAACCATCATCCATTCTAAAAAAGCCGAACAATGAGTCAGATTGGCGAGGATGTTTGATCCAGACGCGACGTTTGCCTCTGGTCAAATCGCTGCATAGTGTCCGCAGATTACCGCCAGCATTGACTATCGCATCGGTAATGCCATGCTTTTTCAAAACATCGATCGCCTGATCGACGGCATAGCCCTTGGCAATTCCGCCCAAATCGATTCTTACTTCCGGCGAATCAAATTGTAAGCTATGGTCCTCAAGTTTCAGATAATCAGCTCCAACCCAACGAAGCTGCCGCAATAATATAGAATCTCCCGGGATGCGGGGATTATCAGCCGAAAAATTCCATAAAAGTTTGATACTGCCGGTGGTAATATCGAAGGCGCCGCCAGAAAGCTTATTTATTCGATCGCTTTCCAGCATTAAATCATACATGATTGAATCTAAAACGATTGCCCGATTCGCCGCTTCGCGATTAAGCATTGAAATGAAGCTGGAATCATCATAAGTATTGATAATGCGCTCAATTTCTTCGATTCGTTTAAAAGCCAGATCCACTATTTGACGAAGCTCTTCTTGAGGTCGATTTTGATCGTAAATTGAAATCTGGATAAAAGTATCCATCAATACTTTGGTGCGTTCGACCGGCTGAAGTTGCTGATCGCTGGAACAAACACTGAAAAGAAAAATTATTAAAATTAAACTGATTTTTTTTAACATAACAGATTAGACTTCCCTTGCCGTTATAAAGTTGGATAACTGAATTAGTGATTCTTTGTACGGCGAATCTTCGTAGCGATCCAGGCATTGCTGTGCCTTCTGAACATATCGTTCAGCTTGTCGATTGGCATATTCAACTCCTCGATTTTGATGAACGAATTTATAAATGCTTGCTTTTTTATCAGGGTTGTTTTCTGCCAAAATTGACAGCATTTCGGATCGGGATTTTTCATCGGCTTGACTCAGGCTGTAAAGTATCGGCAGGGTGATAATGTTTTCTAACAAATCTTTGCCAACTGGCTTGCCTAATTTTTGCGCAGATCCGTCAAAGTCTAATAGATCATCCTTGATCTGGAAGGCAATGCCAAGGTTTTCTCCAAAGGTTTTTAAATTTTCTATATGAGCGGCATCTGGTTGCGTCGAACTCAATCCACCCAATTGACAGGTCGCGGCGGTTAAAGATGCAGTTTTGTTGGAGATCAGCCGAAAATATAGCTGTTCATCCATTTCAAAATCTTGCGCCTTTTCCATTTGAAGCAATTCACCCTGACTCATCTGCCGCGTGATGCTGGCAATTATTTCAAGCATTTTGGGGTCATCCAATTTGATGAGATGATGAAACACTTCTGCAAACAAATAATCGCCGATCAGTATCGAAATTTTGTTCTCCCAGATTGAGTTTATCGATGGCGCACCGCGACGCATGTCGGAGTTATCCACCACATCATCATGGATAAGCGTAGCCGTATGCAAGAGCTCGACAACCATGGCTGCTTCCAGCGTTTTGGGGGTCGGCTTGCCCTGCAAATTACTGCATAGAAATAAAAGTATGGGTCTTAATCTTTTTCCTTTCGTGGCAACAATATGGGTAAAGACTTCTTTAATAAGCTTAACATCGGTATCGACGATAGACTGAAAACGTTCTTCAAGCTCTCTTAATTGTTTTTCGATTGGCTTTCGAATTCTGTCAAGCACTCACTAATACCCTTCGATTAATAAGATTCAATTTATGAATTTTTAAACGGATAAAATAATAATAAAATTGATTATTGTCAATTAAAAAATATGGGATTCAATAAAAAAACAGATACGAAAATTAATACAAATTCTTCCAGAAAAAAAAAGGGCTGTTATGCCCTTTGTACAAGTTAAAATTTTGAGGTATTGTTGTGTCCAATAATCAGGTTGAGCTTCCAGATTTCAATAGAGTTCATCATTTTCAGATTCAATCAAAATCAAACCAAAGCTTCGACCTGAGATGGTTAATCCAACTTTAAGCGTGCCAGTCACCATTACATCTTCACCCTTTTCAGGGACTGTTCCTTCTGGCTTCACCCAAATTTTGCCGGTTCCATCGTTTAATTGATAAACCCCTACTCCCAAAATCGGCAATGTCAGGGCTTCATCAACCGTTCCACCGATCGTTACCTTTTTATTTTGGAATTGGCTGGGATTATCTCTGATATCGCTGATCCGCACTGATGCAGCGCATTGAATCAGCACGATTGACAAAAGAAGTATAAAACAAAAAATGACCTTTCTCATAGCTCCTCCATAAGTTTTGTCAGATATTTGCTGATTAGAGTATAAACAATTTTCTTTAATTTGTCAAGAGAGATTTTTAAAAAGAAAAAAATGTTGCTTGATCCAGGTTGCCCTTGAATGCAAGCTGGGCACGAGAAGAATGGCTCGCTGTTTTATTAGACTCATTTCGTCTATGTGATTCTAATCACACTATTATTTCCGATAAATTTTAATTTAAATGTAGTCATTTCGTATTCGGTATAAAGCGCTATCCTTTAGAGGTTACTTCTTCAATAAAAAATAATTTAGCCAGTTGAAGTGGATTTAAAGAAAAGAAGACTTTCAGCTCACCAACAAAAGGGGTGAGCGTTAAAACTCTGGATTCAAAATTCTGCCTCTCTGCTTCTTGCTAAATAGATACAAATAACACGAGGAGTTTTGGGATGGAAAAAAATAACAAACTCGATCGCTTTTGTACCAGGGTGCTCCGATCGGTCAATCCGAAAACAGAAAAATTGATAAAGGAGCAACTAAACCCGGTACTCACTTATAATACGAAGCTTCGAATGGAACAAGTCAAAAAGGTGAAAAAGTCTTGTTGCGTTGATAGCTCATATTATTTGGGTTAAATAACCAGAGTTTGATGGTTGGATCAGATATGCAAATTCAATTTGGATCAATTCAGAAAATGCTAATTTTTAAAGGGCCTCTGACTTTTATAATTATCGATTCTCCGTCGATTTCCTCAATTCCATCGAATGCTGGTAAAACTCCTGAAGCGTCATCTTTTTAAGAAAATTAAAGCCATGTGCTGCGCGCAATCGGGGATGTTCATTTTGTATGAAAAATTCATTTCCCAGACAGGTCTTGACCTGCTGATATTGTTCGACCATAATTCGCTGTACGAGACGCGAAAAAGGTCCATCAAATTCATAACTGGGAAATGAAGCGGATTTTTGAGATCCGAAACAGTTCATGAACGCAAAATCGAGGCTGGCAAACGAATTTATAGATACTGGAACATAGGTCGTCGCCTCGGCTGGATGAAATCGATACCACACATTCCGATACCCCCAGATTTTAATATCTACGGATCCATGTTTTTTTTCATACATCTTTAAAGCTTCAGTAATAGCCTGCAACGCTTTGTAATGCGTATCCGGTCCACTACCTTCGGGATCCAGGGCAACGGTTAGAATGGTGGGGCGGATCTTCTCGATTAGAGTTAATATGGGCTGAACATCGCGCTCGATGGCTGGCTCTTCAGTGAAAATATCTCCCGTGTAGAAACCTAACCGCAAATGATTTACGGATTGACAATTAAATCCGAGATATGCCCAGACTAAGTCAGACTCCCATTCGCGAATCATCCCTTTTAATTGTTGAATATAATGAATGTCTTTTTTGCCAGGATATTGGGTTTGGAAATAGTTGATCATTTCCAAAATGCGATGTTTAAGATGATGGGAGCTATCTTCTTCGAACAAAAAAATGAGATTTCTCAACAGCCGTTTACATTCTGCTTCTTCTCTGAGACTCCGGCTATGCGCAGCGATTCCGTCGAGAAATTGATTCACATCCGCGTTGCGGCCTGTTTCGTATTCTGGATCAAAATAGCCATCACTCAACAATAGCGTAAAAGCTGGTGTATCAATGTAGTAATTCAAATTGTTCAATAAGCCCAATACATATTTATTTGTAACCGCCGTAAAGCCGCTGGTCAGATAATTAAAATAGTGCTTATTTTTGGGGCTTCTAACTAAATGAACCATATATGGCCAGAATCCCAGTTCAATGTCATCATGGTGGGGGGCTGTGTGCATAAATACTTCGCCCTCCACAGCTTCGATGCCATCGTTGATTTTAGAGCACATTTGCTTTTGCACCTGTTCGGTCAGCATGGCTGATTTTTGTTGGGATTTCTTTAATAACTCTTTTCCCAATTTATTATTTTTGAAATCCTCCTGGGTTAACTCCAGGATTGGTTTTTGATAGTTTTGTGATAGGTTAATGACGATCCGTTGAATATCTTCATCCTGAAGTTGATCCTTTTTAGATAGCTCGATGTATCGCCTTTCGATTAAATGTTTGGCAGCACCTTTGGTCAAATAGAATCGTGCTCGGGGCAACGCTTGCAGTGCGGTGGCAGGATAAAGGTTGCTGGGATGACTTTCAATAGCTTCGGCAACAATTTTAGCTTTTGCCTCTCCGGCAGCGATAATAATCGCAACAACCGTTTTATTATATATGATCGTGCTTAAGCCAATCGTGATCACCAGCCGATTTCGGGCGACCTCAATCCCTCCCATATCAGTGGCTGCGGCTGCCTGGGTTTCATAATTTGTCAGAGTTAATCGCGTCGTTGAATAACGATCTGATCCCTTTACATTAAAAGCGATATGACCATCGGGGCCGATGCCACCGAGGAAGAATCCGATTCCGCCTACTTCTCTGATTTTGGTTTCATATTCGGTACAATATTGGTCAACCGCATCGATCACCTGCTTTTGTGTTCTTTCCAATTTGCTGTTCGCCTGACGTGTCCGCAAGCTCAAATCAACTTTTCCTTCCGGGAAAATATTGTCAAGCTTTAAATCTTTGGGAACGCCAAGACGATAAGCATCAATCAGCAGCGCTTTTGATTTGTCAAGTCCAAATCCTTTAATGTAAAAATGACTGATATAATGGTAAAAGCTATTATGCTGCTGGGGATTGATGGGGTAAAATTCATCGATCTGGACAAATCGTAAACCTCTCATATTCGGTTTTTTTGATGGTTTAATGCCCCAATTTTCCAATTCCTGCTGAGCATTGGATCGATCCCAGTTATGCAGAAAATATTGAACCCATTTAATGAAATGCTCCGGAGTTTTCCCGGTTGGCAAAGAAATAACACCTTCGGGATTTCCTTGCACCCACTCTAAAAATCGCACAGCAGTGAGTTTCCCCAGGGCTGGGAAATTATCGACAAAGATAACCGGAATTTTTTCGGTTGGGGAGTAAATCGCCGCAAAGCCTGATTTTTCTATGGCGGTCTTTTCAACATTTGATTCGAAGCAGAAATCTTTTTCTGAATTCATAGTGGATTGGGCTAATTTAAGGTTAACGAGAGAAATGGATTTATGGAAATATAACGAAAACTTTGAATGTTTGCAAGGAATTTCTCCGGCTAAGAGTAAAATCTTAGTTATTGCTGGAGCATGGAGTTACTGTTTAAACGAAGGTTTGCTCAACGTTTGAATGATTCCATAATTTCGGTAGCCGATCGACCAATCAGCGAGCGCTCTTTATCTGTAAATGAAGATTTGAACTGCTTGCCATAAGATTAGATCGCTATGCAATATTTTTCTCCAACTGGGATGCAAAGCATTGCATATTTGTATAATTTCCTTGCAAGGTCGAAGTCTGTAACCAATTAAAACTAAAAGGGTTTAATAATATGAGTTAATACTGGTATAAAAATTGCTGATTTTTAATAAACTAATCTTCAAACCTTTCTAATTCGAGCTACTTTGATTCAATCTAAACTTTCTGGGGGAGGTCTAATAAATCCCCCTTTGAAGCGAGCGATAAAGAGACAATGATTGGGTGCTTAGGGGGATAGCAAGTGATGTTAAGTGGCAAAATATACTGATATTCTTAAAAATACTATTTCGATCTAACATTAATATGGCAATAAATTAACTAAACAATATTGCTCATTAAAATCTAACAAGTATCGAACAATCAGATAGGAGGTGAAAATCTAAAATCCAAAAATCAGTTGTTATCGTTGCATCAATTAATTCCATTAAAAGCAAGTGTAATTAATCGAAGGAGAGTGCATGAAAATGAAACTCAAAGTGATGAGCGTATTATTGCTGTTCGGAGTATTTGTATTACTCATACTGTCGAGCTGCGTTGATATGCCGACCGAAGCAGTAACCCCGCCGGCTGCTCTATCCTACTACCGGTTTGTTAATGCTGCACCGAGTAGTCTTACATTAAGCGTGAATGGGACTTCTCTTGGAACTCTCGATTTTAAGGGCAGTACTTCCTATGCTGAATACGCTGCCGGGACAAAAAATGTGGTACTCTCAACAGGAGACACGCTGATTATGTCGATGTCCACAGATTACCGGGGTACAATGTGTATTCTTCAAGAGGGCGGAGTTGCTACCTTTTTGAGAGCCAATGAAATGCGGGTATTCGACGCCGCAACCGCTGAAAAAGGAAAACTGCGGGCCATTCATCTATCTGCTGATGCTCCAGCGGTGAATATCACGGCAACCGGTCCAGAGACGCTCGAGTGGACAGGTGTGGAATTCAAGGATATCGGTGCTTATAAGGATGCCACGCCCGGAGACTACACCGTTACCGTTACACCAGTGGATTCAGTCAATGCTGTATTAACGTTTTCAGTTACAGTAGGCACTGAGCGATCAACTGCTTTCATCGTGGGAAGTGCTGCAGGAGGTACCTTGAGTGCGGTAGCCCTCAAAGATAATTAGTCCCTCATTATATATATTAGCTTAGAATCAAATTTGGAGGTTTAATTTATGAAGAGCAAAATTTTAGTGTTCCTGGCATGCTTCATATTCGTTCCAGTTTTCCTCTTCGCGGCAACCACGGGCAAGATCGTTGGTACTGTCGTCGATAAGGAGACTGGCGATTTGCTGCCTGGCGCCAACGTCATGGTCGTTGGGACATCCATGGGAGCTGCCACGGATATTTACGGTAAGTTCATCCTCTTAAGCGTTCCGGTTGGAACCTATTCACTGCAGGCGTCCTTTATGGGTTACAACACGGTGACTTATGAAAATATCCGTGTGAATGCGGACTTGACTACCACGGTAGATTTTCAATTGACACCGACTGCCATCATGGGCGAAGCGGTGACTATCGTCGCTGAAAAACCATTGGTTCAAACCAGCGCCACCAACGTCACCCGTATCCAGAGCTTCGAGGAATTTAAAAATATTCCTACCCGAAGCGTGACGTCGATCATTCAGATGCAACCTGGTGTAGTGGAACGAGATGGCAACCTATATATTCGCGGTGGTCGCCGTGAAGAGATCGGCTATTACCTCGAAGGTGCTGCCACCCGAGACGTCATGGATGGAACCAATCGCGCCAGAATCATCCCTGATGCAGTTGAAGAGATCCAGATGCAGGCTGGTGGTTATGATGCGGAATTCGGCGGAGCGAATGCCGGAATTATTCGCCAAACCCTCCGTTCAGGAGGTCCAGCCTACAAATTTTCAGTGCAGGCAGAAACTGATAACTTTGCTGATAATGGCAAAAAATTCCTGGATACTTATTCTTATGGCTACAGCGATTACACCGCTACGATTTCAGGTCCGGTGCCATTTTTAGGCAAGAAATTCAAATTCTTTGTCGCCGGACAAAATACCTATTATGCCGATCGCGTCAGACGTTTCTGGAAAGGTTTTGATTTCAACAATGCTGCTACCTACGTCGATGAGAACAATTTCCCATTGCTTACCACCAATTTTGCGGATACGATTTCTCAAGGTCTGCACATGGTTGACGGCTATATGCCAAAAACGAATCAAAATACCTATATCGGTTCTGGTACTTTGGTATATGATGCATTTCCGATTCGCCTGAGATTTTCTGCCAATTTGGATTATTCAAGATGGCTAAGTGGCAGTAACGGCTACGGCGGAATTTTGAACCTGGATCGTCAGCAGGTGAATATGAATAGCGATGGGCTTTATAATCTCAAAGCAACGCATATTTTAAGTCCCAAAACCTATTATGAAGTCAATTTAAATTATTTTGATTATCGCTATAAAAATTATGACCCGATTTTTAAAGATAATTATTGGGCTTATTTTGATAGTACTGCCAATGCTGCGGAAGGTATAAATTATTTAAAGTGGTCGAGCGCCAATGTGGGCAATGCCGTTGATATTTACGGTTTTGACTTCACCGTGCCCGGCTCGCCTTCGAGCTACGACCTACAAAAACGATCTTATTTAGGAGGTTCTTTATCGTTTACCTCTCAGATAAAGCAGCATGAATTTCGGTTTGGCGGTGATTATAAACGCTGGACCGTCCGTTCCTACGGAACCAATGAGCAATTAGCTTTCACGACCCGACTGAACAATCCCGATGTTTATGTTGGTGCGCGAGCGGGTGATCCCGAGGATATGGGCACCTGGTTGGCAAACACTGCCGTTAATAACTATGGCTACGACCTCTGGGGCAATGAAATTGATAGCGATCAGTTTGGTTTAGATGGGCCCAAACACCCCACCTTCTGGTCCGCGTTTATTCAGGATAAATTTGAAGCCAAGCAATTGGTGATCCGCGCTGGCTTGCGCCTGGATGCTTTCAACAACGATGATTTTACCTTTGTTGATGCGAGAAATCCGGCCTGGGATCGTGCCCTTCATATCATCAATGTGGATGAAATAAATGAATCCAAGACCAAATATTATGTCAGCCCACGTATCGGATTGGCGTTCCCGGCAACCGAGCGGACCGTATTCCATGTGCAATACGGCAAATTCGTTCAGGAACCGAGAATGGATGACATTTATACCGGTCAAAGAAACTATGACCAGATGTATCTGGGTGGTTTTTACTTCACGAATCCTCCTGGCTACGGTCTGGATCCACAGCGGACCACGCAATATGAGATCGGTTTCAACCAGCAGTTTACCGAGAACGCCTCGTTTGATATCACGGCTTTCTATAAGGACATTCAGGGCTGGATCACAACTGGTCGTATTGTTGGCGGTCCCACCGATGCGATTTCCTATTATAACATAAAAGATAATGGCGCTTTTTCTACCAATAAAGGCGTAGAATTCTCATTGATACTGCGACGCACCAATCGAATGGCGGGACAGATCAATTACACCTATTCCAGCTCACTCGGCACAGCTTCGGCATCAACTTCAACGATTGCTGGTACCGAGCAAGGAACCAATACACCTACCATCATTAGTGCATTGGATTTCCATCGTCCCCATGTTGGATCGGTGAATTTTGACTATCGTTTTGGCGATAATGATGGCGGTGCCATTCTACAAAATGCTGGTCTCAACTTCTTGTTCTCGTTCGCCAGCGGGCATCCTTATACCCTCAGACAAGGCGCCTTCGGGCAGCAAGACGTCAGTACCGGCGGCGAAATAGCTGACAGCCGTAACCGCAACCCATTAGAAGCGGTGAACTCTTCAATGACGCCATGGACGTTCACGCTTGATCTGAAATTGGACAAGACAGTTAACATCGGCCCCCTGGCCACCAATCTCTATGTCTATGTCACCAATCTGACCAATCGGAGAAACGTACGTAACGTCTATATGCGCACTGGCAATCCCTGGGATGATGGTTTCAAAGCGGATACGCAAACCAGCGGACCGATGGCAGCAGCCAACGGCGGAGAGGACATTTTCTGGTCACTCTATGATGCTTTGAACCTGTCAGGCAATGGCAGTAACTCACAGTCTGGACAGCTCTTCGAAAGACCGCGTGAGATTCGGTTTGGTGTCAGGTTAGAATATTAGTGATTAGTCTAAAAAGTATTTATAGTACACAAGCTGTTAGCGTTACAACCTTATTTTTAGAGATTTTTATCATGATCTTATCTGACCATGATACATTAAGAAATTTGAACCGTATATACGGAGGTAACGAATGAAGAAGATAAATTTGATGCTTCTCTTCCTCACGATAAGCGTGTTTTTATGTTATGGCATCAGCCTATCGGCAATTGAGGGAGGAAAGAAATCTAGTTCCGCGCTACAGAAGTCCACATCGCCGACGGCAGATTACGTCAACCGAACCCTGGTTAACATCGGCCAGGTGGCAATGTGGATTTATGCCGATGGAACTTCCGCCAATGAACCGAATGGCAACTCGGGTATTTATTTCCCAAGAGGCAGTACGCCTGCTACGCCATTTATCTTTCAAGACGGTTTGATCTGGGGCGGACAAATGAATGATGGTCTTGATCCGAAAATTCGAGTTGGCGGTCAAGCCTATTCATCCGGTACGGTGCCGGGCAAAATTCTCTCCAAAGGTGTGGGTGAAGATTTGAATGATGACAAAAACGTTTACCGCATCTGGCGAGTGAGAAAAGATTTTGCTACGGTTTCCGATGAGAATCTCATTTTGGACGCTGCTGAAGTGTTTTTTGTGGCAGCCTCCACCATTACTTCAGCCGAGATTCAGACCCTGCGAAATATTTATCGCAATGACTGGGTTGATTGGCCAGCTCATCGCGGTGCGCCATTTTATGATGCGAATGGCGATGGGGTATATACTCCCCAATTCAATGATGATGGTACGCCAAAGCTCTATCCCGAGGCGGATGAGCCCGGTTATGCCAATGGCGATCAGGTGGTCTGGTTTGTTTGCAATGATTTGAATTCAGCGCAAACCGTGGGACTCTACGGTTCTCCTCCAATAGGAATGGAGATGCAGGCAACATTATGGGCGTACAAACGAACCGATGCGCTGGGCAATATCATTTTCAAAGAGTTTCGCCTGATTTACAAGGGCCGAACTGAAACCCCGGATAATGCTGTCATCGATAGTATGTATGTCTGTCAGTGGTCTGACCCGGATAATGGCGAAGCTGGCGATGACTATGCCGGCTGCGATACCCTGTTAAGTTTAGGCTATGTTTACAATGCCTCTTCACAGGATATCACCTATTCTGCCGCAGGATTTCCGCCCCCGGCTGGCGGTTACGATTTCTTTGCCGGTCCCCGTGTGCCAGAGGCTGGTAGCACGGCAATCTGGCATTTGAAAAAGATCGATGGCTACAAAAACCTGCCCATGACCTCATTCGCATTTTTTGCAGCCGGTACAACCGATTCAGATCCGGACCGCGGTGGTCCTTATGCTGGAACCGAGCAGTGGTGGAACCTGTTGCGCGGTTACCGTCCCCGTCCTGTGAGTCCGCCCGATCCCTGGAAAAATCCCCAAACTAATGAACGAACCATGTTCCGCGTTCCTGGCGACCCGGTAGCTGGTACTGGCTGGATTGATGCTAGCGCTTCAGATCGACGTATTCTCCTGGTTTCAGGACCATTCCAAATGGCTTTTGGCGATACGACTGAAACCGTTGTTGCGGTGTTGGGCGGCATGGGATCCGATCGTCTCTCCAGTGTTTCGGTGTTGAAGTTCTACGACCGCTTCGCCCAGGAAGCATTCGATGTGTTGTTCGAATTACCCAAAGCACCGCCAGCCCCGGAATTACAGGCATCCGAACTGGATGGCAAGGTATTCTTAAACTGGGGTTTTGATGCCGAAGCAGTGGATGCAGTCGAAGGTTTTGCGGACAAAGGATTCGTGTTCGAAGGTTATAACCTGTATCAGCTTCCGACTGCTGGCGCAGCCATCAGTATGGGCGTTAAGTTAGCAACATACGATGTGGTCAACGAAGTCATCAGTATAACTCAGGAATCCTTTGATATTGGATCGGGATTGGTTCTGACTTTGCCGGTGCAGATCGGCTCGAACAGTGGTATCTCCCGATCGATTTTTATCGATACTGATCGTCTCCGTGAAAAGCCACTGGCGAATGGTCGCACTTACTATTTCGCTGTGACCTCGTACAGTTTCAATCCTGATCCGGATGCCACTATTAA
>JAEAME010001270.1_pt1 | contig 18366 bp, 15 predicted proteins | sample 8958731 | NCBI WGS metagenome assembly JAEAME01 (sample SAMN16933194, study PRJNA681113) | bioreactor sludge metagenome | isolation source: anerobic bioreactor sludge (Control) | place: India:Bengaluru | collected 2018-10-24 | reverse complement strand
GGAACATGTGCTGCACCTCCAGCAAGCTTTACGCTCTACAAGGGTGGAAGCGAAATCGGTGATTCCGGAGCGGATCTTATCCTCACCGCAGCAGAATTCACCAACGCAATCGGCGTTGAAGTTGAAGCGGGCAGTACAGCCACACTGGAAATCCACGTGGATAACTCAGCTTGTGGTGTTGACCAAACATTGGCCGTAGAAGTTGTATCCTTCGACTATGATGATGGCGAAGCTGCAGCCGCATACACGGCGGATGACACAAATGACTACCTGTTCTTTGACCTCAGCCCGGTACCGTTGGCTGGTCATCTGTTCTCGTTGTAATTTGTATGTCATCTAACCGCACGTATCGGTTGAAAAGGAATACGTAAAAAATTGGCCCTCGCTCTTAAGGAGTGGGGGCCTTTTTTTGTGGCTGAATCGGCAAACATAGACATGCCGGGAGAACACATAGAAACCAAAATTCTATATATAAGGGGTAAAAAGGTAATTATGGACAGGGATTTGGCTGGGCTGTACGGTGTGGAGACCAGAGTGCTCAATCAGGCTGTGAGGAGAAATATCAAGCGCTTTCCGGAAGATTTTATGTTTCAGCTGAATGAGGGGGAGATGAAAATATGGGAGGAGAAAATTGGCTTCCTAAAGCCGGAAAAATTAATATCACAATTTGTGATATCAAAAAAACACGCAGGAGGATGGACAAAACGACCTCTCGTCTTTACCGAACAGGGAATAGCCATGCTTTCAAGCGTCCTGAAGAGCGAACAGGCTATACAAGTCAACATTCAGATTATGCGAACTTTTACCAAATTAAGGGAAATGCTGGCGACAAACAAAGAATTGCGGGATAAGATTGAAAAACTGGAAAAGAAGTACGACAACCGCTTCAAGGTGATTTTTGATGTCATAAAAAAACTGCTGTCACAGCAGGAGGAACCAAAAAGACAAATCGGTTTCACCCTTTCCGATACCTCACATACGCCCCAAGGATCCCCCTAAGGCTTTTAAATATGTGGCCGAACAGGTTTTTGGTGAGTCGGCTTTGTTCTTGCCGCGGCCTGAAAGTGAAAGAGACGGGTGCTTCCGCGATTCGCACGCCTTTGAATTTGGCTTCTATCAATGTTTCATGAGTGTAGGTGTGTTCGGAGCTTACATCCAGTCTGTCCGCCGCCAAGCGGCTGTAAGCGCGGAATCCGCATGACGCGTCCTGTACGGGCAGCCCGGCGAGAACTCGTAAAAACCAACTTCCGATCCTGTTGCCGTATTTTCTGGCCGGATCCATCCAATTAATTTTTTCCACTTCGCGATTGCCGGTAACAAAATCAGCTTCACCTTTTAAAATCGGCGAAATAACCTGATCGATTTCCTGCGGATTATACTGGCCGTCCGCGTCCAGGTGGCAGATTATGTCGGCACCGGCGGCAACCGCCGTCTGAAGGCCGATTTTGAAGGCCGTAGCGAGGCCACGCTTTGGAGATACGCCTACAACTTCCGCGCCGGCTTTCTTTGCCGCATCCGCCGTGGAATCGGTTGAACCGTCGTCAATCACATAAACGGCAATTTTACTGATACCGTTTATACGGGTCGGAATGCGCTTGATCACATCCGCGACGGTATTTTCTTCGTTATGAGCCGGAATAAAAACAGCAAGTTTCATGTCACGGGTATTGTAGCAGGAGAGCGCTGTATCAATAAAAGAAAAAGCAAAATTGAAACAACCGCGGATAACATCTAAAATGGTCACAAGCCGTTTGAACTTTGGTTTTATGCGTAGATTTTCAATAATCTGGGTAATCATCATCGTGTTCATCCTTAAAGAGATGGCATGGCTTTATGTAATCCCTCCGAAATACGCGCCGGACGAGCTTGCACATTACGGCTATCTTGAAACGCTTTACACGGAACAGAGACTGCCTGTTTTGGGACAGTCGCTTTTTGACCAGCATGTGGAATTGAATAACTCGGGCGATATGCCACAGCCTGAGCCGATCTATCAGGTCAACTGGATAGCCCAGCATCCGCCGCTTTATTACGCTTTGCTTATTCCGGTATTCAGGTTTTTGCCGCCCGGTGATGTGGCGTTCAACATCATGTTTTTGCGGCTTATTTCCATATTTATGGCCGCGGCGACGCTATATGTGATCTTCAAGACTATCAAGAAAATCCTGCACGAATCTGGAATACTGCCGGCGGCTGTGACTGTTGCTGTCGCATTTTTGCCGACATTTTCCTACATAAGCGCGACCGTGAACAACGACAATCTGCTGATCCTTTTGTCCGCCTTGCTTGTTTATCTGCTGGTGGAAAAGGGCGCGCAGCAGGCGGAAAAACAAAACCCCCGTGACATGAACCGGAGCGTGAAAATCGGAGTTGTACTGGCGCTTCTGGCTCTAACGAAGATGACGGCACTGCCTCTGTTTTTTGTGGTCTTGATCGCGCTGGCTTATGAGTTTTTTAAAGGCGGGGCCGCGCGAAAAAAGGAGGCCGCGGTTTCGGCTCTGGTGATTTTTGGCTTGCCTCTGTTGTTGGCCGGCTGGTGGTACTTCGGGAATTATTTGGCGCTTGGCACGTTTTTCCCAACGCTCACAGACGCGGTAAAGGTGTATCCGCAGATCCTGTCACAATTCCCCGCTCTGGTATTGAGCTTTCCGGAGATAGCGCCAAATGCGGGAGTGAAGATGGGGCTTTATGATTTTTTCATCGGCAATCTATTCTTCTTTGAGTATTATAAAAATTTCTGGGGGTCGTTCGGACCGCTGACTTTACTTACAAAATGGCAGTATTTCGGGATTTTTGTCTTTACTATTGCGGGACTCGGGGGGCATATCAAGAACATTTTGTTCAGGGGCGCGGACAGGAAAAAACATCCGGGACGCCTGCGCGATTTTTTGGCTTCCGGACAAGGGATTCTATTCTTCGTGTTTTTGATATTGATGGCGCCGCTCACCTGGAAGATTTACGAGATCAGTGCGTCCCGCGGGTTCATGGGGGCGATGCAGGGGCGGTATCTGTTGCCCGCGGCGCCCGCGCTTTTTTACATGCTTTTCCGCGGATGGGAACATCTGTCGGGCAAAAGATATTTTGAAAAAATCGCCGTCGCCTTGATGATTCTTTTAATTTTAAACGACGCCGTTTCGCTTTTTTACATCGTCATACCGACTTTTTACTGACATGAAAAAATCATCAAAAACGAGGCTGTTTTATTTGGGCATTTTGGTCGCGTCGCTCCTGCTGGCGGTTGCGTTGATGTTGTTTTTCCCCGTAAGGGTTACGGTCCTGAATAACGAACCCGATGAGAACATGACCCCGTACGGAGCAATAAAAAGCACCAGTCCTCTGGATCTGTGCATGCCGTCATATGTGATCCTTGAAGGCTACCGCGATATCGGTTTTGACCTGATGCTCGCGACATTTGATCGTGAAAATTCCAGCCGTTACTCCTTTAAGGTTTACGGACTGGAAAAGGGTAAAAAGAGCATCTTCACAGAAACGGAATTTTCCTCCGCCGGCCTGACCGACAACAGCTACAAATCTTTCCCGCTTTCGTCTCAAAACGCAGGAACGTCAAAACTCTGTTTCAGTCTGGCGAGTTCGGAAGCGACCGACAAGGACTCAATCACTATCTGGATGAACGGCCAAAGCGAGCCTGTAATTAAAATCGCCGCCACGACGAACGTAGCAAACATGATCAGGCTGGCGGCGCAAAGAAACGCATTTCCTCTTGGAGAAACGGCGGTTTTGGGTTTATTTTTGATTTATCTTGTTTCACAGTTCTGGTTAATCGGATATCTTTTAATAACGCGCCCGGATGCAGAAAAGGAAATATCAAAATCTGCGCATCATCAAAGAGCTGACCGTCGCCGAGTTTAAACTGCGCTATCAGAATTCCTATCTTGGATATTTCTGGACGCTCATCAAGCCGTTGATGCTTTTTGGCGTTATTTACCTGGTTTTTTCGGTCTTCATGCGATATCCGGTGGAAAATTATCCGGTCTATCTTCTGCTTGGAATAATCGTCTGGAATTTTTTCAGCGAAGCCACGCTCATCGGTATGAACACTTTCCTGACCAAGCGACATCTTGTCACCAAAATCTATTTTTCCCGCGCCGCGCTGGTTTTTTCCTCCACGATCTCAAGCATGATCACTCTGCTTCTGAACATGATCATCTTCTTCGTTTTTCTGGCTATAAGCGGGGTATGGCCGGGTTTTGAGGCTTTGTTTTTTCTGCTTTATCTGGTTGAAATTTATCTGATCGTTACAGGTGTCACTTTCGCGCTGGCAGCTTTCACGGTAAAGTTCCACGATTTGCAGCACATCTGGGAGATGCTTCTTCAAATAATGTTCTGGCTTACCCCCATCATATATCCGGTCACGATAGTGCCGGTAGAATATCACAGGCTGATTTTTATGAATCCTCTGGCCAGAATAATTGAATACTCCAGAGATATTTTTATCCGTCATCATATTCCGGAACTTAATTTGAACCTTGTGCTTGCGGCCATGGCTATAGTGATTTTTATCGCGGGTTATGCTATTTTTAGAACCCAAAAAGACGGTATCGCCGAAAAGCTCTGACGAAAAGGCGGTACTTTTAACCAATAAGCCGATGCAACCGGCAGTTGAGGTAAATTCGGTCAGCAAGACATTCATTCTTCCGCATGAAAGGCGAAACACGCTGAAGGAAAATGTCATCAACGTTTTCAAAAAAAGAACGTATGAGAATTTCAGGGCGCTTGATGACGTGAATCTGGTCATAAATAGAGGAGAATTCGTAGGAATCGTGGGAAAGAACGGAAGCGGCAAAAGTACGCTCCTTAAAGTAATCGCGGGTATCTACCGCCCGTGCGAGGGAAGCGTGAAAACGGACGGGGATATCGCCCCGTTTCTTGAGCTTGGAATCGGCTTTCAGGACGACTTGAGCGCGCGCGAAAACATTTTCATCAACGGCACACTGCTGGGTCTGACGCGTGCGGAAATACGGGAAAGGTTTGAAAGGATAGTCGCGTTCGCGGAAATCGGTAACTTCCTGGACCTGAAGATCAAGAATTTTTCATCGGGAATGCGGGCAAGACTGGCATTCGCGATTGCCAGAGAGGCGGACGCGCAGATATATATCTGCGACGAGATGCTGGCGGTCGGAGACGAGGAATTTCAGAAAAAATGCATGGAAGTTTTCCGCGGATGGAAAAAAGAGGGAAAGACGATCCTGGTGGTCAGTCACAATCCCCAGATTATAAGAGATTTTTGCACAAGGGCAGTACTTCTTGATCACGGAAAGATTCTGGCTGAAGGTCTGCCGGATGCGGTTTTGGATCAATACCATCAAAAAATCAAGTTTACACCCGGATAAAAAAATGATAACCATTACGGGCTGACAATTCTCAAGAAAAACGCACATGACGGAAGAGAATCAAAAAAAAGAAAAGCCCGAACTGAAACAGCTGCCGCCCGACCTTTTCTCACGTAATACGGTGATTGCTTTCCTGACCCAAAAACTATGCGCCAAAGAGCAGCCGAACGTTTTGGACGTGGGAGGATATAACGGCATGCTCCACGAGTTCTTGAACGATTATTCCAAATTCACGGTTCTGGACAGAAAACCGATGCCGGAAGGCAAGGATACAAGCGGAGCGGACATATCGGAGAAGATCGGCGGTAATCCTTCCAAGAAGCCGATATACAGGCAGGCGGACGCCACAAGGATACCTTTTTCGGATCGCAATTTTGACGTGGTGATAGCCTCGGACATGCTGGAGCATGTAAGCGTCAAAAGCCGACCGCAGATAATCAAGGAGCTTTTACGCGTGAGCAAGAACTGTGTGATCATAGGCGCTCCGCTGAATTCAGGCATGACCGAAACCGCGGAAGACCTTATCCGCGGACAGTACTATTCAAACACGGGCGCGGAGCATCCATTTTTGATTGAACATGAGGAGAAAGGCCTGCCGGAGGAATCTGAGATTGACGGCATCCTTGAGGAAGCCGGCGTGAAGTTCATCAAGGTCCGGGAAGGAAACCTGATGAACTGGTTCATGCAACAGCTGTACACGGGCACATACAGCGGAGAGACCGACAACTTTGATAAGTACGGTTTTTACACGTTTTTTAACGAGCATCTGGGAGAGCTCGGCATCCTGCGCGCGCCCACGTATCGCACGATCTATTGCGTAGTGAAGGATGGGGATATTGAGGGGGAAAGCATCTACAGCGAATTGCAGGCGAAGTTCACGTGGAGCAGTGAAGCCTTCATGCAGTTGATGCGCATCGCGTTTGATGATGTCCGCTTCCTGATAAACAAGAGAAGCGAAACCGTAAAGAGTCTGGAAAAGGAGATGAATGAACTTGGCGCGAGTGAGGCGGGTTTACGGACGGAACTGGAAACGATGCTTTCAAAAGCCAGAAAAAGCACGGAGATATACCGTCAGACTGTCTTGGAACTCCGGAATTATCTTCAGGAAAAAGAGCAGGCGCTGAATTTCATGAAAAACATAGTTCAGGAGAAAGACGCGCAGATTGAGGTATTGACTGCAAAAAACGAAGAGAAGGAAGCCGATATCAGGAGGCTGGATTTTGAGATACAAAACAGGGAGGAACACATGGATAAGATGCTCAAACATCTTCACAATTCGGAAAGGCTTCTTCAGGAAAAGAAGCAGGAGCTGGATTACAGGGATCTGGAGTTGTCCGAATTGAAAGCGGATTTCGCGAATCATCAAAGGGCACTGCGCGAGGTAGTGAATTCAAGGGCATGGAAAGCGGTGATGCTGTATTCCCGCCTGAAAACCCGCCTTATATTGAAGCCCGCCTCAACCGCAAAAAAGGGATGGATGATACTGCGGCATCTGGGACCGAAGGTCTTTTCGCAAAGAATGTTGCGGAAGATCCTAAGAAAAAAGCCTGTTTCCGGACCGAACAGCGAATATGAAAAATACATTGAGCGCAATTGCCTTCTGCCGGCGACAATCAAAATCATCAAAAAACAGATTGAGAGATTTGATTTCAAGCCGCTGATAAGCATTGTACTGCCGGTCTATAACGTTGAGGGGAAATGGCTTTCAAAAGCCATTGAGTCGGTGCGTAGCCAGATCTATGACAAGTGGGAGTTGTGCATCTGCGACGATGCCTCCACTTCCCCGCATATCAAGCCGCTACTGGAAAGATATGCGTCCGACAACCGGATCAGGATCGTTTACAGGCAGAAGAACGGAGGCATCGTCAAAGCTACAAATGAAGCCCTCAAACTGGCAAAGGGCGCTTACATAGGTCTCCTTGATGACGATGACGAATTGGCTCCGGAAGCGTTATATGAGGTCGTCAACGCATTACAAGAGACACATTACGATCTGGTTTACTCGGACGAGGACAAGATAAGCGAGGAAGGCGAACGATGCGAGCCTTTCTTTAAGCCCGACTGGTCTCCCGATCTGCTGTTAAGCTGTAATTACATTTCACATTTCGGCGTCTACAGAAGAAAGGTCGTTGAGGATCTCGGGGGTTTCCGCGAGGGTTTTGACGGAAGTCAGGATTACGATCTTGTGCTTCGCTTTACGGAAAAAACACAATTGATCAAGCATGTTCCGCGCGTCTTGTATCATTGGAGAAAACTGAGGGGATCCGCGGCCGAAAGTGTGGAGGCTAAACCGTACGCTTATGAATCGGCAAAAAAAGCATTGAGAGATGCCCTGAAGAGACGCGGAATTGCAGGCCAGGTTACGGACGGTAAATGGAAAGGTTCATACAGGGTCCAAAGAGAGCTTACGGAAAAGCCATTGATAAGCATCATCATCCCTTTTAAGGATCAGAAGGAGGCTCTGCAGAAATGCGTTCAGAGCATCCTGGAGAAATCAACCTACAAAAATTACGAAATCCTGCTTGTGAACAACAGAAGCGAGCTTATGGGAACCATGCAGTATCTGGAAAGATTGAGAGCGGACAGCAGGATAAGGATCCTGGATTTTGACGCCCCGTTCAATTACTCGGCAATCAATAACTACGCGGTGGGTAACGCGAACGGTGAATATGTGATCTTGCTGAATAACGATACAGAAGTCATTTCTCCGGACTGGATGGAGTCGATGCTTGAGCACGCCCAGAGAACGGAAGTAGGAGCGGTGGGCATAAAACTTCTTTATCCCGATGATACCGTTCAGCATGCCGGAGTCCTTCTTGGACTCGGCGGGCTTGCGGGACACGCCTTTTGCAGGTTGCCGGCAATGGAGAGCGGCCCCTTCGGTCTGGCGGATGTCATACGTAACTACAGTTCCGTGACCGCGGCATGCATGATGGTCAAAAAGAGCGTTTACGGGGCTTGCGGAGGTTTTAATGAGCAACACCTCGCCGTGGCGTTCAACGACGTGGATTTCTGCCTTAGATTGCGCGAGCAGGGGTATCTGATAGTTTACACGCCTTTTGTATCCATGTACCACAACGAGTCGCTTAGCCGCGGATATGAGGTGAACATAAGGGAAGTTGAATATGTGCAGAGACGCCACGGCGGTCTGCTGAACGGGGGAGACCCGTATTACAACAAAAACCTCACCCTTGAGCGGGCGGATTACAGCCTGCGATGTACGGATAAAGTCGGGTCAGGTGAATAGACAATATTTTTTAGCGGGCATATGGCGCCTTCAGCGTCCGATTGACAGATACCGGAAACCGTTCGCTTGCGCATCTTTCGGATTCAGAATATTTCGACCGTCTATAATGTAATGATTACGCATCATGGCTTTCATTTTTTTGAAATCGGGCTTTTTGAAGCAGTCCCATTCGGTAAGTATCAAAAGGGCGTTTGCATCACGCAAAGCGCTGTAATGATTGTCGTAATATTTCACCTTATTACCGAATATTACGCGTGCGTTGATGACGGCTTGGGGGTCAAAAGCCTGCACCTTGACTCCCTTAAGTAATAATTGTTTTATTACAGTCTGTGAAGGGGCGTCTCTCATGTCATCCGTGTTCGGTTTGAACGCAAGGCCCCATACCGCCACCTTTTTGCCGCGGAGCTTGGGAATGAATGAATTAAGTTTCCGCGTCACTTTCAGCGGTTGATCGCGATTGATATCCTGAACGGCATTCAGCAGGCGGAAATTGAAGTCCTTTCCTTTACTCATGCTGATGAGAGCTCCAAGATCCTTGGGCAGGCATGATCCCCCGAATCCTATGCCCGCGTTTAGAAAGTGCGTGCCGATCCTTTTATCAAGACCCACCCCTGTGGCCACTTCCATGATGTCAGCGCCGACGCCTTCGCAGAAATTGGCTATTTCATTGATGAAAGATATCCTGGCCGCCAGATAGGCGTTGGAAACATACTTGATGCATTCGGCGCTGCACAGGTCCGTATAGACGATCTTTGCCCCAGACTTAATCATAGGTTTGTGCAAAAGCCTGATCTCTTCGGCGGAACGCTCTTTTTCTTTTTCAGTAGCGCCCGCGGGGAATTTCATGCCGACAATTATGCGGTCGGGATTGAAGAAATCATTTAAAGCGGTTCCTTCCCTCAAGAATTCCGGATTGGAGAACAGGCGGAATTTGAATTTTTTGCGGCTGTCTTTTTCAATCTGACGGATTATTGCCTCGCTTGTGCCGATAGGGACGGTTGATTTATTGACGAATATTTTGCCGTCCGAACCGTATTTGCCGAATTCGGCGGCCACTTTCAGCACGGCCGTCAAATCGGCCCGCAGGTCTTTTTTGGGGGGAGTTCCCACGGCGCAGATTATCATTTCGCTTTTTTCTATAGCGGACGCGGCGTCGCCGGTGAATGTAAGGCGACCCGCTTTGATGTTGCGCGTAAGCATCTCTTTCATGCCCGGTTCAAAAAAGGGAACAGCTCCCTTTTTCAGTGTAAGAATTTTTTTAGGATTGTTATCCACCCCGATGACTTCATTGCCGAGTTCCGCAAAACCGGTGGCAGTGGTCAGGCCTACATATCCGCATCCAAATACCGCAATTCGCATTTCATGTTCATTAAATGTTCAGGTTCCCGCGTTCCAGAATCTTCGCGCCCATCGTTTCCAGTTGAAGACGGGAGATCCTGTCGTCCGCTTCCGCAGGAAGTACGTATACTTTAGGCTGAAGCTTTTTTCTGTTTTTCAGAAGATGTTCGATTGCCAGGACCTGTCCGCAGAAGGACATGGACATAACTTCGCTCGGATGTCCCTCCGCCGCTACAAGATTAACAAGACGGCCTTCACCAGCCAGAAAAATAACTTTTTTCGCCGCGCCCTTAAGTGTGTATTCATCCAGGAACGATCTTACTCTTCGCCTGCGCACGGATATTTTTTTAAGTCCAGCCACGTCTATCTCAACATCAAAATGTCCGCTGTTCGCGAGCAGTACACCCGACTTCATTTTCTTCATGTGGTCGGTAGTGATGACGTCGCAGTCGCCCGTGACCGTGATGAAAATATCTCCCAGAGGGGCCGCGTCCGTCATCGGCATGACTTCAAAGCCGTCCATTTTTGCCTGCAGCGCCCTGAAGGGTTTTACCTCCGTGACGATAACTCTTGAGCCAAGCCCTTTCGCTCGCATGGAAACACCCTTGCCACAGCTTCCGTAGCCCGCGACCACGACCGTTTGGCCCGCAAACAGAGGGTTTGCGGCACGTAGTATTCCGTCAATCGTGGACTGTCCCGTGCCGTAATAGTTATCCATCAGATGCTTTGTGTCGTTATCGTTCACCGCGATTATCGGGTATTTCAGGGCGTTGTCTTTTTCCATCGCGTGCAGCCTCAGGATTCCGGTAGTGGTCTCTTCGCATCCGCCTATGACGTTTTTGAGGACGTCCTTTCTTTTTGTGTGGAGTTCGGTCACCAGATCACAGCCGTCATCAACAGTTATGTCGGGCTTGAAATCAATAACTTTTTTCAGGAATGAATAATATTCGCTGCGGCTTTCACCTTTGTAGCCGTAAACGGCGACACCTTCCGCGCGTAGCGCAGCCGCCACGTCATCCTGCGTTGAAAGCGGGTTGCAGGAAGTAAGCGCAACCTTAGCTCCGGCATCGGTCAAAGTGCGGACCAACACTCCCGTCTCTTTTGTAACGTGAAGTGCCATCCCGATCTTAATGCCGCGGAACGGTTTGGACTTTCTCATGTCGGCACGCAGATGCATCAGCGCTCCCATGTTCCTTTCCGCCAGTTCCAGGTTCATTTTTCCCTGACTTATCAGTTGATTAGTTGGATTTGTTTTTTTCATCTGGTAAAATTGTTACGTCCTTTAATGTTGAGCAAACCTTAAAGGTTAGCTTCGCTTTTCAGAAGCGCCGCCTTGTCTGTCTTTTCCCACGTGAAAGTCGCTTCATTGCGCCCGAAATGGCCGTATGCGGCTGTGTTTTTGTAAATCGGGCGGCGCAGGTCAAGCTGTTCAATCATCGCTTTGGGGCTGAAATCAAAATGACGGTCAATCAGCTCGATGATTTTTTCATCGGGGATTTTTCCGGTTCCGAAAGTGTTTACGTTCAGGGAAACGGGCTTCGCCACGCCAATCGCGTACGATACCTGCAATTCGCACTTGTCGGCGATTCCGGCCGCCACGATGTTTTTGGCGACGTAACGCGCGTAATAGGCGCCGCTTCGGTCGACTTTGCTCGGATCTTTGCCGGAAAAACAGCCGCCTCCCTGATGCCCGGAGGCTCCGTATGTGTCAACCATGACCTTGCGCCCCGTCAGTCCGCAGTCGCCGGGAGGTCCTCCGATGATGAATTTGCCTGTGGGGTTGACGTGAAAGATCGTTTTTTCATCCATGTACTTGGCGCAGACCGGAGTGATTACGTGCTCGATTACATCTTTCATTATCTGCGGCTGTACAGCCTCCGGGCCGTGCTGGCACGAGACTACCACCGTGTGAACCCGCTTAGGCTTGCCGTCTTCGTATTCGATGGTAACCTGGCTTTTGCCGTCGGGGCGGAGATATTTAAGCAGACCGCTTTTGCGTACTTCCGCAAGACGCCGCGTGAGACCGTGCGCCAGCATTATGGGAAGAGGCATCAGTTCCGGCGTTTCCGAGACAGCAAGACCGAACATCATGCCCTGGTCGCCGGCACCGCCCGTATCGACTCCCATCGCGATATTGGGGCTCTGTTCGCCGATGGCGGTAAGGACAGCGCATGCCTTTGAGTCAAAGCCGTAAGTGGCATCGTTATAGCCGATTTCTTCAATGGTCTTTCTGGCAAGCCCCGGTATGTCCACATAGCAGCTCGTGGTTATTTCTCCGGCCAGCAATACCAGCCCTGTGGTTACGATGGTTTCGCATGCGACGCGTCCGGCGGGATCTTTTGCCATGATGTCGTCAAGCACGGCGTCCGAAATCTGGTCGGCGATCTTATCTGGATGTCCTTCGGTCACGGATTCGGAAGTGAACAGGAAATTTTTCATGACTTGAATGTTAGCAAAATGCTTTATAAAGAACCAGATTTAAAACTCGCGATCGTTTTTTTAAGACCGTCTTTAAGGGAGGTTTTAGGCTCAAACCCGAACGTCTTGCGGGCAAGAGTGATGTCCGGCTGTCTGCGCATCGGATCGTCCTGTGGCAGGCCGACGTATGAAATACGGCTTTCTGAAGACGTTAAAGCGATTATTCTTTTTGCCAGATCGTTCATCGTTATTTCTTCAGAGTTGCCGAGGTTCACAGGTCCGGTAAATTCATGTGCTGTTTCCATCGCATCCAACAGGCCCTTAATCATATCATCCACATAGCAGAATGATCTGGTTTGTTTCCCGTCGCCGGTCACGCGTAAATCCTCTCCCTTCAATGCCTTGTTGATGAACTCGGGGATTACGCGACCGTCATGTTTGCGCATACGCGGACCGTATGTGTTGAAGATGCGCACGATCTTAAGCGGCATTTGATAGTACTTGCGGTAATTTATGGCAAGGCTTTCGGCAAAACGCTTTCCTTCATTATAACAGCTCCTTTCGCCCACCGGATTTACGTTACCCCAGTAACTTTCCGTTTGCGGATGCTGTTTGGGGTCGCCGTAAACTTCAGAAGTTGATGCCACCAGGATCGCGGCATCTGCTTTTACAGCAAGATCAAGCATATTTTTGGTTCCGGCCGCGGAAACCCAAAGTGTTTGCAGGGGGATTTCCCTGTAATCCACGGGTGAAGCGGGGCATGCCAGATTATATATGAGTTCAATCTTGCCGATCAGTCGTATTTCCGCATCGCTGAGGGGGATATTGATGTCGTGTTCAATCAAATGAAAGCGACTGTTTTTGGCAAGATGAGAAACGTTGGAGCGGTCTCCCGTGACGAAATTATCAATGCAATAAACCTCGTCACCCGCGGCGACCAGACTGTCGCACAAATGACTGCCGATGAACCCCGCCCCGCCCGTTACTATAATTTTCATGTTTTTTGGACTTAGCGCCCATATATTACACATCTGGACGGCTTCCTGCCATAGGTTATACTTGCACCGTCATGAAAAAAAATATAGCCCGCACATTAAGTCTGCTTTTTGTCTGTTGGTTCCGTCTGCGCTACGGGAAAAGGATTCGCTTCGGAAAAAACACGATCATAAACCATCGCTTCATGATGCGCGGCAGGGGCAGGCTTGTCATAGGCAATGACGTAAACATGTGGGCTCACAAGGAGAAGAACGAGTTCATCACGCTTGGGCGGGAAGCCCTGATAGAGATCGGGGATCGTTGCAGGCTGAACGGTATTTCCGTGCAATGTAAAAGCCGCGTTTCCGTCGGAGACGACTGTCTTGCCGGCAGCGCGCTCATCATGGACACGGATTATCACTCCGTCCGTTTTGAGACAAGAAATGATCCAGCGGCAGTCAAGGTAAGTCCAGTAAAAATTAAAAAACGTGTCTGGCTCGCCGGACAGTGCGCGGTACTCAAAGGTGTAACGGTAAATGATGACGCGGTTGTCGGGTTCAGGGCTGTGGTGACAAAAGACGTTCCCGCCGGAACCATCGTAGCGGGGAATCCCGCGCGCGAAGTTGCAAATATCAATCAAAAATGAAAACTCTCGTCACATTCATAGTCATAAATTACAACACGGAGAATCTTTTGGGTTCCTGTCTGGAAAGCTTGCTAGCGCAAAAAATCGTGGACAAGGAAATCATATTTATCGATAACGGGTCTGCGGACGGTTCATGCGCTTTTGTCAGTGGAAAATTCCATTCAGTCACCGCCGTGTGCAACGATAAGAATCTCGGTTACGCGGGCGCCGCAAATCAGGGCATCAGGATGTCAAAAGGGGAATTTGTTATGATCATCAATCCGGATATCGTTTTGGAGCCCGATTACGTGGAAAAATGCGTCGCGAAAATGAAAGAGGATCCAAGGGTCGGGGCGATATGCGGGAAAATCCTGAAATACGATTTTTCGGAGAAAAAAAAGACCGACATCATCGATACCGTCGGTCTTTTCTGTTTCTCAAACCGCAGGGTGATAGATGAGGGACAGGGGATGAAAGATCATGGGCAGTTCAATGATCCGCGCGAGGTATTCGGAGTCTCGGGGGCGTGTCCGCTCTATCGCAGGTCCGCGCTTGAAGACGCGAAAGTCCTTGATGAATACATGGACGGGGATTTCTTCATGTACAAGGAGGATGTTGATCTTTCCTGGAGGTTGAGACTGTTCGGATGGAAGTGTTTTTATCTGCCGGGCGCGGTGGGATATCACGGACGCGGCACAGGCGTTTTAAAGAGATTCACTCATCTGGAAGTGATGAAAAACCGTTCAGGATTAAGCAGGTTCACGAAATATCATTCGTTCAAGAACCAGCGTCTGATGCAGGTGAAGAACGAGTTTTTACGCGGTTTTTTGCGCAACTTTTTCCCAATCGTATGGAAAGAGATATTGGTTAAGGTGTATGTGATCTTTTGTGAACCGTACCTGCTCAAGGCCTATATTAAGATGGTCATGCAGATGCCGCGGGCTCTAAGGAAAAGGAAATATATCATGAGTCACGCCCGCGTAAACTGGAGGGAAATGGAAAAATGGTTATCCGGTAAAACAACATCCGACCTCAAACGATGAAAATGAGAATCCCCAAACAGGAAGATCTGAAAAAGCTGTCCTTTGCCGAGCTGATGGACGAGGAGCTGTGCAAGAAACTGACCAGGCGGAAGCCCGTATATCGCTTCATTAAAAGGATATTGGATGTCGCGATCTCCCTGTCCGCGCTCGTTTTGTTTTCTCCTTTGTGGCTGGCGATAATCATCCTCATAAAGATCGACTCTTGCGGTCCTGCGGTTTTCAGTCACATCAGGGTCGGAGAGAACGGCAAGATATTCCGACTATACAAGTTCCGGACGATGTACCAGGGGGTGGGCTCGCAGGAATTCGCGCCTACAAACCTCGGGGATAAGCGCATCACGGGGATGGGCAGGTTTTTGCGTCGTACAAGCCTTGATGAGGTTCCGCAGTTCTGGAACGTGTTGATGGGGGAGATGTCCTTCATCGGACCGCGGCCTGAAATGCAGTTTCTTGTCGAAAAATACGACTCCATGCAAAAAAAACGCCTGCTCGCCCGCCCGGGGATGACCGGACTTTGGCAGGTATTGGGACGCAAGGATCTCCCTCTGCATGAGAACGCGGAATACGATTATTATTACATTTTGAACAGATCGTTGTTTCTTGATTTGCAAATTTTACTAAAGACGGTTAGAGTGGTGGTTAGCGGTAAGGGAGCTTACTGAAAGTAAAAAAGTCATATTGTCTTCATGAAAGTAGAAGGCTCGCAGAAAACAAAAACACCATCACCTTGGTACGACTCAGGTATCAGGATGTGTATTTATCTTACGTTGATACTGGTTCCGATCGCGTTCGCTCCAATGTTTTATTCCGTGTTCAGTACGCCGAAGCTGCTGATTTTGCGTCTGTTGACGCTGACAATGGTTTTGTTGTGGGGGTGCAAGGTTTACGTTGAAGGGCATTTTTCTTACAGGAAAAGCAGACTGAATCCGCTTCTGCTGATTTACGGATTCGTCAGCATATTGAACGTATTTTTCTCAATAGCGCCTTTTACAAGCCTGCTTGGGGCGCAGGGGCGTTTCATGGGGATATTCACCGTACTGAATTTTCTCCTGCTTACTTTCATCGTCATGAATTTCCTGACGGAGGAGAGTCATGTTAAAAAGGCGGTGGATTTCAGTCTGAAGACGGCCGCTGCTCTTTCGGTTTATGGTTTGCTGCAGTGTTGCGGAGCTTTCAAGGACATCTTGAGCTGGAGCGCGGATCCGACTGAAAGGGTCTTTTCCACCTTTGGACACGGCAATCATTTCGGCGCATACCTTGCGATGAATATCGTACTGGCTGTCTATGCATATACGCACGTAAAAAAAGGAGCATTTGGTTGGCTATTGCATATCTCTATCGGGTTGATGGTCTTTATGCTGTTTATGACCGGCAGCCGCGGCGCTTTGGTGGCGGCTGTTGCGGCTCTGCTAATTTCCTTCGGTTTTGTACTGGCAAAAAGGTGGACGGAAATTCGTCAAAATATCGCCACGACAAAAGTAAAGGTCAGGGTCATAGTCATCCTGCTGTTGATAGTGACGGCGATCATAGTCGGAATATGGCAGAAACTGCCGATTTTTGAGAGGACGGTAACGGCCATCGTCAACATCAACGAAGGAGCGATCCCGGACCGCCTAAGCTGGTGGATGAGCTCACTCTCAATGATAAAGGACAAGCCCTTTTTAGGGTTCGGACTGTCCACGTTCCGTGATGTATTCAACGCTTACCGCCGCACGGACTATGTAACGCTCGCGCCCGGGGAAATGCATGACATGATAACGCCGGAGGCGGCACACAACGAATTATTGAATATAGCGGCCACTCAGGGGCTTATCGGTCTGATTGCGCTGATGGCCATAATAATCTTCACATTATGCAGGACGGACACCGCAGTCGTCCTGGCAAAAAAACCGGACAGCAGATTTTATCTTGTGCTTGGGATCAAAGGGGCTGTTTATGCATTTATACTGCAGGCGTTCGTGAATTTCGGAGAAGTTTCCACGATGTCTTATTTTTACGTTTTGCTTGGGATGGCCGCCGCAATGACGGAAAGTGTGTATCCTTTTAGAAGTATCAAGATAGGCAGGGTGTGGGCGGCATTCACGGCGGTTGGAATAATTTTCATAAGCTGCGCGGGAGGTTATCTGGCGGTAAGGCAGGCGGCGGCCGAATATTTCTATAAACAGGCCGTTACGGCGGAAGCGCGGAATGACTTGCGGACGGCGATTCAGGATTATCAGAAAGCGGTTTTGGCTTCACCGAATGAGTACGCGTATAGACAGGTTTTTGCGGACTTCGCTCTGAAGAAATCCGGGAACCCAGCCTTAAGTCCGGAAGCTCAATTGAACATGTTAAGACTTGCAGAAGCCAATTACACGCTGGCGACGGAAATCAATCAGTTCCACCCGAGCGTTTATTACAATCTAGGTCTGACACACCTGAGCTTATACAAGATGACGGGGAACGAGGTATATTATATTAAAGGACTTTCATGTCTGCATAAAGCGGTCCTGTTGGCGGTAAACAATCCTCTATACCCGTACCAGGCCGGCAAGATCCTGATGGAAATGAACGTTGACGGCTCCAAGAAAGAAGGGAAAGCGATGATGCAAAAAGCCATGGAGATAAGACCAGGCTACAGGGACGCGGAACAACTTTTGAACGCGACTATCTGATGAAAATGATCGCGCCGAATCTGCCGGTGATGCCTTTTTCGCCGCGGAATGAAAAAAATCTGCCTCCGCCTTCAATACTCTGCCCGTTGTTGCATTGGGTGCAGATTCGGGCCGTTTCAACATGGTTTCTTTTGATTCCCGCCTTGACCAGCTGATCGATACTGAAACTCCAGAGATCAACTCTCTTCTTCTTGTCGGTATATCCGGCGAACTCCACAGGCAGTTCCTTTTCCGGCTCGGAAAAAAAAGAACAGCACGGGCCGAGTGATGGTGAAATGCACGCAAGAATATTTGCCGGATTTGAACCGTACCGTCCGACCATTTTTTTTATTGTTGCTGTGCTGATGTTTTGAGCCAGACCTTTCCAGCCCGCGTGTACTGCGGCGGCGACTTTTTTGACGGGATCAAACATTAAAATCGCCTGGCAGTCCGCGACCTTGATCATAAGGGCGATCTGCGGTACGTCCGTGACGAAAGCGTCCACGTCGTCGACTTCTTCCGAGTCGCGTTCACGCAGGAAATCCGCGTCGACGATCTGGACGTTTTTTCCGTGAGTCTGTTCCGCGCTGATTAGATTTCCCGGTTTTATCTTGATGGCATCGCAGACAAGCTTCCTGTTCTTCATTGCGTTCTCAATACTGTCGCCGCCGCCAATGCGCAGGTTCAACGAATCAAAAGGCTTCTTACTGACGCCGCCCTCACGTCCGAAAACCGC
>JAEAME010001271.1_pt1 | contig 18370 bp, 14 predicted proteins | sample 8958731 | NCBI WGS metagenome assembly JAEAME01 (sample SAMN16933194, study PRJNA681113) | bioreactor sludge metagenome | isolation source: anerobic bioreactor sludge (Control) | place: India:Bengaluru | collected 2018-10-24 | reverse complement strand
CGGATGGTGTCACAAGGAGGATCCCCGTGAGATCTTCTCCCTGTATGAATTGATTAAAGCCTTTTCAATTGACGGGATCAGCAAATCGCCGGCGACCTTCGATTACGATAAGCTCGAGTGGTTTAACGGCGAGTATATTCGAAAAATGAGTGCGGATGAGTTTATACGGAGAGCTATGCCCCACTTTCAAACGCTGAGCGGCGTCTGCTCCGATTTATATCCTCTCCTCACCGAAATTTTACAGCCGCGCATCACGAGATTCTCACAGATTCCCGAAAAGCTCGCCTACATCAACGAGTGGAGCGATTTCGACCCGGAGCTGTTCGATCACAAGAAGAGCAAATCCACGGTCGACTCCGCCAGGACATTTCTCGGTCTTTCCATTGATGCCCTCGAAGGTCTTCCCGAGTGGACCGGCGAGTCGATCGTCGGGGCACTGTCCGGCATTGCAGAGCGCTTCGAGGTGAAGACCGCAACCGTTATGTGGCCGGTCCGCATCGCCGTTACCGGAATGGCCGTGACGCCGGGCGGCGCGGTCGAAGCGCTCCTTCTTCTCGGCAAGCCCCGTTCGCTTGCGCGGATGGAGAAATCTCGACAACGGATCTCTGAGTGATTTTCTATAATCATTAGTCACAGGGCAATCAGCCGGAGGAGAAATTATGAGCGACACCAGTAATTTTATCTTTGATATGATCCGCGAGGATATCGGACCGGGCGGGCGCTTCGAGGGCATGAAGGTCCATACGCGCTTTCCGCCGGAGCCGAATGGTTATCTGCACATCGGTCACGCCAAGGCGCTCGAGATCGACTTCGGGGCCGCAGAGACCTTCGGCGGCCTATGTAATCTTCGCATGGACGACACCAATCCGACCAAGGAAGACGAGGAATACGTCGAGGCGATCAAGGAAGACATCCGTTGGCTCGGCCACGACTGGGGCGACCGGTTCTATTATGCCTCCGATTACTTCGAGCAAATGGTCGGGTACGCCTTCGAGTTGATCCGAAAAGGTCTGGCGTATGTCTGCGAACTGACTCCGGAGGAAGTCCGCCTCAACCGCGGCGACTTGAAAACACCCGCCAAAAGTCCGTACCGCGATCGACCGGTTGAGGAGAGCCTTCTTCTTTTCGAGCAGATGCGCGACGGCAAATTCGAAGACGGTAAAATGACCCTTCGTGCAAGGATCGACCTGGCTTCCGGTAATTTCAACATGCGCGACCCGGTTATTTACCGGATCAACCGCATGTCCCATCACAATACGGGAGATCGCTGGTGTATTTATCCGATGTACGATTTTGCGCATCCGATCGAGGACGCGATCGAAGGAATCACGCACTCCTTGTGCTCTTTAGAGTTTGAGGCGCACCGGCCTCTCTACGATTGGGTCATCGAGAACTGCTCGGTTCCCGCGAAGCCGCGGCAGATCGAATTTGCCCGCCTGGGCATCACGCACACGGTCATGTCGAAAAGAAAGCTTCGCGCCATGATCGAAAACGGTCTGGTCGACGGTTGGGATGACCCCAGAATGCCGACACTGTGCGGTCTTCGAAGAAGAGGATACACACCGTCTGCGATCCGCGTTTTTCATGAGCGCAACGGTGTCTCAAAGGTTCAAAGCGTCGTCGACTACGCGTTTCTCGAGCACTGTCTCCGGGAGGATCTGAATCTCACGGCAAAGCGGGTCATGGCGGTCCTGCGCCCGGTCAGGCTCACGATCCGGAACTATCCGGAAGATAAGACCGAATACTTCGAAGTGGAGAACAACCCGGAAAATCCGTCTGACGGTACGCGCAAGGTCGCATTTTCCCGGGATCTCTTTATCGAAAGCGACGACTTCATGGCGGAACCGGAAAAGAAGTTCTTCCGGCTCTTTCCGGGAAACGAGGTGCGCCTCAAATCCGCGTACGTCATTCGGTGTACCGGATTCGACCGGGATGATGCCGGAAATGTCACGACCGTTTACGCAGAGTATGATCCGGAAAGCCGCGGAGGAAATACAACCGACGGCCGAAAGATCAAATCGACCATTCACTGGGTGGATGCCGAGCATTCCGCCGGCGCTACCGTACGGCTCTATGACCGGCTTTTCGATATTGAGGAGCCCGACCTGGCGGACTGTAACTATCTGGAGCACATTCGGACCGATTCGCTGGAGGTCATCGAGGGGGCGCGTATCGAGGAATCGCTTCTTTCGGCTTCCGCCGGAGAACGCTTTCAATTCCTTAGATTGGGTTACTTCTGCATGGACGGAAAGGACTCCTCCGAAGGGCATCCGGTATTTAACCGCTCCGTGTCTCTTCGGGACAGTTATCGCCCGTCTTGATCCCACTCAGAAAGACTAAAAACGGGCTGTCTCAAAACGAAGGATAACCACGCGGCGGTCACAAGGCGAGCATTCCCGATATACGTATGAGCTTTTTGAGGCCAACGCTTAGCGGCAGTCGAATGCATGCGAAAGTGTGAATCCGGGCTGAATTTTTGCGCTGCCGGAAGGAGCTTCCGCCGAAAACATCCTACTAAAAGCTCTTCGCCGGCCGGTTTAGTAGGATTTTACGCGCCGGCAGAAGGAGCTCGCGGTGAGAACATCCTACTAAATGCTCTTCGCCGGCCGGTTTAGTAGCACTTTTCGAGCCGGCGGAAGGAGCTTCCCCCAACATGAAGCAATCCGGATGGATCTCCCAAATGCCGCCGGACAGAAATAATTCTATTCGCATTTCCGACATCCGTCTGTTTAGACATAAGAAAGCTGCCTCTTTTGACTTTGTTACAAGTCTTTTGAGACAGCCTGATTTTTTTCGGATTGTGCCCGGATTACCCGACCGCCGAGAAACGGTATGCGGTCAGATAACAGGCTCTCGTATCGGCCGGAATGATTGCGTTCGGAAAATTCGGGTGATGAACGGCATCCGGGTAAAGTTGTGCCTCAAGGCAGATCGCGCCGAATCGCTCATACGGCTTTTCGCCCTTCGAGGGGCCGGTTAAATAATTTCCCGTATAGATCTGAAGTCCGGGAAAATTCGTGAAAATCTCCATTTTGCGTCCGGATACGGGGTCGACCAGACTCGAAGCTATGACCGACGCGTCCCCCGCGGTATTCAAACAGTAATTCGTATCCAGTCCGCGCGATGACACAATTTGCGGGTGAAGACTGTCAAACGTTTTCCCGACCAAGGAAGGAATCCGAAAATCCATGTCCGTGCCGTCCACCGTGATGATATTCCCGTTCGGGACATTATCGGACGCCTTTTCCGTGACGCTTTCGGCGTCGATAAAAAGCACGTGCCCGGCAACCGATCCGGAGGCTTCTCCCGCGAGATTGAAGTAGGAGTGGTTCGTCGGCGCAAAGATCGTCGGCGCGTCGGAGACGCCCGAGAAAATTATCAACAGCGCCATGTCGCGCGTCCACGCGAAAAGGACCTGCGCGTCCAGATTGCCGGGAAACCCGCAGGCTCCGTCCGGCGAACGGTGATCCATGAGCACCGCCTCCCCCTCGATCTTAAACGGGTTGTGAATGCCGGTCTTCTGAAGATAAATATGCGCGTCATCTTCGCTCAATACCCGGGCATCCCAGAAAACATTCTGAAAACAGGGCGATCCGCCGTGCAGATTGTTTTCTCCGTCGTTTACCGGAAGGCGGAAGGATTTACCGTCGATCTCGAAGCGTGCGCCCTTAATGCGGTTCGCGCTTCTTCCGACCGTCGCTCCGTGCCAGGAGCCGTTAATCAGGTATCCGTCCAGATCCTTATATCCCAGCTCGACATCGCCGAAAGCTCCGTTTCGATCCGGTACCAATACTTTCGTGATTACGGCTCCGTAGTTGATGACCGAAAAGCTCGCCCCGGAGCTGTGCTCCAACGTATACTCAAATGAAACGTCATCATATTTTCCCGGAAATTCCCGGGACGGATAGGATTGAATTGTAATTGACATAAGCGCCACTCTCCGCTGTCCAGAATTTACTTGACCCATCATACCATGAACCGGGATTTTTGACACCCGTCAGTCCGGCGTCTTTGCCGGTTCGAAGAATTTTTTCACCCGGTCGTTCTGTCCCTCGTCCGCGGCGACCTCGGCGAGCCGGATCAATTCCTTCTGGCTGTCGAGTTTTCTTTTGCCGCGCAGATCAATTTTATGGTACGATCCGTCCGGCTTGAGCCAGTGACTTCTGAGGGTATCCTCCAACCCGACGGTCAGAATCTCTTTCACGCGCGCCCTGCAATCCGCGTCCTCGACGGGAAACAAAAGTTCAATTCTCCGGTCCAGATTTCTGGGCATCCAGTCTGCGGACGCAAGGTAGATGTCTTCTTTTCCGTCATTACAAAACAGAAAAACCCGCGAATGTTCCAGAAACCGACCGGTGATGGACCGGACCGTGATATTTTCGGAAAGGCCCTCCACGCCGGGCTTCAGGCAACAGATTCCGCGGACGATCAGATCGATCCGGACACCCGCCGACGAAGCTTCATAGAGCTTGTCGATCACCTTCGCGTCGACGAGCGAGTTGATCTTGGCGACGATATAGGCTTTCTTACCGGCTTTCGCGTTTCCGATCTCCCGGTCGATCTTTGTAAGAAAAAAGTCCTTCATCCAAAGCGGTGCGGGAATCAACCGACGCCACTCCGGCGGCTCCGAGAATCCGGACAGCATATTGAAAAACTCGGACGCGTCGATGCCGAAAGGCTCGGCGGCGGTGAACAAACCGATATCCGTGTAGATTCTTGCAGTTACATTATTGTAGTTGCCCGTCGCCAGATGAAGGTATCGACGAATCCCGGTATCCTCCGAGCGGACGACCAGAGTGATCTTACTGTGGGTCTTTAAGCCGACCATCCCGTAGATCACGTGACACCCCGCATTTTCGAGCTTTTTTGCCCAGTTGATATTGTTTTCCTCATCGAATCTGGCTTTCAGCTCCACCAGGACCATGACCTGTTTACCGTTCTGCGCGGCCTGCGCAAGTCCGTCGATGATCGGCGAGTTATTGCTGACGCGATAGAGGGTCTGTTTGATCGCCAGTACGTTCGGATCCTCCGCGGCCTGCTTCAGGAATTCAACGACCGGCTCAAAAGACTCGTAAGGATGATGCACCAGGCGGTCCTTTTTGGCGATCTGATCGAAAATATCCCCGTATCCGTCAAACATCGCCGCGCGCTGCGGCAAGTGCGGCGGATCGCAAAGTGCCGGATGATCGGCGGATAACCGTGAATAGAGCTTCATCAGAAACGTCAAATCGATCGGACCGGCGAAAGAGAAAATATCTTTATTTTCGATCGAGAGCGACCCGGTAATATATTTGAGGAGCCGGACGTCGATGCCGTCATTGACCTCCATACGGATGATCTCCCCCCACCTTCTCAGGCGCACCTGCTCCTCGATTTCCTGAAGCAGATCCTCTGCTTCGTCCTCGTCGATATCGAGGTCGGCGTTTCGCATGACGCGATAAAAACCGGTGGATATAACCCTGGCTTTCGAGAACAGGGAAGATACATTCGCGCGGATGATCTGCTCGATCGGAACGAAAGCGGTACCGCTCGAAAGCCGGACCTCAAAAAGTCGCGGAACGACGGTCGGGATCTGGATCGTCGCGAACCGATACCCGGAATCGCCCTCCTGCGGCTCCGAAGGAGTGACTTTCCCCTCGATTAGGACCGCCAGGTTCAGCTGTCGCCCGTAAATCAGAGGAAACGGCCGCGCGGCATCCACGGCCATCGGCGTAAGGATCGGATAGAGCGTGGTTTGAAAATATCCGTCCGCCATCCCCCGACTCTTCTTGTCGAGCTCGTCATAATCCAGTACAAAAATATTGTGTGCCTTAAGAGACGGAAGAAGCGAACGGGTGTACGTCGAGTACATCAAAGCCATACTGCTTCTTGTCTTCTCGTCGATGCGCAGGAGTTGCTCGCCGACCGTAAGTCCGGAGATGTCCCGTTCGTTATAGTTGATACTGAGCATATCCCGGAGCGATGCGACACGCACGATAAAGAACTCGTCGAGATTCGACGCGGTAATGGACAGAAACTTCAAGCGCTCAAGAAGCGGATGTTTGGTATCGCGCGCCTCGAAAAGGATCCGGTCGTTAAATTCAAGCCAGCTCAATTCCCGGTTAAAATACCGGTCCGAATCCGCCTCAACGCCCGCATTGTCACGGAATTTACCGATAACGGTCTTGGTGTCTTTTCTGTCCTTATTCTTCTTGGTTGTCATTACTGTTGCCTCCGAAGTCTGAGGATCGGCGAGATCCCGAAGACCTGCCCGAAAAGATCCGCGTTATGATTAAACGCCCACTGCTCGAATGTCAGATCCGATGAGCTGTCACACGCGATATCCATCGTTCCCGCGGCGACATTTATACTCAGATTTCTGAGTTTTTGCCGGTGCGAAGCATCCATCGCATCCGCAAGCCGCATGATCGCGGTAAGCTTGGACACTACCGTTTTACGTTCGGGCGAGAGGTATTGATAGTATCTGTCGGAAAAAAGGTTGGATTTGGTATAAAACCGCGCGACGCACGCGACATTCTCGCGTTCGGTCTCATTGATGCCGATGAGCTCCATCGTATTGATGATATGATACGAACGCGAACTGTGGTTACTCACGTGGATGTATTTCCCGACTTCGTGCAGGATTGCGGTAATGCGCAGAAGCAGGCGGTCCCGATCGCTCATCCCGTGGTATTTTTTAACGGAGTCAAAGATCAGAAGCGCGCTGTCCTCTACATTATCGATGTGCTTCTTGTCACAGCGATACCTTTTCGCGATGTGGCGCGCCGCCGAGATCACGTCGAGCTTCGGATCCATGATCAGTTTGAAATTTCCCGCGGCGGATTCGGTGTGGTAAAAAACCCCGTCGGTGAGAGATGCGGCGGGAAGATGAACACCGTCGAGTCCCGTATAGTCCAGCATCTTCTTGATGAGGATTGCCGTCGGCAGAAGAAGCGACGCATTCGCCGCCGGGATATCGGAGGACAGAATCAGATCCGGCGTCCGGGTCCGTAAAAGCGTCTCATACACTTCGAGAAATTTCTTGCGTGTCAGGAAGCAGTACTCCCGGGGCGAATGACCGGCCATTCGCTTGATGAAGCCGATGTCACCGCCGAACGCGATGTAGTTCTTATACTCGATCCCCTTGGGTTCAACGGCGTGATAATCCTCCAGATCCTGTGAAATAAACTCCTCCAGCACGTCCGCATAATGTGTCGTCTGGCGCTCCAAATCCGAAAGCATTTCACTGATGCGAAGTGAACCCAACAGCATATTCTGGCTGAAAACCAAATCCGACTTGTCGTAAACGGTCGCCTGGATACTGCCGGAACCGATATCCAGCATCATCGTGCCCGTCTCGATGATATTCAAAAAATCGGGTTGGTTTTCTTTGACCGCCAGATTGTGATAATATCTCTCCTCCGCGTTGTCAAGGACGCGTATCCGAAGACCGGTCCTCAGGCGGATCTGTTCCACGATGAAGTCCTTGTTTCCCGCTTCGCGAAAAGCGCTGGTCGCGACACAGATCGCGTCGGAGAGTTTGTACTCTTTGAGTTTGAGCTGAAAGGAAATCAGGATCTCGCAGATCTCCGCGACTTGCTCCGATGAAATGTTTCCGTCACGATACGTCTGAGCGCCGAACGATAAAAAAGATCGCGCCGACTCGACCTCACGCGGATTTTTGTCTTCAATGATCTCAAAAATCTTAAGCCGGAGTGCCAGAGACCCCAGATCGATCACCGCCGAAAACTTGTTTCTGGCCATACTTTCTCTCCTCGAAAACAGCGAAATATGAGACTTCCGAGCATTGTAATTATACATCGTCAAGATGCTTTGTAACAATCATTTTGTGTTCACATTCTGTTGATTACTTATGGTCGTTTAAGCAGATATAATGAAGGCGTACAGATTTATTGATCTGAGAAGGAGGTCGCATATGGGCAACAAAGCGATCGAAATCGCGAATCTTGATGTATCCGAACTGATTCAAATGCTCAATGAAGCGCTCGCCGAGGAATGGCTGGCGTATTATCAATACTGGATCGGCGCCAGGGTCATGGAAGGCCCGATGCGTTCCGAAGTCGAGCCGGAACTATTGCTTCACGCGACCCAGGAACTCGGGCATGCGGAGTTGGTCGTCGCCCGAATTCTTCAGTTGGGCGGGACCCCGCTTCTCAATCCGGGCCAATGGGCGAGTTATGCCAAATGCCCGTACGAAGAGCCCGTCGACCCCTATATCGAGGAGATTCTGAAGCAGAATCTCGCGGGTGAGCGTTGCGCCATTCAGAGATATGAGGATATCGCGCAGTATACGCACGGTAAAGATATGTCGACGCATCAGATGGCAATCACGATCCTCAATGACGAGCTTGAGCACGAGCACGACATCCAGGATTTCCTGGCGGATTTGGAACGACTGAAGGAAGACATACGCAAAATGCGCCTGTGATCCGACGCATAGAGACGGAAACGATCAGGCTGTCTTATGAAATGATCCGTAAGACAGCCTGTTTTTCGGTCCGTATCGGAGGTGAAAATGAAGGAAGCAGCAACGAGCAGGAGCAACGGGGATAAGGGCACAGGGAAGGATCCGGTTTCGGATTCGCAGGGATTTCCCGTCCGCGGATCCGTCGCCAGGAAACGATCCGACTCACATACGGAGCATGTCCAGATCGTCATGTACCGGCACACGAACGGCTCCGGGCGGCTTTTCGGCGGCGCGCTTCTGGAGATGATCGATGTGGTCGGCGCGATCTGCGCGCGCAGGCACTCCGGAACACAGGTGACCACCGTTGCGATCGATCACCTGTCCTTTCGGGCTCCGGCGGATATTAATTCGACGCTTCTTCTGATCTCCGAGGTCGAGTCCGTCGGAAATACCTCCATGAAGGTCCGGGTATCGACTTTTGTCGAGACACTCGACGGGCAACGGGAGGAAATCAACACGGCATTTCTCACCTATGTGGCGCTCGACAACGAGAACCGGCCGACCCGCGTTCCGCGACTCCTACCGGATCCGTCGGAAGAAGACTAGGGGCAAAGTATTCCGGATGAATTCCCGCCCGCTTCATAAATTTAAATAAAACTGCCTGCGAAAGTTTTCTTCGCAGGCAGTTCTTCTTGTTATGAAATTTCGACAGGCGGGATCCGGAAGCGATCCCGTCACATGCCGGGCATCATCATGTCCTCCGGGTTCTTGCCGGCGGGGATCATCGGGTACACCAGTTCTTTCACGTCCAACATGACATGCAGAACGTACGGCTCCGGGGATTGCCTCATTTTCGTGATCTCGTCGGTCAGTTCCGTCGCATTGGTCGCACGCCCGCCCTTGATCCCGTAAGCGTCGGCAATCTGAATAAAGTTGGGATTGCTGTCCAGAATCGTCTGGCTGTAGCGCTTGCCGAAAAAGAGTTCCTGCCACTGACGAACCATTCCGAGTTGTTGATTGTCCATGATGACAACCTTGACATTCACCCCGAGCGATTTAAGGGGTCCGAACTCCTGAATGGTCATCTGAAGTCCGCCGTCGCCGACAAAAAGGACCACCGGTCGGGTCGGGTCGGCGATCGCGGCACCGATCGCGTACGGCAGACCGGTACCCATCGTCCCGAGTCCGCCCGAAGTCAGGAAAGATCGGGGAGATTCGACGACGAAGTGCTGCGCGGCAAAGATCTGCTGCTGTCCGACATCCGTTACCAGAATCGGATCTTCTCCCTTATATGCCTCCGATACCGCGTGTACGACCGCTTCGGGAAGGAGCCGGTCGTCGAGCGCGTAAAGTTTTTCACATATGCCCGCGTACCGGTCGGCTTTCGTGCGCAACTCGGCCTTCCATTCCGCCCAGAGCGACGAAAAATCATCCTCCGGCATCTGCTCGGTCATGAAGCGGAAAAAGTTAAACGCGTCGTCCTCGATCTCGATATCGGGATGTATGTTTTTTCCGATCTCAGCCGGATCGATGTCGACGTGGATGATGGTCCGGTTACTGCCCTCGCTGTATTTCTCGGGATTTCCGATAATCCGGTCCGAAAAGCGGCATCCGACCGCAAGGAGCAGGTCGCACCTTCCGATCGCCGTGTTGGCCTGCGGAATTCCGTGCATACCGACCATGCCCAGATATTGCGGATGCCGCTCGTCGATGACACCCTTGGCCATCATGGTCCCCGCAATCGGTATTCCGATCTTTTCGGCAAAGGCTTTCAGCGACTCGGATCCGCCCTCGGAAAGTACCACGCCGCCTCCGACCAGCAGTAGCGGCTTCTTCGATTGACGAAGGGCATCATAGACGCGGCTGACCCGGTTCGCGGCGACTTTCCTGGGCGGGCGGTGAATGATGACACCCTCCCCTTTCCCGTTCCTTTTCGGGATTTCCGCGAGAAAGAGATCCTTCGGAACATTGACCAAAACCGGTCCCGGCCGGCCCTCGGTCGTCAGATTCCATGCCTCTTCCAATGTCGGAATCAAATCTTCGGCGGTCATAACCAGATAGTTGTATTTGGTAATCGGTTGCGTGATGCCGGTGATGTCCGCTTCCTGAAAAGCGTCTTTACCGATCGCGTTTCGCGCGACCGCGCCGGTAATGGCAAGGATCGGAACCGAATCCAGGTACGCGTCCGCAATCCCCGTAACGAGGTTTGTTGCGCCGGGTCCCGATGTCGCGAACACGACGCCCGGCTTTCCGGTCACTTTCGCGTATCCTTCCGCGGCATGGACCGCGCCCTGCTCGTGGCGGGTCAAAACATGCGGGAAATTCATCTGGTAAATGGCGTCGTACAAAACGATGACCGAGCCGCCCGGATATCCGAACGCCGGATTCACACCTTTTGATTTAAGAAAATCCAATATTGCCGTAGCTCCGTTCATGTCCGCCCCTCCTTCTGATCACTTTTCGCGCTTTCTTCGAACGATCCGCAGAATGGGACATGGTTCATGCTCGCGCCGTGCGCCGCCGAATCCGTAAGGCTTTCATAGCGCGCGATAATCCCGCGCAAATCACGATCCGGAAGCTTCGCGGGCTCCCGCATCGAGAGTTCGGACGGATCGACATTCAACATCAAAAGGCGCGCGGGGATGTCGATCGTAATGCTGTCATTTTCATGGATAAACGCGATCAATCCGCCCGCCGCAGCCTCGGGACAAACGTGCCCGATGCTTGATCCCCGAGTAGCGCCCGAGAAACGCCCGTCCGTGATCAGCGCGACGCTTTTATCGAGACCCATTCCGGCAACCGCCGAGGTCGGGGTCAGCATCTCACGCATGCCCGGTCCTCCGCGCGGTCCTTCAAAGCGAATGACAATCACATCGCCGGGATTGATTTTACCGGCAAAAATTGCCCCGGTCGCCTCTTCCTCGGAATCAAAGACACGAGCGGGCCCCGTGTGCACCATCATCTCGGGCAGAACGGCGCCTTTCTTGACAACGGCACCTTCCACCGCCAAATTGCCTTTAAGGATCGCCAGCCCGCCGTCTTTGGCGTACGGGTCGGTGACGGGGCGTATAACGGTCCCGTCCGCTCCGCCGACTCCTTGAAGCCGCTCGCGGATCGTTCCGTCAACCGACGGATTATCGATACAGATCCGGTCCGCCTTCGAAAGCTCGGCCATCACCGCGGAGATGCCCCCGACTTCGTTCAGATCGGTGATAAAGATCGAGCTCGCGGGATTGAGTTTGCACAGTTGCGGCGTACGGTCCGAAATCCAGGAGATCTCGTCGACGGAAAGCGGATACCCGCATTCTCTTGCGATGGCCAACATGTGAAGGACACTGTTCGTCGATCCGCCCAAAGCCATATCGACGCGCATCGCGTTAAGAATCGCTTCCCTTGTCATGATTTGGCGGGCGGAGACGCCCTTTTCGAGCAATTTCATGATCTGCATACCGGTATCCTTCGCCAGCCGTCGGCGCGCGGCCATAACCGCGGGAATCGTCCCGCTTCCCGGAAGCGCCATGCCCATCGCCTCGGTCAGACAGCACATCGTGTTGGCCGTATACATCCCCGAGCAACTGCCGCAGGTCGGACAACACGCCTTCTCCCACTCGGACAATTCGCACTCCGTGATTTTTCCGGACGCACAGGCGCCGGACGCCTCGAAAAGATTCGAAAGCCCGACTCTTTCCTGTCCGTATTTTCCCGGAAGCATCGGACCGCCGGTCACAAAAATCGCCGGAATATCGAGTCGGGCCGCAGCCATCAGCATGCCCGGAACGATCTTGTCACAGCTCGGAATAAAAACGACGGCATCCATCGGCTGAGCCATCAATACGAGTTCGCAGGAATCCGCGATCACGTCCCGGCTGACGAGCGAATACTTCATGCCTTGATGATTCATCGCCGTTCCGTCACAAACGCCGATCGCCGGAAATTCCATCGGAACGCCTCCGGCCATTCGGATCCCGTCCTTCACACACTGTGTCAGTTCGTTTAGATGAATATGTCCGGGAATCAGTTCATTAAAAGAATTCACCACTCCGATCAGCGGTCTTTTCATCTCCTCCTCGGTCATGCCGAGGGCGTACATCAGCGATCGATGAGGCGACCGGCTGACGCCCTGAGTCATCCTGGAGCTTCTTCTATTGTCCATATCATTTCTCCTTATCTGGTTGCGCTGTAAGCGTTCGGATAATAAACGAAAGAAGAGTAAGGATTGGCCCACTCTTCTTTATGTCGTCGCAAAGCCCCGTTTTACGGGGCGTCAGACAATGGACTCGATCACCCTGGACGTCATCTCTTTAGTGCCCACGCGGATACAATCCGACGTGTAAGCGATGTCCGAAGTCCTATATCCGTTATCAAGCGCGATTCCGATCGCGTTTTCGATACAATCCGCTTCTTCTGTCAGACCGAACGACCAGCGGAGCATCATTGCGGCCGAAAGGATCGCCGCGCAAGGGTTGGCTTTATCCTGTCCCGCGATGTCCGGAGCCGAGCCGTGGACGGGTTCGTACATTCCGGGCATTCCGGGCTTGCCGAGCGACGCGGACGGCAACATGCCGATGGATCCGGTAATCATCCCCGCCTCATCCGATAAGATATCTCCGAACATATTCGTCGTCACCAAAACATCAAAGTCGCCGGGGCGCCGCACCAGTTGCATGGATGCGTTGTCGACATAATAGTATTCGTATTCCACTTCGGGGAATTCTTTGGCGACGCGCTCGTTCACCTCTCTCCAGAGTCTTGAGCTCTCGAGTATATTCGCTTTATCGACGCTGGTCAGCTTCTTCTTTCTGCCCATCGCGAGCTTGAAGCCAACACGGACAATCCGCTCGATCTCCGCCTCGCTGTAGGCTTCGGTATCGTAAGCTTCCACGCCCTTCGGAGATCCGTCAGGCATCAAACCGCCGGGTCTTCTGCCGCGATCGCCGAAATAGAGTCCGCCGGTCAGCTCGCGCACGATCATAATATCGATACCGCCGTTGAGATTCTCTTCCTTGAGCGGGCTGGCCGAAGCCAGCTGTCGGTAAAGAATCGCCGGCCGTAAATTCGCGTAAAGCTCCAGGCCTCCGCGCAGATCCAAAAGCGCGCGTTCCGGACGCTCGCTTCCGGGCAGGTTATCCCACTTCGGTCCGCCGACCGCGCCCAGAAGCACCGAATCACTTTTCCTGCACTCTTCCAGGGTTTCCGGCGTCAAAGCGACACCGTACGCGTCAATCGCACATCCGCCCGCCAGAAGGGTCTTATACTCAAATGTGTGTCCGAAACGCTTCGCGACGGCGTCCAGCACCTTACATGCCGACTCTGTGACTTCTGTGCCGATTCCGTCGCCCGGAATAACCGCTATTCTGAAAGTTCCCATTTTTTCCTCCCGATCGCTTCACGCGAGCGCAAAAGCGATTTAACTGACATTATATTCGCATTTTTGTTGAGAATGCAACCCTATTCAAGCATACGACTCATTTGCACTCCGGCTTCTTTTTGGAAATATACCCCACAAGACCGTCGGACTCGATGATTTTCCGGATGAACTCCGGAAACGGCTTGGCGGAAAACTCCTTGCCGGACGTGATGTCACGGATGATTCCGGTGGAAAAATCCACTTCGACGATGTCATTGTCGCTGATGTTCTCCGAAGCCTCTGAAGACTCCATAATCGCCAGCCCCATGTTAATCGCGTTTCTGTAGAAAATGCGCGCGAAGGACGGAGCGATGACACAGGAGATCCCGCTGGCCTTGATCGCAATCGGCGCATGCTCCCGGGAGGATCCGCATCCGAAATTCGGTCCGCCGACGATGATGTCACCCGGCTGAACCCGACTGACGAAATTCGCATCGATGTCTTCCATGCAATGCTTCGCAAGCTCGACCGGATCCGCCGTGTTCAGATATCGGGCGGGAATAATGACGTCCGTATCGACGTTCGCGCCGTATTTAAAAACTTTACCTTTCGCAGTCATATCATCAACCCTCCAATTCCGGAGCGCCGAGTTCACTCGGTGCGGCAATATGTCCCAACACGGCCGAAGCGACGGCGACCGGGACGCCCGACAGATAGACTTCGGACTTCGGATGACCCATGCGCCCGACGAAATTCCGGTTCGTCGTCGATACGCAGCGCTCTCCTTCGGCAAGAATACCCATGTGTCCGCCCAAACAGGGGCCGCAGGTCGGCGCGGACACGACGCAATTCGCCTCCGCAAAAACCTCCAGAAGGCCTTCCTTCAGCGCTTCCTTCCAGACTCTTTGCGAGCCGGGCAGAATGATGCAACGCACGCCTTTCTTGACCTTGTGCCCCCGGATGACCTCCGCAGCCAAGCGCAGATCCTCCAGACGACCGTTCGTGCACGAGCCGATCACGACCTGGTCGATCCGGACCTCGTCAAAGGTCCCCATGACGCGCGTATTATCCGGCAAATGCGGAAACGACACCGTCAAAGGAACGGTCGCCAGATCGATTCGGATGGTCCGCGCGTACTGCGCATCCGCGTCCGCGGTAAAAGCGGTCCAGGACCCTTCGGCATAACGCTTCGGCGCGTACTTTTTGATGTATTCGATCGTCCGGTCGTCCACGGGGAAGATCCCGTTCTTACCGCCCGCCTCGATCGCCATGTTGCAGATCGTCAGCCGGTCGGCCATGGAAAGCGTGTTAACGCCAGAACCGGAAAATTCCATCGATTGATAAAGCGCTCCGTCGACACCGATCATGCCGATGATGTGAAGGATCAAGTCCTTCCCTGTAACGCCGGGCTGAAGCGTGCCCTCAAGAACGAAGGAAATCGCCTCGGGCACGCGAAACCATGTCTGACCGGTCGCCATCGCGCACGCCAGATCGGTTGATCCGACGCCGGTCGCAAACGCGCCGAGCGCTCCGTACGTGCAGGTGTGCGAATCCGCGCCGATGATCAGATCCCCCGGCGCAACCAGTCCGTTTTCGGGTAAAATAACGTGCTCGACGCCCATACTCGGATCGCCGATCTCATAGTAATGCTCCAGGTCGTATTTGCCGGCGAATTCGCGTATTTTTTTGCAGTGTTCCGCCGACTTAATGTCCTTGTTGGGTGTGAAATGATCCGGCACCAATGCCACCTTTGAACGGTCAAAAACATCGCAGGCGCATGTCTTATTGAAAACGTCGATTGCCGGAGGCGTTGTCACGTCGTTACCGAGAACGAGATCCAATTTCGCCTCGATCAGTTGTCCGGGGACCACAGATTCCATACCGGCATGGGAAGCCAGGATCTTCTGCGTCATCGTCATAGCCATATTCGTACCTCCTTAAGTCGTCCCGGATGCTCTCCGGTACGAACAGAATAACCCGAGCGGGCCTTCATTACAAGGACACGTTAACGCCCTTTTCTTCGCGTTTTTTGCCTTTTCAAAAACCGGGTAACGCAATTCGCTCAGTATTCTTTTCGAAAAGCGACACGCCTCGATTATCAAAGCATTTTGACGGAAAAGCGACAACACCGTCCATTCGTGCTACAATGGATTCATTCGATACGCCGGTTCAGGATCCTGTTCTCCGTTTATGTGCAGCGAAGCTCATGCACGAATGACTCATCCGCCGGCACCAAGGAGTGTAAACCATGAATCAAACCGTGTTAAAAGCAGAACCGCGCACCGGAAGCCCCAAGCAAGCCCGCAAAGCCGGATTCATCCCCGGCGTCCTGCACGGGTCCGATACGACATCCACACCGGTTCAATTCGAGAGATCGGAATTTATCCGGATCCTCACCAGACACGGCAGCAATGCCAAGGTCTGGATCGATCTCGGAAAAGAGAAACATTTCGGCATTTTTAAAGAAATCCAGAAGGATCCCTTGGATAAAAGTATCATCCACGTAACCGTTCATCTCGTCTCTCAGGACCGTGAGATCAAGGTGCTTACCACGATTATGTTCAGCGGGCGCGAGGAACTTGAGAACAGACGCCTGATGCTTCAAACCGTTAAAGAACATGTCGAACTGGTCGGCAAGGCCGCCTCCATGCCCGAGGCGATCCATATTGACGTCACCGGCATGCAATTTGGCGATACCGTTACGGCTAAGGATATTCAGGTGCCCAAGGGCGTTCGCCTCCAAGACAACGAAGACGAGCTCTACGCCGTAATCAAGGATCTTCATCACGCGAGCGCGGCCGAGACAACGGAAGCCGCCGAAGAAGCGGAACAACCCGAAGTTACGCATACGAAGCCGGCTTCCGATAAGGAATAACTTATGCATCCGAAATGATTTTGTCCTTCATCCGTATGACGACACCCCTCCTGCCGGTTTGGGCTGAAGGGGTGTCGTTATTTATTGCGGATTCTGACTTCGAACAACAAAACCTGAGCCGCGGCGATGGCCCCGGCGGATCAGCCGGCAAAGTACTCGCTGTTTTTCTGGAAAAGACCTCTTCTGGAAATATAGGTATATGACGTTTTTCCGCTTATTATTTCTCTCATGGCCGTCTCAACGATATCCTGGGGCTCGGAAACGCTCAAAGCGTTCCGGAACAGTCCCTGCCGCCCTCCGCGGTTCCCGAACATGGAAATCAGCGGGGCGATGGTTCCCGGCCCGACCGCTTGAATCCGGATGCCGGTGTCGATCAGTTGCGCGCTAAGTCCCTCGGTAAACTGCCGTACAAAAACCCTCGCGGATGCCTGGATCCTGCTTGCCGCGCCCGCCCGTGCCATTCCGTCCGGAGAGATGTTCACGATGAGCCCTTCGTTTCTGTTGATCATTCTTCTCAATACGGAAAGCGTCAAAGATACAACCGTATTCATCTGCAGTGCCAAAAGTCGCTTGGCTTCCGCAGAATCCGCGAATCCGTATCGTTCCCCGTCCTCGTCGGCGGCGTTATTGACCAGGGCGTCGATTCCGACCGAGTCGGTCTGACGGTAAACCGTTGACAGGCCCTTGGGGTCGGACAGATCGACCGCCAAGGCTGTAACCGGGACTTTATAGGTCTCTTCGGCTTCCTCCGCAAAAATCCGGAGCGCCTTCTTGTCCTTTCCCGTCAATATCAGCGAGTAGCCGAGCCTTCCGAAATACTCAACGTACGAAGGACCCAAACCGGTCATTGCGCCGGTAATCAATGCGGTTCTGACCCGATTTTCGTTCTTCTCCATTTTTAATCCCCTCCCTGTGAAATGATGCTCTTCAGAAGATCCAGTAATGCCCTGCTCTCTTTTTCGCTCAGTGGCTCGATCAGCTTTGCGAAAAACTCCTCCTCCTGACGTTCGGTTTCCCGAACCACCCGCTTCCCTCTGTCGGTCAGCACCAAAACAAATGACCGCAGATCATCGGGAAAAATCTTTCTTTGGATCAAACCCTTCTGTTCCAACCGGGCAATTAAACCGGTCACAGTACTCTTGGGTAACTGAAGAGTTTTTACGATGTCTCCGACAATCGTCTTTCTGCCCCGAACGATGATCCGGAGGATGGCGAGCTCGGTGTCGGAAAGGATCTGCGTTTCTTTTCCGGGGACCCGGTCACAGAGCGACCGATAGCGGCTCATTACTCCGTTCCAGAGCGAAGACAGCTCCCGAATTCTTTCCCGCTCTTCCCTCATCCGCTCCGAAATCCTTATCACAGTAGGCTGGCGACTTATTTTGTTCGTTATTCGTATTGTACGTTTCTCGTACTATTATGTCAAGCGTTTCAGGTGCAAATGCACAAAACGGGGCTGTTTCAAAACGAAGGATAACCAAGCGGCGGTCATAAGGCGAACATTCCCGATATACGTATGAGCTTTTTGAGGCCAACGCTTAGCGGCAGTCGAATGCATGTGAAAGTGTGAATCCGGACTGAATTTTCGCGCCGCCGGCGGAATGGGCTCGTGGGGATAACATCCTACTAAAAGCTCCGCGCCGGCCGGTTTAGTAGGACTTTTCGCGCCGGCGAAAGGAGCTTCCGGCAAAAACATCCTACTAAATGCTCTTCGCCGGCCGGTTTAGTAGCACTTTTCGCGCCG
>JAEAME010001269.1_pt1 | contig 18385 bp, 10 predicted proteins | sample 8958731 | NCBI WGS metagenome assembly JAEAME01 (sample SAMN16933194, study PRJNA681113) | bioreactor sludge metagenome | isolation source: anerobic bioreactor sludge (Control) | place: India:Bengaluru | collected 2018-10-24 | reverse complement strand
AATGAATAAGCCCTGCAGCCTGCGGGGCTTTTGTTCCTTTTATATAGGTCCAGGCTTTTACTTCCATAGGGCCGGCAGTAAAATAGGTCTCAAGACTCAAAAGCCGGAAAGCGGCTTTGATGAGCCTCGACACGCCCGATTCTTCCAGACCGAGTTCTTCCAGAAACAGCTCGCGTTCTTCGTAACTTTCCAACTCGGCGATTTCTGATTCAATTTTACCGGCAACAATCAGAAATGAAGCACCTTCGCTTTGCAACTTCTCTGCTATGCGTCCGGTGTGGATATTTCCGTTGAGGGCCGCACCTTCTTCTACATTACATACATACAGTACCGGTTTATTTGTTAGAAGGAACAACTCCCTGGCCATCTTTTCTTCTTCTACGTTATTCAATGTCACACAACGGGCGTTTAGTCCCTGTCGCAGGATGTCGCGGTAACGTATTAGCAGATCAAGAAATTTGCGGGCACTTTTATCACCTCCCGTGGTAGCCTGCTTCTGTACTTTCCCAATGCGATTTTCTACGGTTTCGAGGTCTTTAAGCTGCAATTCGGTATCTATGATCTCCTTATCTCTTATAGGATCTACAGATCCGTCCACATGTACCACGTCGGGATCGTCAAAACAACGCAAAACATGCAGGATGGCATCGGTTTCACGGATGTTGGCCAGGAATTGATTGCCCAGCCCCTCGCCTTTACTGGCTCCTTTTACGAGTCCGGCTATATCCACGATTTCGACTGTTGCCGGAACAATTCTTCCGGGATGAACCAAAGCAGCCAGTGATTCCAGCCTGGGGTCCGGGACCTGTGTGGACCCGATATTGGGTTCAATGGTACAGAACGGGAAATTAGCCGCCTGAGCCTTGCCTGAGCTGATACAATTGAATAAAGTGGATTTTCCCACGTTCGGAAGGCCTACAATGCCACATCTTAATGCCATAAATTGTCTTTTTAACCAGAAGACGCAAAACTACTAACTTTTTACGAATTGACTGAATATTATAGTCAAACATACGTATCTTGGGCCCATGACAAAGTGGATCTTATTTATTGTAGTATTCTGGAATGTAGAGAATTATTTTGATGTTTACCTCAATAAAAACGGTTCGGACCGGGATTTTACCCCAAAGGGTACCTATGTGTGGACAAAGGAAAAATTTATCAGGAAAAGGAACGCCCTTGTTAAAACAATTTTAGCATTAGGGATGCGCGATAGTACAGGCAGGTGGGAGTATCCGTCTGTCATAGGACTGGCCGAGGTGGAAAACCGGTTTGTTCTTGAACAGTTGTTGGACGATACCCCCCTTACTCCGCTGGACTATGGGATTATACATAAAGATTCTCCTGACGGAAGAGGCATTGACGTAGCCCTGCTTTATCGGAAAGAACGATTTGAACCTTCAGAAAGAAGGTTTATTCCCCTGAGAAAATCCGATTCCACAGTGGCGGATACCCGGGAGATTCTCTATGTAAAAGGAGTGGCAGATGGGAAAGACACCCTACACTTTTTTGTTAATCACTGGCCTTCCAGAAGAGGGGGAGCTGCCGCAGAATCCATGCGAAAAAATGCAGCACTGCTGGTGGGGAACATAGTGGATAGTCTGTGCCGGATTAATCCGGCAGCCAGGGTAATTGTAATGGGCGATTTCAATGACCCGCCCGACTCCCGTTCCGTTTCCCTGCTATGCCGTCACAGCCTGACTAACGTTTCTGAAGGTTATTCCTACAAATACAGGGGCCGATGGTCATGTTTTGATCAGTTATTGGTTTCCCCGTCCATGATACCCCGAATTCATGTTTCCGGCCCCGCGAATTTTCCTTTTCTTATGGAAAAAGACGAAGCACATTTGGGGATGAAGCCAAAAAGAACCTATTCGGGTCCCCGGTACTTAGGCGGAATCAGCGACCACCTGCCGGTAAGCCTAAAAATTATTACCTTTGTTTCTTATGGCCGCACAAATAGTCAAGACACCTCTAATGGACCAGTATTTCGCCATTAAGGCAGAATACCCCTCTGCTCTGCTTCTGTTCAGGGTGGGGGATTTCTATGAAACATTCGGGGAAGACGCCATAAAAGCATCCAAGGCGTTGGGCATTGTGCTCACCAAACGGGCCAACGGATCTGCCTCGTCTGTGGAACTTGCCGGATTTCCGCATCATGCGCTGGAAACCTATTTGCCAAAACTGGTCAGGGCCGGTTACAAAGTGGCCGTTTGCGATCAGCTTGAAGATCCTAAATTCGCAAAGAAAATTGTAAAGAGAGGTATCACAGAAGTTGTAACACCCGGGCTCTCTTATAATCCGCAATTGCTCGAGGCTTCTGAACATAATTTCCTGGCATCCCTATATTCGGAAGGAGAGGAAAACACACTCAGAACCGGTATTGCTTTTCTGGATATTTCAACCGGGACAGTGCATATTGCAGAGGGTACGATGCCCTACATAGAAAGCCTTCTTTCTCAATATGCGCCCAAAGAACTTCTTGTACAAAAAGGTAAGGAGAAAAGCTGGAAAGCGAGAGAAGCGGGAAGCCTTTGTATCTCAAGCATAGATGACTGGGCCTTCGTGTATGCTGCCGCTGATGAGAAGGTGAGAACGCATTTTGGGGTGGAAAGCCTTAAGGGTTTTGGCGCGGAACAGTTACCCCTTGCCATTTCGGCCGTAGGAGCCGCACTGTTTTACCTGGAGCTCACCCAGCACGGGCAGTACAGTCATCTCTGCTCCATTCAGCGGATAGACCGTGATCAGTTCATGTGGCTGGACAAATTCAGCATAAGGAATCTGGAATTGTTCCCGGCCCGGGATAACAAAGAAAAAGGAACTACTCTCATTGAGGTCATAGACAAGACAAAGACACCCATGGGGGCCAGACTGCTACGCCAGTGGCTTGTCATGCCCCTGCGGGCGAAACAAGACATAGAGGATCGTCACAATGTGGTCACCTGTCTGCTGGCGAATCGTGGTATTTCGGGTAAAATACAGGACCTTCTTTCCGGTGTCGGCGACATGGAAAGGCTTGTATCGCGTGCTGCCGCCGGGCGGATCACTCCGCGGGAGGCCGGGCAGTTGAAAACAGGCCTTGTCCAGGCATCACGTATTGGTGCCCTGGTAATGAACACACCGGAACTGGAACCGCTTAACGAAGTTATTTCCAGGTTGAACGATTGCAGTGACCTGGTGTCGTTCATAGACAGGATGCTTGTAAGGGATCTGCCCAATGCCGTGGGAAAAGGTGAAGTAATAGCAGCCGGCAACAACAGTGAACTGGATCAGTTGCGCTACATTGTCACCCATAATAAAGAATACCTGCAGGAATTGCAGCAAAAGGCGGCAGAAGAGACGGGCATTTCGTCGCTGAAGATCAGCTACAATAATGTTTTCGGCTATTACATTGAAGTGCGGAATACACACAAAGATAAAGTGCCGCAGCAATGGATCCGGAAGCAAACCCTTGTGAATGCCGAGCGATATATTACCGCCGAACTAAAATCATATGAAGAAAAAATCCTGGGGGCCGAAGAACGGATCCTTTCCATTGAACAGGAAGAATTCAGCAGGGTAGTGGGAGCTATTCAGGAGCAGATACGTGCTATTCAGCAGAATGCGGCCATCCTGGCCAAAACGGACTGTCTGCTTGGTTTTGCCACGCTGGCCAGGGAACAGAAATACGTAAGGCCCGCCATGACGGAAAGCGATATCATTGATATCAGCCAGGGACGTCATCCTGTGCTCGAGACGCTTATGCCCCCGGGCGAGGCTTATGTCCCAAACGATGTACACCTGGATAACTCCGCTCAGCAGATTATTATCCTCACTGGGCCCAATATGGCCGGTAAATCGGCGCTTCTCAGGCAAACCGGACTCATTGTCCTGCTGGCCCAGATCGGTTCGTTTGTGCCCGCAAAAGAGGCCTCCATTGGCATTGTAGACAAATTGTTCACCAGGGTGGGGGCCTCGGACAATATTGCCAGGGGAGAGTCCACGTTTATGGTCGAAATGCTTGAATCGGCAGCCATCCTCAACAATGTTACCGACAGATCGCTGGTACTTTTCGACGAAATTGGCCGCGGGACCAGTACATACGACGGGATTTCCATTGCGTGGGCCATTGCCGAATACCTTCACGAAAAACCCGGAGCAAAGGCAAAAACCCTTTTCGCCACGCATTACCACGAGCTCAACCAGATGGCCGATCAGTATGCCAGGATTAAAAATTTTCATATAGCCGTCAAGGAACGGGGCCAAAAGGTCTTATTTTTGCGGAAGATGATATCCGGCGGGGTGGAGCACAGTTTTGGGATACACGTGGCCGGAATGGCCGGAATGCCTCGCAGGGTTCTTCTTACGGCAGAGGAAATCCTCAGGAAGATGGAAGCTGAAAAACAAACCCCTCCCTCGCCCGAGCATCCCCGGCAACTGTCCTTCTTCCAATTGGAAGATCCGCTGCTGCAAGCCTTGAAAAGAGATATCGAAGCCATTGACCTGAATACAATCACTCCTCTCGAAGCTTTCGATTCGCTCAGAGAGTTAAAAAGAAAAATAGGACAAAAAGAATGAAAAAATTTATCAGGAACATCAATATATTTTTCAAACTCCTGGGTGAGAGTTTCAGTTTTGCGTACGATTCCGTAATGGGAGACAAATTCAGGGCATTCCTTTCCCTGCTGGGTGTGACCATTGGAATTTTCTCCATAGTGGCCGTTTTTACAGCCATAGACGGTCTGGAGAAGAATGTGCGGAACATGTTCTCGGCACTTGGAACAGACGTGGTATACATAGACAAGATATCGTGGGAGGCGGCTGCTTCCGGAGAAGGATTCAAATGGTGGGAATTTCGTGAAAGGCCTAACAATACTTACGAAGAGTTCCTTTTCCTGCAGGACAATTGCACGCTGGCAGATAAAATTGCTCTTTCAGCCGTAACGACGTCAAACGTCAAACAGAGCAGGAATACCATTTCGGGTGCACGGGTATACGGAATTACCTATTACTGGAACCAGATATCTTCCTTTGATATTGACAAGGGCCGTTATTTTACGGTGCACGAAGCATCGGACAATGCGGCAATGGCCATTATCGGGCAGAATGTAGCAGACGAACTGTTTCCCGGAACCGAGGCCATTAACAAAACCATAAAAGTGGGCGGCTTTACCACTCAGGTTATTGGTGTGATCAAGAAGAAAGGAGAATCAATGTTCGATCCGGTCAGCTATGACGATGCAGTGATCGTGCCCCTGCCTTTTATCCGTAATATGCTTGATCTGCGCCGGGTTTCCCCCAGTATAGTAGTACACAAGGATCCCGCGGCAGATGAAGAAGAATTCATGGCTCAGCTAAGGATGACCATGCGAAGTGTACGGAGGCTGAAACCAATTCAAAATGATAATTTTGCCCTGAACAAAATGTCTTTTCTTGACGATGCCTTGTCTGAACTGTTTAATGTTATTGGCTTGGCAGGTTGGGTCATAGGCGGTTTTTCCATTTTGATCGGGGCTTTTGGCGTGGCAAATATCATGTTTGTTTCTGTCAAGGAAAGAACACACATCATAGGTATAGAAAAGGCTATGGGAGCCAAAAGCGTGTTTGTGCTGTCTCAGTTCCTTTTTGAATCGGCCCTGCTGGCGATGGCAGGAGGGATCATAGGAATCCTTATTGTATGGGGACTTACGATCTTTGTGACCAATCAGTATGACTTTACGCTGCACATGACTCTTGGCAATGTTATAAAGGGAGTCCTCATATCCGGACTGGTAGGAATTGTTGCCGGTTTCATCCCGTCTTTACAGGCGGCACGGATGAACCCTGTAGATGCTATGAATCAGCATTGAGTACTTTTGCTACTTCTTGTGTGAGTTCTATGAACTCTTCCACGTCCAGTTGTTCCGGTCGCAGATCCAGAATAATATAATCCGGCACTCTTTTCCCGTTAAGCAACGGCTTAAGGCTGTTCCGGATTGTTTTACGACGTTGATTGAATGTGGTTTTCACGACTTTAACAAACAAATCCCAGGGACAATCCAGCTCCATGCGCCCGTTCCGGGTGAGTCTGATTACTCCCGAATGCACCTTGGGCGGAGGAAGAAACGCGCCGGGAGGTACTGTAAAAAGGTATTCTGTCCGGTACCAGGTCTGGAGCAGAACGCTCAGGATTCCATAAGTTTTCGATCCCGACGGGGCGCACAGGCGTTCGGCCACCTCTTTCTGGACCATGCCCACAACCTCGGGTATCAGATCTCTGTATTCAAGTACTTTAAAAAAAATTTGAGACGAGATATTATACGGGAAATTGCCTATCAGGTAAAATGGCCCCCCCAGTCTGCCACAGTCCATTTTTAAAAAATCCTGGTGAAAAAGATGGTCTCCCAGGGAGGGGTAATGCCTGTTGAGGTAAGTAACAGATTCGGAATCGAGCTCTACCGCCCGGTAATCAATATGAGGGTATTCAATCAGCAGACGGGTGAGCACCCCGGTCCCGGGGCCCACTTCCAGTACCGGAATCTTCTCTCCCGGTGGAAAATTTTGTATCACGGTCAGACTGTCCACAATCCGCCGGGCTATATCCGCGTCTTTTAGAAAATGTTGACCCAATGACTTTTTTGCACGTACTTCCATTACGCAAAGGTATAGTTTTTTAACTTTACACTTCGCTAAAACAATTCTCAATGAAAAGAATAACATTACTCATGATTTGTGCCGCACTGGCCGTGCAGGCATGTATCCCCGATAAAGCCTCCCGTGCAGACCGAGCCATGATGTCTTTGGTCAAGGAACTGAATGCGGTTGGTCTTTCCGTTGCAGTTATCAAGGACAATCAGGTGATCTATGCCAATGCTTTCGGTATGAAAAATCTGGAAACAGAAACCCCTCTCTCTGCCAAAGACCTGATGAGAATCGCTTCCATATCAAAAAGTTTTACGGCCACAGCCATCATGCAGTTGTCCGAGGCGGGGCATTTCTCCCTGGAAGATGATATCAGTGAAGCACTTGGTTTCAATGTAAGGAATCCCCTTTTCCCGGAAAAGGTCATTACTTACAGCATGTTACTCTCGCATACTTCCAGCCTTAACGATGACTGCGGGTATTTTACCCTGGATGTCATCAATCCGGCAAAATCGGACAGTACGGCTCTGGCTTATAATGAATACGAACCGGGAACGGCGTACGAATATTGTAATCTGGGATTCAATACGCTGGGTACGCTTATTGAGATCCATTCGGGTGAACGGTTCGACCAGTATATTGCCAATCACATTATCAATCCATTGGGACTTAACGCTTCGTTCAATGTCAACTCCCTCGACTCTTCGTTGTTTACCACCATATATAATTTCGAAGGAGGCAGGTTTATCCCCGCTCCCGAGGCTTACAATCCCCGCACCGAAGCAATAGCGTCTTACGTCCCCGGTTATTCAACACCTGTTTTTTCCCCCACCGGAGGTATGAAGATCAGTGCTTCCGATCTGGCCAGGCATGCATTGGTACAAATGAATGAAGGGACTTACGACGGAGTGACCATTCTCTCCCCGGAAAGCGTCAGGGCCATGCAAACGCCCCACAGTTCAGGAGGACGCCCGGTCAGGGATACCACCTGCGGCTACGGTTATGCACTGGAAACAACGGACCGGCTGATTGAAGGAGAAGTCATGACCGGTCACACCGGAGGTGCCTATGGTCTTGTATCGGCCATGTATTTCAATCCCGCAGGGAAATTCGGGTTTGTAATGATGTGTAACGGGTATGACAGCACCGTACCCCGTTGCGACAATGGCTTTGCCCGCATACAATCTGACGTCATTAACGCCCTTTACGATATTTATATCCGCTAAAGGCCGAGTTCCTTTTTCTGGATGGCATCTATGGAAGAAGGTGCATCGAGCATCATATCCCTTCCCGAGTTATTCTTCGGGAAAGCTATGTAATCACGTATGCTTTCCGACCCGCCGAACAGGGAGCACCAGCGGTCAAAACCAAAGGCAATCCCGCCGTGGGGGGGTGCCCCGTAAGTGAAGGCGTTGATCATAAAGCCGAATTTGGCTTGTATATCTTCGGGTGTGAATCCCAGTATTTCAAACATCCTGGCCTGAATGGCAGAATCGTGGATACGTATGGATCCGCCGCCGATTTCTGTCCCGTTCAATACAAAGTCATAAGCGTTGGCGCATACTTTTGCCAGATCTTCTTTGTTATTGCTGTAGAATTTATCCAGATCCTCGGGCTTGGGAGAGGTGAAGGGGTGATGCTTGGCGTAGAAACGCTGTGTTTCGTCGTCCCACTCCAACAAAGGAAAATCTATAACCCAAAGGGGTGCAAACTCGTCTTTGTTTCTCATTCCCAGTCGGTTGCCCATTTCCATCCGCAGACTGCCCAGGGCGTTCTGGGTTTTTTCCCGGGCTCCGCATAAGACAAGAATGAGATCGCCCGGCCCGGCTTCAGTTTCTTTTGCCCATTTCTCCAGATCTTCAGTAGTATAGAACTTATCTACAGATGATTTACAAATCATGGTACCGGGATTTTCTGCTGTACAACGCACGTAAACAAGACCTTTTGCGCCAACCTGCGGACGCTTTACCCACTCTGTGAGCTCATCCAGTTGTTTGCGCGTATATGCGGCTGCGTCTTTCACACAAATGGCCCCTACATATTCTGCTCCATTGAACACGGAAAAATCCCTGTGCTGAGCCAGTGCCGTCAGTTCATGCAGTTTCATGCCAAAACGGATGTCGGGTTTATCGCTGCCGTATTCATCCATAGCCTGCGCATACGACATGCGGGGGATGGTTGCAGTTATCTCCTGTTTAAGAACTTCCCGGAACAAATGCCTGGCCAGTCCTTCAAATTGCTGAAGTATATCTTCCCTCTCCACAAAAGCCATTTCACAGTCTATCTGGGTAAATTCAGGCTGACGGTCAGCCCTCAGGTCTTCATCACGAAAACATCTGACTATCTGGAAGTAGCGGTCATATCCAGCTACCATGAGTAACTGTTTGAGCTGCTGCGGACTTTGAGGCAAGGCATAAAATTCGCCCTGATTCATACGAGAGGGTACCACAAAATCACGGGCTCCTTCCGGGGTGGATTTAATGAGGAAAGGTGTTTCAATCTCCATAAAACCGCAATTGCTCAAATACTTGCGAACTTCCTGCCCCATGACGTGACGCAGGGCAAGAGCCCGTTGCAGGGGAGGACGCCGCAAATCGAGATAGCGGTATCTGGCACGAAGTTCTTCTCCGCCGTCCGACTCTTCTTCTATGGTAAAAGGCGGGGTAAGGGACGGATTAAGTATGTTGATCTTTGTAAGGAGTACTTCTATGTCACCAGTGGGCAGTTTCTTGTTTTTGTTAGAACGTTCCACTACGGTTCCGATGGCCTGAATAACGTATTCACGGCCGAGGCTTTCTGCCGTTTCAATCACATCGAGTGGAGTTGACTGATTTGCCACCAGCTGGGTTATCCCGTACCGGTCCCGGAGGTCAATGAAGGTCATCCCCCCCAGTTTTCTTACTCTCTGAACCCATCCCGAAAGGGTAACTTCCTGTCCTGCAAACGTAATGTTAAGTGCTCCGCAAGTGTGTGTTCTGTACATAATGACATTCTTTTTTAGCCCCGCAAAGGTAATTAGAAATTGGCTACCTTTGCCTTACTATGCAAAACTATTTACAGCTCCTTCAATACATTCTCAATCATGGTGTTGACAAAGAAGATCGCACCGGGACGGGAACACGCAGCGTATTTGGTTATCAGATGCGTTTTTCTTTGTTGGACGGGTTCCCCCTGCTTACAACCAAAAAAGTACACCTGAAGTCTGTCATATATGAATTGCTTTGGTTTCTAAAGGGAGATACCAATATACAATACCTGAACAGTCACGGTGTTTCCATATGGGATGAATGGGTAGACGGCAACGGAGACCTGGGACCCGTATACGGCAAACAGTGGCGCAGCTGGGGCGCTCCCGATGGCAAACAAATAGATCAGATTGCCCTGCTATTGAAAGGACTTAAAGAAAATCCTGATAGCCGGCGCCACATTATCAGTGCCTGGAACGTAGCGGAAATAGACAAGATGGCACTGCCCCCCTGTCATGCTTTATTCCAGTTTTACGTGGCGCAGGGGAGACTCTCCTGCCAGCTGTACCAGCGCAGTGCCGATGTTTTCCTGGGCGTTCCCTTCAATATTGCCTCCTATGCCCTGTTGACACTTATGGTAGCTCAGGTATGCGGATATGAACCCGGGGACTATATTCACACTTTTGGAGACGTGCACATATACAAGAACCATATGGAACAGGTAAGCCTGCAGCTTGCCAGGTCGCCTCGACCCTTACCCGTAATGAAGCTCAATCCGTTGGTAAAAGACTTATTCGGCTTTAACTACGAAGATTTTACATTAGAAAACTATAATCCGCATCCCGCCATCAAAGCACCTGTTGCCATATGAAACCAATCATTTCACTCATAGCGGCCATAGGGCCTCATAATGAACTGGGAGCAGGCAACCGGCTCTTGTGGCATATCTCTGAAGATATGAAACATTTCAAAGCCGTGACTTCGGGGCATGCCGTTATAATGGGACGCCGGACTTTCGAATCGCTGGGCAAGCCGCTTCCCAACCGGACCAATATAGTTCTTTCACGTTCCGGGAACGGTCTGTCTCTTGAATCGGCACTCGCTTCTCTTGGGGAAGAAAGCGAAGTTTTTATCATTGGAGGGGCACAGATCTATTCACAGACCATAGACATGGCGGACAGGCTTTATATCACGCATATTAACGCTCCGCTACCCGAGGGAGGAGCCGATGCGTTTTTTCCGGTCATTAATCCCAATTGCTGGCGCGAAGTGGAACGTATCGATTTCACGCGCGGGGCAGTGTTCCCGTATCCTTTTTCTTTTGTGAAGTACGAACGGTTCTGACAACCGTGATTCCAAGCAGCAAGAGCAAAATAAAGCCCGAGCTGATGCGTGAAAGCAATAAGCCCGTTTTATACGAACCCGGTTCGAATGAGAAACGTATGGTATGTGTGCCCGCAGGTACCCGCAGTGCACGGACAATATAATTGGCCCTGACAACAGGCACTTCCTCTCCGTCTATCCAGGCACGCCATCCGTCAGGATAAAAAATCTCGCTGAATACAGCAATCCCCGCTTTATCCATCCTTGCGGAGTATTCCAGTTCGTTGGGGGAATACGAGGTCAGTTCTATTTGTGAGGCCGGTCCTGAAACGGTTTCCATCCACTCCTGTGGCGGATCCTGTATGACAGCTGTGGTCCTCAGGTCGGTCTTGCCAATGGCATCAATCTCCTCGTCGGGTGAGCTGACCGGGTGAATGGCCGAAACCACCCATGCATTCCCCAGTGTATAGGGATTCTCAACAGGCATACTTTCCGGCGAAATTATCAGGTATTTAGTGTTGAGCATATTCATTACAGGAGTGAGGGTCGTTCCGTCACTATAGGAAAAAAGTCCGGCAGCTTCTTCCGGTGTGGTACATTGCTGAAGACCTCTTATTAATGCCTGGATCTCAGGTATGAGCCGATGCTCAATAATATCCTGATAACGTTGCAGTTTGGCTGCATTGTATCCGCCAATGGATTTATGGTGATAACTGGGCGATGCATCCATGAACGGACTCGCCGAAGACAGGTCCAGTACGCGGTAATAGAGAGTTGAATCTTCTTTGATGTATTTGTCTACGGGTCTTTCTACAAATTGATTCTTTAACGAAGTCTTGGTTATAAAATTATTTTCATTCAGGTACCTTTTTGCCACAGGCCAGTAGTCTGTAACCATGAGCAGGCCCAAAGCAGCAAAAATCCAGGTCGGTTTTAATTTCTTTTCCTTGCCCAGCCAGATGAAAAATGCGGACAGACAAATAAAAAGAGCGGAACGCAGGGCATCGCTGCGCAATAAAGCCTTTCTGTCCCGGATAAGTGAAGGGATCAGATCCTGCGGCAAACCTGCATCTGAGGCACCTGAAAAATTACCCGCCAGAGAAGGAACGGCAGCCACAATAAGACAGAAGCCTGCAGTAATACCCAAAGCCCAGGCCATGGCCCGGTTTACCTGTTTGGGTATAAAGGCTCCTTCCAGAATTTTCCAGACGGTGTATATACCCAGCATGGGGACCACCATTTGCCAGATCACCAAAATCATGGATACGGTCCGGAATTTATTGTAAAGCGGGATGTATTTGAAAAAGAATTCAGAAAACGAAATGAAATTACTGCCCCAGGAGAGCAGCAGGGCTATAAGGGCAACGCCCGCCAGAGTCCATTTTAACGGATTCCTTACTAAAATCAGTCCCAGAATAAAAAAGAACAACGCTATGGCGCCCATATACATGGGACCTACAGTTGACGGTTGTTTTCCCCAGTACAGGGGCATCTGGCCAATAACCTGGTCTGCATTGTATCCTTTCTCTTTAAGTGTCTGGTACGAATGAGAATTCTTACTCAGCGGGGCCACCGATCCACCTCCGTAGAAATCGGGGATGAGCATATTGAAAGACTCGCCCTTGTCGTAGCACCACATAGTGGCGTATTCAATATCCAGCCCTTTTACCTGAGTCTGGTTGTCTCCGGCCGACAGTTCGGAGCCTCCGCGCATGGACTGTTTGGCGTACTCATACGTGGGAAGCATATGGTTGGCCGAGGTGGCAAGGCCGAGCAAGCCTCCGGCCACAACCAGGCAGGTGGTTTTGGCAAAATCGGGCAGTCGTTTTTCTTTCCATGCTACAAGGAACCATCCCAGCACCATTGCAATAAGGACGAATCCCAGGTAATAGGTGATCTGGGGATGGTTGGCTCCAACCTGAAATCCAACAGTCAGGGCAAAAAAGAGCGATCCCAGAAGCCTGTCGGTGCGGTATGCATAGACGAGGGAGGCAAGCACCCATGGCATATAGGCGATGGCAACAGTTTTGGTAATATGTCCCGCCACAATAATCTGGACATTATAGGCACAAAAGGTCATGCTTACCGCCCCAATGGCGGCAAGCCAGGGATTCATGCCCATGGCCAGAAACAGAAGAAATCCTCCCAGCAGCGCCAGAAAAAGATAAGAAGCGGGTTCCAGTCCTTTTTGCAGAACCTGACTTATGAGCCGCGTATAATTACCTGTAGTTATTTTATTTATTGTGACGGTGGGCATTCCGCCGAACATGGAGTTGGTCCACCTCGCCTCGTCTTCATGTGTCTGGTTATAGTCGTTGGCTTCCTTTGCCATGGCTTTCCAGGCAGAGGTATCTCCCTGGTTCAGGACCTTTCCCTGAAAGACCTGCGGTACGAAAGCATACGAGATGATCAGAAATGCGATAACCGGAACAATCCGGGCAATAACGCTTCTTATTTTTTTCTTTTGCATAGGAGATGGGTTTCCTGCAAAGGTAAAAAGAAAGAATGTATATTTGTGTAAATCCTGTTTTTATGAAACGTGACGAATTTTCCGGCTTTTTTGGAGTCCTGGTAGCTACCGTCGGCTCTGCCGTAGGTCTGGGCAATCTCTGGCGGTTCCCATACCTGGTGGGACAAAACGGAGGGGCGGCCTTCATTCTTGTTTATCTTGCCTTTGTAATTGTTATCTGTCTGCCCATTATGGTGGCCGAATTTGTAATAGGCCGCAGTACAAAAGCCAACACAGTGAATGCTTTCAAAAAACTGGCTCCGGGTTCGCTATGGAGAGGGATAGGAATAATGGGAGTGATAGCCTCTTTTTGTATTCTGGCGTTCTATACCGTTGTCGGAGGCTGGACAGTCGATTACCTGGTACGGTCTGTCATACATCTCTTCTCCAAACCGGATATTTCAAACCTTGAGGCTCAATTCTCCCAAATGGTGACATCGCCACTGCGTCCCATTATCTGGACAATCGTGTTCATCGCACTGTCGGGATTTATTGTCATGAGTGGTGTGAAAAAAGGAATAGAGAAGTATTCCAGGGTGATGATGCCTTTTCTTTTTGTAATGATAATAATTCTGGCTATTCGTTCCATAACACTTCCAGGGGCCGAAGCCGGTATATCGTTCCTCCTAAAACCGGATTTCTCAAAAATCACTACAGAGACCCTGCTTGACGCATTGGGGCAGGCTTTTTTCTCCCTGAGTCTGGGCATGGGGTGCATGATTACTTACGGTTCGTATATACCGGATAAAGAAAATCTGACCAGACTATCTTTTACCACGGCTCTCTCGGATACCTTTTTCGCTTTTCTTGCCGGACTGGCCATTATGCCTGCTGTGTTTGCATTTGGTGTATCACCCCAGGAAGGCCCCGGTCTTGTGTTTATTGTATTGCCCCGCATTTTTGCCCAGATTCCTTTGGGCAATGTATTTGCCATATTCTTCTTTCTGATATTGTTTATCGCAGCCATCACTTCTGTTATTTCATTGATGGAAGTAATTACAGCTTATCTTACCGAGCAAAAAAGAATAAAGCGCACATGGGCCGTTGGAATTATTTCCGTTGTTGTGGCCGTGTGCGCTTGTCTGAGTTCTCTTTCCCAGGGTTTACTTAAAGACGTAAAAATCTTTGGTAAAACCTTCTTTGATTTCTTTGACTACTTATCTGCCAATATCCTCTTGCCCATCGGCGGGCTGCTGATAGTCCTGTTTGTCGGATGGCGTCTTAAGAGATCGCAGGTCTATGAGCAGTTTACCAATTCAGGGTCATTAAAAGGAACGTTTTTCAGGGCTTTTTATTTTCTTATAAGATATGTGGCTCCTGTAGCCATAGTAATTCTTTTCCTTAATGTTATTTTAAAGTAGCACCCAGGTGCCAGTTACCCTGATAACCAACATCCGACAAAGTAGTCACTCCGCTGTTTGAGGTTAGGCCAAGGATATTGCCGCCCGATACTGCAGGTCCGGCTCCATCTGTCAGGAGTACAGGATGCGTTCCCTGTTGGGAAACTATCATGTTGATCACCAACCCTTTGTTTTGGGCTATGGTAATCTTGTCGTCTTCGGTAATGCCCAGACTGATGAGCAAATTCTTAATACCCGGATCAATCTTGCTGAACATGATCTTCTTGAAATTGTTGTCCGGTTGACTGACGGTGTTGGTTTGGCCGGGAGTTATATCCGAAATCATAACTAACCTGCGTGCATGATCCTGCATAAAGCTTAGCAATTCTGCCTGGCTCAGGTTTTCTGTATTAATATGTCCTTCGTCGTCAATCATGGCATCGAAAATGGCATACGTAGCCTCAAGGTCTTCTTTGGTAAGTGCAATAATGGCCATACTTGAGGTGGTATCCATCGGACACAACACCAGGTTATTCACCCGTTTGCCTACGTGAGAAGCGACTACAGACGGGTCCATATTCACAATGGCCAGAATATTGTCGTTTGCACTGGAAGAGACAAAAGCCCGTGTTGCCGTATTTTCTTTGAATACAGATATGAACAGCTGTGTTACGTCCAGGGCAGGGATACCCGGAAGTTCCATGGAAGTTTCTCCCTGCGGTACATTAATCTGGGCATAGAAGGGTACATATCCGCTACTTTGCATGCGTATTGCATATAATCCCGGCCGTATATCTGTTACAGTAGCCGTACCACTTGCATTGGTGAGAACCGTATAGTCTACCGCCTCGTCTCCCTTGGTACTCAGCCTCGGACGGACAGAAGCACTGCTAAGTGTTTGTTTCATATTCTTCCTGTTTGCAACAATCTCTGCAGCAAAAGGCTTCAGATATCCGGCCATAAGTCCGGCTGCCTTACGGAGCGCTTCATTGGCAGATGAAGCGGTAAGATGACCCGAACGGGTTACCGGCACAGATGAAGCTGATTTTACCCTTGAGGTCTGGGCCGTGTTGTCTCCAATCCGGGTAAGGTACACGTATTTATAAGCTATAGCTTGTTCGTCATCTCCGATTAGCGTGAGGTTCAATTCACTGTAAGCAGGTGTAGTGATGACTCTTTCTGCGCTGTAGGCAGTGCCGGCTGCATTAGTTGCGTAGGCTTTTACGGTATAAGCTGTATTGGGATCAAGATCATTAAACGAAGCAGAGAAATCTCCGGTGCCTGCTCCCACCTTCCTGTTGGTGGCTCCAAAAATAAAACCTCTTACGGTAACATTTTCTCCTCCGTCATTTTCTACAGTAGCTTTTACACTAATTTTATTGTATGTCAGTTCAGTAACGGTAATATCACTAACTGTCGGAGGGATGGCGTTCAATGCCAGGTATACACCATTTTGCTGAGTACGTATGTAATGGGTTGTTGTCCCTGGCTTGGTGCTGTTCCATTTGTCGGTGGTCCATGAGGGATGAGCTATGACAGAAGCAGGAACAGATTCGGTCAGCTTATTTCCGTAAAGGCGCAGTTCGGCCGATACAGCGGGAATGTTGCCCCACGATTCAGGAATACCACCTGTGAAATTACAATCGTAAAAGTGAACATTAAACTTGGTATTGTCCGTAGTCATATTTCCCAGGGCTTCCGGCAGCGATCCTGTAAGGTTGGGATTGCTGTGTAACATAAGTGATCCTATGTGTTTCCATCCCGTAAACAGGGCAGCAGGCAGCGGCCCCGATATCTTTGTATTATAAAGACCTAAGTCTTTCAGGGCTGTCATACCGGCCCATTCGGCCGGTATCGTTCCTGTGATATTGTTGTTGTTCAGTTGCAGATTGGTGAGTTTTTGCAGAGATCCCATGGCAGCGGGCAGTGATCCTTCAAGCCCTGTTGTCTCTGCCAGGAAGGTAGCCAGATTGAAGAGATTTCCTATCTCGGCCGGCAGCGATCCGGTAAGTTTCGGATTGGAGCTAAGATTCAGATAGGTAAGCGACGATAGATTTCCAATGATGCCGGGCAGTGATCCTTTGAGTCCGAATCCGCTCAGGTCAATGCGGGTAATGGCGTCATTTGCCACAGTGATGCCGCCCCAGACGGAAATATCTTCATCCGATCCCCAGTTGCTCTTCTTTGCCTTCACCCAATTGGCTCCGTCCATGGAATTATAAAGTGACATGAGCAGTTCACGCTGGGCATCGGGAACCTCTTCGAGCTCAAGGTATACACTGTTTTGCTGAGAGCGCAGGTAGTGTACAGAGGCGTCTTTCATTTTATTCCACCGTTCCGCAGTCCAGGAAGGATGATTCTGGATGGACAGGGGAACCGGATCGGTCAGTTTGTTGCCATAGAGATACAGCTGTTTGGATATCTCCGGAATACTTCCCCACGATTCGGGAATACCGCCCGTAAAATTACAGTTATGCATCTGTACGTTAAAGATGGTGTTATCCGTTGTCATGCTTCCCAGAGCCTCGGGAAGTCCTCCCGTCAGGTTGGGATTGTCATTCAGAAGAAGAGTCCCTATATGCTTCCATCCGGTGAAAACAGCATCGGGAAGAGGTCCGGATAATTGGGTTTCATACATTCCAAAGTTCTTGAGAGCCGTCATTCCGGCCCATTCAGCGGGAATCGTCCCTGAAATGCTGTTCTTGTTCAGCTGCAGATTAGTCAGGCTTACCAGGTTACCCATCGAGGCGGGTAAAGGGCCCTGCAGACCTGTAGTAACTGCAGTAAGTGTCTCGAGTTTTACGAGGTTTCCAATCACCTGAGGGAGGGGACCGTTCAGGTCGGGATTGCTCCCCAGGTTAAGCGAAGTGATATCGGTAAACGAACCGATCGCCTCGGGAAGTTGTCCTTTCAGGCCGAATCCGCTTAAATTCAGTTTGGTGATTTTTCCGTCGGTTACGGTCACTCCGCCCCAGGATTCAACAGGTTCAGCGGAGTTCCAGTTTGTTTTTTTAGCTTCGGCCCAGTTTGTTCCGCCCAACGCATCGTACAGGGCCATCAGGTTAGTCCGAATCGGATTCTCTTTCTGGTTAAGGGTAATACTCTGGGGAGCGGCAATGCCAGCATTGTCTTTTATGGTTATGATACCACTGCGGGCTGCTCCCGTATTGGCAGCTACCTCAAAAGAAAGCGTGGCGGAAGAAAGTGCTTTGGTCCCGGTATACTGGATCCAGCTTTTGGCAGATTCTTCGATAGTAACCGTATAGTTTGTGTTGTATTGAAGAGTAATGGAATAATTGCCTCCGGCGTATTCAATGGTGTTGTTGCCGGAGGCAATAAGTGTATTCTTTGCTCCCTGGGTAATGGTTATGGTCGCCTGCAGAGATCCGCTCTTGATGGTAAGAGTGCCCTTTTGCTCATCGGCAGAAGTGGCGGCAGCAGCGGACAGTGTAAGCGATGTATTTCCCGACCCGGAAGTGGGAGACACCGAAAATCCTTTACCGGATACCGATGCCGTCCAGGACATACTGTTAGTTGTAAGATTAATAGTTTCCGTTCCCCCTTCCTGCGTGAATGTCACGGTGGTGGGATTGGCCTCCAGATGAGGTTCGTCCGGCTTACAGCTGGTTGCATTGAAAACCAGTGCA
>JAEAME010001267.1_pt1 | contig 18408 bp, 2 predicted proteins | sample 8958731 | NCBI WGS metagenome assembly JAEAME01 (sample SAMN16933194, study PRJNA681113) | bioreactor sludge metagenome | isolation source: anerobic bioreactor sludge (Control) | place: India:Bengaluru | collected 2018-10-24 | reverse complement strand
TTCTATTTGAGGCAACACCTCCTTTCGGTAACAGTTAGTTTTGAGGCAATACGCCTAGTGCATGCTTTCAGCCAGAATGCCATTAGAATGACGCAGTGGTCCGGCGCCAACGGAGGGGGACACGGAGCGTCTCTCCGTGTCCCCTCGTCTCCGTATCCGGACTGACTTTCGACAGGGTACGGTGCACATGCGTTGGGCCAGCACTGAGGCGATGTGAGGTCTCGAGGTGCAGATCGCTACCCATGGACAGGATGGCGGGAGTCGGCCACCAGTTCAGGCCGCCCCGGGCCCGTAAGCAAGAGAGCCGCTTCGCTGACTTGTGGCGAACCGGCTCTCGCACGCCTGGCTGAGGCGAGGGGGATGCGCACCCCTGTCGCCTCAGCCACAACCCGTGATTTGCTTTCCTCCCGCTGGCGATGGCGCGGGTTCACGTGCTACTTGCGTGCCGCTTGGTGCGGTACGACGATGTTGCCGCCGCCCAGCTCAACGGCGTTGTTCACGGCCTCACGCGGCAGGGACAAGCCATTGACCACCTCGATCCAGAAGCGGTCCACGCCGCTGCCGGGCTCGTTGCGGTCCTCCACATAGACGGTGAACTCGTAGTTGCCGATTGGCTCGATCCATCCCGGCTCCTGATAGGTGCTCTTGCCACTGAACGAGGCCCAGCCCATCGGCACCTTGCTGTCTTCGCCCAGCGCCAGGCCATACAGGGCGTTGCTCTTGACGCGGTAGATGGTGTCATCCGCCAGGTGGCGGATCAGCAGCAGGCTGCCCTTGATGTTGGTCGCCTTCTTATTGTACTTCATGGTAAAGCCAAAGTTGGTCTTGTCGCCGGGATAGCCGGTCTCTTCGTTAGCAGTGCCGGGCCAGTAGAACCAGCCGCCGCCGGTGGTAAAGCCGAGACTCGGGTCGTAGACCACCAGCACGTCCTCGCCGGAGCCGGTGTAGTAGTCGCCGTCGACTGTGACCTGCACGACGTAGGTATTCACCGCCACATCGCCAAAGCTGAAGGTGACGCACTGTTCCTCGTCGGCTACCGTGGGCGTATCCGCCACTCCCACATAGGGGCCGCCCGGCCCTACCGGCACCAGACTCATGCTCACCTGGGCGAGACTGATGTCTCCGGCAGGCGGGGTATCCTTCTCGCTCACGCACACGCTGAGGGTGAAGGGACCGCTGTTGCCGCCCGCTGTCGCCACCTGCACGGCGGCGGGATTGTCGTCATTGAACTCGACCACCGCCTCCTCCGGCCCCACGGTCAGCGCGACATCGTACGTCGTCACGCCGTTATCCTTATCCGTCACGGTCAGCCGCAGGGTATAGGTGCCCGCTGGCATCTCCGCCGTCCCGGCCATCTTCCAGGTGCAGGTGTTGGTGCTCTCGTCCGCGTCACAGGTGCCTCCATCCAGCTCCAGGCCGGCCGGATTGCCGGCGGTGAAGGCTGCCCCATCCGCGCTCCAGCTCAGCACGGCGGTCATAGTGTCCGCCGCCACATCGGTGGCGGTGAAGGTGATCTCGGCGATAGCCTCGCTGTACTGTACGGTCTGGCTCTCCGGATCAGCCGTCACTGCCGGCGCGACATTGTTGACCGTGACGCCGGCCGCGTCGCAGTCGCTGTCCAGTTCATCATCGGTTACGCAGACCTCGACCGTGTAGGCACCGTTGTCGGCATACAGGTGGCTCAGGTCGAAGGTCTTGTCATCTTTGAGTGTCAGAGGCTGCACGCCGCTGCCATCAGCATAGTCCACGGTGGCTATCCAGGTATCGGCGCCCGGATCGGTGAAAGAGCCTGAGCTGGTGAACGTGCCGCCCTCGTCGACGGTCGCATCGTCCCCGGCATTGACCTCCGGGGCCACATTGTGGACGATGACACTGGTGGTGTACTCGTTGAGGCCGCCGTCGTCGTCCCGGATCCTGCCCGTTACGGTGTAGGTGCCGTTGTCGAGCCAGGTGTGCAGCGCCGACGAGGTCCCCTGGTCCACAATGTCGTACGTACCATCGTTGTTCCAGTCGAAGGAGTAGCTGAGGACATCCGCGCTGCCGGGCTCCACGATGTCCTTGAACCAAACCGTGACGGGGCTGCCTTCGTCCCGCGGTCCGTCGTTGTCCAGGGCCGCGACCGGAGCGACGTTGTTCACTATCACCTGCAGGGTGTCGGAGGCCGAACTGCCGAGCCCGTCGTGCAGGCTCACGGTGACCACGTACGTGTCGTTGTCGGCGTAGACATGGCTGCCGGCGATGGTGAAGGCGGCCTCGTCCACGGCGCCTTCAATCTCGGTGCCGTCACCCCAGTTGATGGTGGCGGTGTGCTCCACCGCACGCCCGTCGACAAAGGTGGCGGCGACGGAGACGGTGTCACCTTCGTTGGCCTCCTGGTCCTGACCCGCATCAACCCCCACGCAGAGGTCCAGATCTACCACTATCCCGAGGGAGGCCTCGCCCCCCTCGGAGAGCTCTGCCGCCGAGTAGGTGAAGACGTTGACAAACTCGTCACCGTCAAGCAGGTTGCCCGGGGTGGTCAGGGTCACCATGGCCATCAAGGTCTCGCCCACCGCCAGCTCGTCGACGTGCCAGACGATGCTGGCTCCATCCTCAGAGACCGCACCCGGCTCGCTGATATCCACGGGGCAGCAGGCACCCTCAGGCACCATGTCCGTGACGGTGAGGTTCGTCAGGGCCTGGTCGCCGACGTTTGTCAGAACGAAGAGATACCACACGGGCGAGGCCGGGCAGGAGGTCTCCACGTCGGTCATCAAACGGACCTGGACCTGCGGCTGAGGCGGCGGAGGCGGAGGAGCCGTTACGGATACTTCCAGCGGCCCGAGCCAACTGCCGTTCCCCGCCTCGTCCTCGGCGTTGATCCACAGCTTGTAGGTCCCCTCACCCTTGGGCTGCAGGCTGTGGCCCCAGGCCCCAGCCTGCCACCAGGTCACCGGATTCTGAACTTTGTCACCGCCTGGCCCCTCCACCACAACATACAGGGCGGTGATGGTGCCAGCATCGGATACCGTGCCCGTCAGCACCGGCGTGGGATCCATGGAGACGATCGCCTCCACCGCCTCGGTGACGGCCAGCTCCGGCGCCGTGCGATCCAGGCGGTAGCTCAGCACCAGGGGCGCTGCCGTGCGGTTGCCCACGCTGTCCCAGGCATAGATCTCGATCGTCCGCTCCCCCTCCGGGGCTCCGAGAACCAAGGGGATGGTGTAGCGCCAGGTGCCCGAGCGCGGCTCAACGTCCTGCGGCGTGAGGATCAGCCGTGCGCGCTGATAGGTGCCCGCGTGCTGGGACGTGTCAGCGTCCCAAATGCGCAGCGTCCATGTCCCTTGCGCATCCTCGCCCACGAAGGCCCCCAGCGGGGCGTAGGGTCGGGAGACACGGTCGAAGGCGGGCTCCAACGGGTCATCGTCCCCCTGCCAGGAGAAGAGGTCCCCCGGCGCGGCGTCGAAGAGCAGCCGGTCATAGTGGGCGAAGGTATCGAGCAGCGTGCGCCGCCCGGAGAGCACTCGCACCGTCGTCCCCGCGGGCGAGGTGAGGGTGGCCACCAGGTCGTCGCGATAGGGGTGGTCGATGGTCAGGCCCAGGCCGATGTCGCCCAGGAGGAAGTTATCGTATACGGTGAAGGTGACCGCCACCGGGCCCGTAGAGTCGCCGACGCTCGTGGCCGACGTATTGTCGTAGCTGCGTGCCTCGCCGCGGACGAGACTCGTCTGCGCCTGCTGGCACCGCCCGTCGATGCAGATCTCTACGCCGCCAGCGCCGCGGTTGTCGCTCAGAGCGCCACTGAGGGTGGCGGGGTCGCTGCGCAGCGTTCGCCCGGCCACGTTCTGCAGCACCAACGGATCCAGGATTACCGTGGGCGGCGTGGCATCCACGACCAGGGTGCGAGCGTCTGTCCACTCACCGGCCTGGCCGAACTCGTCCACCGCCCGCAGGCTGACGTCGTACTCGTCGCCGTCCTGGGCGCCGGAGAGGCTCCAGGGGTAGCTCCATTGGCCGTTCTGGGGGACGCTCTCGCCGGTCGCTCCCCCGATATTGAGCTCGACGTGGTCCACGGCCGAGTTGTCATAGGCATAGCCGCTTAGAGTCGCCCCCGTGGGCGAGATCAGGCAGCGTGGCGACTGCAGACCGTAGAACTGGGGCGCCTGGGGATCGACGGCGTGGTCGACCCAGACCCAGTCCAGCGGCCGCCCTGCCTCGCCGTGGGCCGCGTCGTAGAAGCGGATGTCGAGCTGGGCCCAGCGCAGGTAGCGATCGCAGTAGGCCGGATCGTCGGCATGGACGGCCAGGCAAGACAGGTAGTTCGTGTCGCGCGCGTGCGCCAGGGCGACGCTGCCGCTCACCACGGTATCTACCGTTTGTCCTGGCCCGACATCGCCCAGGGTCACGAGCAGATTGTCCACCGGGTTGCCGCCGCTGTCCAGCAGGCGCAGGGCATAGTGGGCCGCCAGTTGGGCGTAGACGCTTTGGGCCGCATCCTGGCCGCGGTTGGTGGCCCGCAAGGTGTAGCTCACCCGCTGGCCGTCGCCCAGGGCGGGATGGTCGGGATCCATAAAGTCAAAGCTCTGCGATAGCTCGCTGGGCCGCTCGCTGGCAAAGAGGGCATCCCACATCCAGAACAGTCCATCGCGCAGGTAGCCATAGACGCTGCCCGCCGGGTCGGTGGTCACGCGCAGGGTCAGGTCGACATCGAGATAGCTCGTGCCGGCCTGGGCGGCACGTGCGCCCAGCAGGGCACCCGTGGCCTTGCCGTTCGGGCTGACCCCGTCGCCCAGTCCCTCCCAGCGGTAGCGCTGGAGCAGGCCAAAGGCCGTCCCCTCGCTGACATACTCGCCGAACTCGTTGACCTTGCCGCTAGAGACGGGGTTCTGGGGCGGCATGGCTGACCACAGGGCGAGCGCACCCTCCTCGCTGGCCAGGGCCACCATCTCCACCACGGCCAGGGCCGGATTGCTGATGCCGATCTGGTTGAAGGGCAGGTAGAGATCGGTGTGGCCCCCGTTGAGGCCGCCGAAGGTGCGCAAGTGCTCCGCCCCCAGCGCCGCGACGAAGGTACAGCCCAGGGTGTCATTGCAGTGGTACAGGTTCGCCAGGTCGGCGTCACGCACCCAGACTAGATAGTCAGCCGCCATCGCCTCGTCGGCGGCCATGGCCACTTCGCTCTTGGGCAGAACCCGGCTCACGGTAGCCCCCACGTCGCCGACGGCCTCCAGCTTGGATTGCAGCGTGTCGAAGGAGCCCATACCGGCCTGCTCGGGCGTGGTGCCCGGCAGGTAGATGGTGCTGCCGGCGCCGCCATAGAGGTCGGGCACGTGGGTCGTGCCCTGGCCCGGAATGGTATCCAGGAGGATCAGGAGGTCGCCGTCGGTGCTCCAGTCGGCGCCGGTCCAGGCCAGGCGCAGCCCGCTCGCATCCCAGGTGGCGTAGAGCTTTTGCTCTTCCCACAGGGCAGCCCCCTTCGGCGAGTTGTCGTTGATGCGCCGGTCGGTGCCGATGAGGGTGGTGCCGCTGTCCATCCAGCCGTGGTAGGGCGGCTCGTCGCCGAGCAGGGTGACATAGTCGGGCGTGGCCGGCCCATCGACGTAGATCGGGCCAACCGACTGCACCTGCTCGTTGCCGTAGATATCGCGGATGGTGAGCCGGGCCATGACCCGCGCCGGGCCGCTCGCGACCAGGCGGTCGCTGCGCTCGGCGGTGGGGTCGATGTCGTGTTGTTGCAGGACGTGGCCGTCACCGTCGGTCCAGGTCACCGTGTAGCCGACCACGCCCATGGCATCGGAGCTCTGGGTCCAGGTCAAGTCCAGGTTGGCCGAATCCTGGTGGATCGCCGCCCCGGTCTCCAGGGCCTGGGTGGCATCGAGCTTGAGCTCCAGGGTCACCGCCGCGGGCCGGACCACGTCGATGAGCACGTTCTGCTGCACCGTCGCCGTGCGCCCGGCAAGATCGGTCACCGTGGCCTGCAGGAGCTTGTACCCCTGCGAGCCGTCGGGTGGGGCATCGGCATCGACGTACAGATAGCCGGCCCAGGTGCCGTCCACCGAAGAGAGACCGCCATCGCCCTCGACGAGCGCCAGGAGCGCCGCCCCATCATAGGTCACGGTGGCCGTCAGCCAACCCGCGCCGGCGGCGTCGCTCGTGCGGCCGGTGAGGTCGATCTGCCCGGCCCCGGGGTCATAGTGCGTGGTGGTAAAGACGGTCGTGGGCAGGGAGATACTGGGCGCCGCCGTATCCAGGATGACGGTGATGGCGTCAGTGAGCGTGCCGCCCTCGGTGTCGGTGGAGACCGCCTCGATGAGGTAGGCACCGTCGGCCGCCGGGGTCCAGTCCGGCGCCGTCCAGGTGTCGCTCTCCTCCCCCGCGCTCCAGCTGGTCGTATAGTGCTGCGTGCCGTTGATGATCACCGCCAGGCCGGCCAGCGACCCGTTCTCGGCATAGGCCCAGCCGTGGATCGGGACGATCGGGCTGGCGGTGTCATACACCGCGCCGTGGGCCGGGGAGAGGATGACGGTGGTGGGGTACTCGGTGCCACCGGCCATGCGCAGGACCTCGAACTGGTTGGTGAGAGCATAGATGTACCCGTCGCTGACGTACAGGTCCTTGATCGCCGCGCCAAGCTGCATGGAGGCGACCTCCTGGATAGTGACCGGGTGCCAGATGAGCAACGGGTCGCTCGACAGGGGGCCCACTTCCAGGACGTGGAGCGTGTCTCCTTCAGCCAGGAAGGCGTAGTTGCCCTCGACGGCGATGGCCCCCGCGTTCAGGGTTGTGGTGTAGCTGCCCAAGGGCTCCACCCCCTCCGATGGGTGAACGGCACGATATACATAGAGCGTCGCGCCGGTGTTCTCATCCTTGCCCGTCACGTAGGCGTAGCCGTTCTCGACCACCACCCGGCTGAAGAGCTTGCCCGTGCCGGTATCCTTGGCCGATTCGTCCCATATGGACCCGGCGGCGAGTTCCAGATTCCAGATCCTCAGACCATCGTAACCGCTCCCAGACTGGGCAACGACCCAGGCATAGCCGTAGGTGTTGTCGCAGAATACGTCCGTCTCCATATCCTGACCCCACCACGGCTGGTTGGACATATTCACTCTGCTCGGGTCACTGGGAGTAGTCACATCGATCAAGTCCAAATTGTTTGCGGTACCCACGCAGAGATTGTCCCCGCAGAGCGAGACGGCGTCCGCCGTGGCCGGGAGGGTGGGCTCGCCCGTAGGGACGACTACCACCTCTACCATCGCATCCACGTCAAACACGCGCACGCCGGCGCCAGGGTCGGCGAGGTAGGCATAGGAGCCGTCGGCGGCCACATCGCGCGCGTCGACGGCGGTCTGCGCGCCGCCGGTGGACGGGCCCACGGCGAGTACGGGGCTTTCAGGATCGCTCGCGTCCACCAGGGCCAGGCCGTCCGTGCCCATGGCCAGGTAGCCGGTGCTGCCCGCCATGTCCAGGGCCACGGGCGTGCCGCTCAGGGTGAGGGAGCCGAGGGCCTGCAAGCCGCCCTCGATATCCTCCACCGTATGGGCATAGATGTCGCCGGCGGCGAAGGAGGTTACGCTATAATCATAGCCGGGAACCTCGCAGGTGTAGGCCAGGCGGTAGAGGTGTGGCACACTGTTGGTAACGATCTCCGTATACCAGGGCGCCGCAAAGTACTCGCGTGCGACGAGCTCCGGCGGGCAGGGGCACGCGAACCCACTTTCGGAGAGGTTGAAATCCTCCGCATAGCCGCTGAAGCGGGTCTTGGACGCGCTCCCCTCGCCCAGATGCTCCCGCACGGCCATGAAGCGCGGGGCCAGGGTGTCGATCGCGCCGCGCCAGACAGGTGAGCCGGCGTCGCTGGAGCTGATGTTGCCGGCATTGTCCCGGCCGCGCAGGCGGATCTCGTAGAGACCTTCCATACCCTCGGGCACGGGGTACTGCCACGTGGCGCTCTTGCCGTCGGCGGCGAGGGTCACGTCGCTGACGGCGCGCCAGCCGCTATCGGTGGCTTTGATCTCGTCCAACGATAGGGCGCGGCCACTGACCAGGAGGTTGTCCACGTCGCCGTGGAAGGTGCTGCAACCGCTGGGCAGCGCGCCCGCCCCCAGCGTGATGGAGCCCGTGCCCTCATAAGCCGTGCCACTGCCCTGGCTGATCTGCATGCCATTCCAGACGGAGCTGTCGGCGCGCCGCCAGTAGATGTAGCGCTGCCCCGCCTCCGCGTCGTAGACAAAGGCATAGTGGGCCCACTCGCTGTCAGGCACCTGCATGAGCTGCACCTGTGGCGATGGTTGGCCAGCGAGTTCGCCTTTGGCGAATGCGAGCTCGCCCACTTCCGATCCATCGGAGGCCAGAGCCATGGCCTGTGCCAGGCCCAGCGGGCTGGTGCAAGAATCATCGAAGGAGAAGATGAACTGGTCGTTCTCGGCAAAGCCGATCAGCAGGGCCTTGCCCGACTCGTCCCCGCCGTGGCGGAACAACACACCGTCGGCATGTGTCCGCGCCCAGAACTCGATGGTGAACGAGGAATCGGCCAGGGGGATATCGCGGTCCACGCTCACCACATCGTCGACCCCATCCAGATACAAGCCATAGGAACCCACCTGGCCGGTCGTCGCATGGTTCAGGGCGTCATGGGTTACGGCCGCCACGGCAGCCTGGCCAGTGGCATCGCGCAAGGTGCTGCCGTCGGCCAGCCAGTCCCGGTCAAATGGCAGCACCAATTCTGGCGCTGCCTCGGAGAACACGGAGCCGTTCTCGGCCGGGGAGAAGGCAATCTCCACGGCCGCCGCGCTCGTGTCGTCGACGATGCTGCCGGTGATGAGGGTGGCCGTGTCAGTGAGAGAGCTTTGCTCCTCTACCTGCACATCGGGATAGGTCTGCGTCATGAGGGGTGGTCGAGCGTCCACGTGGATGGTCATGAGGTCCGTCGTGGCGCTGTTGCCCATCCGGTCCTCCACCGTGACACGCAGGGTGTAGGCGCCGGTGGGGTCGGCCTCATCAAAGAGGTAGCGCAGCGACCAGTTCACAGTCCCCGGTGTGCCGCTGGCCTGCAGTGCGGCGGCTTGCTGGCCGCGGCCGGCCGAGGCTCCGCCCGCATCGAGCAACTCTACCACCACGATGGCCACCCCGCTGCCGGCATACTGGCCGGAGATGAGCGGGTCCGCCGCCTGGCCTGCCAGCTCGACATAGCGCACGAACCGCAGCGACTCGTGCCGCGGCGCGGGCAGCACCTGGTCGGAGGACATGGTCTGCACGGCCTGCGGCGCCTGGTCGTCCACATGGATAGTGTGGGAGGAGGGCGTGGATTGCACATGGCCCACGATGTCGGTCGCCCGGGTCTCGATGATGTAGCGCCCCTCGGCCGGGGGATCAAAGGTGGGGCACCAGCTGCTGTCCGAGTCGAGGCAGATGGGACAATCGCTCCAGGCGCCCCCGTTGATGCGCCACTCCACAATGCCGATGCGCGAGGTGGGGTCGCTGGCGGCGATGGCCATCACCGTGTCGCGCAGGCCGTAGATGCTGCCGTCGCTCAGCAGCATGCTCTCGGGCTCATCGGCGTCGATGACGATGGGCGTTCTCACCCGTTCCTCCACCCAGGACATCTGGTAGGTATATATCTCGCGCAAGTCGCGGGTAGAGAGGAGCCGGTGGTACATCGTCAGCTCATCGATGACTCCATGGAAGGGGTAACCGCCGGGCGTACCACCCACATAGACGGGCAGCAAGCCGCCACCCGACACATAGCTGAACTGGGTCTGGGCGACCACCGCGCCGTTAAGCAGGATGGTGCCCGTGGCCTCGCCGGAGCCACCCTCCGGGACGTCCACGTTCCAGGCGAGGTGATACCAGGCGTTCGGCTCGAGAGGCGTCTCGCCGGTCAGGACCAGGCCGTAGGCATACAGATAGGGTTGGCCGTCCTTGATGCCGAGGAACAGGTTGCTCCCGGTGGGTGACCCCTGGGCCAGGAGGGCATGCGTGCCGCTGGCGGCCAGGGCATCGGCCTTGAGCCAGGCCGAGATCGTCCAGTCCTCACCGGGCAAGCCCAGGGTATCGGCGGTCGGCAACTGCAGATAGTCGTCTACGCCATCGAAGGAGACGGCCCGCCCGATGCGGCCCTGGATATCCTGCGCGGGGCACTTGCCCTCCACGCAGGTGGCGTGATAGTCGTTGCCGGAGCTATCGAGCAAATCCTCGTCCAGGTGCAGCGCCAGTTGGGGCGCGGAGCCGCAGAGCGACTGGATCTCCCCCGTACCCAGGGCCTGCCGGTAGGCGATCACCTCGTCAATGTCGCCGAACCAGGCAGCCTGGCCGGCGCCATGGCCGATGCCCAGGGTGTTGCTCAGCACCGGCGGGGCGGTCAGGGCTGAGCCAACGGGCTGGCCATTCAAGTACAGTTGGCCCTGGGCGCCGTCCCAGGTGTAGGCCACATGGACCCACTCGCCTACGGGCACATTGCCCCCGCTGACCCCTCCGCTTGACCCGTTGAGAGCCAGCTCACCGGCTGCGTTCACCCCCAGCCAGGGGGCATCGTCGCCGAACTCCAGGATGGTATAGGGGCCGCCGCTCCAGCCGGTTCCCAGGAAGCGCACCCAGGCGCCCAGGGTGTATTCGGGCGCGAGGGGCAGATCGACGCCGATCCGGTCATCCACGCCGTCAAAGCGCACCGCCTGGTTGACCCGCCCGCCCAGGCCCGACGTGGGCTGGGTCGCCCCGCCCGCCGGGGCGGAGCCGGGATGCTGCCCAGTCCAGTCCGCAAATGCGGTAGCTCCCGGCGGCTCGTCCAGCCGCAGGCGCATGGCGACCGTGCCCGCGTGATAGAGCTCTTCCACCTCGTTCTCCAGGTCCGTGACGACGAGGGGCCGCTTGTAGATGCGCACATCGTCCAGATAACCCCGGAAGGGGATGGCGTGGTTATAGTACTTGGTGTAGAGCGTGCCGGAGATGCCCAGCATGCCGTCGGAAGTGCGGCGTTTCCTCAGCGTAATATTGACGTTGTTGTCCGCTGGCGGCGGCGTGTCTTCCAGGTAGGTGTAGCCCCCGACATACGTTCTCCGGCCAACATTCTCCCACCAGTTGTCCGTATAGACGTCCAGGTTCACGCCAAACGCGAACACCATGGTACGGTCGATGGTCCAGGTGTCGCCGTCTTGCAGGCCGTTCTGGCGCGCCAGCACGCTGCTGTCCCATTCCAGGTCCACAGTGGTGTCCAGGAGGTCGTACTCGGACTCATCGCTCGCGACGTAGAGGCTGTCCAGGTACACAGAGGCGACGTTGCTGCGGCCGATGGTAAGCCGGTCCGCCGGGTAGAGTGTGGCAGTGGCCGGGTACAGGTCTCCGCTGTCGAGGTCCTGAGGAATGCCGTCCTCACGGTGCTGGCCGTTCACATAAAAGCGCAGGCGCTCGCCGTCGAAGGTGACGGCCACGTGGTTCCAGGACTCACGGATCACCAGGTCGTTGACGGTGGTATACTCGTACCAGCGGTAACTGCCGTCGACCTCGGCGCTGAACCCGGTGCGCAGCTTGCGGCCCACGATCTGGAGGGTGGGGTAGGCCTCGGCCTCCCCGCTGTTCAAGCCGATCACCCCCTGGGCATAGTTGTCTTTGGCGCTATCCCCCGAGTTGGTGGGCTTGACCCAGGCGGCCAGGGTAAAGACCGAACCGTGTAGAACCAGGCTCGGATTCGGCTCGACGACCAGCCGGGCATTCCCATTGAAGTAGACGGCCCGCTGGGAAATCCCCTCCCGGCCGGCATCGGGCAACAGGTTGCCGCCCGGGGCCCATGCCCTGTTGTCCGAACCGGACGAATCGCTGAACATGATGGCACCGGTCTCCTCGTCCAGGGCAAAGTGCAATACCGGGCGCCGGTAGAGCTCCTGCACCTGCAGCGAGGAGAAGCTGATGTCATAGATCAACACCTCGTCGATGTCACCCTGGAAGAAGCGGTCGCTCCCGTCTCCGTTGGCGCCGATGATCCAGGGAGCATCCGCATACACCGCGCCGGTGACGTCGTAGCTCATGGCCACCTGGTCCCCGTTGCGGTAGAGCCGCCAGGCGCCGCCATCATAGACCCCCACCAGATGCACCCAGGCGTTCACATCTGCGCCGGGAATGGGGAAGGCAACCAGGTGGTCTCCCACGCTGTCATAAGAGCCCACTTCATAGTTGCCGTTGTTCATGCGCAGCACCACGCCGGAGCCGGGGCTCCCCCCATCCTCGTGGACGATGATGTTGCGCTGGCCGTTCAGCGCCTCGGGCTTACACCAGGCGGAGAGGGTGACATGACCCTCGACCTGGAAACTGCCCAAAGATAGATAGTCATCCGCGCCGTCAAAGCGTGCGGCATAGCCGTAAGCGCCCTCGACCTCGGCCTGGGGGCAGACGTCGCCGGAGCAGGTGCCGTCGTGCAGGGGCGCTCCGGAGCTATCGGCAAAGGTCGTGGCTCCGGTGGCCTCATCCAGATGCAGCGAGGCCACGGCATGGCCCGCCTCTTCCCCCGGGTCGGTGATCAGCGCCCCGGCCACCTGGCTCACGTTCGAGTGAGCCGTCGCCGCATCGCTGCGCACGGCGATCTCACCGGCAATGACCTGTGTCTCTAGCGGCTGCAGGGAGAAGGTGACCGGCATGATCTCCGGGTCCAGCCCGGTGCTGGCTTCGGCGGAGAGCAGGCCCCGGGCCTGGCGGCCCATCAGCTCATTGCTGACCTGCGCGTCGAAGTAGAGCGTATCGCCAGGGGCGACGAACCCGTCGCTGGGGACATAGTCGCCGCCGGCGCCGAGCTCGCTCAGCTCGGACTCGAACGTGAGCTGCGTGCTCGCGTTCGGGGCCGCGGGATGGTAACCGTAAGTCTTTTCCTGGTAGTCGGTCCAGCCGTCCTGGTCCCCGTCGATGCTCAGTGGATCGGAGCTGACCCAGGTGCGCAGAGGATTCCCCGCATCGTCATAGCCGTAGACGATCTCCCAGCCGCCAGCCCACACGCCGGTCTCTAACTGGTGGAACATCTCCTGCCCGTCCAGCAGGCCATCGCCATCGGTGTCGGCCCGGCGGGGATCGGTGCCGCGCAGGATCTCGTCCCAATCGCTGAGCTCGTCGCCGTCGGTGTCGGCCATGACGGGGTCGGAGCCTTTCTGGTATTCGTAGAGATCTCCCAGGCCGTCCAGGTCGGCGTCCCACAGGCTGTCGTTGGGGTCGGCGCCGCCGTCGGCCTTGTTGAGCAGGCCGTCGCCATCGGCGTCCATCAGCCGGGGGAATCTCTCGTCCCAGGCCAGGCGGAAACCGCCATCGATGCCCGCCTCGGTGTCGACCCTAGCCAGGTCGTAGAACTCGCTCAACGTGGCCGGAAAGACGTCGAAAACAAAGCTCTGGCCCACATCCATGTAGCTGGTATCCTCAAAGGTGCGGATGTAGCAGACGGGAACGAGGATCGGACCGAAAGGTGTGACGACGGGCAGCGCCCAGCACTCCTGGGCCGGCACGGCAAACCCCTCGGCCAGGTAAAGGCTGATCGGTTGATCCAGTCCCGGGCTGGGCAGGGGCACCCCGGTGATGTAGACCGTGTCGGTGCTCTGGAGACTCCTGTCCGCCACCTGGGCCCAGGTCTCATTCATCTGATTACGGCCAAGGCCCGCGGTGTTGTGCAGCTTGCCGGCGTCGTCCTCCGGCTCCTCCAATTCAAAGGCATAGTCGAAGGTGGACGACCTGAACTCGTCCAGGTTGTACTGATACGAATAGACCTGCGCCTTCCAGTCGACGGGGGGGTCCACCATGGTGATGGTGTTGGTCATTGCGGCGGAATAGGCCAGTGTGTTGTCGCTGGCCATGCCCTTCAGCGGATCGACGAAACGCTGGTCGAGGTCGTGGATGGCCAGTCTCCCGGTGTCATTGAAATCGACCAGGATTGTCTGGCTGTAGATGAGCCACCCGACAAAGGTGGCGACCAGCCCGCTGATCCCCCTGCAGATGTAGCTCGCCGCCTCCCCCTCGGCTACGTCCTCCGGCAAAAAGCCGCAGATGGCCCAGATCACGGCATCGATGAGGCCCATGATGGTCATGATGATCTGACCCACCACCGGGATGCAAGCGATGGCGAACAGGATGATCGAGGCGACAGTCTGGGCGATGACCTCGGCCAGCATCTGCGTGAAGGCCAGGGTGGCAGCCGCCACGCCGGAGAGGGCCCAGTTTAGAATAAAGCCGCCCCACTGCATGGCCACCTCGAGGATCAGGCCCACCACGGCGGCCTTGGTGACGCCCTCCGCCCCCTTGACGGCGCTCTGGAACTTGATGGCCATCCACTCCGCCGTGCTGAGGGTGGTATACGTGCTCTTGAGCATAGCTACGCCCACCGTCTTGACAAAGGACGTGATCATTTCGACCATATTCATGGTAGCGAAGAGGACGCCCATCAAGTTCTGGATATGGACGATCGGCATGATCTCGAAAAAGTTGGCCAGCACCGCCAGGCCCATGCAGATCACGGCCCCGCCGATGACCACCCCGGCGGCAAACGCGATCTGGGAGACGGTCAAGTCGCGCCAGGTCTCGGCAGCCGTGTACTTCATGCGGCCCACATTCCCGGGCTCCACCTGGTAAAGCAGACCGTAGAAGCCGAGCTTGTCGGGGCTGATCTTGCCCCAATGGTATTGCATGATCTCCAGAATCGGGCCGGCGACCTCGCCGGCGATCATTGTGTAGAGGTCCTTGTAATAGCTGATCCAGGTATACCAGAGGGTCAGGGAGCTGTCGGGCTCGGCGAAGGGATTATCGACGGGGATGGAGCCGCCCTGGACCAACCCCGACGCTCCCTGCTGCAGGCTGATGTAGTAATAGACCGCCAGGGCCACCGTGTCCTCGAGGCTCAGATCCTCCGGCCCGAACTCCTGGTCCTGCAACAGGTCCTTCAACTCGACGTACAGCGGATCGTAGTAGTCTTCCAGGGCATAGGGCTCCCAGGCCTCGTCTACACGGCGGTAGGTCTGCCACTGCATGTAGGCCGTGGTGTAGTTGGGGACCGTCTCAGCCCCCATGGTGACGCGCAGGCCCCGGCCGTCATCGATCTTCTCCACCACGTCGGCCCCACCGCCCAGTGCGACAGAGCGGTAATGCTCCTCGCGGGCAAAGAGCAGCAGCGGTGTCTCGCTGAGGCAACTGCTGCCGCTCATGAAATAGGTGTCCAGCACCTCCAGCGTGACCGTCATGGGGATGTGCGCGATATAGTCCTGTGTGGGATAGGTGTAAGTCTCCACGCGGAAGGCATCTTGATCCAGCCCCCACAGCCGCTCATCCCCGGCGGGGATGCTCGTATTGGTCTGGTTGTCGAAGCGATTCTCGATCTCGGCGATATCGATGTCCCGCTCGCCGTCGTCGTCCTCATCGCGCCCGGCCATGAAGGACTTGCCCAGGCTATTGGCCAGGGCCCACAGGTTGTGGTCTTCGTTCACATCGTCGTCGCCAACGGGATCCTCCAGCACCACGGCCAGGTCCATGCCGTGATCCTCGCGCACGGCCAGGCCGGTGAGGGTCCACTCCTCGCCATAGGAATGCACCACCTGCACCGACTCGATGCGGTTGTCCGGGTCTGCACAGTGGGCGGCCTGCTCCACCGCATAGAGCTCGGCATCCTCCTCAGCCTCCGCCGAGGGGGCAAAGGTCTCGAGATTGCACTGATCGACGACCGCCTGCACCAACCACACCACGCGCACCTCCTGGGCCGGACCCCAATTGGCCACGCTGGGCTGGTAGACCATGCGCGCGGCGAAGGCAGCCTTGCCCCCGCCGGTCTCGTCATAGACGAGCTTCAGGGGCACATAGGTCAGCAGGTCCCCCGTTTCGTCCTTGTAGTTGACCTGGATACCGTAGGGCTCGAGCTGACTGGTGTCCAGCCAAGTCGTGATCGGCACGGTACCCGTGATCTCGGGTGCGCCAGGCAGCACGGGCAGGTTGCCATAGTGGCCGTCCAGGTGGGGGATGGTGATCTCGAGCAGGGGGATCAGGCGCATGTCGCCGTAGGTATCGCTCTCCGAACCGCCGGCGAACTGGTCGCGCCAGGTGGTCTCGAGCACGCGCTGGATCTGGCCCTCGGTGTCGCCCGTGGGCCAGTCCAGGACGTTGTACATGTAGGAGAGGTGCTCGGCCTCCGTGGGCCGCAGTTGGATATTGACAAAGGTGGTGATGTCCGTTTCCAGGTTGTCGACGGTCAGGAAGAAGGGGTTGGCGCTACTGAAGGGGCTATCCATGCCCATGGCGTCGCCAGGGGCCATGTCCACCCGGTCGCTCACCCCGTCACCGTCGTTGTCGCGGTCAAAGACGTCGGGTGTCCCGTCGCTATCGCTGTCCTGGCAGACGCCCTGGGGGGAGAGACCCGTTGTGGGGTCCAGGCGCCAGCACTCGGGGCACTCCAGGGAGTCGATCAGGCCGTCGTTGTTGCTGTCCGGCGTGCGCGGGTTGAGGTACCAGTGCTTGCCGTTGTACTCGAACCCCTCGACCTCGACGTTGTCGGTGATCCCGTCACCGTCGGTGTCGTCGGAGGTGGGGTTGGTGCCCAGGAACTGCTCCGTGGCCCAGGTCAGGGTATCGCCGTCTTCATCGTCCTCGGCATTTGGGTCCCCGTTGCCGGCGTCTTGCAGCAGCCGGTAGAGGGACGGCAGGGGCACCTCGTCGAGGGGCGCCTCGCCGCGAGTCCGCTCGAGAGATCCCTCCCCAGTCTCTGGCGTAGCCTGAGTCCAGGGGTCCTCATGAGGATCCCAATCAGCGTTGCTCAGCAGGTCCTGGTAATCCTGAGCCGCCTCCTCTTTCCGTTGCCGCTCATCCTGCTCGGCGGCCTGGGCCGCCTGGCGGTCGTAGAATGCGGCCACCTGGTGAGTCTGCAGCAGTGGGGTGACGACCATGGACAGGATCAGGGCCACGACCACGGTGGCATAGACCCGGCGCCTGCGGCCATGGCTGACGAGCAGGGCGACCATGGCCACCACGATCATCGCCGCCAGGGCTTGCCCCCCCGCCTGAGGCCACAGGTTACCAGCACGGCGGGCCGCCCGAGCGAGCCGGGCCGTGACCCAGCCGCCAGGGTCGTCCAGCAGCCGTGGGGCCCGGGCCCACTGCAAGTCAAAGTGGGAGAAATCATGGCGAATCTCGGCCTCAATCCAGTCGCCGTTGGCACCGGTGGGGAACTCGAGGTGGACCGCGAGGCGCAGGGGCAGGCCATCCTCGGTGATCCAGATCTCACCCTGGCCGACCATATCGGTGTACTGGCGCGCCACGTCGAGGGTGATATTGCCGGGCAGCTCACCATTCGCCCGCAGATAGTCTTCCATCTGCTGCCGCATGTGGTCGCCAAAGGCGGGGCCGTCGACCTCAAAGCTGTAGCGCGTGAAACGGATGCCCAGGCGAGACTCATTCCCCTGCGCGGTGACCTGCTTGGCCCCGGTGAGATAGACCATCATGTCCGAGCCGGGGAAGAGCGCCCCGCGGAAATCGTCTATCTCTTCCCACGCGTCACACGTGGGGCAACGGCCATAGGCCCGCTCCCCCTCCATGCGCATGTGCAGGGCATCTTGCGGCCCCTGGCCACTGGATTCGTCCCACAGGCTTATTTGGACGCTACCCGCGGGCAGATCGGTGTGGCCGGAGAGAGACAGGGTCTCCTTGACGCTTGAGCGCCCCACGTTGGCCAGGGCCGGGCCGGGGTGGGTCACCTGGGTGATCTCAGTCTGGAAATCATAGACGCCCGAGTCCCGGGCGTTGCGCCAGGCGCGCTGCACTATGGCCGCCGGCGAGCTCCCATCGGCTCCAACTGACACGATCCCGCCTGCAACGATCAACATTGCCACAAGGGACAGAATGACAAAATGAACCCAACGCACACGATTCTTCTTCATGGGGTCCTCCTCCCAACTCTTATGCGCCTTGCGTGTAATGAATCAATGATTTCATAGCCCCGAGTCACCCTCTCACCCCGTCTATCCCTCTCCGTCGCTACTGCACCCCGTGCTCTGTGCGGGGTGTCTCCCTGTCTCTACCTCCCATTCCGCGCACCTCTCCCTAAGGAAGGCGAACAACTCCTCCAGCTCGGCGAAGGACTGGCGTTCACCCGTGTGCCGGCTCTCCAGCGAGGCCCGCCAGTGCCATTCTCCCTGGCACGGGGCGCGCCACAGGCGCAGCGCGTAGGTCTGGTAGCCGTCCGGTTCGTCGCTCATCGGGATTGCTCCTCTCATCCTCGGTCTCATCATAGCAGTCCATCGCGTCTGGATCGCGTCGGAAACGCGTCTGAGCCAAGATGTTCTTTACTTTGGAGCCGCAATCCTCAACGCAGAGAGCAAGACAGCCAAGTTCTTGCAGAGAGTCTCTGCGTACTCCGCGTTCTCTGCGGTGAAATCCCAGTCCTTTCAGCAGAATCAGACAAGTGACATTGGCGAATCCGGCAAATTGTGCTAT
>JAEAME010001257.1_pt1 | contig 18417 bp, 14 predicted proteins | sample 8958731 | NCBI WGS metagenome assembly JAEAME01 (sample SAMN16933194, study PRJNA681113) | bioreactor sludge metagenome | isolation source: anerobic bioreactor sludge (Control) | place: India:Bengaluru | collected 2018-10-24 | reverse complement strand
GTCGATGATGTACTTGTCCCGGCCCATGCACTCGGCGGCAGTATACTCGCCGGCAAATACAGGAAGCCATATGTTTTTAAGACGGTGAGATGTCACCTGAATCCGAGACCGTGCAGGATTTACAGCACTATATTTCGGGCTGGCATGAAAATAGGAGCATGCTATCTCACATCCCCTGCAACCGTTACACTTGTCGGCGTCAACCTTAATTGTTTTTATTTTCTTCTTAATCTTGGCCATTTTTCAATATACCTCTCTTTTCCAAGTCGTCGGCAACGTAGCCCAGATCTAATTCCTCCAGTTTTCCTCTGGTAGGAACACCATTCATAGTCCATCCCTTGAATCTGTAATACGTACTTAGGAGCTCTTCTTCAAGCTCGGGGTATCTTCTCTTCCAGTGGTCTTCCGGTGGCTTCTCGTCAGCTCTCGTCATACCTCTTCTATTATTATATGCTCGATGCAAATTCCTGTTCCTGTTGACTATCTTCTTCAGGCCTGCCTCATCGAGATCCATACCGGTTGCTGCTGAGATTATTTTCGGATAATTGTGTATATGATACGGAGGCTTCAGACAGAATGAGGACATGCCGGCGCATACGCAGCATGCGTCGTCGATGTTATGGAGCATCTCCATCCAGTCAACAATTTCACTGCACATTTCGGGGGTAGGGTAATATGGTATCGCGTTGTCACCTCGAACCTCCCAATTTAACAGATATTCCTTGAAGTGGTCGTCAGGAAGCTGAGGCCAATCCTTCACGAAGGCCTCTCTCTGCTCCATAGTAGGAAAGGCCGACTGGGGCCATTGCCCCTCGATTTGGGTGATACTTATCTTCTCGTTTGTTGAATACATCAAAAAATAAAGAGGATCAAGAGTTCCCAGTTTGAGGGGAAGCTGTTCATGTCTCTTGATCGTATTATGATCAAAGGCCTCTGCGCCATTGCCGATTGCCCGGGCCGCGTAGTAGACCCCATCTGCAAGAATATCTCCGATTCCCTCGCGATGTACTACCCTGTCGAGCAACCAGAAGAATCTCCCCTCTTTATCAGATGGGCAGGGTGGATAGGTTGACGTTCCTGCAAAGTCTTTATCGGTCAGGATACCGGCTTCGTACAGTTCGACAGCAAACGCTAAAATCTGGGGGGTCGAGAAGGAATCCACTCCATACTCCGTGGCACGGTTCAGGATTCTAAAGTTGAAACCGAGGTCGTCTACATACGCCGCCATACTATAGGTAAGCTTGCCAAAACATTTCATCATGTAATATGGACCATTCTGGAAGGAGACTAGCCCTCCACAATGCTGCGGGCAGTTATAGCAACTTATTAAGCGTTTCACTGTCGCTAACTGAGTCTCCGTCCAGTTCTTTTCGTTATCCTTACTCCAGAAATCCCTTCTCCTGGTGCGGGCATTGCCCCACATGAAATTTTCGGTGTGCCACTTCTCATCGGTGTGTACCATCTCCTGGGGCGACCCGATCCCGGATAAAATGGTCATGACATCGGGAATAGGATTTGCGTTTCGGAACTTTATATAGTCCATTACGCCTCTCAGGTGCTGCAAGAATTCTTCCCCTCGGGCAAGGTTGATGTCCTTTGTGCCACGGACCGCTATCGCTTTTATCTTCTTGTCTCCCATGATGGCGCCGCCGCCAAGCCGGCTGCAACTCGACCTGGATTGTTCGATGGATGCTGTGAAGCAGCGGTTTTCACCGGCTATTCCGATAGCAGCCACCTGAGCTTTTGGCTGGCCCAACTCCTCCCTGATGAGGTCCTGAGTTTCAAGGGCGCCCCTTCCAACCAAGTGGGAAGCATCGCGTAGCTCCACCTTATCGTTGTTTACCCACAAATATACCCATTTGGGGGACTTATTTCTGAAGATTATTTTGTCATAGCCGGCATGCTTCAATTCTGCCGAGAAAAATCCGCCCATCATGGGATAAGCCAGTGTACGACTCTGGGGAGAAACGAACGTGCATAGGGTGCGGTTGGCACTAAAAGCTGGTGTGCCGTTAAGAAGACCCGAACTGACTACAAACATATTTTCGTCATCAAAGGGTTCGACCTCGGGACCGACCCTATCCCAGTGGAGCTTGATGTTGGTTCCAAGACCTCCTAGGTGAAGCTCCATCAATTTCGGATCAGTCTCTGCTCGTTCAATGTTGCCTGTTGCCAAATCAACTTCTAAGTTGTATCCCATCTCTGCGTATCTCATGCTTGTGCCCCTTTACATATCTATTTCTATTCTATCTTTGCATCCATAACAGCTAACTGATTAATTTAAAACCCTTTTTATTCAATGCCCGAAACGAATGGCCGGGCTGCAAGAAGCTCGTTATCATCCCAAACAACTGATTTGCAGATTTTGTCAATGTCGAGCACATAAAATGATTAGCAAATTTGTAATTTCTGGTTATATTTAATTCCTTTAAGTCTATTTTATTAATTATTTTCTAAAATCTACTTGATTAGAGTAAATTTGTCAAGAACTAATGATGAAAAAATTCACAAGGCTTGAACGAATAGGTAAGTTTATCGACTGATAAGAATTACAAGGGGTACATTGGTTGTATGATTAATTCGTCTACTTTTCAGTTTGATTTCTTTCTAAAGCTCTAATACTTAGGCATGCATCTACCCTCGCCGCGGGCTTCTTCGTGCCTGATGTGCTCTCGGATATGGGCTTCCACTGAAATACGCTAACCACGCCGAGGACCATGTGGATCTCTTTTTCTCACCTCGCATAGCAGCGCCTTATAGACTGGAAATCCAGAAATCGGGTCACGGTTTTCATAGTCGGTCAGGTAGTTTGTATTCGCCTCCCGCCAATCCTCAGAATGGATGGGGTTCCCCCCGCCTACGTTCACCTCCACCTGTCCGGTCATCACGTCCTCCGTAACTTTGGCCCAAAAGCCAACCTGCCCCCTGGGAGACTCAACCCAGACCCCATCCCCGTTCTCAATTCCCCGCACCTTCGCATCTGCTGGATGAATAAGCACCAGCGGTTTCGGCTGCAGTTTTAACAGTCCCGGTATGTTCAGATGCTGGGATCGAAACGCAGATTGAAGCCTGGTCCCGCTGTTGAATACCAGCGGGTATTTCTTATAAAGCTCGGGGTTGCCCAAGGGGCCCTCGATAGGCTCTACGTATACTGGCAGACCATCATAGCCGTACTTCCTCAACGCACTTGATATAAGCTCTATCTTCCCCGAAGGTGTCTCAAAGCCGGGTTCGCCATCTTTGCGCAGAAGGCCTTTGGCATATTTTTGGTATTCTTGTCCACCTGAGTCAAATTTAATGCCTTCGGGATGTTCCTTCAGTTCGTCTAAGGATACGGGACCTGTTGCAAAGGCAAACTTAAGCCGATCCTCATCTGTTGATGGAAAGAGGTTCCCATAGCCTAGCCCCTTGGCAAGTGTTGTTAAGAACGTGTAGCCGGATTTTGCTTCTTCTATGGGTTCAATCACCTTTTGCCGTATTTGACAGTATCCGCCTGGGTATCGCTGATATCCCACATTCTCATAGTTCGTGGTAGCTGGAAGCACAATGTCCGCATACATAGCGTCAGCCGTCATAAACCTGTCGTAAACCACCATGAAATCGAGCTGTTGAAAACATTGTTTCCACAAATCAGGATTGGGCAAGCTTGTCAAAAGCGAGGCCCCGAAAACTAACAGAGTCTTTACCGGATAAGGATCACCCAGCAGAATAGCCTTGGGCGCTTCCATAAACTGTGCCGATTTAAGGATGTCGCAAAAAAAAGGATACCTGTCTGCGCCAATGGGTTTCACACCTTTGGGTTGTTCCAATCTTATACGGGGAAATTTTGCCGGGCTTCGTGGTCTGAACACGAGACCGCCAGGTACATCAAGATTCCCTGTTATGGCCCAGAGACATAGGACTGCCCGGATACTCTGTACCCCGCAGTTGCTGTATTCAAGCCCAGTGTACATGAGTAACGAAGCCCCTCTTGCCCCTGATAGAGATCGAGCGAGTCTCATGATGGTTTCACTTGGCACACGGGTAATGCCTTCCACCTTCTGGGGAGAAAATTGTTGTACGTAGTCCCGTAGTTCCTCAAAACCAGTGGTCCAATCCCTTACAAACCCCGCGTCATAGAGTTCTTCATTCACAATAACATGCATCATGCTCAGGGCTAATGCTCCATCCGTACCTGGTCGGATGCCAATCCATTCATCTGCAAGTTTTGCAGCCTGGGATCGCATTTGATCTATAACGAGCACTTTAGCGCCCCGTTTTTTTGCAGCCAGGACCTTCTTCATCTTGTCCGGAGGAGAATCGGTTGGAGGGTTTGTCCCCCATATCACAACCAGGTCCGTATTCTCAAAATCCTGGTAGAGGGCATTCATCGGAGCTCCGATGGTGGGCAGTGGGGCAAGAAGGTTATACGATATGGCACAAATCGAAGAAACACCCGTGCCGTTGGGCGATCCAAAAGGGAACAAAAAGCCTGAAGTTCCCTGACTTGTTGGATCAGGCGTTCCGAAAACATCCAGAATGTTTGATTCAAAACTGCCGCGGCCAAAGTAGCTCATAACGGCTTGTGGGCCGTATTCATCCTTGGTTTTCTGAAAGGCATGGACTATGCGGTCAATGGCATCATCCCAGGTGATCCGTTTGAATTTCCCCTTACCTTTTTCACCTACCCGCAGCAAAGGATACTTTAATCTGTCCCTGGAATAGATAATTTCCTTTGAATGAGTACCTCGAACACATACGACGCCGATAGGATGCCTCTTGACAGGTGTAATTTTTTCGACCAAGCCATCTACCAGTAATACATTTACACCGCACCCTCCAGGGCATATGCCGCATATGGTGGTAATCGTTTCCTTGGTCATCTTGAGTCTCCCAAGCCAGATAAGCCTAAAAAGTCGCTATCGGATATTCAGCCACTAAAACTGTTACAAAACTGGATTAAGCGATGCTTCCATTCAAAATACTTCTTTGTTTAACAACAGATACTGCACTGACCGTTTTTAGTCAAGATAAATCAACGACCTTTTCTAGATCGACCTATAAACAAAGTTAAATATGTTGGGGAGCCAACCCAAAACGTATCTTATAGAAATCATACAAAGTCATCCATATCTAATGTCACCGAGGGGTGCCTTCTCAGTTCCACGAAGCGAAGGGCTACGGACATAGTCGTTGCCGTAGGACGAGTCTTTTGCCGTGTAGGCTCTTTGCTCGTAATGCAATCATAGAGAGCCAATAATCCCCGTCAAAGGTATCTCATTTTTTTGACATTTTTTTATAATATGTCCAAAAAATGGATTATATGTTACAATAAGTCATTATTTGTTATGTAAATTGCACAGGTTATGTCTCGGCTGTTCTACGTAAAGGGGATGTCCAGTAAAGTTATTGGAATAGAGGGAACACAAAGGTTTCCTAGATAATGGAACCAAACTCTACCTGCAATCGCGAAACTTCAGTAATACGAAACACATACCATATTAAGAAAAGGAGGAGTTGGCTATGATCAAGAAGACGATCAACCTCAATGGTGTCAATCGAACAGTTATTGCCCCCGCGGATGAATCTTTGGCGAATGTTATTCGGGTCCAATTTGGCTTAACAGGCACAAAAATAGGATGCGGGCAGGCCCAGTGCGGCAGTTGTAACGTGATTCTCGACAATAAACTGGTCCGCTCATGTGTGACCAAGATGTCAAGGGTCCCTGACGGGTCTTCCATTACAACTATTGAAGGGATCGGCACACCCGGAAATCTCCATCCTATCCAGTTGGCATGGATCGTACACGGAGGCGCCCAATGCGGCTTCTGCACACCGGGATTTATAGTCTCAACAAAGGCTTTATTGGCGGAGAATCCGAATCCTACCAGGGATCAGGTCCGGGACTGGTTTGATGTTCACCGAAATGCTTGTCGCTGCACGGGTTACAAACCGTTAGTGGATGCGGTAATGGATGCAGCTAAGGTTCTTCGGGGTGAAATGACGACAGCAGATCTTATGTTCAAAATGCCGGCTGACGGGGAAATATGGGGCAGTAAATACCCGAGACCTTCTGCTGTTGCAAAGGTGACCGGTACCCTTGATTACGGTGCTGATATGGGGCTTAAGATGCCGCCCGATACGCTTTACATGGCCCTGGTTCAGGCCAGGGTTTCCCATGCAAACATCAAGAATATAGATATCTCAGAGGCGGAAAAAATGCCGGGAGTCTTCAAGGTGGTTACTCATAAGGATGTGAAGGGTAAGAATCGAATCACCGGTCTTATCACTTTTCCTACCAATACTGGTGATGGTTGGGATCGTCCGATCTTGTGCGACGATAAAGTGTATCAATACGGCGATGCCATCGCAGTCGTCTGCGCAGATACGCAGACTCTGGCTGAGGCAGCAGCTGAGAAGGTCAAGGTTGATTTGGAAGAACTTCCGGTGTATATGAGCGCACCGGCTGCGATGGCCGAGGATGCCCTGGAGATCCATCCCGGCACACCGAACATATACTTTAAGATCCCCATTATCAAGGGCGAAGACACTGCGCCGATTATGGCGACGGCGGCTCATGTAGTGGAAGGGGAATACTACCTGCAGCGACAGCCCCACCTGACAATGGAAACTGATGTGGGCCTCGCATACTATGATGACGAAGGACGGCTAACAATCCACTCTAAGAGCATCGGTATCCACCTTCATCATGCCATGATTGCACCTGGACTAGGCATTGAACCGGAGAAACTACGTTTGATTCAGAACCCAGCTGGAGGCACTTTCGGATACAAATTCAGCCCAACCATGGAAGCTCTGCTCGGGGTAGCCTGCATGGCCACGAATCGTCCGGTTTTCCTCCGCTACAATTATTATCAGCACATCACTTATACCGGCAAGCGTTCACCCTTCTGGATGAGGCTAAAATATGGTGCCGACAAGAATGGAAAACTCATCGCGATGGAAAGTGATTGGAGTGTCGACCACGGACCTTATTCTGAATTTGGAGATCTGTTGACCCTTCGTGGTGCCCAGTTCATCGGTGCAGGTTATGGTATCCCTAACATTAGAGGGGAGGGACGAACGGTTTGCACCAATCACGCCTGGGGATCAGCATTCAGAGCTTACGGCTCACCTCAGAGTTTTCTTGCAGGAGAAAGCCTGATAGATGAGCTGGCGGTCAAAATGGGAGAGGATCCTCTGGAACTGAGGGCTCGTAATGTTTACCGGCCAGGAGACACGACGCCAACAGGACAGACACCGGAAGTTTTCAGCTTTCCTGAGATGATCGACAAACTGCGTCCGCTCTATAATGAGGCTAAGCGAAAAGCTCAAGCAGGGTCAAACGCAGAGATCAAAAGGGGAGTGGGTATTTCTCTGGGTATTTATGGCTGTGGCCTGGATGGACCGGATAGCTCTGAGATTCGAGTGGAGCTGAATCCAGACAACACTGTAACTCTTTTCGATTCTTGGGAAGATCACGGCCAGGGCGCTGATATGGGCAGTCTGGGTACGGCTCACAAGGCATTAAGACCTTTGGGGCTTGCCCCGGAACAAATCCGTTTGGTTAAGAACGATACCGCCATAACGCCCAACAGCGGTCCTGCGGGAGGCAGTCGCTCACAGGTGATGACCGGAAATGCTATCAAAAATGGTTGTGAACTGTTGATGGCCGCAATGCGTAAACCGGATGGAACCTATCGTACATACCAGGAGATGGTGGAAGAAAAGATACCTGTTACCTACTCCGGCGCTTGGACAGCCTCCATGTGTACTCCTTGCTCCCTTGAAACCTCTCAGGGGTCACCATTTTCTGTTTACATGTATGGTCTTTTTATGGCAGAGGTAGCGGTCAATACTAAAACCGGAAAGACTACTGTTGAAGGGTTTACTGTAATGGCCGATGCGGGCAAGATCAACAACAAACTGGTTGTGGATGGTCAAATTTACGGAGGAGTGGCCCAGGGTATCGGTCTGGCGCTTACAGAAGATTTTGAAGATTTGAAGAAACATACCTCCCTCCATGCCTGCGGTCTACCGTATTGTAAGGACATTCCAGACAAGTTTGACATCTATTATGTCGAAACTCCCAGGGAACACGGACCGTTCGGAGCTGCCGGGGTTGGTGAATTACCCCTAACTTCTTCACATGTGGCAGTGGTGAATGCCATTTATGATGCTACTGGGGTGCGCATCAGACATCTTCCGGCACTTCCGGAGAAGGTGTTGGCGGGCTTGAAGGCTCTGAAGTAAGGCTGGCGGACACCATTACCCTTAACTCCTGACCTCTCAGTCTCATTGATCCCTTGTAACAGTACATGACACCGCAACGGAATAGAGTTTTCGTTTGAATACGGTCAGTCCGTAGGTTATTCTTTGCTAAGGCATTGTCATGGATCAGCAGGAACTGCGCAGATTGGAAAATCAATGCATCCAGGAGGAATCTCCGGAATGCACAGCAGCATGTCCTCTGCATATCGATGTGCGGGCCTTCGTCGGACACATCGCACGTGGAGACTGGATTGAATCTTTAAAGACCCTACGAAAAACCATGCCGTTGCCCAATATATTGGGGCGTATCTGTGATGCCCCATGCGAGGACCGCTGCAAGAGATCTGAGGCTGGAGGGGCCATTCGTATAGGGGCTCTCGAAAAGGCTTGCATACGTCAACATGCAGAACCTCAGAAACTTTTTCTGCTCCCCCCCAAAGGCAAGCGGGTTGCTATCATTGGCAGCGGATTAAGCAGTCTCACGGTGGCGTGGGATTGTATGCGCAAAGGGTACAGCGTCCACATTTTTGAACCAGGCAGGATCCCGGGAAAGCATTTATGTGAGCATTATCCTGACTCGCTGGCCCCTGAGGTCATAGAAGAAGAAATAGCCTACTTGATGAAACTGGGCATGGATGTCGAGCTAAACGCCGGAATTGATCAGCCTGGTTTTCTCCTCCAGCGTCTGAAGACTTTTGAAGCTGTCTATCTGGGGCTTGATTCTCTGCCCGGTAGGTCTTGGCAAATCGAAGAGGATGGCCAAGGCAATATCCGTATCGAACCTCAAATACAAAGCACAAGTATGGAAGGCATTTTTGCCGGTGGATTGCCTCGCTTTGGTTTGGCTTCGCCAATATGGCAGGTGACTGAAGGTCGTTGGGCGGCTAATTCAATAGACCGTTATATTCAAAAAGTGTCTTTGACGGCCGGCCGGGAAAAAGAAGGTCCTTTTGCAACGCGTCTGTTCACAAGTATGGTCGATGTCTCCCCCTTATCAGCCGTCAAGGAGGCTGCCGAGCTCTATGGCTATACCAACGAGGAGGCCGTGCAGGAGGCCAAGCGCTGTATCCAGTGTCAGTGTCTCGAATGTGTTAAGGTCTGTGTTTATCTCGATCATTTCGGAGCTTACCCCAAAAAATACGCGCGGGAAATTTACAACAACGAATCCATTGTCATGGGAACCCGTCAGGCCAATAAGCTCATCAATTCTTGCAGCCTCTGCGGTCTTTGCCAAACAGTCTGCCCTGAAGATTTTGCCATGCAGGACCTCTGCCTTCAGGCACGACGAAGTATGGTCCGGAGAGACAAAATGCCACCATCAGCCCACGAGTTTGCGTTGCTTGATATGGCCTTCAGCCAGAGCGAACAATTTGCCCTGGCCAGGCATGAACCTGAGCGCTCAGAAAGTGAGCATGTCTTTTTTCCGGGATGTCAGCTCTGCAGCTCCGCACCTGATAAAGTTTCCATAGTGTATGATCATCTGCGCACCGTTTTATCCGGAGGAATAGGTTTGATGCTTGGGTGCTGTGGGGCGCCTGCCTATTGGGCCGGAAACGAGGATGTGTTTGTTAGAGCCCTCGATGAGGTGCAAAAACAATGGCAAAATTTAGGGAAGCCGAGATTAATCCTTGCATGTTCCACTTGCTTACGGATTTTCAAAGATCATTTGGTGGAGATTCCGACAGTCTCACTTTGGCAGGTGTTGGAGAAAACCTGGGAACCGATTGGAACTCCACTTGCTATTAGCGAGCCCTTGGCCATCCACGATCCGTGCACGACACGCGCTGAAGCGGAAGTACAGACGTCGGTCCGGAGATTGCTGAGCCGGTTGGCAGTTCCTATCGAGGAACTAAAACTTGGTCGGGAAAAAACCGAATGTTGTGGTTTTGGCGGGCTGCTTCAAAACGCCAATCCGGAATTAGCCAGGAACGTGATCCATCGGAGGGCTCAGAGGAGCGTAAGGGATTATTTGGCTTATTGCTCCATGTGTCGGGATAATCTGGCTTCGACCGGAAAACGGGCTTTTCATTTGTTGGACTTAATTTTTCCCGATCCGCAGACAACAGAACCGGAGAATCGTCCAAGACCCGGTTGGTCCCAGAGACAGGAAAATCGTTCTCGACTAAAGGACCGATTACTAAAAGAACTCTGGTCAGAGAAACCAATTATAAAAGACAGCCACCGGAAGGTCTTATTGAAGATTGATTCGCATATAAGAACCCTTTTGGAGGAACGTCGCATTTTGGAAGATGACTTGAAAAGGACTATCTATCATGCCGAGGAGAGTGGTCAGAAGTTCTACAATCCTTCCACTGGTCGGTTTAAGGCAAATTTCAAGCCTTATAAAATTACACTCTGGGTAGAATATGGTCCATCCGAAGAGGGATTCATTGTCTTTAATGCATACTCTCATCGCATGGAGATGATTGTTTCGTGAGGCAGGATAATGTACATTTCAGATTTTTTCTTAAAACCCCACACTTTTACCGACCATTAAAACTCTCAACAAGAGACAAATCCTCTTCTACATTGATGTTGGTAAACACTGATACATCTCCATTCATAAAGGCCGGATGTTCCCGGACCTTCCTGACAGATAAAAAGGGAAGAATACGAATAATCTTGAGGCGTTGAAGTCCAATATGGGTGAGCATGACAGAAAGACATGATCGACCGTACACAGCGTGCAAGGCTTCCCAGCCATACTGGGTATGGGGAATTATGATGTCCTCTCCACGAACTTCTTTCAGTACATGCTCTAAAGACTGGACAGTTACAAACGGCATATCGCAGGCAAGGGCAAAGACATAGGGCGTGTCTGCTGAGAGTAAGGCGGATGCAATGCCTACCATGGAAGATCGCAGCGGAAAGATGTCTTTGACAATAGGAGTATCAATACCGGGAAAGTGCTCATGAATGCTTGAAACGATCAGAATTTTTTTGAAGATGAGCCGCGCCTTTTCATAAACCTGTTGGATCAACGGCTTATTGCATACCTCGATGGTGGCCTTATCTTTTCCCATCCGGGCACTTCTTCCACCAGCGAGTATTGCGCATGTAACATTCATGACAAGTATTTATCATCTTTTCAGAAATGAGTAAAGAAGCATAGTCTTTTCTCGTTTGAAAATTAGGCGCAACAGACTAACGATGTGAACTTACAATATATTTCTCTTTATAAAATTGCACATTTCATGTTACTTTCACAAATAAACATTATAGGTTTCAAGGAGAAACGCCTAAATTTTTTTTGATAATTGCTATCGTTGATAGTGAACTTACAAGCTTTGATGAAAAAATAATAAAGCGCTATGAAGAAAAAGCCAAACCCAAAAATCGTTGTCGCCGCTGTCATAGAGAAAGATGGCCAAATACTCATTGCCAAGAGAAAGCAAGGGAAGATGCACCCGGGAAAGTGGGAGTTTCCTGGCGGAACTCTTGAAGAAGGAGAAACCCCAGAGCAATGCCTGAAAAGGGAACTCCTGGAAGAGCTTGCCATAACAGTTGACGTAGGTAGTCTCATTTGCTCAACCGAACATATATTCACACCTGAGTTTACTATCAGATTGATCGTCTACCGGACGGCAGTGATTTCAGGTACTTTTGACCTAAATGCTCATGATGAGATGCGATGGGTAAAACCGGCAGATCTTTTCACCTATGATTTCCCGGAAGCAGACAGGCCTATTTTGGAAAGACTTGTTAAGACTGTTTGACGATAACAGACGCCTTGTACTGCATTATGTGGTACTACTCGCAATCGAAGCCCTAACGTTTTTGTTGTTGACATCCATCTATGTCTCTGTCCTTGACAGAAGAAGAAAAAAGTATATAATACATACCAGAAATGACTAATAGGGAATAGTAAATCCGCAAAGAGGAGTTCTACATGTTTGAAGTAAGCGAAAAAGCATCAGAAATGATCAGGGTTTTCTTGAAAGGACGCGGAGAGCCCCAGTTCATCAGAGTCTTAATGGATGAAGGTGGGTGGAAAGGTCCACACCTTGTGATGGCGACCGATGTGCAAAAAGAGAATGATCAGGTTTTTGTAGAGAAAGGGTTGACGTTTCTCATTGAAAAAGAACTTTTTGACAGAGCAAAACCAATAATCATTGACTATGTTGAGTCCACTCTCGGAGCTGGCTTTAGGTTGAAGTCTGATCTGATGAAGGGTAGTGTTTTCGAATGCGATAATATCCGGGAGCATTGTTAAGCCGGTTGCGATTCACAGTAAATGAGATGAAGCTTTTTTCACAATAACCTCCATAAGAACAAACAGCCCTCTGCTAGACATCGCTTTATGATGTAATGCGCAACATTTTTATAACTGGCATTTTTGAGAAAGGCAAAAGAGCTGCTGCTGAAATCTTCCGTTAAAACAAAGTAATGCGTTCGAATGGGAAGGGGATTGTTTCTGTACTATTAAAGCAAATCTGATAAATAAAGCCCGATAAAAACAAATAGGCGTAATATATAACCAAAAGAGTATTTTTGGTTGACATGTGTAACCATTCTCTGTACTATATGGATGGGTCGTTTGCTTTCAGTATGTAGTAACCGCCATCGGAAGTTACTCAAAGCACGTTTCCGTGAATTATGAATAAGACAATGTACGATGCTCCGGCTTTGAAAAAGGCCATTCAGATTCTGAAGGTCCTTATCGAGGAGTACCAACCCATGGGTGTGGTAGATGTTGCAAAAAGAGTTATGATCGGTAAGAGCACCGCGTATGGGATTCTAAAAAGCTTCCACGATGAAGGCCTCATCAGCAAGAACTCATCCACGAAGAAGTATACTATAGGCAAGGGGATGATGAGGCTTTCAAAGATGGTTCTGAGAAGGCAGGACTTGGCGTTTATTGCCAGACCTTGTCTTGAGAAACTGGCACAGGTCACCGATGAAACTGTTTTTCTGGGGATCCGGGAGCATGATACGATAAAGGCTGTTGACATTGTAGAGGCTGAGAAGGAGTTCAAGGTTTCATCAACCATTGGAGCAAAGCTTCCTCTAACTGCTGGAGCCGTGGGAAAAATATTCTTATCCGCTATGAGCAATGAGGAAGTGGCAGCCTATATTGCAGAAAAAGGGCTGCCACAGTACACAGAAAACAGTATCACAGACTCGGATAGTTTGATCAAAGAAATAGAAAAGATCAGGAAATTAGGCTATAGCGTCGATACTGGCGAATACTTGAAGGGTGTCCAAGCTGCAGCAAGCCTCATCTATCAATGCGGAAGTCCGATCGGTGCAATCTGGCTTGTCGGTTTTTCAAACTCTATAATTGATCGAAATATGGACCATATCATTAGAAATCTGAAACATGCGGCGGAGCAGATAAATGATAGGCTCTCTGCGAACTCGGCTTTGCTGAAAGATTTGAGGGAGAATTGCTAAGACTGGTGTTATGCGGATCCTATATCTGCAGTGTATGGCACTCTTCTTCTATGGTCTTAAGACTGATATTCGTTCTGAAATGTAAGGTGGAGAGTTTAACGCCAAGCCAATGAAAGATCTGACAGCCTATCCTATATCAATTGAACAGAAACTACAGATCCTTCTTGAAGGCGGTCTTCTCCTTCCGGTATTGACGCAATCGCTGTTGCATCGGATATCGAGGTCAAACGACTTAATCTTTTTAATGGATGGAATATCGGCAGATCCGAAGTATGTTCGAGTGTCCCTAAGAAAAACTGTGTCCAGTCTGACTCGCGCCCTTTAAGCTCGGAATCAAGCCTGGCATTTATCCATGGCAGACCCGGGTTAGAGTAACCAGACAGGGCGTGGAGTCCAGGCAAAGCGATTTGCAGAAAACCCATTACATTGGAAGACGGTCCGCCAGGCAGGATAAAAACAGGTTTTCCGTTTAATGTGCCAAAACCGACCGCCTTGCCAGGCCCTATGCGTATCCGGTGAAATGTTTGTTTCCATCCTAATTCATCCAGGACCTTGGCTACCATGTCGCGGTCACCCGTCCATGCACCCCCGCTTGTTATTAAGGCATCAGTTTTTCCGGCCAATGATTTTAAGGCAATTAACATGGCCGCATGGTCATCTTTTACAATGACCGTGAGCGCCTTCATTTTATGTTTATTACACCATCCAGCAATAGTCGTGATATTGCTTGCATAAAGTTTGCCTTCGGTAAGTGGTTGACCAGGTTCGACGATTTCGTCACCGGTTCCGATAATTCCTACAACGGGATTTTTGACAACAGAAATTATGCTGTGCCCTGCCGCGGCAAGAAGGCCTGCTATACCAGGCGATATGAATTGGCCTGAAAGAAGGATGCATTTCCCCAATGCCACATCACTTCCCCGTGGCAAGATGTTTCTTCCAGGTTCGGCAAAGATTCCTATCAATACGTCGCTTCCTTCAGATTGCACAAACTCTTCAGATACCACAGCATCAGCGCCAGTGGGGATGCGGGCCCCTGTTAATACCTTTACTGCAGTCCCTGGTTGAACCTTAATATCTTTTTTTTCTCCTGCCCCTATAGTACCCAAACAGCATAGCCTGACAGGGTTATCGGCATTTGCAGTGGCTACTTCATGAGATAAAACTGCGTAACCGTCTTTGAGAGAGGCATCCGTGGACGGAGAATCAACCAGAGCATAGAGGTCAGATGCAGCTATACGATCGACACTTTCTGCCAGAGTAACATTCTCAGCGGAGAGAGGTTTTATGGCCTCTATAGTCAAACGCAATGCTTCTTTCAGACCGAGAGACATGCCGTTCATTGGGACCTCCTTGAAATTATACATTAGTATATATTACTTGGAAATTCAACAAGCTATATAATTCAAGCATGGATGTGACAATTAGATGTGACGATTATTTGTTGTGAATAACTTCAGAAAGCAATTTCAAAGAAAAATCTTGTTGAATGTGCGTTTTTGACGGATGAATAGAAAAAGGATGAAAAAAGATTTATGCATACCGTAGCCCATGTAATAGACATACATGGTGCCGAAGGCGGGATTTGAACCCGCTATTCGGCCTTTAAAATCAACTACTTACAAATACCATAGAAGTGAATTAGAAGTGAGTCCCGGTAAAACGGGACAAAAAGAAAGCCACCGGGGCATCTTGGCGGGTACCTGGTGGCTTTGGGCTAGCTCTCCAAATCATACAAGAAGGATCGGAGGGCTATGTCTATTATAGCATCTCTCTCCAGGACGTCAACACCTATCAACACGCCGCGAGCGCGGAGCACTCTCTGGAGCGCACAAGCGAGCGGGCGCAAGGTCGTAGAACAAGAACAACTCAAAGCCGGTCTTTCACAGAGTAGCTCAAGAAAAACCTTTCCCCTCAAAAAAAGCGGGGGAAAGGTTCCTGCTGTGGGACTATGAGCAGGAAGGAAGCCGCTGAACTGTGCAATCCGAATGACGCAGAAGGGAGTTGCGGCAAGAGGATTGTCCAGGAAAGCGGGGAAGAAACACTTCAAGACTGGGTAACCGAGGGGCTTAAGGTTTTTGGCTCTTATGGTCTTGAAGTCTTACATGCTAATGATCACGAAATAAAACAAGAACAACGTGGATTATCGTCCCTTTATTATCCTATTGCAAACCTTAAAATGCATGAGGAATACAAAATAATTAAGGCGATCAGAAATCTTAGTCAGAAGAAAATGTATGTGATGAATTGCAAAGGGAAACGCGTTCCAGTATATGAGCCAAAGGTAAAACTGACTTTAAAGGAAAAAAGATTATGGCTCTATGAGAATGGAATTATTCAAGAAAAGGATATTTATGCATGGTTCTATGATCTGGTGTGGCGGCAAAACAATAATGCGGTCATTATAAATATGAAAGATGGAACAAGAAAAGCTATTGAAAACTTTTCGGGAAGATGGAATAAAAAGAGACCGTTCGGCTATCAGGTAAGGAAGCGACTAAGAGGTATCTTAGACGAATTAGAGAAACCCATCCTCTTAACGCTAACAATATCAGACAAATTAATTTCATCTTTAATACCCCGTTACACTAACCTTGATCCCGTTTCCTTCTCTATAACGAAAATTGGAGAGTGGATAAGAGAGTTCAGAGAAAGACTATTCATGTATCAGCAAAGAAGAGACATAGACTGGCAGTTTAAAGCATGGACAATTGAATTTCAGGAAAAGAACAATTGCGGTTTTCCCCACGTTCACATGATCTTTGCCGGTAACTGGCTTGGGAAAATAACCGAAATACAAGCTTTGTGGCCGTATGGAATTGTTGAGCTAACAACAAGAAAGGACATAGAAAGAAGGTATCCAGGGCGCAAAATAGATTCTCTTAGGTTAGCAAACTACCTGACAAAATACGTGAGTAAATCAGGATCTGCGATAACCGAAGAAGGGATTCACAAGGGATATGCATGGCTTGCGTTTTCTGGTGGGCGGGTATTCTCGGTCAAACATGAGAAGAAGAAAAATTAAGACTAATCTACAGGTAATATTCACAGAAAATCACTACCCTCATCAATAATATTCTCAAGGACCTGATCTACACCGATGGATTTTTCTTTAATAAGAAGATAGAGGGAACTGAATGTTTCGAAGGCTTCACGAGTTTTGAACTCAGAAGCACGATAAGTTATGGTATCGCTTGAAGGGGCTAAGATAGAGGGGAGTGGGCCGATTGAGGATTTATAAAAACGCAATATAAAGTCATCTGGGGTGGAAGCAATAGACCATTGGTATTTTTTATCATAAAGAAAGTAATAAGCGTCCTCTTGGAAGCCTTGACCTGATCGTGTATTAGTTATTTTATCACTGTTTTCAATCATTACGTTAACAGCGCGAATTATTTTGGACATTGTTACCTCCGTATTACCTTTTATAATTTTGGATGTCAATACTTCGAACCATCTCACGTAACTCGGAAACTAAACTTCTCTTCCTGGGTTCGGTGAGGGTATTGGGATTATCGATGAAACTTTGTAACTTTACACAGAGTTCGTGACAGTTTACTGAAAGGGTCGAATTTCCGTTGATCTGCCCCACCATTTCTGCAAAAATATTAGTAACCATTTCTTTTTGTGAAGAATCTGAAGCATTAAGATCATTAAGTCTTTCAAAATTCATTCTCAGTTCCACCAGTGTTGTTTGAAAAGCATAGTTCAGTAATGTTGAAAAAACCGACTTAATAGCATCACGCTTAAAAAAAAACAAATATAGCGCTATCGCAGCTGCCGCTATCTGGAATATGTTGGCAGCAAAGCTGATAATAGAAACTATTGTAGTCATCAGGTTTGTATCTGGCGTCTCATTCACAGGAATTTCTAATAGAATATACGCAGACTTAGAAGGTGTCAACGATAATTTGGCAAACAAAATAAGTTGACATTATATATATCATGCTATATAGTATAATATATAGTAAGCAATTAGGAGGAAATATGGCTAAGAAGATAAAGTCTTTCACTGTGGATGAGGATATTTATAATTCTTTAGTAACGAAGTTCAAAAAAAGCAAGGTCGAGGTAAGCGTGTCTCTTTATTTGAACAACTGCCTGAAGGATTTACTGAAATACTTTGAATTCATTGAAAAGGAGTTGCGTAAAAGAGGCTATACAGTACCAATGGCATTTGTAATAAAAGAAATGGTAGAGACTCCTCATATACATATTCCAGGAGAAGGACATATTGAACCTGAAGACGCGAGCATGGAACTGGAAATAAACTTAGAGGGGTGGCAAAATGACTATGAAGCTGATCAAAAGGGGATTCCAAGAGAGATGTATCCGTGGTTAAAGGACGGCACAAACTACGTATTATCACCGGATAAGAAATATCTGATACGTGAAGGGTTGGGAGTGAAATTTATTCCAATAGGGGGCTCATTAAGGGAACTAAAGGAGCCTAATAAGGAATAACTGACTTGACACCCTCCCTAGGCACAAATATACTGACCCAGGATCAACTAAAATCTGGGGGTGTCATCATGACAGGAACAATACGTTGTAACAGGTGTCGAAAGAAGATGGATGGTGTTTGCGAGTGCGGAAATTACAAGTGCTTCATTCAGATTTACTGGAAAGGAAAATACTACGAATTCAGAAGGGACGATGAAGGGGATTTATTTAGCTACCACAAGGCGGTTGACAGGTGTAGATGGCAGAATAAAAGGGTAAGACCTTTGCACGGTAAATAGCCCGGAAATAGCTTGTAACTGTTTGATATAT
>JAEAME010001266.1_pt1 | contig 18434 bp, 12 predicted proteins | sample 8958731 | NCBI WGS metagenome assembly JAEAME01 (sample SAMN16933194, study PRJNA681113) | bioreactor sludge metagenome | isolation source: anerobic bioreactor sludge (Control) | place: India:Bengaluru | collected 2018-10-24 | reverse complement strand
GGAATCGGTATCGGGATCGGCTTTGGTAATCGGTTGGGCCGTGTTTCAGGAAATATAAAAACCGATCCCGATTCCGATAGCGACCCCGACCCCGATTTCCACGCCGCTTTGCGAGGCAGGCCAAAGCCACGCCTTTGAGGCGTGGTCGATTAAGGTTTCTTTGTTTGTGATGCCGAGGCGGATTATCATCCAGATTAAGCGTACAAAGTTCTTTGCAAAGCCTCACTCCAAAGGAATGATCAGTGCACAAAAACGGAAATACTCTGCAAAGAACCTTGTACCTTATGTTTCCTTAAAACTTTGAGAATGCCAGAAACAATAATCTTCGATTACACGGCAACCGGTTGCCGGCTAACTTCTTATTTCACTCTCTTCAGCACCAACTCCGGCGGACCAGGCATTTCGCCACCTGGGCCTCCGCCACCTGGGCCTCCGGCACCTGGACCGCCGCCTGGGCCTCCGCCACCAGGACCGCCCATGCCGGCCATATCAAACTGCATGGTTAGCTTTATCTCATCGCCGGAAACCTTTCCTTTATAGTTAATCTTCATTTCCATTTGGCCTGTCACTTTGACGACGAAAGATATGTTGTCGCCTTCAATTTTGCCGTCAGAAATGGGATATTCTTCTCCCTGGGGACCGACGCTCGTTCCGGTTAGCGTCGAGCCTGCGGCCTTGAAGGTAAATCCCAATTCCATGGCCTGCCCCATCATGTCCATGGAGCCCTTCCATTTTCCGGTTATATCGGCGCCCCACGCCGTCGCCAGCATAGCGCCCAAAACTACGACTACTGTTATCAGGATTTTTATCTTCATGGATTTTACACACCTCCCTGGTGTCGCAAATTGTTCTTCTGGTTTTGCGTAATGCTCACAAACACGTCTCCGCTGCTGATTAGATTCATTGTGCAAATATTCTAGAATTATCAGTTGGGATTTTACTATAGGTTGAAATAAAAAACAGGTTTAATGCTAATTTTTATAACCAGTGATCTTTCCGATCCAGGAGATAAAGTCTTCCGGGTCGTTATCTGCGCCGTGTCCTGCGTCCCAATAAAGCCAGGTATTCACTCGACAATCCAAACCTTGTTGATAGAGCGGCTTGCCCCGAGTATGATGCTTCCCGGCATATTCGATAAACCACTAATCGGCAATCAGGACGGGAACTATGGATGATGCACCCAGCAAAAAATTGTTGCTCCTCATCGTGTTAGCCATCGGCAGCCTCAGCTTCGGCGTCGGAGCTCTGCCGCCCGCGCTCGCGGACATAGCCAGGGCTTTTCCGGAGAGAAGCGCCCAAACCATTCAAATGGCAATCACTCTGCCGTCGCTGCTCATTATGGTGTCCACTCTGGTCTGCGGGATGCTATCGCGAACCATGGGCAAGAAAAAACTGGTGATTATCGGGATGCTTCTGTTCGCTGTCGGCGGGGTCGCGCCGGCTTTCTATGGCGGAATCATCTTCATTCTTATAATGAGAGCCGTTTTCGGAGCGGGCGTCGGCTTCATCCTGCCGATTGCACAGGCGCTGATCGCCGACTATTTCGAGGGACGCGACAGGGACGTCTACATGGGATACTCGAGTTCCAATACGGCTGTCTTCGGAATTGTATTCACGTTGCTCGGAGGCTTCCTATGCAATATTCACTGGCGCTATACCTTCTATGCGCACCTGCTGGTCGTGCCTGTGCTCGTACTGGTTATGGCCAAAATGCCCGAGCCCGAGAAAAAGCAGGAAACTGAGCGAACCAAAGCTTCGGGAATGACCCGCAAAGCCTGGTTCTATATAGCGATCTATTTTGTCTACAACGTGGTCATTTTCTGCTTCATCAGTGATCTTTCGTTCGTGATAGCGGCGGACAAAGTCGGGGACGCGGGTACATCCGGCGTTGTGATGACTTTTTCCTCCATCGGAGGCATTGTCGCAGGGGTAATCCTGGGATGGGTGACAAAGACCTTCAGGAAATATGCACTCGTTTTTGCGCTGGTTTTTCTGACGCTTGGATCGGTCATGCTCCTATTTGTCGAGAAGGCGCCCATGTTTATGGCTGCCTATGCGATCTGGGGACTCGGATTCGGCACCTTCAATCCGCTGATCATCCTGGAAATCATAGGAAGCGTGACCAAATCAGCGGCCGCTCTGGCTCTGGCCATCCTGACCAGCGCCATGGGAATCGGGCAGTTCATATCGCCGATGTCGTACTCCTATGTCAACGGCCTCTTCGCGTTTGAGGGCTCAAGAGCGTCGTGGGTTGTGGCAACGGCATGCTTTATAGCCGCTCTGATAATCTCGCCTGTTTTAATAGGCTTGAGACAGCGAAGAGGCCAGGCCCCTGCAGCCGTTTAGCCCCTGCCTGGGCTTTGAGACGATGTCCTTTCAGAGCATAAAATGTAGAAACTCCAAACCCAGGCCTTGCGCCCATAAGCGCTAACTTAAGCGAATTTATTGTCCCGAAGGTTGAATTTTGAATATTGAACGAGGAATTACGAATTGCCTCGATATTCTATATTTTTTGCATTATTCAAGGTGAATTATGCTTAGGTTAGTTTCTGTCGCGAAACGTAGGTTTTAGTTCCGAAGGGACGGTGCAGCAAAGCCCAGGGTGAAACCCTGGGACAATGATAGAATGTTTGATAAGCCCTGTAAGGGCGACGCAAGTCGTTCCTGTCATTGACCTTCTGCTTCGCCCCTTCAGGGCTCTTTGGATCTTTGACCCGAACCCAGGGCTGCGCCCTGGGCTTTGCTGCTCCACCCCTCCGGGGTTTGAAATGCCCGTTTCGCGACAGAAACTAGGTTAGCGCTTATGGGCTTGCGCCCTGGGCTGTACTGCTTCGCACCTTCAGCGCTCCGGGGGGAATTGGCCGAGCCACTATCAATTCAATTGTTACAGGCCATGAATTAACCGATTTACACTGCACCGGCGGCGCAAGAATGTAAAGAATGCCAACAAGGGCGAATCCTGTGGAGCTTTGGAGAAACCACTTACATTTACCATTGCTTATGGCCGAGTTGAAACAATCTTCCAGGATTTGGCTGTAATAATGCTTTACAGCTCCTTTTTTAAGTCTTCCACGGTGCATTGCAGAATCAGCTTTGATTCATCCTTCCAAACCATTTATTTTAAGCTAATTATAGCGTCTCTGATTCAGCGCACAGAATCATCCTGTTATCTGGCCAGCAATTTGCTTTTATCGTATACGAAATAGCATGAAGCGTGTGGTCTTCGCATTTTGATTCGAGTGCTAAGATGCCTCTCCTTCGTTATTTGAAGGGAAATATTGATCACATGCTTTTTATACAGCCCATGATAAAAAGGAGAAGATATGGGGAAAACGCTTCCCACCAGCGCGATTTTATTAATTAGCATATTTCTTTTGGCTTCGCCGGCTCAGGCAAGCCTCATTGCTTATTACTCTTTTGATGGAAATGCCAATGATACAAGTGGCAATGGATATGATGGCACGGTTTTTGGTGCAACGCTTACCTCCGGATATTCCGGGCAGGCATATGATTTCAATGGATCCGGAGCTTACATTTATGCACCGGTAAACATTAATGCAGGAACTTTGCCGGAGATTACGATGGGCGCTTGGGTCAAAGCGGATTCGGCGACTCCGGTCACTCAGGTTATTTCCCATGACAATGGCGGCTATGACCGATCTCTGGGCATTGATTCTCGAGGAGGATCCACGGGATGGTCCGCATTTACGGGAAATGGCGTTTTGGGAGGCGTCTCAATTAATCTGAATGAATGGACATTTATAGCGGCCAGCTATGATCAGGTTAATGGATTGGTCAAATTGTACGTGGATGGAAATGAGGTCAGCACCGGGGGATATGTCGGCGGTGGATGGAATTACATCCGAATTGGCTCAAATCCCAGCTATGGAGAATATTTTAATGGCGTGATTGATGAGGTTTTCATCTTCGATAGCTATTTGACAAAATCACAGCTGGACGACATCCGGAATCAGACGGCAGTGCCGGAACCAACGTCGCTCCTGCTCCTCGGCACCGGGCTTGGCGCGATCGGCTTGGCAGCATGGCGCAAAAGGAAATAGCAGGCTTCATATACATATTCATATCTTAATCAAGGGCCGCTCTTCGGGGCGGCCTTTTTTTGGGATCTTGCTCTTTGACTGTTGTGGACGCGAGGGAAGCCGACGAGGAGTGGGAGCGGTTGAGCCGCCTGAACGGATCCCGAGCGCAACGGCCGACCTGTCCCGCGATCAAAAATCTAAAATCCTAAACCCTGCATTATCTCGCGAAAGCGGCCGGCGCCATCGGGGAACTCCCGGCAGCGGCCTTAGTGTTTGAGGCGAGGGTCAGTTCCTTGCTTGAGGATCGGGGGCTTTCCTGCCACAGCCTCCGGATGTCCGGGGAAAGCATCTTCAGTATGGCGACGGGCAGGGAACTGGTAAACCCGTACTCCGAAGCGTCCTTGCCCGGGACGAAAACGGTGAGGACGCCGAAGTAGCGGTCTTCCAGGTAGAAAACGAAAACAGCGGTACGGTCCAGGGATCGGGAGGAGGTCCTCTGTCCCCGGCGGCCGACCATGTCGAGCCGGTTGTCTCCGGATCCCGTCTTTCCGCCTACGGTCAGCGGCCGGTCTCCGATGCGGTAGGCTCCGGAAAGCCGCGCGGCGGAGCCGCTCTGTACAACCTGCGCCAGCACGGGAAGCACGGTGCGGGCGACCGCCGGCGGGATTAGCTGCACGCCGGGGGACGGGGCTGGTTCCAGGGCCGTTTCGTAGGGTGTTCCTTTTGCGAACCGGAGTTCCACCATCCGGATGGACTGCATACGCTTTCCGTTATTCACCAGGATGCCCATGAGCTGGGCCAGCGCCTCGGGCCGGTCTCCCGAACTGCCAAGGGCCGTGGCGAGCGAGGGCACCAGCCGGTCGAAAGGAAATCCCATGCGTTTCCATTCGGCGGCGATCGGCACGAATGCGTCCTGTTCGAAGCGGATCCGGAGGCGCCGCTCCTGGGCGGAACGGTTCCGGGACTGGAACAGCCATGCGGCGGATATTCGGCGCGCTTCCGCGCTTTCCTGCAGGATGCGGCCCCACCCCATCGACGGATTTTGCGCGAGCATGCCGGCGCACCATACGCGCAGCGGGTGTATGCCCAGCAGGTAGCCGTAATCGGACAGGGTCAGATTCGGGTTGCCGTAAGCCTTCGCCATGCGCCGCGCCAATTCGGGATCGGCTGTCCCCGTGTGCCGCTCGAGCCACTGCGCCATGGCAGGTTCCTTCCCTCCGCGGTGCCACGCGTAGAAGAGTATCGCCAGGTGCCTGGGCGAGGCGGCGTTGTGCTCGAGCAGCCCGGACACGATCTCCTGTGGCGGGAGCTTCTGAAACTTCCTGTAAGCCTGCAGGAGGAAAAACCGGGATTCCTGGTCCACCGACTCTTCGAGCATCCTGCGCCGTTCGGGATGGCCGGTATCCGCGAGGACGCTTTGCGTATCATACGGCAGCCGGGCTTCGTAATAGTGCACCAGGTCGCGCATCAGGCGCACGTAGGCGAGGTTTACCGAACGCACCGTGGCTTCTCGGATGGTAACGGTTCTTCCGTTGTCCTGCGAATCGAAGTTCCGGAAGGTATGCGCGCCGCCGCCCGTAAAAAAGACTTCTCCCGGATTTGCCGAATACTTCCGGTCCATCGCCAGCGCGAGAAATGCGTCGATTCCGATGCCCGGGTTCGCGAGAAGCGTCTCCGTCGCCCATAGCGTGATGGGATCGCGCGCGCCGGCAACCATTCTGCTCAGCGCTTCGTCGTCCGCGCCGCCGAGCGTTGCATGCAGAGATGCGGCGACGTCGAGGTAGTGCACCAGCACGCGCAGCTTGGCCGTGCTCCCGAGCTGCATCTTCATGCCGGTGTTGATGTCGAAGGGGGCGTTGAGGCTGTCGGTCACGACGCGCAGCATGTTGCCTTCGGTCGTTTTTTCGTACAGCATCATCCCGTAAACCACCCTGGAAGGATCGCCTTTTGCCAGGAGCCGTTCGCCGCGCAGGCCGGCGCCGTCGAGAAACGCGGGATCGTGCAGCTTCTCGAACAGGGCGGCAATGCTATGCTGCAGCCGGGGGTGGATAGTGCTCTCGACCTCGAGGTCGAGACGGTCAAGTTCGTACAGCCCCGGGAGTCCGAGCCGGGTTACCAGCTTCGAGCGGATTTCGTTGATGGCCTTGCTCTCGGCGTAGGAGGTCAAGGCGCGTTTCGGGGGGAGGGACGCGAAACTGATGGGGGCCGCAGCCACGCGTTCCGAAAAATCCTTCGAAATCACCTGCGCGTTTGCGAGCATGCGCGCGAAATAGCTCGCCCGGGCGTCGAGGTCGTCGCGATTCCGCACGAGATAGTAGCTCGGCGCTTTCACGGCGCACATCAATGCCAGGAGATGTTTGAATGCCCCGGCCTTTCCCGGGTGGTCGTCGGGCATCGAGATCAGGCGCCGCACGTCGTGCAGTTGCAGGCCGAACCAGGCGTACAGCCCGTTGCCGATGCCGTGTATTTCGCCATACCCCGGCGCCGCGGCCAGCGGAATCGAATTCAAATAATCCAGGATGATCCGCCGGCGCTCGTCGCGGGTGTCCGGGCCCTGGTGGTACACCTGCAGGCTCGCGTTGGTCATCTGGCGCAGTTTGGCCAGGGCGGAATCCGTTTTGCCGTCGTACGAATGCCGGTATTTCACCATTTGCGTCGCCAGCGTGCTGCCGCCTTCCACCGGGACCGGAAGGCCGAGCTTGTGTCCGGTGTACAGGACGGCCGCCTTCGCCAGCCGGTCCCAGTCCACGACCGGATTCGTGCGCGAGTCGGCCGGCTCGCTGAGTTCGCGGTTTTCTATGATGAGGAGGCTCTTTACGGCCAGCGGCGGGATTTCCTCAAAGCTGTTGAATGCATAGCCGGCCACCGGGGCCTGGAAAAGGGGCTGTCCGTCCATGCCGCGAATCACCAGCTCCGTGGAGGTGCGCTCGGCATAGGGCGGGAGGAGTCCCCAACGGGTCGCCTGCTCGAGTTCGGCGGAAAAGCGCGCCTGTTGCGTGACGCGGAAGGCTTCGGCGGCGAGCCGGCGTTCGAATTCGGGAATCAGGGCATAGCCCGCGCGGACGTCGAATGGGCCGTGTTTGGGGAACACGATGTTGGGGCTCGGCCCGTTGCCGACGGCGTAAGACATCTTGCGCGCGAAGCTGGACAGGATGCGCGACTGTAGTGCCGAGGTGCGCAGTTCATACAGCACTGCCCCGGCCACCAGGCACCCCAGGAGCGACCAGCGAAGCCACTTCGGGAACCGCCACGAAGGCATAGGTATGGGCGGCAGTTCCCTGAAGCGGAACCAGTCCAGAATCTCCGTGACACTTCCGTAACGCGCACGAATCTTGAAATCGGCCATTTCGGTTCACCACTGTATCCGATGCGGATCCCTCCGGCTCAGCTGCAGAAGCATAAAAAAGCCCCGTCGTTTAAGGCGTTTTCCTCGCGGAGCAGGTTCTGAAAGCTTACCCGGTCGCAGATGCCCGATGTGACCTTCGCCGCGCGCCGCCACATGGGCAGGAAGACGCAGCGTTCCTGCTGCGGGCATCCGCCGGCTCGCCTATCATCCATGCAGACCACCCGAGCCTGCGAACCCTCGATAAACCGTATGATCTCTCCCACGGACAACTTATCGGCCTGGCGGGCGGGAAAATATCCACCTTCTGCACCCCACCGCAAGCGGACGATGCCTGCCCGGCGCAACTGGCTCCGGTTGCCGCCGAGAAAGCGCGACAGCTCAGTCAACCTTACCGATTTCAACCGAAAACTGAAAGCGCTCCATCAGGGCATCGAGGCCGACGAGCTTTATCCTAAAGCCGTCAGGGTGGGCGCCGAACTGCTGGCCGACAGGATTGAGCAGAACACCCCGATCGGATTGGCGGCGGCGGTTTTGACAATTCCCGGACAGGAGACAAAGGGTGGCCCATCACACCAACGCGTTCCGGGTGTGGCATTTTGCTTGATTTTGAGCGGCTCATTTATAAGCAATGGCCCGAAAATGACCGATAGGGAAATCATGAAAAAATCGTTGTTCATTCTATTTTTGGCCGCCGGCTTGATGATCGTGGCGCCGGTTGCGCAGGCAGGTACAATATGGCGGCTACTTCACGGGTGATCATATTTCCGGGAGCAGTTACGGCGGGATGGCGCCGTTTGGATATGTGAGACTGACGCAGAACGGTCCGGACGTCAACTTCTATATTGCTTTATATGATGACAGCAAGTTCGTTCGGACTGGTGCCGGGGACGACATGAACTTCAAATTCAACTATCAGGGATCCAGTTCGATCTCCGGTGAATCCTCTTTCAGCGGATTGGGCGGCCTTTCCGTCGCGTACGCTCCAACCTATGTCACGGGCTATAAAAAGGATAAACCGATATACGCAAACGTTTTCGACGGCGGCAGCGGCGGAAATTACTATTTCGGCGTTTTCTACGGCAACCAGAAGGGGGGCGGCGGCGCCGGCATTGCCGGGCCCATCGAGTTCACGGTTGAAAATGCGACGATTGCCCAATTAATCGGGATAAACAACAAGGGCCAGATTTTTGTCGCTGACATCATCAGCGGCAAAAGCGGGAAGACTGGTTTGGTGGGCGTTAGTTCAGGCAGCTACCAGGTGCCGGAACCCGGCATCGTTATCCTTCTTGGTCTCGGCATCGGCAGTGTGGCTGCGCTCTCAAGGTTCAGGATGTAATCGACCAATGCTGGAAGCCGTGGCTTTAGGCTTCCCCGCAGAGCGGGGCGTATACTCGGGGTTGGGGCTGGCATTTGAAAAGAACTTAAAGCAATGCGCTTCCCATTTGAAATCATTTCCTGCTCTCTGCGCCTGCTTCACTTACATACAGCGAATAGTTGCTGCATGGCAGCTTTATAGCGCCGCTCTTCAAGAATCTTTTCTAGAAGCATCTCGCCTGCGAGTCGGGAAACGCTTGTATCGCGCTCGAAGCGGGCCATTCTTTCCGTATCGCCCGCGAACGCCTCGGGAAGAAACTTCAGCGCAACCTTGCGGTTCAGATCGAGGTCGTCGGCCGCGCAGACTTCGCCCATGCCTCCGCGTCCCGGTTGCTCACCGACATGATAATGGCCTAGCGTTTTTCCGTTCATTTGACGGGCACCAGCTGCTTCAGTTCTTCAAACCAGTTGATCACGACGTTGATTTTGCGCGGGCCTCCGGCCACAGCCGCAGCGGATCCTGCTTCCTTCATCATCAGGAATCTTTTGCCGTCAGAGCTGATGTCCCACATGGGCAATACGGCCTGGCCGGCGCTGGCGGAATAATAGGATCTTCGAAAGATCTCCATGGGTTTCCCGGCTTTAAAAACCGGTTCGGTCTCCACCGGAACCGCCATGACGGATTCCGCGTTTCGATAAAACAGCTCACGCCCGTCCGGCGACCACAGCGGACCGCTCCCGCCGCCGGTCGAAATCTGCCAGCGCCCTTTGTTCACCTCCGGGAAAGGACGGACGTACACTTCGTTACGGCCCGACTCATTGGATGCATACGCGAGCCATTGTCCGCCGGGTGAAATTCGCGGATGGTCTTCGTTATACTTCTCTTTGAGCAGCGGCTTTATTGCGTGGTCTCCCTCCACAGACATCATCGTAATATCCGTCTGATAGGGAGACAGCGTGAGGTCCCACGACAAAAGGGCCTTCCCGTCCCTCGACCAGCAGAATGGACCGGGGAGGTCGGGCATCGAGCCGATTTTCTCCACCTGCCCGGAGCCGTCCGCGGCCTTTTTCTTGATATCGTAGTGCAAACCATCCGCGGACGAGCGGTAAACGATCCATCGGCCATCCGGGGTCCAAATGGGAAAATTGTCTTCGCCTTCATCGAAGGTAATTCGAGTCAGGCTTTCGCGAGCAAAGTCCCAGATCCAGACGTCCGGATTCCCACCGATATTAGCTGTCAAAGCGACGCGCGTTCCGTCGGGAGATATTTTGGGAAAGGCATAAGCGTTGGGAGGCGCTGAAAGCGGCTGTTCCTTTCCATGCCGGTCTACCCACACAAGAATGAGACCGGCTGCCGGCGTGCTGCCTGTCTCCGGTATGTAAGCCATCGTTCCAGCTTCCGAGACGGCCAATTGCGCCCCGAGCCCGCCAACGCCTTCCACGACAGGCGCCGGTCCGCCTGTGGTCTCAAGTTTGTCAGAATCGAATGGAATGGCGAAAACACTGCTGTTGCCCGGCAATCTGAAGACTATGTGCCCGGTAGGGAGATACCAGGCGGCGCGGCCCTGAAACAATTCCTTGCGCTCTCCTGACCGCAGCGACTTCACTGTAATCCTGTCTATGTAGACCCAGGTCAAGAGAGTGTGCAAAAGCGATTGCCCATCCGGCAGGATCTGGGGGAAAGTGGCTGCCTCCGATTCCATTTCTGCAAGAGACGCAGGAGTCCCGCCGTTGGCGGAAATCCTCATGATGCCGCCGTGGAGGTTGCCGTATATGATGGTGTTGTCCGGATACCAATAGGCGCCCCGAACGTCGATGGCGTCGCATAATGAAACAGGGGAGCCGCCGTCGATGGCGATCTTCTTCAGCTTGAGCTCCGTTCCTGCCCAGTATCCGATCCATTTGCCGTCGGGCGAGAAGAACGGTTGCTGTGGGAATCCCTCTGTTCCGGGAATAAGTTTCGCAACCGATTGCTCCACGGAGCGCAAGAAAAGTCCCTGCGGAGTGCTGTAAACCAGCTGCCTGCCGTCGGCCGAGAGGGCGAGGATCGGCCGGGTAGAGCTGCTGATGAGTTGCTGGCCTTCCGGCAGAGCATATTCAAAGCGCATGACCCGGCGCGGTTCGCGCGGCATCAGCTTCCAAACAGCCACTCCTGCAATCAATGCCATTAGAGCGAGGGACGCCGACCACAGGAGTATCGTTCGCAAACTTTTCCGAGGCTCAATTGCGGTCACCGGCTGAACGAACACACCACTGGGGTCGGACAAAGCTTTTTCGATTTCATAATGCGCATCGCCGATTTCGGGGTATCGTTTTTTTTGCTCCTTTTGCAGACAGCGGGTGATAGCTTCGCGGACCCTGGGATGAATGTTTGCCGGAAGGAGATCGAGTTTCACATCTCCTTTGATGACCGACGCAAGGATTTCACTGACATCGTCTCCCCGGAAGGCAGCCTGGCCCGTCAGCATTTCGTAGAGGACACAGCCGAAAGCCCAGATGTCTGTCTTTTTGTCCGCGGCCTTTCCCTTGGCCTGCTCCGGAGACATATAGGCTGCGGTTCCAAGGATGACGCCCTGCTGCGTAGCCATGTCACTCAGCGTGGGGGAATTGGAGAGGTTCAGATCCGCCTGCTCCCCGGCAAATGCCTTGGCGAGTCCGAAATCCAACACCTTGACTTTGCCGTCCGGCGTGATCTTAATGTTGGCTGGCTTCAGGTCCCGGTGGATCACGCCCTTCTCATGCGCGGCTTCGAGGGCTTCGGCAATCTGCAGCGCCAGCTTCAGCGCCTCTTCAACAGGAATCGGGCCACGCTTGATCCGGTCGGCCAGCGTTTCCCCATCCACCAGCTCAAGGACAAGGAACTGCGTCCCGCTTGATTCCTCCAATCCGTGTATGGCCGCTATGTTCGGATGATTCAGGGACGCGAGCAGCTTGGCCTCCCGCTGGAAGCGGGCAATCCGGTCCGCGTCCCGCGCGAATTCCTCAGGCAAAACCTTGATCGCGACATCGCGCCCGAGCTTCTGATCCTTCGCCCGATACACTTCCCCCATCCCGCCCTTGCCGATCTTCTCCACAATGCTGTAATGCGAAAGACTTTGACCGATTTCAGGCATGTACACCCCCAAAAGAGGACCTGCATGGTGCCTGGCTGCGCTTTAGGAACTTTGGGGACATTATATGCGGCAGGGGCCGGGAGGCGGAAGGGAAATCCTGAAATGAACATGCGCGCCAATGAGGAGCAGCCTTAACCGCACCTGCTGGGTTTAAAGCGCAAAAACCTAATGCGGGTTAAAGGCTAAGCAGTTCCGGCATGCCTTTGTAAACTTTTCATCGGATGGCCAAATCTTTTCGGGGTTGGGATCGGTATCGGGGTCGGCTTTATGAATCGATTAGGCCGTGTTTCACGAAATAAACCCGGATTCCGAAATTGGCCGCGGCAGCGGCCAGTTGATTTGAGCCCGGCCTTCCGGAAAAATTCCGTCCGCCCTAGCGCTGCCAGTAGAATCTCCTGGGTGATTTCGCGGATCGATTGCTCTTCTTCAAGGCCTGAACGGCAATTGTATCCGTTCAGACGATCCTGGATCATCTTCACACTCATTTACCCAAGTCCTTTCGCAAGCCTTCAAGAAATCGACGCACACGCCGCGAAGAATAGTTAGAGTACAGACGCTCGAATGTCTCTGTTTGGGTGCCTGCCAGTAGGTCTTCATCCACTCGCAGACTCTCCATAACCGGGCGTGCGGAAACCCAATCCAGTCCTTGTGCATAAACGTAGTCTGCCAAGGCCTTCAGCGGCGATGCCAGCAGGAAGCTTTCGCCGGTGGGAAGGCCCGGTTCACTCCCATCCTGCTTTTCAATGCGAGCGACCTCCGTGTAAAAGACCTTCTGCGGAATCCGCGTAAAGCTGAAATGCCCGAGAGGCGTTTCAAACTCGCGAGCCCTGTCCATGGAAGCGCTGGTAATCGCGTAAACCGCTTCGGGGATCCAGCCGTGGTACGACAACGCTGTTTCCAGGCTATTGCAGACAAGGCCGGATCGTAACTTTGATCGGCAGGCGCATGGGGGCAACCGCCCGAATTTGAAATCTGTGCGAATCCGGACATCGAGGTCCTCGAATGCTTTTGTTGACTGCTTCCCGATTCCGGCTTCTCCGGAATCGCCCTTGATGGCTCCATCAGGCCTCCAGGTTCATCTTGCGCAGGAGGGCATGGTAGCGAGGGTGGGAGCGGAGGGGATCGTAAATGGGAAAGAGGCGACCGTGGGAAACCAGGTGATCGCGCGCATCGATCGCCTTCTCAAACCAATCCAAACCTTTTTCGATGTCCCCCAAACTGCAATATATCCAGGCAAACGGCGAGGGAGATGCAAAAGATTCAGCAGAGAATTGCCGCAGGTCCTCGAGCTCCTTCCGGGCTTCGTCGATCAAGCCTGTCCGGGCGTAGGCGATGGCGCGAAACGCAAAAGCCCAGTGACTTCGTCCCACGTACTCGGCGGCCAATTCACATTCCCGCACCGCGTCATCCAGTCTGCCCATTTCAAGGTATGTGAAACCGAGATACTGATGAGCCAGATAATACTGCGGATCGATTTCCAGGGCGTTCCGGCATTGGTCGATTGCGTTATCCCACTCGCGGAGCACGTAATAAAAATAGCCGAGTGCCCACTGCAGAAATGGCGACAGCGGATTCAACTCCATGGCCTCCCTCCAAATGGTCATGGTTTCATCCAGTCGCCCCATCGGTATCAGGTAATATTGGCAGTAATAAATGCGGGCTTCTTCGGAGTTGGGGTCGAGATCCAGCGCCCTCAGAAATTCCAGTTCGGCGCCCTTCCAGTCAAACTCTACGGCCCGGAGGCTTGCTTTCAGGGCATGCGCGGCGGCCAGGGTGTCATCGATTTCCAGGGCCTTCAGTGCAGACCTGCCGACCTGTTCATAGGCAGCACTCGAAGGGATATATCCCAGGAAGCCCATATACTGATGATAACCTGCCAGGCCAGACCATGCCGGGGCGTACTTCGAGTCGATGGCGAGAGCCTGCTCGAAATATTCCTTTCCCTTCGCCATACCGTCGGGCGTGCCTTTATAGAGATTATAATTTCCTTTCAGATAAAGGCTGTAAGCTTCCAGATTCTCTGTATGCCGCTTGACAATCGGATGAGCCGTATTCAATTGGACCCGCAATTTGTCAACAATCGCCTGGCAGATTTCATCCTGGATCGCGAACACATCCGTCATTTCGCGGTCATAGCGCTCCGACCACAGGTGATATCCGTCTGCTGCGTCGATAAGCTGTGCCGTCACCCGCACTCGATTTCCGGACTTGCGCACGCTTCCTTCAAGGATGTTTCTGACGTTGAGCCTTGCGGAGATTTCACGAATGTCCGCTTCTTTACCCCGGAAAAAGAATGAGGACGTGCGCGCGGGAACCTTCAGCCCGGGAATTTTTGTCAGCGCATTGATGATCTCTTCCGCCAGCCCGTCGCTGAAGTATTCCTGCTCTTTGTCCCCGCTCATGTTGACGAAGGGAAGCACGGCGATCGAGGGCTGAGCTTCCGTGGCGGGTTGCGAAGGCTTGTCGGCCAAAACCTGTTCCAGTGCAGCTCTGATCTCCGGGATTGTTTGATACCGGCCCGAAGGCTGCTTCGCCAGGCACCGGCGCACAATCTTATCAACAGGCGGAGACGCCGGCAGCGGCGCCGGTTCATCCCTCAACATCGCCGCAAGTATTGCAGGATTGCTGTCTCCCGGGAATGCCTTCCTTCCGCTCAGCATTTCGTACAGCACCAGCCCGAATGAGAAGATGTCCGAACGCGCATCCACGGGCAATCCCTGCGCCTGTTCGGGTGACATGTAGGCGACTGTGCCCAGAACCGCTCCGGCCTGCGTCGCCGGATAGTCCGCCGTCGGCAATGTGGAGACTGCCGGCGATACGCCGGCGCTCCCGGTCTGCTCGTAGAGCTTCGCCAGCCCGAAGTCGAGCAGCTTCACCGAGCCTTCCCCGGTGACCATGATGTTACCCGGCTTCAGGTCGCGATGGATGATGCCCTTTTTGTGCGCGGCTTCTAAAGCCGCCGCAATTTGAATGGCGAGACGCACAGCTTCCCGTTCAGGCTGCGGACATGAAAGAGGCTTACCTTCCACATACTCCAGCACGAGGTAGTCGTCGCCTATATCGTGAATCTGGCAGATATTCGGGTGGTTCAGCGCCGCAATGGATCTGGCCTCCTGCTTGAAGCGCTCGCTGTGCTGCTCCTTGACCTTCTTGATCGCGACAATCCGCCCCAGGCGCGTGTCCCGCGCCTTCCACACTTCCCCCATCCCCCCCGCTCCGATGGGCGCGAGGATCTCGTACGGACCGAGTTTGGTGCCGGGTGTGAAGATCATTTTGTCAAAGCTGTCTGCCAATTCACTACGACCATGATAGACGCAGTACCTTTCTGCCCCGCTGGGCTTAATACCAGAAAGCGCTGGCCATCGGCGCCTATCGCATAGCTGTGCCTTTGCCCAATCGCGGTTAGAGGCATCAGGCGCTTAGGCAATCCCGGTTCGAAAGCCGGACTTAGCTTGATCGGCGCCGCCATCAAATTTCGATCGGCCGCCACATAAAACAATCCCATGCCGTCGCTGCGCCAGTATGGTTCGGAACCTCCTCCAGCAGAAATCGGATATTTGGAGTCCGAAAGGGGAAATGTCTGCACATAGATTTCATCGTCCCCCGTCTCGTCCGAAACGTACGCGATCCAGCGCCCGTCGGGAGAGAAGGCGCCCTCCTGCTCAATAAACTGTGTCGGTAAATATTGAATAGCTGAAATATATATAAAATGTCGCCCATCGGAAAGAATAACCGGAAATGAATGTCTTATCTCTTTAAGCTCTTCATTAGGCTTGGTCAAAGGTAGTGCAGACCTCCCCGAAGCGGACACTCGCATTATTCCTTCATGTGCTCGATAAGCTCCGAAGATTATCACGCCATCCTTATTCCATGATCCACCTGCGGCATAGTCAGATAGCTCCTATCTAGTCTGTGTCGATCCGCCGGAAACATCGATTTTCCTAAGTTTTCCTCCGGCATCAAATGCAATAGATCGACTATCGGGAGATCAAAAAAAAGAACCATATGCGGTGAATTCCGTACCCTTCACCCTTGCTGTCCAAAGATACACCAATTATAAATGAAAATGACGCAATCCGCATGCCCTATCCGCTCAAATAATCTTTGCGGAAAAACAAAGAACTCATGGATAATGCCTCCATCCATCGTGGGGCTAGAATTGATTAATGCATTCTAGCGATAGTATGCAAAATATGCATCTTTGCCGGGAGACGGAGGTGAATTGTGAGTCCACTGGTTATTTCTTTGATCGCATTCTGTTGCATCTTCGGCAGCGTGCTGCTTGGCATGTTCTTTCGGAAATTGCTACCCCAGCACCACGTGAGTGATGAGTCGAAGGACGTCATGCAGTTGGGAACCGCTATGATCGCCACCCTGGCGGCCCTGGTCATTGGCCTGCTAATTGCCTCAGCCAAGGACAATTTTGACACTTTAAACAACGGACTTATAGAGAGCTCCTCAAAAGTCATACTGCTCGACCGCGCCATGGCCAGCTACGGATCGGAAACGAGGGAGATTCGCGGCCTGCTACGCCGCAACCTTGCCACCCTCATCGAGATGCTCTGGTCAAAAGAGGTGAAGGGACAATCGCAATCAAAGGGCTTTCCTGCAAGGGCTGGAATCGAAATCATCGAAGACAAACTCCGGCAGCTGTCTCCGCAGAACGACGCCCAGCGCTGGCTGCAGTCGCGGGCCATTCAGCTGAGCACCGATATCCAGGACACTCGTTGGTTGCTCCTCACAAGACATAGACAGAGTTCGTATCCCGCGGCATTTTTGGTGATACTGGTGTCCTGGCTCGTGATTATCTTCTTCAGCTTCGGCTTGTTCTCGCCCCGAAATGTGACGGTAATAATCGTCCTGTTTATCTGTGCGCTGTCGGCTGCAGGTTCACTCTATCTGATCGAGGAGCTGGATCGTCCATATGGGGGGCTGATCAGTGTCTCCAGTGCGCCTCTGCGCACGGCTCTTGCCAATCTCGGTCAGTAGGTCAAATTCTCATTCCTCGGGATTATGCTTTTAGCACCGTCCTGTCCTTCCACGGTCCCCGCCGGACTATTTTCCGCCCAGGCTTAAGGCAATGCCGAAGGAAAGAATCAGGTTGTTTAAAGTGGCCTCGTCGTGTTTCGCCATAAAATAGTCAGCCTGTATCAAGCGGATTCCCATCCTTTTTCTCGGATGGATAACAATGCCGCCGCCGACAGCCATGCCAAAACCGTTGTCACTGCCGCTAAATTCCGACAACTCACTGCTGTTGTCTTCACCATTAATACTAAGAGATGGCTCCAAATTAAGGTGATCCACGCCGAACAAAGCATGCGCATAGGGAATCACCTTTTCATTCTTCCTATAGGAGAAACGGGGGCCTGCCATGAAAGCCAAATCCCAGGCTTTTAACTTGGCATCTACCGAGTCGCCCTCGATTGTGCCGCTTGCTTTCACCAAATCACCCCTGTTGTACAGGAAATCGGCCTCAATCCCGAAATACGCATTTGCATTAAACACAATCGATGCATTAAAGCCTCTTTTAAACAGCTTGGAGTCGCTGATGTCCATCCCTGTTGGGGCGCCGCTTTCGAATGCATTTACAAAATCATCGATGTCGCCGCCGAGTTTCAGCAGAGAATATCCCCCCAGTATTTCCACTTTGGGAAAATCCTGAGCCGCTGCCACACCCGCCAAAAAAACGATCACAATCGCCGCATACAAAACATGTCGCATATCCTTCTCCTTGTTGACAGTTTGAAATTGGCCCATCCGCTCACTGCTTATAGCCTGAAAACAGCAGTTTGCAGAGCTGATATTGGAAAAATCCAAAAACTCCGTTCATTGACGGCCAAGAGAGGCTTGCTCTCTCCATGGCGTGGATAAATATTGTCGCTTTGATGCGCTAAGCCGGCTGCAAAAAATTTTGCAGTCCAATTTTGATCACAAAATAACTCAACCCCATTCTGCCGTCAAGGAAACACGGAATATTCGCATTTCCTAACGTCCCCAATATGCTGTCGCGATGGACGGCCTGGTCGGGCTGCAGATTCAGAGTAAGAAATATCATTGCATGATTACTCTGCGATCCCCGCCCCATTTGCAGAACCATCGAAATCCGACTAGCCCGCATTTCCCACCAGCTTTCTGCTGCGACGGCGGATCCGGGCATGTCTACGGCGTTGCGCTCGGTCGGATTCCTCGACGTACCGGTCGAGGCCTGCAGCTTCGCTGTAGGTTGCGCCTGCGGAATCCTCCCGTCGCGCGCCGGTTAGCGAAGCGGCGTAGCCACGCCCGTCTGCGCCGCCTCGCGACGAAACCTGGTGAGAAAAGCGGGCTAGCTGATCAACTGCGCTCCGCCCACGATACGGCGGCTTCCACTGTCGAGAAGAATCGGTCGGGACCGATCCGTTGCCTGAGCCCTGAGTTGTCCAGCATGTCGCGCAGTGGTCCATGCGCTTCCGCAATTGCGAAGGCCACGCCTTTCCCGGCCATTTCGGCGGCCACTTCTTCGAGGATCGCCGCACCCGTGCTGTCCACGCTGGAAATGCTTCCGGCGTCAAGCACTACAAACCGAGGCGGTGTTTTTTCAGCCTCCACGGCCGCTCTGATTCTGGATTTGAAATAATCTGGATT
>JAEAME010001264.1_pt1 | contig 18462 bp, 17 predicted proteins | sample 8958731 | NCBI WGS metagenome assembly JAEAME01 (sample SAMN16933194, study PRJNA681113) | bioreactor sludge metagenome | isolation source: anerobic bioreactor sludge (Control) | place: India:Bengaluru | collected 2018-10-24 | reverse complement strand
TGGAACAGGAAGTGCTGAAAAAGGAACCCGCCGAGCGAAAATCCCAGCGCCATCGACAAATTGAAGGTCCAATATTGCCATTGGTAGGCTTGTTTGCGATTTTCGACGGTGGTGCAGTCCATCAGCACGGCGTCGTATGCAGGCGAATACAGATTGAAGGAAATGCCGCAGACGAGGTAACCGAGAATCAACCACCCATCTGCCGAAAGCAGGCCTAAAAACCGGAGGGCAATCAGCAGCAGAGATCCCCCATAAATGGTTTGGAAAAGATACAGTATTTTCTTTCTCTGGAAATTATCGGCAAGATACCCACCGACGATGCCTGCCAAGAAGCAGACGATCACATTTGTCATGACGAGCAGGCCTGTCAGCTGCGCATTGAAGATGCCCGCCAGATAGATCACCAGAAAGGGGATTGTGCAGGAATAGATCAAACTGTTTATGAAAGAACTGGCCAAAGTCGATCGGATGTTCTTTGAGAATGTTGTTGCCATAAATCACCTATCTTTGTTGAAGTTTCTATATACTGAAAGTATCACAGCCGCCGGAATTTTTCCAGCCGGAGCCGCCTATCAGTGCAGTGCAGCACCACTTTTTCCTGCTAAGAAAATCTTAACTTTCTTTTTATGGACAAAACAGCAGGAAGTGTTTATAATCGGGGAAGAAAATCCGACTTTAGTCAGAGGCAGGCACATGGCGTCTGCGGTATACTGAAGAAGCAAAAAAAGGAAGCGCTGCCACGATGGCGGTTCACGGAATCGATAAGCTAAATTCACAGGAAATTTATGTTCGTCAGGTATAATCGGAAATAAGGCAACACCAAAAAAGTGATAAGAGGTGAAAAAGTGGAATTGGAAAACACCACCCATCAAGGGATTGCATTGAACCGTAGGATCGTTCAGATTTCGACGGTAGTGGGAACAGTCGCGACACTTATCTTAGGCATTTGGATCTATCGGACAGGCTTTTTCGAAGCTGAAGGCAGTTTGAAAGCAATGTTGGCCGGAATGGGCATTTATGCGCCAGTCATTTTCTTGTTGATTCAAATCATCCAGGTCGTCTATCCCATCATTCCGGGCGGAGTGACGGTTGTGGTCGCGCCAATGGTGTTCGGTCCGCTGTGGGGATTCACATACAGTTTTGTCGGCGTGTTGATCGGTTCGATCATCAATTTCATCTTGGCCCGCAAATACGGAAAGACCTTCGTAAGAGCATTCGTTTCGGAAGAAACCTACAGAAAATATTATGGTTGGCTGATAAAAGGAAACCGTTTCGAATGGCTGATGGCTTCAGCCTTTGCTCTTCCCTGCTTCCCGGATGATTTTCTCTGCATGATCGCCGGTCTGACGAAAATGCCCATGAAGCGTTTCCTGGTCATTTTCCTCCTGTTCAAGCCGGTCACGCTTTACTTCTATGGCATCGGCGGGGCATCGATTGTGACTTGGGTGTTCCTGAACATGCCGACACTCATCAAAGGCTGGTTAGCCATCCAACCGGTCTTGCAGTGAAATCCAAAATAAAAACGATGAACCGCGTAGGTTCATCGTTTTTTTGGACTTATTTTCTTCTGACTTTCATCAGGGCTGTGGCGATGAATGGCGCGATCAAGCCGGCTGCGACGGCTTCGCCGATTCCGTTTGTGGCGACGATGCCGGCCAGCACCTTCAACAGATTGGACGGATCCACATTCAGGGCTGCAGCGTATTCATTCCCGTAAAAAAGGGCGATGAATCCCAAGACAAGAACTGTGTTGGTCAAGGAGCCCAAAACGGAAGCGATGACCATTCCGCGTTTTTCCTGTTTTCGCTTCAGGAAAGCATGGAAAACAAGGCCTGCTACAAGCCCTACCATGACGCGCGGGACGACTGCGATGACCGGATTGGTCCAGAGCAGCAGATCCAAGGGCGAAGCCGGGAGCGTGTAGGCTTTGACCATGCGCGCCAAGCCCCAGACAAGTCCGACGATCATGCCATCCTTCGTGCTCAGGACGAAAGCGGCTACGATGACCGTGATGTGGATGATGGTCGGATTCAACGGCGGAATCGGGATGTTGCCCAGGAAGGGAACGAATGTCTGGATGATGATGAACGCGGACAGAATGCCCAGAATGGCGATGCGGTACGTTTTATTTTTTTGTGATTGCATTTCAGGATCAACCTCTTTTGTGTATGCATTTCGGCGAGCGCCGATATATAGGTATTCTACCAAATTGTTCCGGAAAAAAATAGCGGGAGCGGAAGTCCGTTTATGATACGGTATTATTTTATTTTAGGGAAAAAAAGGGTAAAATAGCAGTATAGAGCCAGAAAGGAAGCCGCCATGAAGAAAATTTTTATAGGTTTGATACGTGGTTACCAGAAATATATCTCGCCACTGTTCCCGCCGAGCTGCCGGTATTACCCGACCTGCTCGAACTATTCGGTCCAAGCCATCCAAAAGCATGGCGCAATCAAGGGCAGTCTGATGGGAATCGCACGCATTCTCAGATGCCATCCTTTCGTCAAAGGCGGCTACGATCCGGTTCCGGAACAATTCAGCATCCGCCGCAATAAAGAGGATGAACACAGTCACCCGGAGCATGAACATTTCCACGAGCACTAAGATTTTTCGGATTTTCCCATTTCAACAATCAAAGGAGAGATTAAAATGGATGAATTAAAGAAGATTTTCTTAGCAGGTGTCGGCATGACTTCCACTTCGATCGAGAAGGCTGAAAAGCTGATCAATGAACTGGTCGAAAAAGGGCGCGTTACCGTCCAGGAAGGAAAAGAACTGCAGACGGAGCTGACCCGCAAAGCCTCGGGCATCATCCCGGCGACGAAAGCCGAGCTGGATAATCTGCCGTTCGCCAAAAAAGAGGATGTGGAGGCGCTGGAAGCCAAGATGGATGCCATCACCGCCAAACTGGATCAATTGTTGAACAAATAAGCAAGCGCAAAAGCTGAAGGAGGGGTCGGGATGGCACGAGACGAACGGTTGCACGAAATAGTCCGGATCCTGTCCTCTTACGGGCTTCAATTCCTTTATCACAACCAGGTGAAGCCGAGCCGAAAAGACCAGGATCCGGAGAACCTTCGTCTTGCCTTCGAGAAACTGGGACCGAGCTTCATCAAAATCGGCCAGATCCTTTCCACGCGGATCGATATTCTCCCGCAGGCATTCGTGGAAGAACTGGCTCATCTGCAGGACAAGGCGCCGGAATTTCCGTTTGCGGAAGTCGAACGCATCTTTATGGAAGAAACCAAACTGTCATTAGGCGAAGTCTTCCTGTCCATCGATGAAAAGCCGCTCGCCAGTGCCTCGATTGCGCAGGTCCATCGGGCAGTTCTCCGGACGGGGGAGGAAGTGGTCTTGAAAGTGCAGCGCCCGATCATCGATGATCTGTTGATCCGGGACTTGGACATCCTGATCCGGCTCAGCGGGAAAATCCCGAAGGAACTGGTTGAGGTGATCGATCCCAAAGAAGCTTTGGAGCAGGTGAAGGCGAACACCCTGATCGAACTGGATTTCCGCAATGAAGCCCAGCTCCTGCAGCGCTTCCGGGACCTCAACGCCAACATCGCCTGCGTCGGCGTCCCGAAGATCTATTCCGGGCTTACGACGCGCAGGATATTGGTGGAAGAATACATCGAAGGCACCAAAATCACCAACCGGGAACAGTTGGACTTGCTCGGCTACGATGCGGATGACATCAGCCGCAAACTGATGTTGGCCTATCTAAAACAAATATTCCACGACGGCTTTTTCCACGGGGATCCCCATCCGGGCAACCTGATCATCAAGGAAGGCAAAATCTATTTCATCGATTTCGGCATCATGGGGGACCTGTCGGATCCCACAAAAAAATCGCTGAACGATATTCTCCAGGGACTGGCCGCGAAAGATCTCGATCGGATGGTGAAAGTCTGTCTGGAGTTGGGGACGCCGAAAGGAAGGGTGGACAAGCGCAATCTGTATGCCGACGTCGAGATGCTGTTCGACATGTACCTTTCGAACAATATGCTGAATGTGAACATGGGGACATTCATCACCGATTTCATCAGAATGTTCAAACGGCATAACATCGCCATTCCGAGCGATCTGACGATCCTTGCGAAATCTTTGTCGATACTGGAAGGCGTTTTTTTGGAGATTTCCCCTGAATTGAACCTGATTTCGATCGCGAAGGACTATCTCAAGGAAAGTTTTACGTTGACGACGCTGATGCAGAAATTTTCTCCGGAAAAATTGGCTTTGCGGGGCTATGCCTTCATCAAAGACAGCAGTGAGATCCCAAGCAGCCTGCTGGCTTTGCTGAAGCAGACGGCAAGCGGCAGGACCATGCTGCGTATCGATGTCGACCAGCTGGACGATAAGTGGAAGGACGTCAAAAAAATGTCCAACCGCGTCGTCATCTCCTTGATTGTTGCCGGATTGCTGCTGTCATCCGCCATCATGTCCGGCACGCCAGGAGGGCAATTTCTGGGGCAAGCTGGCTTTGTGATCGCCGGCCTGTTCAGCATCTGGTTGCTGATTTCGATTTTCCGTTCGGGGAACCTGTGAGTGCAAAATATGTTTTTTTAGGAATTGCCGCTGCATTAAAAACTGTTAAAAATTGAAAATAGCCTCTTGAAAATCAATTGCCGCTGTTATATTATATGTTGGTCAGCTTTTTAAGTAAAGCTCACGGAGGGATAGCGAAGTGGCTAAACGCGGCGGACTGTAAATCCGCTCTTTCGGGTTCGGCAGTTCGAATCTGCCTCCCTCCACCATTGGGCTATCGCCAAGCGGTAAGGCAACAGACTTTGACTCTGTCATTCGTTGGTTCGAATCCAGCTAGCCCAGTCAATAAATAAAGCAGTAAAGAAGGAAAGAAGCGTTCCGGAATCATACAGATGATTCCCGGGACGCTTCTTTTTTGTCAGCAAACAACTCGACAAGCGGCAGACAGAACAACTATAATAAGTCCAAATGATCCACAGGGAGCTAATCAATTGATGAAAAAAATATTCAGGGCAGTGGCCGTATTGCTGGGGGGCCTTTTCCTCTTTGGTTTGAACAATCAAAAAGACGAGGAGCGCACGGTGCAGCCGATTGCGCCTTTAGTTGGGAAAGACGAAAATTTAAGGATTTGGATGGTGACGGATATCCACTACCTCTCTCCGGAGCTGTTCGATGACGGCGAAGCATTTGCCCGAATGCAAGCAACGTCCGCCGGAAAGGATTTGGAGCACGTCCCGGCAATAATGGAGGCCCTTGTTTGGGAAGCGGCGAAAGAGCAACCGGATCTGCTGATCGTCAGCGGCGATCTGACCTTCAACGGTGAATACCAAAGCATGGTGGAGCTTGCCGCATTTTTTAAAAGAATCGAAAAAAATGGAACGCAGGTCAGTGTGATACCCGGAAACCATGATATCCACAGCGGCTGGGCCCGTAAATTCGAAGGGGGAGAAATGGCAGTCGCCGCGCAAGCAACCCCCGAGGACTTCCAAGAAATTTTTGCGGACTATGGCTATGATCTCGCCATCAGCAAAGACCCGGAATCCTTGAGCTATGTGATGGAGCCGAAAGAGGGCTATCCGTTCCTGATGATCGACACCAATATATACAGCGAAACAAAGAGCACAAAAGCCCCGAAAACGGAGGGCAGAATCAAGGAAGAAACGTATGCTTGGCTGGATGGCTATTTTGCGCTGCAGGAGAAAAATCAGCAAACAATCCAAATGGTCGGGCATCATCCGCAGCTGAACCACAGTGGCAGATTGGGCGGAGGACTCGTTTTGGAAGATGCGGAGGAGGCGACCGACTATTTTGCGGAAAAAGGCATCCAAACAAGCTTTGCGGGGCATATCCATGCACAGGATATTTCCGGGGCGACGGATCGGGAGGTTCCTTTTTACGAAGTCGTTACCGGAGCGTTGTCGATATTCCCCAACGCAATCGGGGAAATAACCCTGTCCGATGAAGAATTATCCTACCAGCGAAAGTCCTTGGACGTGGAAGGCTGGGCGGAAGCTGCAGGCATCACAGCTCCGGAACTGCTCGCCTACACGCAGACATCCCATGATTTGTTCAAGCGCGACGGCGAGAATATGGCTTTGCAGATGATGTTTGAAGAACAATGGCACGAAGAAAGCTATGAAGAGGATGTCATGGATTATGTCGGCAGGATGAATGTCCGTTTTTTTTCCGGGGAGGATTACGTCGAGGATGAAAGTTTGCTGACCGAATGGACCAGCCATGCCGGTTATCAAATCATTCAACAGAACAGCGATGACTTTCTCAAAAAATACACAAATCAATTGCTGCAGGATAAAAATCTGGATGACCGGAACCTTGTGATTCCGCGACGGCAATAAGCAGGAGGCTTGGAAATTTTCCGGGCCTCTTTCTTATTGCTGTCTTTTTTTGTTGGCAGAGAGATCGCTTTTGCCTATCACAGTTGTTCGGAAATCGGAATTATACGAAAGGCTTCCCTGATGGTAAGCTACTGTAAGTCGTTGCTTCACACTTACAAAAGGAATGTATTCCAATATAGAGGGTGTTGACTTTAAAGAAAGGAGGAAACAGATGATTGACTTAGGTTATTTATGGGAAGCAATCAAGGGCATCATTCCCTATGTGCCGAAGACATTGCTGATTTCATTCACTGCGATGTTTTTTGCCATCATTCTGGGCGTCATCATGGCGCTTCTGCGCAGACAGGACAATAAAATCCTCTCTTCACTGGCGGGGCTCTACGTTTCGGTTTTCCGGGGATTTCCGACAGTCGTGCAATTGTTCATTGTGTATTTCGGTTTGCCGCAGATTTTTCCTGTATTCAACTCGTTGGATGCCATGTACGCCGTCATCCTGACTTTCAGTTTTAAAGAATCTTCCTATTTGACGGAAACTTTCCGTGCAGGGCTGGATTCAGTGGACAAGGGCCAGATCGAGGCAGGATTGGCAGTCGGAATGAAGAGATGGAAGATCTACCAGGAAGTTGTCTTCCCGCAAGCGATCGTCAACGCGCTGCCGGGAACGACCAACACGTTTGTTTCGCTGATCAAAGAAAGTTCCCTTGCGTTTACGTTGGGCATCACCGAACTGTTCGCCCAGGGGAAACTGATCGCAAGTTCCAATCTGAAGTATTTTGAAACGTATCTGGCGGTGGGCCTGATTTATTGGTTCATGATCATCATCCTGGGGCGCCTTGAAGCGCTCCTTGAACACCGTCTGTCGAAAGCTTACAAACGCTGAGAAAGGAGCAGATCGAAATGATTGAAGTGCAAAATTTATCCAAATCGTTCGGCGCAAACAAAGTGCTGAACGACATCTCTTTTCGGGTAAAAGAAGGGGAAGTCGTCGCCATCATCGGTCCCAGCGGTTCGGGCAAATCGACTTTGTTGCGGAGCCTGAATTTGCTGGAGGAGCCGGATGAAGGCACCATCAAGGTCGGCGATGTGACTGTCGACACGCAGTTGTTGACGCATCAGAACCGTTATGACTTGAGACAGCAGTCCGCTATGGTTTTTCAGCATTTCAATTTGTTCAGAAACAAAACCGTCCTGGAAAATGTGACGCTGGCCTTGACGAGCAGCAAGCGCAAGACAAAAGCAGAAGCCATCCGGATTGCCGAGGATCTGCTTGAGCAGGTCGGGCTCTCGGATCAGAAAAACCAATATCCGGCGACATTGAGCGGCGGGCAGCAGCAACGGGTGAGCATCGCGAGAGCGTTGGCTGTGAACCCGAAAGTGATCTTCATGGATGAGCCCACAAGCGCGCTCGATCCGGAATTGGTAGGCGAAGTCCTGAAGACGATCGAGCAACTTTCAAAACGCAACATCACATTGGTGATCGTCACGCATGAGATGAAGTTCGCCAAAAAAGTGGCCGATAAAATTGTCTTCATGAATGACGGCGTAATCGTTGAGTCAGGCGCGCCGGAAGCTGTTTTCTCCCGGCCGAAGGAAGAACGGACGCGAAAATTTTTGTTGTCCACCCGCGAGGATGCGACGCTTGAATACGCCATATAAGCTGTCAGAAGGAGGCGGAAGATGAAAATTATCAGTGGTTTTCCCAAAAAAATTGTTGAATATGCGCATGCGTTGGAGCATCTTGCTGACCATCTTCCGGATGATGTGAAGCGTGTGCTGCTGGTGACGGGCGAAAACAGTTGGCAGGCAACCAAAGCAATCATTCAGCCGGCACTTTCAAAAGAGGAACGGATTTTTGAACGGGTTGTAGTGGCGGCGTATCCGACGCAGAAATTGATCGATGCCTTCAGTGCCGTTGTCAGGGAACAGCAGCTTGAGGCGGTCATCGGTATCGGTGGCGGCCGCGTGTGTGATGTGGCGAAAGCAGTGGCGAATGAAACCTCTGCTTTTTTGATGGCGATCCCAACAATCGCTGCCACGAATGCCGCCTTTCGGAAGAATTCGATCCTGTATGAAGAGAATGGGGCCTATGCTGGCGGCAACCAAAATGCTTCCGCTGCTGATGTCTTGCTGATCGATACTGCGATCATCGGAGCGGCACCCAGACGGTATCTGATTGCTGGAATGATCGATTCCGTCAGCAGAAGCGTCGATACGCGACCCTACACGATCGATTCGGACAATTTTGTCCTGGCGTTCATTCATCAAAATGCACAGCTGGCAACCGATTATTTGCTGAAAATAAGCGAACGCTATGCGGAGGGTGAGTTGGATGAAGCGGAGCTGTCCCAGGCAGTCGATGCCATCATCAACGTCGTCGGAGTGGCAGGCGCGAAAAGCAAGGGACGGATGTACCGAGGGGTTACGCATCCGCTGCACAATGAATTGACAAAGCTTGTGCACCACCCGGATATCCTGCACGGCGAAATCATCGCCTTTACGACCTTGGTTCAATTGCTGCTTGAAGGGTCGGATCATGAGTGGTACGTGCGCTTCTTAAGGAACCTGAAGTTCCATTTTGACATCGATACATTAGGCTTGGCGGATGAGGAAACCATCCGATTATTGGCGCAGCATTTTGTTGCCCGTTTTACGGAGGAAGTGGCGTTCTTCATCCCTGATCTGTCGGAAGACCTGGTCGTTGCAGCAATCAAGGAAGCCAAGCGGATATTGGTCAAGGAGGTGTTTTTGGATGGTGGAGATTAGAAAAGCCTTGCAGGGTTTGCATCAACCGCAGGCATATCCGGAAAAAATCCTGTCGGAAAGATTGCCGCTCGACAGAAATGAAAGTCCGCTCTTGCCATCCGCTTTCGTTCAGGAAGCGATCATCCAGGAACTTTCCCAATTGTCGCGCTACCCGGAGAACAGCGCCTTTGCGTTGCGGCAGGCCTTGGGGAAACATTGGCAGTTGCCGCCGGACCATTTCCTGATCGGCAATGGTTCCTTTGAAATCCTGTCATTGTTGGCGCAGGTCTTTCTTGACCAAACAAGCCAAGTCATCGTTCCGCAAGGGACGTTTGTCTGGCACAAGAAATTCAGCCGCTTTTCGGGAGCCAAGGTCGAAACAGTTCCGCTTGATTCGCAGCACCGGGTTTCATTAGCCGCGGTAAAGGCAGCCATCATTCCGGAAACAAAAATGATTTGGCTGACGGACCCATTCAATCCGACCGGGACAAAGCTTCGTCCGGAGGAATTGCATCAATTTTGTCGGGAGGTCCCTCCATCGGTAGTCATCGTGATCGACGAGGCTTATATGGAATTCTCTGATGGGGATACGATCGAAAATTCCCGGAAATTGGTTGAGGCTTTTGACAACGTCATTCTTTTGAGGACGTTCTCAAAATTTTATCGCTTGGCCTCGCTGAGGATCGGTTATGCAACAGCGCAACCGGCATTGATCCAAATGATTTTGCCTTACCGGATCCCGCCGAACCACAACCGGCTGGGAGTGGCTGCAGCCGTCGCCAGTCTGGCTGACAACGAAAGCCAACAGGAAACGCTCCGGTTCATGAAGAAGGAAAAGACTCACTTGACGCAAGCGTTGACGGATTTAGGCTTCAAAGTCGTTCCGAGTCACGCAAATTTTTTGTTCGTGTCGCTTGAAGACCATCCGATTTCGCTGATCGACAAACTGGCCGAACAAGTCATCTTCAAACCGGGCAACCTTTTTGGCTACCCGCGTCATTTCAGGCTGACGATCGGAACAGCCGATCAAAACCGTCAAGTGATTGAAACAGTAAAAAAATTGATTAACTAAAAATAAAGGAGTGTTTATCTTATGAAGAAATGGTCAAAATTGATTTTCAGGGCTGCCGCATTGACTGCAGTATTGGGTGGGCTGACCGCCTGCGCAAATACGGATTCCGCTGCTGAATCAAGCGAAGCAAGCGTAACCGAGGAAAAAGTAACGTTGCAAGTAGGCGCAACCGGGCAATCGTTCCCTAATTCCTATATGGAAGACAATAAATTAGTCGGGTACGACGTTGAAGTGCTGGAAGCGATCGCCGCTAACCTGGGTTATGAACTGGAATGGACAACCGGGGCCTTCGATGGTCTGCAGGCTTCATTGAACGCCGGTAAATTGGATACGATCGCCAACAATTTCGCGATCACGCCGGAACGGGCGGAAACGGTCAATTTCACGACGCCTTATGCCTATACTGCTTCAGGGATTGCCGTTAAGGCAGACAGTGCCTTCGAAAGCACCGAAGAGTTGGAAGGCGAAACGATTGGCGGGGTGGCCGGAAGCAACAAGCTGACGGAATTGGAGGCCTATATTGCCGACACAGGGCTGGGCATCGAAATCCGCCAGTACGATACGCGTGAAGGCCCGCAAGAAGACACATTGAAAGGCCAAGTTGCCGGATATGTCCAAGATAAGGCAGTGTTGGCTGCAACCATCAAAAAAGATGCTCTGGAATTGCGCATTCTGCCCGAGAATATCGCGACAGGCGAAGTGGCTTTCCCGTTCGCAAAGGATGAAGCGGGCGAAAAATTGCGCAAAGAATTTGATGAAGAATTGCAGAAACTGCTTGCTGACGGGACAATCAAGGCCTTGTCCGAAAAGTACTATGGTGTTGACGTAACCGAAGCAACTGAATAAGCCGCTCGTGCAACTTCTTTGTTAATCCGACCGGTTCCCCCGTTTTTGAGATAAAAGTTCATAATTTGGAAAAATGTTTCATCGGAAAAACGTGATATGATGGATGAGGCGTATGTTCCAAAAAAATAGACAATTATCGAAGAGAAAGCAGGGGAAATACATGGCTAAATGCACAGATTGCAACGTTGATTTGATTGAAGGGCTGGGTTTGTATTCACAAGGCGTTTATCTTGTTGAGTTGGCGAAGGAAAAAACATTGAACGGGCACACAAAAGCGGCTTTGGAAGCGGCGGCATGTCCACAATGCGGCAAAGTATCCTTCTACTTGCCTGAAGAGCAATTGGCGAAACTGGTCGATTGATTCTGTATGAACAGCAAATGGGCTGCACCAACCAGAAAAGTACGTTCTGGTTGGTGCAGCCTATTTGCTTCGTGTTGGGAATTGCATTTATGCTCAGAAATAACCCGCCAAAACCTTGTTGGCGGGGAAAATCGGTTCAAATCACAGTCAGAAAACCCGCCAAAGCCTCTTTGACGGGGAAAAACGTCCGCGGACAACACGAGATTCCCCGTCAAAACCATTTTGGCGGGGAATTCCTCTATGAACGCGATCCTCAAAACACAAAATCATGCCATCAGACCAAAAAAGAACAGGCTGCCTCATTTTCGAGACAGCCCCGTTCCGCTTTTCCTTAATTAGTGTTCGTTCGGGTCGTTTTTTGCATCTTCGTGGGTCGGGTGGACGGTTCCGGGCACGTGGTCAGGGCCTGCATAGATCGTATACAGCTTGAGTGGCTTGTCCCCTGTGTTGGTGATGTTGTGCCATTTGTCGGCAGGGACAAAGACAGCATCATCGTCGGAAACTTTCTGTTTGAAGTACAGATCGTCCTCGGAGTCGCCCATCACGCACACGCCATCGCCTTCTTCGATGCGGATGAATTGGTCGATGCCATGGTGGACTTCCAAGCCGATGTCATCATTCGGTTGGATCGTCATCACAGTCACCTGTAATTTTTCGCCGGTCCAGATCGTTGTGCGGTAATTCTCGTTCTGCAGGGTTGCGTCCTCGATGTTCACCACGTAAGGTTTTTTGCCGTGATCTTTAAAATCGATACTCATTTGAATTCCTCCTAATTTAAATTAATTATCTTATTATAATAACTATAAACTAAGTGTAGCAAAGTGAGCCGGATTTGCAAACGATACGCTTCAGGTGCGATCGAGTGCCCATCTGCTTCCATTGTAACGCTCCTGAAGCGCTTTCTCAAGGAATCAATACCATTCGCTCGGATTATTTGTGATATAATTGACGATATAACTTTGAACGTGGAGGTGCGCATGTGTCAATCGATTGGGGAGAAGTGATCACCTGGAGCAATGCCTTTGATATAGTAGATATCCTGTTGGTGTGGTATCTGGTCTACAAGTTGATCATGATTTTAAAAGGGACGCGTTCCATTCAACTGCTGAAAGGCATCGGAATCATCGTGCTGATCAAACTGGCTGCTGTCACGCTTCAGTTGCAGACCATAGATTGGATCATGAACCGCGTCATCCAATGGGGTGTTGTGGCGGTCATCATCGTGTTCCAGCCGGAAATCAGGCGAGGTTTGGAGCATCTTGGAAAAACAGGATTCAGGAAGAAAGCCAAACGCTCTGTCAATATGAGCGAACGCCTGGTGACGGAGTTGGATAAGGCTGTCCAATATATGGCAAAGCGGAAAATCGGAGCGTTGATTTCCATCGAGCAGCAAGGGTTGCTGGATGAGTATGCCGCAACGGGGATAAGGATCGGCGGAGAGGTAACCAACCAGCTGCTGATCAATATTTTCATCCCGAACACGCCTTTGCATGATGGAGCGGTCATCATCCAGGATTACAAAATCGCGACCGCAGCCAGTTATCTGCCGTTATCAGAAAGTTCCTTCATCCCGAAAGAGCTGGGAACAAGGCACCGTGCCGCAATCGGGCTCTGTGAAGTCAGCGATGCCATCACCATCATCGTTTCGGAAGAAACCGGGGGCGTCAGCATTGCCCATAAAACGAGCCTTTTGCGCGAAATGAACCGCGATGATTTTGTCGCCTATCTGACGGAACAGCTGGTCGTGGAGGAAGAGGAAGAAAAGACTACCAATTTCATTCAGGATTTCTTTGACAATACGAAGTGGGGTGGTTCTGAATGAGAAAGCAGCAAGATGATAAGTTTTTGGAAAACAAGTGGGTCGTCAGAGGGCTCTCTTTCTTGATTTCCTTATTGTTGTTTGCCTATGTCTACTCAGAAAACTATGGCTGGTCCACGAGCACGAGCAACAGCTCCATCAGCACCAGCAAGCGGGAAACCATTTCCAATGTCCCGATCCAAGTGAATATCGATACGGACGAATATTTCATTTCAGGATTGCCGGAAACGGTCGTCTTGACCATGACCGGTCCTGAGAGCGTACTCGTCCAGACGATTTCCGCTGCAGATTACCGGATCGTCACAGAAGACCTGGATGAGCTGGGGCCGGGAACCCATACGATCCAATTGACTGCCGAAAATCTTTCGAACGAAATCGATTATTCGATCACGCCATCGCGGGTCAATGTTGTCATCGAAGAGAAGGTTGCCATCGACAGCGCGGTCGAAGTCCGCTTCGATGAATCATTGGTCGATCCGCAATATCTGGCAGGCGTACCGGAACTGAGTGCGGATACCGTGACGTTGACCGGGCCGGCCTCGACCATAAGCCGGGTGGACAGCGTTTACGTGACGGTTGCGGCTGAAAATGGCTTGACAAATACTGTGAATATGAATACTGTAGTACAAGTAGTGGACGCGAGCGGAAATAAGCTGAATGTTTCCGTCGATCCACAGGAAATTTCCGTCCGGATTCCGATCTCCTTATACGGGAAAGAAGTGCCGTTGGTCATCCAGCAGATCGGGGTTCCGCTTGAAGGCAAAATCTATACGATTGAATTGGATGGGGAATCCAGTGTGACCTTGACAGGCGATAGGTCCGTGCTTGCCGATATTGATGAAGTGGTTCTGCCGGTGAGTGTCACGGGTGTGGAGAGCAACACCACCCAAACGCTCACGATTCCGGTCCCGAATGACACTTTGACGGCGACGCCGACCACAATCAAGGTGAACATCCGCGTGTCGGATGCTTCCGAAGCTGCAGCCGATTCGGAAACCACCAATGCTGAAGGAGAGGCCTCCTCTTCCGCCGACGAAGGCAGCGCCATTGCGTCTTCGGCTTCGGACAGTCTCGACAGTGAAGCGGGCCAATCGGAAAGCAGCTCATAAAATCAAACAAATCCATGTAAAGAAAATAAACGAAAAATCTAAAGGAGATTACAGGTAATGGGTAAATATTTTGGAACAGACGGTGTCAGAGGCGTTGCGAACAGCGAATTGACGCCGGAATTGGCTTTCAAATTAGGCCGTTTTGGAGGCTATGTCCTAAGACAGCACGCAAAAGATATTGCGCATCCGCTAGTGCTGGTTGCGCGTGATACAAGAATTTCCGGTCAGTTGCTGGAATACGCATTGGTTGCCGGCTTATTGTCGGTCGGTATCGAAGTGCTGCAATTGGGAGTCATCCCGACACCCGGCGTCGCTTACCTGACGCGCATTCAAGGTGCTGTGGCAGGGGTCATGATTTCCGCATCGCACAATCCTGCAGGCGACAACGGCATCAAATTCTTCGGAGCCGACGGTTTCAAATTGTCGGATGAGCAGGAATACGAAATCGAAGCCTATCTGGATCAAGAAGGGGACGATTTGCCGAGACCTTCCGCAGACGGCTTGGGCACGGTGGATGAATATCCCGAAGGCGTCCTGAAATACGCACAATACCTGCAGACAACCATCCCGGATGATCTTTCCGGCATCACAGTCTGCCTGGATGCGGCAAATGGGGCAGCATCTCCGGTCGTCAATCGTTTATTCGCGGACCTGGAAACGGACTTCTTCACGATGGGCGCAAATCCGGACGGCATCAACATCAACAAAGGCGTCGGTTCCACGCATCCGGATGTCCTGGGGAAATTTGTCGTTGAGAAAAAAGCGGATGTCGGCTTGGCATTCGATGGCGACGCCGACCGCTGTATCGCTGTGGATGAGAACGGACGCATCATCGATGGCGACCGGATCATGTTCATCTGCGGTAAATATTTGAAAGAACGCAATAAATTGAATCAAAACACGATCGTCTCAACTGTCATGAGCAACCTGGGTTTCCATCTGGCTGTGGAAGCTGAAGGCATGACTGCTTTGAAGACGCAAGTAGGTGACCGTTATGTTGTGGAAGAAATGCGCAAAAATGGCAACAATTTGGGCGGCGAGCAATCCGGACACGTTGTCTTCCTGGAAATGAACACGACAGGGGACGGCCTTTTGACGGGTATCCAATTGTTGAACGTCATGAAACAGACAGGCAAAAAGCTTTCCGAGTTGGCTGATGAAGTGACGCTTTACCCGCAAGAATTGGTGAACGTGCGCGTTTCCGAAAAAGACGGCGTAATGGAGATTCCGGCCGTGAAAGCTGTCATCGAAGAAGTTGAAGCCGAAATGGCAGGCAAGGGCCGCATTTTGGTGCGTCCGAGCGGGACAGAACCGTTGCTGCGCGTCATGGCTGAAGCTGAAACCGATGAAAAGTGCCACGAGTACGTTATGCGCATCGTCGATGTCGTAAAAGCGGAAATCGGCATCTAAGCCAGAGAAAATGTGAATAGATCGATTGCCGTGGAACACTGCTGTAAGGTGTGCTCCACCGGGCTGTCCTGCGCCGATTGCTCATAAATGCCGATGACGATCGGAATGCTTTCCAATCCCTCGGTCTGGCGCAAACGCGTAATGATTGTATTTGCATAGGCTTTTGCCTGTTCTTCCAGTTTATTGCGGGAAATGGCTTGTTCCATCGGGACATCGTTGACCTGGTAATAATCGATCGAATTCATCGCCAGTCCGATGGCCATCCCGGCCAATTCGAAGCCATTTTCATTTTGGATCATATAGTCCTGTTCCAAAATCTGCTCCAAATAAATCGGCTCTCTGGTAGCAGCATCGGTGCTGCCGTTATCGGTCGGATTCAGACCGTCCGGATTGGCGTCGCTGTAGCGTCCCAACCACAACCTTGTCGTATCGTAATCGATGACTTGGCCTTCCTGAAAAAAGTATTGGTCAGTCGGGAAAACATTTTTCGCTACATCCAACAGGTCCGCCTCAAAATCTTTGATGTTGGCTGTCGAGTTCAGCGAAAGGCTGACGCCGCGATTCTGGCTGAATTGGTACTTGCCGTCCACGATCAGGGCCGGGTAAAAATCGGTCGACAACTGATTCTGCGTCGTTTGGACAGTCACTTTCTCAGGGCCTGTATTGGTTGTGTTCTCCGTCGTTTGCGTCTCTGAGAGCTGTCCGCAACCGGCCAACAGGAACATCACTGCTCCGGAGACAGTCATAAGGATGACGCTTTTCGCTTTATTCACTGCTGTCACTTCTTTCCAAGTTTTTCACCATATCTTCTTCTGTCCAGACTGGGATGCCCAATGATTGGGCTTTCGCCAATTTGCTGCCGGCGTCTTCCCCGGCGACGATCCAGTCGGTCTTTTTGGAGACACTGCCGGTCACTTTTCCGCCGAGTGCTTCGATCATTTCCGTCGCTTCGGTGCGGTTATAATGCGTCAATTTCCCCGTCAATACAACGGTTTTGCCGTTCCAGATGGAATCGACAGCAGCTACCTCAGCCTTTTTCTTGCCGAGGTAGGTCAGATTCACACCGTTCGCCCGGAATTCTTCGATCAGATCCTTCACTTCAGGCAGCTGGAAATAGGCCACCACGCTGTCCGCGATGATGTCGCCCATGCCTTCGACGGCCATAATTTCTTCTTTCGTGGCCTGCATCAGGCGTTCGATCGTTTCGAATTCCGCTGCCAGGCTGGCTGCCGCTTTCGATCCGACATGGCGGATACCCAAGCCGAACAGCAAGCGTTCGAATGAGTTCCCCCTGCTCTGATCGATGGCTGTCACAATATTGTTGGCTGACTTTTCTTTGATCTTATCCAATTGGTAAAGATCTTCTTCCGTCAGTTTGTACAGGTCGGCTACGTCTTTGACAAGCCCCTTTTCGAACATCTGGCTGACGACGCGAACGCCAAGACCGCTGATGTTCATCGCGTTGCGCGAAACGAAGTGGGACAGGCCTTCCTTGATCTGGGCCGGGCACTTCGGATTGATGCAACGCAGAGCCACTTCCTCCTCCAGATGCACCAGCTGGCTAGCGCAGGCCGGGCACGTTTCGGGGATGACATAAGGTTCACTATTCGGATCTCTGCGGTCGATGAGGACATGCTGGATTTCCGGGATGATGTCGCCGGCTTTGTGGATCACGACCGTGTCGCCGATGCGGATATCCTTCTCGCGGACGAGAGCGACGTTATGCAGACTGGCGCGCTGTACGGTGGAACCGGCCAAGAATACGGGCTCCATCACGGCGGTCGGCGTCACGACGCCGGTGCGGCCGACTGTCCACTCAATATCAAGCACAATCGTTTCGGCTTCTTCCGCCTTGAATTTATAGGCGATTGCCCAGCGCGGGGCTTTTACCGTATAGCCGATCTCTTCCTGGGCAGCAAAGGCATTGACTTTGATGACGATGCCGTCGATTTCGTAAGGCAGGTCTTTTCTTTTCGCCTCGATTTCTTCCGTGAATGCCCAGACATCTTCAATCGAATCGAAAAGCCGGCGTTCCGGATTGGTCCGCAGGCCGACCTGAGCCAAGCGGTTCAGCAGCGCATCCTGCGTCTCCACAGCCAATTGCTCGAAATTGGTGGCGCTGTAAAGATAGATATTCAGGTTGCGGCTGGCCGCAATGCTGGAGTCCAGTTGGCGCAGGCTGCCGGCAGCGGCGTTGCGCGGATTCGCAAAAATTTCCAGGCCTTTCTCATCGCGTTCCGCATTCAATTGGACGAATGAGGCTTTGGGCATGTAGCATTCTCCGCGGACCTCGAAAGTCAGCGGTTCATTCAGGCGCAACGGGATGGCTTTGACCGTCCGCAGGTTCTGCGTGATGTCTTCGCCTGTATTTCCGTCCCCACGCGTCGCGCCTTGGATGAACAGGCCATTTTCGTATTTCAATGACACAGCCAAACCATCGATCTTCAGCTCGCACATATACTGCAAGGGCTGATTGGTCAGTTTGCTGATGCGTTGATGGAACTGCAGCAGGTCCTCCTGATTGAAGGCATTCCCCAAGCTCAACATCGGTGAATCGTGCTGGACCTTGTTGAAGCCGGGCAGGATGGTCCCGCCGATGCGTTGCGTTGGCGAGTCAGTGGTGATCAACTCTGGATGGGCTTTTTCCAATTTTTCCAGTTCATGGTACTGCTGGTCGTATTCTTTATCTGAAATACTGGGCTTGTCCAGTACATAATACTCGTAACTATAGCGGTTGAGGAGCGTCTTCAACGTCTCGATGCGCT